>JAAUXU010172002.1_pt1 | contig 14724 bp, 13 predicted proteins | sample 7278151 | NCBI WGS metagenome assembly JAAUXU01 (sample SAMN14350113, study PRJNA611818) | marine sediment metagenome | isolation source: surface marine sediment (1.8m) | place: French Polynesia: Moorea | collected 2018-08 | reverse complement strand
TCTGCAGGGACTCCTTGTCTGCAGGGACTCCTTGTCTGCAGGGACTCCTTGTCTGCAGGGACTCCTTGTCTGCAGGGACTCCTTGTCTGCAGGGACTCCTTGTCTTTCTCTTCTTGGCCATGATGGCAGGAGACTTCACACCCCAGGTCCTCGGCTCTCAGTGCCGCAGGAAAAGCACAGCAACATTGATCTGCTTATGGAACTTTGACAACATCTACCCAAAAAGGTTGTGATAATATCTACACCAAATGTCGGCTTCCCTGGAAACAAAATGGTCATCATATCCAATATCCAGGCCTCAAATGATCGTTATATCCAATATCCAGGCCCCGAATGATGATTATATTCATTCGGCATTCATTGGCACACTGAAATTGGGACATGACAATTTTGATTGCTATATCTTCGTGATCGTTATAACCGTGATTCACTGTAGTTACTATCGGTAGCTGTCTTTGGTGACAGCCAAGCTGGGAAGGAGAGGAGGAAGGATTTTCGATGCTGACCAGGAAATATCTCATTCTTGCAACTTCACTACAAAAATTATACTAGTACAATGCTCTCCACTTAAAGGGACCCCGGTTAATCGCACACTCTGTGTATGCGCACACATTCTTAAGGTCCCAAATCCAAATGCAGTAACTTTCTCCAGATAATCGCACAAATATCCGCTCCATTGCACATTTTCATTGAACCTTTCACCCCAAATTTACACAATTTTCAGGCAATTCAAAGCAATAATTTAAAATTTCCACAATTTTCTGAACAGGTTGTTTTCTCCATAAAAGATAACAATTCACTGTTGCCATTTCTTGCTATTGTGGATTGAAATTGCCTGAGGTACCTCCCCGAAAGGGGGCTCTGGATAAACACACACTCCGGTGAATAGCACAGTTTTGTCCAGTCCCAATGGTGCCCCATCAAGCGGAGAGCGCTGTACTTTCAAAAAATGATGCAACTTGGCAACCCTGGAGAGAAGAGGGAGGTGAGTCCAGGTGAGCTAGCTCCAGAAGTAGGAGCAAATGGAGCAGGGTGCAGAGTGCATGGTCAGCGTGTAGCGGGTGGTCAATGTGCAGTGCGTGGTCAGCACGAAGCGCGTGGACGGCGTGAAGTGCGAGGCTGACAGAAACAACGCTGCAGAAATTTCCCGCCGGCAAAGCCGAGTGCAGCTTGTCTATCTGTTGACACTCCCACCTTGATTATGACCCGAGCTTGGTTAGCAGAGGCTGTCTTTCATGTGCCATCCAATGGGGGAGGTTAAAGGTGCTTTCGAGACCGTTTCGAGGCCGAAGTCGCGGTGCACCAGGGCAGTTACTACATAAGTTGGTGTGGTGTAAATCGCAGAAGAGGCGGGAGAAGCCTCTCCAGTGTTGCCAGGCACGGGGGAGGGGAAGTGGGTGAGGGAGGAGGAGGGACTGAGGTGCTCCTGGATCATCCGGGTCAAGGAGCTCGTCGGCGGCATGGAGTACGTGGACGGCGCGGAGCGCACCGAAAGACTGTGACGACTTGGACGGGTCCGTCAGTTAGTTACTGTCAGTGCAGAAGCATTGGACAGACAAGTCTTGAAATAGACCGAGAAAAGTGCAGACTCCCCATATACTCACCTTCGCCATGGTCAACAATCTCTATATAGTCAACCTTCCTCTGCCGACGGAATTTTTACTAGATGACAAACTCCGATACAGTAGAAATCGACTTTAGCCACCTCCGATCTAGTCAACTCGTTATGTCTATTTCAGAGATCTTTTGGGTCCATTTTGCATGGTTTAAACGTGTAGTTATGTGACAAGTTCATAAAATTGTTGGATCAGTTTATTTCCCTTTTTGCTGATTTTTATTCAAAATAAAATAAAACTATTCATTCATCTCGTAAAAAATTGTATCCGTCTATCACTGCGAGAAAGCCCTCGACAGAATACAGCTATGTTGAGCCAAACCAAAGTAACTGTTTAAATTGAAGAAAAAACAATGTCTGTCTATGTAGTGATTGAATGTGTAATGAAAAGAAGTATAGTTATGATAAGAAAGCAGTTCTAGTCTCCGGACCTCCAACATAGTCAACACCTCCGATGCAGTCAACTTTTTTCTGCAGGTTGACGATATCGGAGGTCGACTGTACAAAATAAACTTCAAAAATTCCAAAACTAACGTCAGACAAAACCAGATTTATAAAATTTGGATCTGCCCTGTACTTTGCCTTGAGGAGGGACTTGAGGGACGGGACCGGAACAACAGTTATGGGCGTGAAGGGCGACGAACGGGAACGCGTGCCTGATTGGGAAGAGCGACTCCATCCTGGGCCTCCACATGTCCTAAAATACCACGGAGAAACGGAATATTTCATGCGCACTTTTATGCAGAATATGCTTGAAAAATTCTCCTCAGACAGTTTTTTTCCTGTTTTTATACAACAGATAATAACGTAACAATAATTGATGTTATTACCCAAAATTCCTGCCAGCGAACGATCTGTCCACTGCGAGTTTAAGGCTCGTCTTATATTTTTGGCTTATACGAGTCCTATATCAAGCATTTCTCCACCGCTGACCATTCGATTATGAATGCATCATTTCTGTTTATCTCTTACTATCTAGGCAGATGCTCTCAGTCAATAGTATATTTCATAGGCCAAGTGTTCTCTTTCAACAATTGGCTTCATTAAATGTACGCTCAGCTATTAATTACACCCACAAGATGGTGCCAGACTCACTTTCTGCTGCATCTTTCCGAACAGTCAAGTCCAAAATTTGCCCAAATGAACGCGCCTTTTGCTGGTCGAGAATGGGCAAGTCTTCCGCTACTTTTACGAGGACATCAGCGGGAAGCACCTTAATTTTTGAGCAGTAGCAGGTTGGGCGTCACTAATGGGCTCCCCCCCCCCTGCCAGTAGGATCTTAAAAAGCCTGAGAGCTACAACAAGGGAAAATAATGCTTTACTTTTACAGTGAACACATTAGTTGGGGGTCGGAGCTCCCAAGGTACATTGCTCAAGTTGTCTGCCTGTTCCGTCTGCACAGGGTCCATCTACAGCACCTTGGCCGTGGCCATCGAGCGCTACCTCTCGGTGTGCCACCCGCACATGACCCCGCACAAGTTCTTGGGCGCGTTCGCCGTCTTCTTCCTGATCCTCTTCTCGGTTGGATTCAACGTCTGCAGATTCCTGGAGTTCGAGACGACCTACGAGACTAAGGTGACAACTAGAGGCATTTTTGTGCGGGAAATGAGTGAATGTCCAAAAAAGAAAGAGGAGGGAAAGTCTTTCTAGTTGACTGTCACAAGTGCGTGGAGACGAATGCAGGCACGCCTTTTTTATGCCCTGGCTGGGATGGGCTGCAATATTGCCGGGCCGGGCCGGACTGGACAGTCAACACATGACAAAAACGTGTGAAGCTCAAATCTGTGTCAGCGCAGGTGCAGCTGTTGCTAAGGCTCCAGGGTGCAATGTTTACTGCCATGCTGTCAGAAATAAGTCGTTGTAGCAATTGTCATTCTGTCCCCCAGCCCCCCAAAGCCAGGGTTTTTGGTCAGAACACGCGCAACTTTTGGAGGGAATTCCTTTCAAATCGCTCTGATAGCTCGGAAGTCTGCCCCGACCTCAAGATTCCTCCCGAATCAGTAATGCAGTGGGACCTGCTTAATCGTGCAATTGACTCATCCGTGCAACGTTGGCGCAGTCCCCCAAAGCATGAGGCGACCCCACCGGGTTCCATTGTACAAGGTGCGGTCCCGAAAGCGTACGATTAAGCCTGTTCCACTGTAACACCAAGTTGGGTTTTGTGCAGCTCTGTATACTTTGGCCTCGACTGCTCCAAACCCTTCGTTGACGAGTTGGATCCTACTGAAGATGTGGCCCTTGAAGAAAAACGTCAAAAAGTTTTCTCCACTGTCCGAGCCTCCGCAGAGATCTGACGGACATCAAAACCAACTCTGCATCTCTTCATGAAGCCATCAGCAGCTTGGAGAACGAGCATTTTACCTTGGGCTGAGTCTCTGGCAAACCTGAATGATGCCACGCAACAGATTTGCCAAGTACCGGGTGCCAAAGGACTTGAGCCTTGATCCTATCTCTGTGTCTACGAACCAGTTGCGAAGGTCCACAGAGTGGAAGATACTGCAGCTGGCAAATATGCTGGCGTGACTAATGCAAAAGTGTATGTATAGTGTGGGATGCGTACTGAATAGAACAAGCTATATAATGTGTTTTGACTCCTCCAGTGTGAGACATTCCCAGAGGAAAACCTGAAGAAAGTGCTAGTTTTCCACACACTTTCTCAGTCGGAAATAAAAGCTGAAAAACAGCCAGTTTGTCACGTTTTGTGGTTGGTGAACAATGGCTTGAATTTAAGTTGTGTTCAGGACAATGTAGGGCATGTGCAGAATGAGTAATGGGCTAGGTCACTTTTATTAATCTCTAGCAGCGTCCTAGAGTTGTGGCAAGACTCCATTTGAAGACATTTCAGTCGATGGAATGACAGAAATAGTGAGTTTTTTGGTCGCCTCCCTGCCTTCAAAGTTATGCTAGGTCAAACATACACATTTGATGTGGGCCTGCTTAGTTACTTTCTACTGAAGCACTGTAGTCCAATGAGACTAAAAACAAAGTGTTCACAGCTACATCCCAGGGCCTTCCTTATCTGAGCACCTTGTTATGTACTAAACTTATGTGGTAAAAACTTTACTGCAAGAGACCGGGTTCTGAAATTTTGTTTTTCCTTTTGAACTCATTTGACTCCATCTTCATCACTTAACATTAGTTAACAAGCCTAAAACGCACTCAGTCAACTTCCAAAAGTTTCACTTTTTGACCTGGGCTAAAAGATAACGCTGGGGAGAGGTAGGATGAAGTGCAATGACCAGAGCAGAGAGACGATCTCGGTGGGAAGACGCTGATGCAGCCACGTCTGAGTGGAATCAAATGTACTTCATGCTTGGCAACACTAGAGAGTCTAGATGTCTAGACATGGAGGCTGTGGACTTCCTCGTCAGTGACTGCACAGACTTCCTCGTCACTTCCGCGTCGAACAAGTTGCTCTGCATTCGCAGCTTCATGTTTACATTGACCAAACTCTCTGCATGAAGGAAGTTCCAATACCACGTACTAAAACAACGGCGTGGCACAAGTAGCGAACAATTCCAATAGCTGACAAAAAGTATAGGGGAAATGGTGAGCAGAAGACAGACAAAGGCAGCCGAGCACTTAAAAGGCCTCAATGACGTATGACTAAAGGTGAGGTGGCCTTTTTGAGCACAGATGTGAAAAAAGTGTGATGAATTGAGGAAATGCCTTTGTCTTGGTTTTGACAAATGTCTTCTGCAGCTCCTTCTTTCTTCTCCTGCATTGGTTGACTGACTGAGTCGAGGCTCAGGTCAAGCAGACCCACTGAGCAACACTCAACAGGTCAGCTTGTGCTTGCACACAACCATTTTTTCTCTATTGTATGAACAGTTCACTTCATGAGGAAATTGAGAGACTTCAGAGAGTATGAAAATGACCCTGTGAATGCCGAACAATTTGTCTGCTATTCAACTTCAAAGGAAGACATTGTTCACTAATTTGCTCCCAGAAGAGTAGAATTTGCTGGTTTAAAAGAAACTTGTCACTTTGTTGTTGGACCACTACCTTAGCTTGTTCATGTTATGGTTAATAACTGTCATATCATCATTGATTAATCATTATCATATCATAAGTACCAGTTGAGGGATAATGGCTTGTGCATATTTTGGGGCCCTCTTCAGCACACTTTTGCAAGTTGTATAGGCATGGAGACCTTTAATTTGCATTTTAGTTTGGCTTTGTAGTGTTAGCATAAACAAAGTTAAAGCCAGATTTCTGCACTCTGGCAAAGAACTTGTGTAGATTATGTAAAGATTATGTAGTGTGATGAGGTTGCTGGCAGAATTTTTTGTCCCAAAAGTCAACTTGAAACTCATCAAAATGAACAACTAATCACTCAATTTTTCTTACCTTTACGACACGGGCCAAATTGACACGGGCTCTCTGTGCAGCCCACCAATAGCTATATCAAATGTATAGCTATTAGCCCACTAAAAGCTACATATTTTAAAAGCTGCCTGATGAATGACAGCATCCTGAAGATTGGCCACAGGGGCACGAGCACTGCCAACTGTGTCAGGCCATGGACATCACAGTAAGCTCAAATCTTGTACTGTGTTAAAAAATTAATGAAGAATAAATTGATATTTATTTCCATCAAGTCTAACTTTGCCCAGAACACTGCCGTTAGCACTTTCTGGCCGGCGAAAATATGTGCGCGAGTCATTATGCCTCATACGGTGATCAACTTATATTTGACCAACTTATGTTTTAGGTTTACAAGTCAGCTGACAATGAACAAGGTTTGGCCTTGGAATGACGCAAATGCCACTGCTTGCACGAGCTGTTTGCATCAGTGACTGTACTGTTCAGCTTGTCCGTGTCAGCAATAAGCCTAGTCAGCCTTTGACAGGCCTCCTGCGTGGCAGCCCAGTGTTCCTTGTCTCAATCTGTCTTCCTTTGAGGGGTTTCCTCTTCTTGCCAATGGGGAGGAGCACGAGTACCTGCGCATTGGCTGTCCCGACCTCAGCGCACTACTAAGACGCATGCATAAAAGGATAACAAAAAGAGACTTTATGTAATCAGGGGAAAGCTGCGAGGTTCATTGTGTCACATGTTGCACAATGGCTTGATGCATTACAGCGTTTCTTGCCTAGTTCATAATGTAGCAGCAGTAGAAAGAAGTTCTTAGGGAAATTTTGTGCTGCCTTCATGCTAAAGGCTCGCCTGCAGGAACAATAGGAACATTCTCCTTAGGCAAAGTTCATGTTTCCCATTATTCCGCACAGGAGAGCCCGCAACAGCTTGCCGAAAGGATGTGATCGTATTCGATCAGCCATGATACGTCTGTCTAAGCCTTCATACTCTCTTTTTTTTGCTATCTAAAAACAGTTTAGGTACACGTTGGAGGTGAGTGAAAAATCACTGTACCGAAAAAAATGGGGTCTCTCTTCTCTTTAAATATGTATACAGTGTGCGTCAGAAGTGCAGGCACAAGCATGTTTTTGTCAGCTGATCACCTGGGAGGACTGTGCGGACCTGGCGCAGTCAGCCTTGTTGGAAAACTATTTTGTTGAAATGAAAAAAAAAACCAAATACTTGAAGTCAGGTTTAAGCTGCCACCTGGTTTTTACAAATGCGCCAGGGTGTCAGCAGAAAAATCTGGTCCTGTTGGTACAACTTTGGTACACAGGTGCGCCAGGACCTGTGAGAGTCAAGACTGTTGGGTGTTAATTGTTTTATTATAATTTCAATGTCAAGGCTGTCTGACCTCAGATTTCTTCTATATTTCATTCCAATACAGCTTTTAAACGAGACACTCAGCAGTTGTCGTCCAATAATAAATAACTTATGAGTAGCTGACCTAGCACAGGTGGTGTTGCCCTCAACTGAAAGCTCAGTCTCTTCTCCAAGAGAATGCAACTTTGCTCATAGGATCACTGATTTTTTTCACCGCATAGTTGAAACGACAAAGAAGTAAAACTTTAAACTTTTTTCTACCAACCCCTCAGATATTTATTTCTGGTCCTCTTTTGCCCAAACTTACTGCTCCTGAATCTTCTCTGGCAATGCCCAAAGGTTTGACTGAGCTCTGACCACCATGATTGCCGCAACTTTCTATGTCACCCAACATAGGGTGGCGCAGGGCATGTTGTAGCCGTTGGACATGTGGCCTGCGCAAGCAGCGCAGTAGCCAAAAAAGCCTCGGATTTATTTAGCAGCTGCTGTATGTCTATAATTGTAGCAATTTAGTGCAAAATTCAAACTGTGCAAACAGTTTGTTAACACTGTTATCACTCTTGACGCACACTGTACAGAGTCTCTCTCTCTTTGGTATTGCTGGTTCTATCACGCTTGGTTGATCTCGAATGAAAGAGGAGATTCTGAGGCTGACGTGGGCATTGCTAAATGGGAGAATTAGGACGTCTGAGAACAGTTGGGTGCTGGGTGGGTGCATGCATAAGAAATGCCACTTCTCAAAGCTTTTATTTCACGGCACAGTCCTGAGCAGCGTTGCCAGAGAGCCGGAAGTCGCACCGGATCAATCCCATGTCCGAAACGGTCATGAAGAACTTTCAATATCAGCCAGACGTAAGGGTCGAGCACTCCATCCATTTTGTATTCGGCGAGGCCCCTGATGAATCGGTCCCAATCTGGGACAGAGACCGGCCAACTGGCAACCCTGGCCCTGAGTTCTATTCTGTGTTTCCTTTACTATTCCAGCAATGCATTAGATAGCCTGAGAGAAGAAAAAATAGCGTATCAGTGCTGCTGCTGTCTGCAGGACCAGTTGAACAATACACATATGCCTACGCGTGCTGTGCACAGACGTGACCAGAGTACGGGTCACAACCATTTTTGAATGTCTGTTCAACACTTCCATCCAAAAAGGCGTTTGAGGGGGTTCAATTCAACCCCCTACAGGGAGAGGCAGAAACACAGTAGAGGCCGCTTAGAAAAACACCGGATATAAGAACAGATTTCTGAGGAACGGAGTCAAAATTCAGTTTATGTGGTCAATTTCACCGAATATAAGAAGACTCAAAGTCGCTTATAAGAACGCTCTTAATCCAAAATTACATCAAGAGCAGAATTTTGGGGACTTCAAAATCCAAACATGATTCAGACGAGTTTGGACAAAAGAATTGAAGACAAAAACATTTACTTCTTTAAAGGGACAAGGCATGATGCCTTGATGAGTGACACTTTAAGGGCTTTGTCATTCTAAGTACATGATTACACTGCTGTTCTCTTACGTCCTCAATTCTTATGAACAAGACCGCTTTCAAGAACAGGACGCTGATAGAGAAACGTATTGGCCCCGGGTTCTTGGAAGTTACTGTAGTCCAGCTCTGCGAAAGCCAGCGCCAGCACGAGTACAACACCGTCCAGATCTCCAACCTCAGGCACGAGCTATGTACTGACATTGGTCGATGTCTTCTTGAAAAGTTGGAGAAAGTCGATGTGCGACATTTTTGCCGAGTGTTTGGAGGTAATGAACAGAGCAAACCTGCGTTGCCTCTGCCTCCTTCTGCCATAACTTTTACATCGTCAACATCCAACTGCCAACTGCCAACATCCTTTTACGTCGTAGGTGAATAAATGAAGGCTAAAAAAAGATTTCCTCACAACTGTCAAGTATCTCTTGATCGCTGTTACTTCTGTTCCGAACCAACAAGAATCATCTGCTGCTAGTGAAGTGATCTCGAAGAAGAGAAGCCCAACGAGTGACGAAAATGTTAAGATGTTAGTCTTTGAACCTGCCAATCTCAACTGATATTCCACTCAATCAAGTCTCCCATTCTGTGCAAAATATTCAAACGTGTGTAAATATGGAATGTCCCTTCATTTTATCACCTTTTGTGACACACATATTATTTGCAAATGAATAATAATGTTCACTGTATGGTGCGGGCTTATATTGAGCCCATGGGTTAGTCCGAGGTCTTGATTACTTGGATCCGTGCCACCCCCTATTGCAAGTACTGCTTGACCAAAATTGCTTAAGTTTAATTCAACAGAAGTCATTGAAAATATGCTCCGTCTCTGACATATCAAAACATCGTATCGCCATTCCGATCAAATCAAGAACATTTCATCGAAAATATCGATATTCACCTTCTCATATCGCACATGCTTACCCCCCCTGCAGTGCAAGAGGAAGGAGTTGAATCTAGCAAAGTTTCTTTTTTGCGAGAATGATCGACCCCGTGAAGATCGACCCCGTGAAGATCGACCCCGTGAAGATCGACCCCGTGAAGATCGACCCCGTGAAGATCGACCCCGTGAAGATCGACCCCGTGAAGATCCTGAGGGGGGTACCATATCGCCCCAGTCTCTCCTTTGAGCCTCTCGGCTCCGCGCCCTTGCTGTTCTCGATAAAGCTGGACCTGTTTCAACCCAACCGGGTCCAATTTCTGTATGAAAGTCAATGTCGTGTCTTATCCAGCACGGAGCGAGACAAAGTAGACCAGACAAGCTCGTTGTTGCAGGTGACCTCCCTGTTCGTGGAGAAGTCGAATCGGACGGAGACGGTGAACGTGACGGTGGCCGTGGCCTCGTCCACCAAGCTCAGAAGTAATCCGCTATATTCGCAGGTGAGCCACGCTTGCCAAAGAAATGGACAGGGCACCCTCATTCATTAGTGTTCTTCTCGTTCTCTCCAGATCACAATGATCATCATGCTGTTGTTCAGCGGCGTGTTGCCCCTGTGCATTCTCATCGTGCTCAACCACAAGATCTACTGCGCCATCAAGACCAGGAACCAGAGGCTCGTCACAATGTCCTCCAAGCAGAGAAGGTAATGAGAGGAGACAAGATCGATCCTTTCAGAGAATAGGCCCAAATCAATAGCAGATCTCTGGAGACTCATCACTGCTTACTTAGAAGAACTAGGCTATTAAGTACGAGCAGCTACCAATGCACAGGGTGAGCCTATATGCAGGGACAAGTGAAAAATCGCTTTACCATTGCATATTGACTTAGGTAATGAGCTTGTTGCGCATAAATAAGTTATTACAGGGAACCTCGCTGTAAGTAAATTCCAGTATCAGTACACAGATTTAGAAGTCTTCAACATTGATATGGTAATTTACCCAGAGTAAACCTTGGACATAGTTGACAATTTTTCTCAGCTTTTTTTATATTTTGCACCCCGAGGAACCTTGGGGAACCTTGGCAAGAGTCAAGGGCCCGACCAGTTAATTTCTGTCAGAAACATAAGGTAGGAAAACTTCTGCTTCTGTACATTATATTGTGCAGCACAGTGCAAGGGAATACTGCAATACGCGTCATGCTTATCATTCATTCATTATGGTCTCAGTTAGACTATCTTGGTGATAGCAATCCTCAGGTAAGGTTAAATTGGACATAGCAAGGCTTGGATACAGTAACCTTGGTGGGATATGGTAAACCTGGAATATAGTAAACCTTGGACGATTTTCCCCTGTCTCAAGGTGTCAACCATGAGCTCTGTACATTAAGTTGTGCCTGATAATCACTGGCAATGGCTTCAGGGGCTCCTAATTTCCTACCTCCTGACAAGTGGTGACATCCTTTGTCCTCATTTTCTTCCTGTCACTGGAGGTTCCCCAACTTTTTCTACTGACGCACCACTTCATCACTTTCAACGCTCTTCATATCAGTCGACAAAATTTCAAAAAAGTACAACGAATTAAATTCTTTTAGACCGGAAGTGTCAGAGGGGTGGAAAGTCTTTCCCTTTTTTTCTCTGACACTTTAGAGTACCAGCAAAGTCTGGGAACACAGTTTGGGAACCCTGGCCTCCATATATCGATCACATCTTATGAGTGCACTTACAATAGGCTCACCCTGTAAAGCAGATATCGCATAGGACTTTTCGATTATGTCCATTACACAGGTGATCGAACATTCAGCATATTGATGAAAGCTTAACCTTCAGCAAGTTATTGCTGCTGCCATTGAGTCGTCACAGAGTATAAGTGGCTATGATGAGTGCATAAGCTTGAGGAGGAGAAGTTTTCGTGAGCACTGAAAAGCAATCGTCTATTTCAACACTGATACAATAGCTGGAAAGTTCGAACTTTCGTACTCTTACTTTAACCTGTTCAGGGATTTCGACGTGGCCGCGGTCCTGGTGGGCATCATTCTCGTGTTCATTGTCTGTCATTCCTTCAAGTTCTTCGTAAACATCTACGAGGCGTACATCATGCACTTCGGTGAGGACCATAATGTTTTCAGTCTACACGCATACACACATATCCGACAGAACAAAGAGACAAGGGTACAATGCTTTTTTTTGCATAATCTCTCTCTCTATATATATATGGAGAGGGAGTCTTTGCACTGGAAAAGTCTTTGTTTATGAAACCTTTGGGTGTGCTTCCGCCAGTCAGGTTATTACCCCTTTCTCTCAAGAGCAAAGACTACGAAGGCGACTGTGAAGTAATAATTTACGGCATGTATACATATATGTACGTATGTATGCTGAAAAGAGAAAGAAAGAACAAGAATTGCGTAAGACGTACTTTCTTCTCAACTTAGCTTTTCAATGAGATTTTAGCTGAAAGTACGCACTTATGTTAAGCATGTGCGATTATGCAACGTCATTAACATTGGTGACTGGCGGTTATTTCTTGAACTTGCAGTCAACGCCGTCACTGATATTTAGAGGGTGCCACAGCCAAAATGTGACTGAGTCTCTCAATCTCTGTCCACACCTTAGTGATGAAGTCTCCTAAACTCATATTGTTCGAGTCATTTTCTTCCTTGAATGCTTTGATCCTCTGGCCGAGTTGAGGAGACTCCATCACCCAGGTGTGGACAGAGATTGAGAGACTCAGTCACATTTTTGCTGGTGCACCCTTTATTTTTACGAGGAAAAACTTGCTTCTTTAGGAAATGCAATATTTCCATTGCTTTTTTGAGTTCAGACATAACTTGCTCATGTTCTGGGGCAGAAATGCCAGTGTTCACATATTTGAGCTTGTCCAGCCCGCAGGTGTCTGATAAACAAATCATTCTTTCAGGGTCTGAACTTTTTATTAGTTTACTAAATTATCATTTTCCAAGTTGTGCAACCCTCAATTGTGCCCTGAAGTTCATCTCACCTTTTTCTTCGTCTCAGTTTGTTTTGGATCATTATGACTCATCTCACCCTAGACTTGCATGCCTTCATCTCGTACAGTTTAGTCACCAACAATTGCTGCAGTCCATGCTGGTGGACAGGTCACATCCATATGTATTCAACCATCCATGAGAAGCCACTCCTTGCATAAAGTAGGAAGAGACATACAGGTTTTATTCATATTCTGATGCACCAAATCTAAGCGTCTGACTTTAAGAGAGCATTAAAGTAGAGCATGTAATAGGACATTGAAGCTTAAGTCTGAGCACAGTTTGACTAAAGCACTCTGGAAGTTGGTCACGTTGCAGTGACTCAATTTGTACCTTCTGTACTTGGGCTTTTGTGCCTAGAAATGAAGTATTGAGGCTAAGGCCCAGGACTGAATTCCAGTCCTGTACATTGAATTTAGCACAGGGGACAACTTCTATAGGCACTTCACTATTCCGATGTTGCGCTGGCAGACTGAGAAAGATCCTCTGGTCTGGTCTCTGATCAGAACAACATTCATCATCAGATGATGAACAAAACAAGCTGCAGGACAAAAAACCCTGAGGCAAACTGTTGTGAGACAAATGATTCCTGAGAGACACGTTGTTGAGACAAAAAAAGGTAAGAGACGAAAAATCAGTGAATCTTCTCAATGCTGATTCAGGTGCTTGCGTGATGTGAGGAGGGGGAAATAAACAAAGCACCGATAACTGACTCAATTTTGAGAAAAGTCCATTTTTTCAATCTTGAGAAAAGTCCATTTTTTTTCAATTTTGAGAAAAGTCCCCGTGTCGGTTTATCGCACATTTTTAACTTATATGCATATCCTATTCGTAGTCAGGGCGTGGGCGTCTGGGCCGACTCTTTTGTCATGGGCATATCTGACTGGTGCCGACTGCACTGCAGTCACTGCTGCTGGTCGACACTTGTGAAATAATCATTTTATTGAATTATTGATATTGGGGCACTTTGATGGGATGTTTTTTTCGGGACGAAGATTGTTTTACAGCGGTGGAGACTGGGAAGGACTTGCGCACTATAATCGACCTTGCATGCTCAGTAGCACATGTTATGGTTAAAGGGGTAATTGCACAAGCATCAGAGGACACGAAAAATTGGCAAGTATGCGACGTACCCTGTTTTTTGGACTCTGGGGCACACCTCAAATCCTCTAATGTTCTCAGAAATGAACTTTGATTCTTATGTATGAAAGTAGGGTAGGAAAAAAAAATTGTGCTTCAACTATAGAACATTGAGAGTTGTGTCGATGGAGTATATACAATGGAGGCAATAAAGTTTCATGATTTGCTTCGCTGCACTTTATAATCCAGTGTGCCTTAGGTATGAAAATATAACTATTCATTGATATTGTGCCTTATAATCCGGTGCGCCTCATGGTCCGAAAGCTACGGTAATTAAGTAGATTTTCCGATTGGCCCAACATGTGTAAAGTGATGCAAGGAGCAGTGAAAGGAAAGGGACTTTGCATAAAGAAGTTGCTCTGTTACAAACCTTAGTTCCATAATTAGTTAACCGCATCATTTTTATTACCACTTATGTTTCACGTCTGACCAAGTAACTGACACATCCTCTGGTGAAGTAGGGTTATGACTGACACAAATGCTGCATCTAGTTAAATTTTCTGCTCAATTCCGTAAGTAGAAATAAGCAAAATGAGCTAAAAAGAATAACCTTTGGTGCATTAAATGTGGTTGAAAATAACTCCTAAAACATTCTTTGTTCTCTTCAAATTTGACCTCCAGAGAGTGCATTTCATACTCTCGCCAACTGCAGCTGTCCCAACGACCAATGAGGCTGTCCGGCAGCTAAACTCAGTCAGCTTCGTTCATTTGTCAACCAGTTACACCGTTTTGTCTAATCAGTGTCGAGGTTGCGAGACCAGCCAAAGACAGCTGTTGCTCTTTCTTGCCCCTCTGTCACCCACAGTGACATAGAGAGTACTAGCTGAACCTGCACCCGGCTTTGCTCGGGAGAATTCTATAAATCACTATTTCCATCTGTCTCTCTCCTTGTCCACCGCGTACTTCACGCTGTCCATGGAACTGGCTGATCC
>JAAUXU010080653.1_pt1 | contig 14729 bp, 19 predicted proteins | sample 7278151 | NCBI WGS metagenome assembly JAAUXU01 (sample SAMN14350113, study PRJNA611818) | marine sediment metagenome | isolation source: surface marine sediment (1.8m) | place: French Polynesia: Moorea | collected 2018-08 | reverse complement strand
CGGGTACGGCAGCAGCGGAGCTGGCCAGCCCAAGGGAGAAGGAAGAGAGAGGCAGTCACTCTTGGGAGTTCGAGGAGAACACATCTTCATTACATCGTGTGAACGAGAATAAAGTCATGGCTCCAGTTCAGCGTAACGGTGTATTACTTAAGAGTACCGGTCCTGACTCCGGAGAAAGGCGCGTAGGGAAGCACGCCCACAGCGCTCCTGGGCAAGATGCTACACTTGCCGTCATTATTGAAGGTGATACATCTTCCAATGCGGGTCTCGCGTTCCCTACAAATCCGGTACACTTAAAAATTTTCTGTTCTAGCCACATAACAGAGCCAAAACGAAGTCACTAAGGATGTACTTGCACTTGCTGATGCTAGCCATCACCCTCCCCATGGCCAGGGGCCTGCAAGTCTATGACTGCGACGGGCACGGGGCGAAATTCAAGATGATCTCCCTGCTCGGACCTAGGAGGTGCCCCGACCCTAAATGAGACTACAGCAAACCTAAGACGGAAGTGGTCCAGCTACTCCAGCAAAGACAGGAAGCAAGAGTGACGGCCTACCAATGCCAAGCAAAAAGGACCACAAGGTTTGCTATAATTCAGCAAGACCTATGCAAAGTGGAACGGCAGGTTCTAGAAAATGCCATCAATACCCTAGCCGGTAGTGGCAATTGGTACACCCTCAACTCCCTACTTGGGCCAGGACACCATGTCACCACAGTAGGAGCAACGGCATATGTCACAAGATGCCAGAGAGTACAGGCGGCCCAAATTGAATACCACAACTGCACCCAAGAGATGCCAGTGAGACTGGCCAGCTCCAACAATACCGTCAAATTCGCGGATCCCATCAGCTTCACGTTGAGCAACTACGCCACCATTATCCCGTGCGACCCTGTGGCGCCACCGAGATGGAATATCGACGGTCACTGGTATTGTGCGACACCCACAGTCGAGCCGTGTGGAGCCCCGAAAGAACTCAAACCCAAGACCCAGGAGTTCAAAGATGAGGATTTCGTGACCGGACTAGGACATAACATCTACTCCACCGCACAGATCAGACAACACCGACTGACCGAGAGAATCTACCACTCACGAGAGGCCCAAGCCATCATAGGATCTTACCACGCCAACAAAAGAGGCAGCATAGGCCTGGATGGAATCTGGAGATTTGGGACGGGACTTTCTGGCGAGACCATCTTCCAGCTAGAACAAGGCATGTTGGCCAAGGTCTCCTTCCTCATCCCGGCCATCGGAAGTGCTTGGCCATGGATCGCCGGCATCTGTCTCATCCTCGCCATGACCCAAGCACTCGCAGGCTGTATCGCCAGGATGTACTTAGTCTACCGTGCCAAAGGATTCGGAGTATGGCTAATCCCGGCAGCCCTAGGAATGGCTTTTACCTTACTTGCCATTCCCTGGACTGCCGTTCAGTCCATCTGGTGCGACCTAAGGAAAGGCCAGGGGCTAGACATCCAATGCAAGACTCCAGAAGAACGGGAACAGAACTTGAGGGGTCCGGGGCCTCGGACCAAGAAAAACTGCCTCTACCCTAACATCTCCTGGGCTGACAAGCTTGACGAAGATGCAGAAGCAACGACCGAGCCTCCCTACAAGAAGACCATCGTCGGGGTTCCATTAAGGGAGATGAGCCCATTTCTCCAGTCCTCAGCCCCACAGATCAGTACCACTTCCAGATCAGGGCAAGCCCCTAGCGGGGGATGTGAAGCGGACTGAACTTCGACAGGACTCTACGCAGTCGTATCAGAGATAGTGACTCTACGTGGGTTAGCCACAAGAGGGCACTATTGGGTATTCCCTTGAGCGCCCCGGCTCTCTGCTCGCGGGGGAGCGCGCTCTCCAGCCGCTCCATGCCAGTAGTAGTCTAGAAGTAGATTGTAAGACAGTAGCACTTGTACCATTAATGTGTGTAGACCTCAGAATACACTATTACGGTATGGAACCAGAGTACGTCCCTTCCGAGTTCCCAGACCCATGGTGTCCGGGTGCCGTCTACTGCGAAGCTAGTATGAGACCCTCTTGTCGCCGCCTGGCCGATGCTACAGATGTGACTTCCTTGGATGTCACATCTGTAGCATCGGCCAGGATGATTCCTTCCTTCCATGTCACTTGGAATTGATAGTCCGTAACTTTTTGTCTGAGACGCTGAAGTCTTGTATTCTTGAGACTGGGTAAGTCTTTTGAGAAGATGCCCAGTAGAGGTCTATGATTAGTAATCACTGTGAACGGCTCCGGACATCTGAGAAGATGATGCTGGCACTCCGAAATTGCCCATGTGATGGTGAGGCATTCAAGTTCTGCTGTTGCGTATCGCTGTTCAGCTTCTTTTAGGGAGTGTGATCCACATCTGATTAGTGACATCCTGTTGCTAGAATCATACTGCACTAAGGCATAACCAATGCCTTTTAGGCGTGAGGCATCAGTTAACAGGTGCGTTCGATGTATGGGGTTGAAGTGTTGGATGGACATGTGTGCTATGATAGCTGCCTTAATGTTATCAAAGTCATTCTACTGAGCTTCAGTCCACGTGAAGGCAACCTCTTTCCTGAGTAGGGCTTGTATGTTGGCTGTCAAATGTGCAACATCAGGAATGAATATATTCAACTGGTTCACTAGTCCTAGCAGTGATCACACACCTGCAATGTCTGTTGGTGCAGGGAAATCCCAAATAGCCTTGGTCTTTTCCTAATCAGGTGCGATGCCAGCCCTTGATATGATGTAACCAGTGAATTTAATGGTATCTCCCATCTCTATCTTTTGCTTTGAAATTGTGATGCCATGTTCCTTGCATTTTTCCAGTCTCCCTTTAAGTCTGGTCCATAAAGTGGGATAATCTGGCACCTGGATCAAAATGTCATCGACTTCTTTAGCGATGCCTTTGAGGCCTGCTACTGCAGTATCTGAGCATATATTCCATTCATCAGTGCTGGATGAGAGACCCATGGGGGCCCTTTTGTATCGATACTTTCCATTCGGTAGGAGGATAGTAGTTAAAAAGGATGACTCTTTGTCCATGGGTATTTGAAAGTAACCCTTTAGTCCATCTAGTTTGACAAGCACCTTTGAATCATGCCTGATTTTGTTGATGATGTCCTTTGACGATGGAAATGGGTGTACTGGTGCAGCAGGTTACGAAGGCCGATCATGAGATGAGGCATTGGCATATGGAGATCCGACCTTGCTGTTGTGTTTGCAAGATCTGGATGCCCCATTTCCTGAGGGGTGCATAGTCCTTCTTGGGATCTGGACAGCTGCCTGGTTCCAGTGAGGACAGCATCTGGAAAGTGGTCCCTGCTGTGTCGCAGTCGTAAACTGTCAACCCTAGGCCGCTGGGGAAGATGAGGATGAGTAGGAGTGTCAGCGCTAGCATGACTCCAAAAAAGAAAATGATATTAGACTATACATGAACATGAGGAAATCATGGACTGCCCCCACCCCCAAGCATTTTTCAGATCATACAAGAAGAAGGAAAAGAGAAAGACATCAGGGGATGTAATTGGGGTCTCGGACGGTGTCGTCTGCCTCCAAGGTGGCAGATGACATCGTGGAGGAGTCCAGGGCACCAGTGACAGATGACTCAGAAGCGTCAAGAGCCGTAGGCTGCAGTGAACAAGGCGACAGGGCAACCAAGTGAGTGGCAATGTGCGGCTGAGGTTGGGCATCCTGGGTGCTCGGTGAGTGGGACTGCTCTCGGTGGGAATAGAGTGCTGGGGAGTGAAGGTCCAGCAGAGGAAGGCGGACTTCCGCATGAGGAAGTGTAGAGACTTCTCTACTGGGGCGGGGATTGACACAGTAGTGGTGGATGGCCGGTGTTTGCGGGATGCCACGAACACGATTGATGGATGAAAGAATCCAATCTCCCAAGTCTTCCATAATTCTTTGTGAGTTCTACTTTTACCCGGGATACTCGGCTACACGTAGGAGCCCGTCATCTACGTTAGTGGGTCTCTGCATTCGGGCACATGCTTTCGCGCTAGCCACTAGTGTGAATTTGACCTATATCTCTACTGATTATTTAAACACTCCGTCGAGTCTTCATCCTCGGCACTGCTAGCATAGCAACGCCCCCTGATGGAAAGCGGCCATCGGCGGTAAAGACTGATCGTAAGAACATGAGACCTCAGCGTCACACTTCTGAGCTTTGACAGCGCTACTAGCCTCTGTCGCCACTTCTGGCCAAAGGAGGAGCCACGGAGAGTTCCCATTGGTATCGACGCCACTTACCCACTCGATTCAACCAGCTACTGGGCTGCGTTGGTGGGCGGATACCAGAATGCACTCCATATACGACAGGTTACTTAGACTCGTAATCGCCTTATGCGGCAGCGACGTGCAGCGAGTCTAATCCCCAGTCTACCTTTAAAGTGTGAGTGAGAACGCATGAACAACGGGGTCTTACCACAAATTTTACTGTTACTCAACCAGGGTTACCTTCTCAGTTGTCAATCAAACACAAGTGATGCGCAGCAATGCTGTATTTTCCCCTAAATATACAAACATTACCTTACACGGACTCGGACTTACAGAGGAGAGACGGCACACAAGAAGGGACCTAGAAGATCATTCTTCTAAGTTCCTCCCCAAGCAAACAGGTGACCAGGCAGACACCGCAACAAGTAAACTCCACCTACTCTACAACACTTGCAGCGCAGTCAGCAACAGTAACAGCAGCAGCCCCTCTGACCGTTGTCATCAGGCTTTTATAGTTGTTGAATTCCTCCTGCCCTGCACTGGCCTAATTTGTTGCAGATGTTAATTGTTCTTCCTGCTCTGTCTTCCCCTGCTGCGGCCTTCCTGTCTTGGGCTTTCACAGATGTTGATGTGATGCTTGCTCTCAATTTTCAGGTGTTCAGTTTTGCATTCCTGTCTCTCTCTCTTCCTTTGTTGCATAATCAATTTCTAACTTCCTACGGTCAATATTCGAAACTATACATTCTCTTATATATACGTATACAGTTTAACTGCTTTTTAGGCTATGGTATAAACTTCAGATATATACTTATATACATCGGGCTTTCATAAGATTCGATCTTGTCCCTAGCGTCAGACACTACTAAGGTGGTTGATCGGATCTTATGGTTGGGAACACGGCGAATTAACAGAGGTTCTATCGTTCCCAACAAAGTGACAATTCTATAGCTAAGTCCAGGGTGGCCTGTGGATGCCATGGCTGGCATCGGAGATTGGGGCCGACATCGTTTAGGTGGTGGCCTCACAGCGCGAGGCAAGTCTTGGATCTGCAAAATAGATGCGCTAGGGGTTGCGACCGCCAGCTTGGGTAGGTGTAGATGGGCTTGTGAGCGTGTCTGGCAGGCTGGAGATGCATCCCTGTCATGGTCAGAGTTGTCGTCATTGTCCTCAGCCCGTCTCTTGGTCAACGTGGTGGAGCCCTCTGGTATGGCTGTGCTAGATTTTCTGGTGACAATGTGCTCTGCGAATTCATCTCCACTCATGGAGAGATCATCCATGTCATTCGCTCGTAGTGAGGCGGACTGAGCTTCGCCAGCACTCTGCGCGGTCGTATCGGAGATAGTGACTCTACGCGGGCCAGACATAAGAGGGCACTACTGGGTACTCCCTTGTGCGCCCCGGCCCTCCGCTTGCAGGGGAGCGCAATCTCCAGCCGCTCCATGCTAGTAATCTAGAAGTGGATTGTAAGACTGTAGCTCTTGTACCATAAATGTGTGTAGACCTCAGAATACACTATTACAGTATGGAACCAGAGTACGCTTCTTCTGAGTTCCCGCACCCATGGCGTCCGGGTGCCATCTACTGCGAAGCTAGCATGAGACCCTCCTGTCTCTGCCTGGCCGACACTACACATGGTGACAGTTCCGAAATGAATCCACGCCGGGCAGGAGACAGCCAGGACCAACCGGACACACCGGGTACCTTCCTGGACCACATCAACCGCTACCAGAGGGTGGTCACAGAGGAGCCACCCCATGCAGCGACGGACTCACGCCGACCCAGGGAGACGTGATGGCGCCGACCCTACCCAGACAAGAGCCACCAGCACAACCTGGAGTGCCGGTGCATCCCAGGCCAAAGGTGCAGCAATGGCCGCCATGGGCACTATACACCACAAAGACAACGGACACCGAGTGAGACTCAGCGAGAGGAGAACCCCACGGATGGACTCAACTTTGACGAAGTCGCCCTGATGACCTGGCTCACAGACTATACCATGGCAGATGTATCGGACCTCAAGACTATGGCCAAGCCCTGGTACTGCATTCATGGGGGCCTTAGCCAAGGACATGATATGACCGCGGTAGAAGCCATGTACCACTTCTTTTGTTTCGCCTTCCTCCACCCAGGAAAGGGCATTGACGAGTTTCACCTGGATGAAGGCCGATACCTCGTGGAAGCCCACGAAATCTCCTTCAATGACATCAAGGGCGAGGTCTACTACGAGGCCAGGAGAAGGACCAGGGCCTTCAGGTTGTTCCTTGATAAAAACTCGCAGTTCCTCTTCCAGTATAGAGCGGGCATGAGGCTGCTCAGGAACCTGGCCCAAAGATCCGTTGAGGAGCAGAGGCACTACCATAACTACACTGCATTAAATTATATCAACCAGTGAAAATAAAATGCTGAAAGGCAAAGAGAATCAGTTTATGATCCATCCCGCACGTGTCCACGAACTCAACTAGGCCAGCAATAGAGCCAGGGAGGACCAGCCAGAGATAGAGCCGCATGTGAGGCCAGAGATAGAGCCGCGTGCATATACAAGGCCAGAGATAGAGCTGCTTGCACGCATAAGGCCAGTGACAGAGCCAAGACAGCCGCCCAGCAACAGGACGGACCGCGTGGGTCTGGATCTGGGGCAATGATCAGCTGAGGCGGATCGGATTACTGGCATCCATGAGAACAGATGACAGGGATCAGCTGGGTGGCCAGCTAGGAGGGACACCCGAAGCTAATGACGGAGGCACTAATGGTCAAGTGCTGAGAGGCGCTAATGATCAAGTGCTGGGAATGGCATCGGGATACCAAGCCATGCTGGCAGACGCATTATCACCTCTACTTTCAGGGCTTACAGCACAGATGGCAAAGGAAGGACGGGTATAAGAAGCCTTCAAGCCGGCGGAAGCAACACACTTGCATCTCAAGCATCCGAATAGCAACACTGACATGGCCAAGAAGGATGAACCCACCAACAACTTCTTCGCGCTGGACCACCGCCAGTTCCAAGCCCTCTTGGAATTCAGGGGCGGTCAAGCCAGGAACGAGGACCAGAGGGGCATACGAGCGCCAGAGCTGGATGCGGTGGACTTCTCCAAGTGGAGAACATGGAAGGAGAGGTTCCTCGCCACCGTAGAGATCAACGGCTGGAGCAACGCAAGGGCACGGCGAGAAATGGCCGTGTGCATCACCGGCAAAGCCAGAGACCTGATCTCAAGCATCAACCTGGTGGGAGCGATGCAACTCAACCAGGATTTTCGGCAAGTGCTGCAGGACATGGAGAACCTCATCATCCCCAGTTCCGACTCGGACATGACCCGGGCCCAACTGGTCTCAGCCAAGCAGGAGCCCAATGAGGACATACTCAAGTGGAGGAGTAGGATCAGAACCCTGTGGATGAGGGCACATCCAACCCAGACCGTCGCCGAGTCCCAGGACAATAGGGACCTCATCGACCTCTTCCTTAAGGGTCTGGCATGAGAAAGCACCAAGACCCAGACATGGGCCTTCTTGCCCAGGTCGCTCACTGCCGCGGCCCAGAGGGCCCAGAACATAGAAGCTGGAGCTCACATCTTTGGGACCCTCAGCAGTGGATCCTCCCCGAGCATTAGCGCCCTGCAGGATAAGAAACGGATGTGCTTGGCCTGCGAGAAGCCTGGGCACATCCTCAAGGACTGCCAGATGTGGAAGGCCTTCCGGGCCAAAGTGGGGTCCCAAGGGAAAGGTGGAAGCAAGGCCACCCAGGATAAAGGCAAAGTTAAGGCATGAGGAGGAAAGAGCAGCCAGGACAACATGAGGGCCATAGCTGGTCTTCAAGAGAGCCAAGAGGAGGACTGGCTCAATGGCGGTGTCGACCCAGACGCAGAAACAGAAGTCAAGGACTGTGACAAGGAGGAGGAAGAGGACCAAGAGTCGGGAAATGCCTAGAGCCGGGAGGCGATAGCCCAGCCCCAGCCCGGCTTGACGAAACAACAACAGGGCCCTACGTTATAACTTGGATGTTAACGACCAAAAATGACAATTTAACCACTTCCTCCCAGTTAAAATAGGGAACTACGAATGCGCAGCCCTCAAAGACTCAGGCAACAGCTGGAGGAGCGCCATTTCTGAGGCATTCGCCAAGCATCTGGGCATAACGGAAGCCAAAACAATACACCCTCCACTGCAGGTCATCACCGCCAAGAAAGATGTCACAGTTACGGTGCTCGGGGAGACACCTCAACCCTTGAAACTGATGGTGCAAGGTATTGACAAGGTTTACCCGTTTCAGCCAGCCATAGTAAGGGGCCTGCACACCGCCATAAACCTATCAGGACCATGGCTCAAAACGCAAGGTTGACACGACCTCCATTCCCAAGGATGCATGAGCATTGAAGGCCACCATATCCTGCTTGTGGATCATAGCACGGCTGAACCATCAGTGAGCAGAATCTTCGCGCTCAGGGATCTCACAATTGAGGCGAGGGCGGGACAGAACACGGACAACTGCCCTCGTCCCTGATGTCAGGGGCAAGCAGGCCAGTCTGGGACTAGGATGCTTCGAGACAGGGAACAAACTCCACCAGGTCGGAGTTCATACTGGGCCGGCCGTCCTCACTCAGGTCCAGCAGGACAGAACCGCCCAGCTCCCAATCATCAACATGACTGACAAGGACGTTGTGATCAAAGCCGGGACCAGTCTAGGTACCATCACCGGTTCGGAGGAAGACCTAGCCTACATCGCCTCCATGGTACAGAAGGACCCTGGACCAACCACCTGGAAGAAGAAGAAAGAGAAGTACATCCAGAACTTCGTCCGTAGAGCAAAAGCCAAAGCTGGTAAGGTCAAAAAGGTCAAAAGCGCTAGACTAACACAGGAACATAAGAGGCAGTGGATCCTGGAAACCTTTGACCTAGCCCGGAAACCCTGCCTAGCCAAAGCAGAAGACCTCGTGAAGGCCACAGACCTACTCCTGAAGTTCTGGGGCCTCTTCTCTCACGACGGGTCCTACGGCCATACCCACCTGATCCAACACAGGATCATCACCGAGGACGTACCTCCCATTAAGTGCCACTATAGGCCCATCAACCCGGCACTAGAACCAGCCCTAAGGGAGCAGCTGGACGAATGGTTGAAGCACGATGTCATCGAGCCAGCCAATAGCCTGTGGAGTTCGAACCACGTGGCCGCTAAGAAGAAAGGAGGTAAGATCAGGTGGTGCATAGATTGGAGGTGCCTCAACAAGGTCACCAAGAAGGACAGCTGGCCGATGCCAACGGTGCAAGACACCATAGCATGGTTAGCCGGCAGCAACATCTTCAGCGGTGTCGACATGGCCGGAGCATTCCATGGTATCGACATCCACCCAGATGACTGAGAGAAGACCGCATTCACCACGCCCTTCGGGACCTTTCAGCAGAAGCGATTAGGGTTTGGGGTTACCAACGGACCTGCCACTTACTGCCGACTAGTGGACAAGGTCCTACAGAGGATTCCTCCCACCGAGGCCCTCAGCTTCGTAGACGACGGCATCGTCCACAGCAATGGCCTCGACCAACACTTGAAGAACCTGGAGAAGACCCTCCAGGCCTACCTGGAGGCAGGGCTCAAGCTCGGGCCCCACAAGTGCTCCTTCTTCTCACCACAGATTACCTACCTCGGGCATACCGTGGACAAACACGGCATCAGACCCGTGCCCTCCTACATCAAGGCCATCAGGGACTGGCCCCTCCCACAGTACAAAACAGAGGCCAGAGCCTTCCTGGGTATCACCGGCTACTACCGACCCCACATCAAGGACTACGCCAAAATCGCCCAACCATGGACCGTTGTCATCGGGAAGATGGCAGAGCCCGGGTCGGAGAAACAGAAGCTGGTCATTACGGAGGCCATGGCCAAGGCCTTCGAGACCCTGAAGCAGGCCCTCACGGCTGCGGCCATCCTGGGTTTCCCCTACTTCAAAGGGCCCATGGCTGGTCAGTTCATCCTCAACACAGACTTCTGCCAGACCAAAATAGCGGGGATCCTCAGCCAGATGCAGAACGGCAAGGAGACGGTCATCGCATACGGGTCCAAGAAGTTGAACAAGAGTCAGAGAAACTACCCTTTGACAAAAGGGGAGCACTATGCAGGTATCACTTGGATGGAAAAGTTCCGCTACTACTTGCAGTATGGGCCGAAGTTCAAGTGGAGGACTGACAACGCGGCCCTCAAATGGATTAAGACGATGGAACCCAAGGGGGCAATCCTCGAAAGATGGTTGACCACGTTAAGTGAGTACGACTTTGAGGTCGAGCACCGCACGGGTATCAAACATGGCAACGCAGACGCCTTGAGCCGAGGGGGCAAAGCCGAGGAAGCCGATCCAGAGGACACCGACGACACCCCAGGCATCCTGGCCATGTGCGTCATCATGCCTCCAAACCTCAGGACGAGGCTAAGGGAAGCCCAAGAAGCTGACAAGACCTCGAGCAAGGTGCGACAATGGGTGATCCAACAACAGGTCCCTACCACCCTGGAACAGAGGAAGTTGTCCGTGGAGGCCGCAACCTATGCCAGGTTCATCCCGGAATTGCTAAAGACTTCCGAGGGACTCCTAAGGAGGAAGCTGCCTGCAGAAACCATCCATCAAGCCGTCAGCGTCCCGTGCGTCCCAGAAAGCATGAAGGAGGAGATCATCAAGATGGCACACACAAGAGGAGGCCACATGGGCATCCATGCCACGATCGACTGACTATGACGATTCTACTTCCCAAAGTTAAGGGCCGAAGTAGAAGACTTTGTGAAGGGGTGCAAGACGTGCCAGCAAAAGCTGCGAGGAAACCAGCCACAGAAGCACACGCTAGTGTCCCCAACCTGCGGCTACCCCTTCCAACAGCTCCACATCAACCTCGTGGGACCTTTGAACCCCAGCTGGATCTCAGGGGCCAAGTGGATCCTCACTTGTCGCGATGCCTTTTCTAAATGGCCTGAGGCCTACGCGCTCAAGGACACGACTAGTAAGACTATCATTAAGACATTGGAAAGAGAAATCTTTGCTAGGTACAGATACCCAGAAGCCATCCACTCTGACCAAGGGCCCCAGTTCACCTCACAGTTGTTCAAGCAACTGCAAGCTGCACTAGGGATCCGCATCACCGACACCATGGGGTACAACCCAAAAAGCAATGGGCAAGTAGAGAGGATCCACAGGGACCTCAACACGATCCTACGAGCACTAGTGGCCGATCATGGAGACCCCTACAACTGGGAAGACCTTCTTCCCACTGCACTCTTTGTGCTATGGACAGCCATATGTTGCTCAACCGGACTGGCCCCGTATCAGATCTTGTTCGGCAGAGACTGCTCTTCCCCAATAGATAACATCTTCGGGGGCCCCAGCGACGGTCCAGATGAACCAGGAGTGATGGATTACCTTAGGAAGCTCCGAAAGAATGTCCTCAGCGCACACAAATATGCCAGGAAACACCTCTCGATTGCGGTATGCCACCAATGGCGACAGTACCACAAGGAGAGGAAGGACTTCCCTGCTGGCGCTAAGGTATGGCTCTTCACACCCACAGTTAAGAAGGACTCGTCAGCTAAACTGACTTGCTACTGGTCGGGGCTGTGGATTGTATGCGCCGAACCAATGAGCAGCGAAACACTACTACAGATCGCACCCGACCCCTCCTGGGCTAAACAGCTCAAGAATAGTGGGACCCGAGTGGTTAGTATAGACTGGCTAAAACTGTACGTCAACGCTAAGGCCGTCAGGGTCCCAGAGAGCGAAGAGGCTCTGGAAATGGACGATGATGAATTCGCAGAAAATGTCGCCCTACCTGCAGCGGCCGGCAGACAAACCGCTGCCACCAGGACAGGAACATCCGGAGCTGGACACACTGGTGGAGGCGGTGGTGCCAGCAGAGCTACCGGTGACACCAGCCCTAGTGAGGACCCGCAGAAGCCACCCACGCCTGCTGGTCCTTCACCGGGTCCCTGGCGGGCCACACCACGAAAATCGAGCAGCAGCAGTAGCAGCAGCACAAGCTTCTCTTCGGAACCATCCTCGACGAGCAAAAACATGGAGAGGGACCTCCTTGACGGAACCACCACTTCGGAGGTGCCGGGAGAGTCCTTGAGTTTAATGAGCCCCACGTGGATACCCTGATTCCCATGGATACAATGATGCCTGGACCCTCGAAAGCTGCCACGGCACCACCGGCACAACTGGCAGCAGGTCCTAGCCCAAGCACCGGCACAACTGGCAGCAGGTCCTAGCCCAAGCACCGGCACAATCAGGAAAAGATCGCACGGAGCAACCCCATTCGGGATGAAAGGGGTCGTCTGACGATCTGAGAACCAGACGCCCATCCTGGATCAATCTGTTATTATCCCAGTAGAAGGCATTCCCCAAGAATACCTGGACAAATACTCCAGGGTCTTCCGGACACCACGAGTCCTGGCTAAGAAGTTCATCCAGGAACACGAAGAGGTGGTACTGCCTGGTTATGACACGATGATGGAGGAAGCCCCTTCGGAGCCACCAACACCTCCTGATAATCTGTCCAAGGATCCTACTTACAAACCATAATTATCATGCTGTAACATTGCTTGGTAAATAAAGGGCTTCACCCAACACATGAAATTTTTGGGGGCCGGGCTGTCGACGATTCGGAAACGAATCTGGTACGCTTAAAAATTTTCCGTTCCAGCCGTGAAACAAAACCGGCACAGAGCCACTGAGGATGTATCTGCAACTGCTGACACTGGCCATCACCCTCCCCATAACCAGAGGCCTGCAAGTCTACGACAGTGACAGGCATGGGGTGAATCCCTACTTGGACCCAGGAGGTGCCCCGACCCTAAACGAGACTACAGCAACCCTAAAACAGAAGTAGTCCAGCTACTCCAACAAAGACAGGAAGCAAGAGTGACAGCCTACCAATGCCAGGCAAAAAGGACCACAAGGGTAACTCGATGCGGATTCAACAGCCTCACCTACGGTCAACACATCACCAACTGGAGACGAACCATGAAAATACCAAAACAAGAGTTATCAAAGGCAGTAACAGACAAGAGGATCTCACTCCTCAACAAGACACTGCATATAGCCCCCAACGGCATGTGTCCACCACGATCGTCACGAAAGGCGGCCTAGACCAGAAATTCAACTGCAAGTTCAGCAGCTTCGTCTCAGGAGGCAAATACTTCAAGTACTCATTCAAGCAGACATCGCTAGAAGTAAACATCCACCCCATTAAGGCCACCTACAACCAACGGACAGACCAGATCATCCTTCACAATGGGGTGAGAGGATGATTCTCCCCTGGCACGCTACACGACAACCAATTGGGTACGATAGTATGGAAACAGAAACCAACAGACTGCGATGACGCAGTCTCACAGGTGTATCTGGGTCCAGCAGAAATCTACGAGTATACCTGGGGCAACACACCGGAAGGACTCGACCTCTTAGGTAACTCCATAGTCATCCTAGATGATGATGTGGGCTCGCAAGAATGCGGTGAGGAAGTCAGGTACCCGGGCTTAGTCCTATGGTACCCTGGAGACATGTGTGGTAGAAGATGCTACGCCACACTGGTAGAGGACCTCTCGCTGTGCCTGAAACGAGACGCGGAGAAACTCAAGCCTCTCGCCTGGAAGACAGGGTTCTCGGTGGACCTGGTCACTCAACAGGCCAGATTGGGACATGCACACTTACAGACGAACCTACGGATGTATGAACAATTCGCCATAATCCAGCAAGACCTGTGCAAGGTAGAACGGCAGGTTCTAGAAAATCCAGATGCCATTGTCGTCTCGGTGGCCATGTCTGTTCGCGTAGGCGGAGGTGGCTGCAGCCTGCGCTTCTCTCAAGTGTAGGATGAGTTCGGCTAGGCGATGCCGTTCTAGTTGGTCTTCCGAGATGATGCCACCTGACAGACCCAAGGTGAAATCCTCTCGTTCTATCTGGTAGGGTCCCGGTGTCAACTGTTTTGGTAGCACTGCACAGATTTCCACTTCCGGGTGAGCGCAGAACCAGACGCCGTCCACGAACCACCTCACCGGGGCTAGCGAGTCGCAGGGAACCATCATCGCGTATTCGGATAGGACTCGAGTGATGGGATCTGCGAATCTTATGGTTCTATTAGTGTTGCCTAGCCGCACCGGGATTTCCTGGGTGCAGTTGCGGTGTTCCGCTCGGGCTGCATTGACAGGTTTGCTCTTGTAGACGTAGGCTGCTGCCCCCAGGCGGGTGACCCTATGTCCTGGCCCCAGGAGGGAATGTAGTGCATATCTATTCTGTCCACCCGCCAGCGTGGTGAGTGCATTCTCTAAGGTCTTTTGCTCGATCTCGCATACCGTACCGTCACATTTAAGAGCCACGGCTCTTATGTAATCTTCTGTCTTTCTATGTGGCTCTTATTTGAGGGCGGCTTTTATTCAAGGGCGGCCTTTATTCTTTTAGTTATTACTCCACTCATCTATCATGACATCATCTGTCACAAGTGCAACAGCCTCTTCAGCATCCTCTTCTTCTGGCAGCTGATCAGTGAGATCCTCGGG
>JAAUXU010041146.1_pt1 | contig 14733 bp, 18 predicted proteins | sample 7278151 | NCBI WGS metagenome assembly JAAUXU01 (sample SAMN14350113, study PRJNA611818) | marine sediment metagenome | isolation source: surface marine sediment (1.8m) | place: French Polynesia: Moorea | collected 2018-08 | reverse complement strand
GCCAGGGGGCCCGAGGGTCGTCAAGGTCTCGAGAGCTGAGAACTTAGAAGTAGTTAATCTTCTTACCTGATTGGTACCTGCTTGCCCGCATTGATGAGTTTTTGACGTGCTTCCTTGAGCTTTTTGGTCTGGAGGTTTAGACTTTTGACAGTGTTCTCTAAGATGAGCTTGCCATCGACTCCAATTCTACCATCAAATCAAGCATTTGTTTCGCTTCTCGTTTAGACCAAGTGAGACTAGTAACTACCACGTACCTAAACTGAAGTATGCGATCATTTGAGGTGATGACGTGAAAGAGTCGGTCGGTGCCCCTGTTGAAGGCCTCCTTCATCTCTGTCGTCTTCTCGGACATGCCGCGGCGGAAGTTGCTGAACACGTAGTTGCCGAGGCCACCTGCACAAGAACACCGGCGGGGATCAGAGCAACTCTTTTTCCTATGAGTCAGCTACCTCAAAACACGCACTGACTAAAGTTGTTACTCCGCCTTTCCGACCTATGGACTTCAAACTTAGGGACGAGTCTCATTCACAGCCTGCCGTTGGCTAACACGGCGTCAGGCGTTCTTATCTCACAGGATGAACTAGGAGATATCGGTGACGTCACTCAAGAGTTTCTCCAAGGTGTCTTAATGCTGCAGTCTCCAAGATGAAGTTCAAGCGCTTAGAGTGACAACAAAATCAAAACCCCGCGAAAAAATGACGAATGACACTGCCCGGCCACAAGTATGTACCAGGAATGCTTCGGGCCGGGATATTGGCGGGCTCGGGTTCGATCGGGCTGAGAAGAGCGCGGGAAAGCCTGCCCTCGGGTGAAACATAATGAGTGAAAAATTATGAGGTCTTTGCAAATCATGAGGCCAAGGGATCCTTGAAGAGGAAGTCCAGGGGCCCAAATAAGAACAAGAGGAGCACATAGGAGTTTATGCAGGAGCCGAGGACGACGATGAACAAAGACCTGTCGCAGTCTATGCAAAGCCGAAATGAGATGAGAAGATGATCAGGATGGCTTTGCATGGTCTTGGGTAGAATTCACGTGCTTTCTTGCTGCCAGTTTCTTCTGCCGGCTTCAGGCAGTGAAGAGGAGAATCCAGCCGTTGCTAAATTAACTCAGGAGCCCCTGTTCCAATAGTCCACATTTTTGCTGAGAATCAGTGGTGTTCCATATCCAGATGTGGACGGTGGATCATGCCAGGAACTCGCAGAGTGACTGTTTCCTTGTTGGTCATGTGGGGGAGGCCCCTCCGCTTCAGTCAGCCAAGTTTCCGGTCCCAGCAATGATGCTCGGTCTGTTTGGGTCTGATAGCAAGAGGATGTCTCCTTTCTTGTTTGACAAGGGGGTCAAGGTAAGAGTACCAGAACGTGATGGAGAATTTTATGGGGCTTTCGCAGATGGCTAATTACCCCGACAATTATGTCTGGCACCAGGACGAGGCCTCATCTCACACAACCAAAGCAACCCAGAGATGACTGAAGATCCATCTGGTTGACTTCTGAGGTTCCATGTCTTGGATGCCATCCTCACCAGACCTTAAGCCATTATTCGACTTCGGAATCTGGGGTGAGGGTGGGGGGTGGGGCGGGTGGGGACATGGAGAGGACGGTGAGCAGGTTTCACCAGTCTGTGTAGCTGCTCTGAAAGCTGCAGTGAATGTCTAATCGGAGAACATGAGTGAGGACTTGATTAAGAGGGTGTGTGCTTCGTCCAGACCAAGTTGGAACAGTGCATGTCTGCCAAGGATGGCTGCCTACAGAAAAGATCATGTTGCCCTCTCCCAATGCTGCAACATGGATTTCACCGTTGTGCAAAACTGCAGCAACTCTGTTACTTCCGTAAAATACTTTTAGAGTAACTAAGCACTTTCAAATTTTTTTAAGAAAAATGTCAATCACAATTCACGATCCAGTCTGAGTTGAAATTACCAGCCTGATATACATCACTACTAAAGCGGTGATTGCTTTGCCCCGGATCAACTTCCTCTCTTTACTGTTTTCTGAAGTCGCCCGATCGTCCGTAGACTGTGGTGAATTCGCTCGAGACTGGGCTTTTACGCTTGCCCTTGGACCGTGGCGATCCCGCCCTCCGGCCTCCGCGCCGCTCTGGCCACGATCACGGCCTGCGGGCGGGCGTAAAAGCTCTAATACCCGGAGCGAAGGTGGCGTGATGCCTCAAAACCTCGCCTTATTCCGCTCCTTCCTGTTCGCTCACGCCATGATCATGTGCTCATCACTAGGACTAACACGAATCTAAGAATTCGGACCCGTGAGACTCGAAGCAAACAATATTAGGGAAGATCAAGAAGATTTCTAGATGATTTTAAATGATTAGACGCAGTTTTCAGCAACAGTTTGTTAGAAGTCTGATCTTGAAGGAAAACTATAGTGAGAGAAAGAACGTCACACGTACTTCTTGTACTTTGGGGAACTGGCTAAATTGAGCCCATAGAAGTCCTTTACTGTGCTGATTAGAGCTTATTTGCTCCGGGATTCATACAAATCATATTTTTTGCCTTGGAATTCGAACCTGAGTCCTTTTCGAATTTGGGATGCGATTCTCAAATGGCGCATGCTTCAATCTAAGATTGGTGTCACTCGGATTCATCACAGTAACTTTTTTACTTGTTTGAACTGATTGAGTTATTGATAAGTTTTATTAGAGTTTAGCTTTTCTTTCTGTCAAACGCGGTCTCAAAAGTAGCTGACCCAACGATTGCGCAAGTTACCAAAGGAAAGTCATGAATGACACGAAGCCGTCGCCGCCCAAGCAGTCTGCGAGTCGTGTTCCAAGCTAAGGAAGTGCGTGCCGAGGTCGGAACTGCATCAAGAAGATGCAGCGCCCCAGCTCATCCACCTGCATTAGTGCAGCACATTTTCCAAGGTTCCTCCTTTTTACCTGCCGTCATTCCCAACATGTTTGTGCTTGGAGAGCCCACGTCGTCCTCCGGCGCGGCCATCGTGATATCAGCAGTGTCAACGGAATTTTCTTCTGGAGCCACCAGGAAACGGTTCAACTCAAACCTGATGCATGACGAGAAGCTGTTCGATGTCACTTACAAGTGTTTCTCTTTGGTCGGATGTTAATTCTACGAGACGTATCTTCGCTTCTGACACTTGTGCACGTCACGAACACAAAAAGAGAGAAGGCGAACCAGAACCTCTTCTGTTTTCTTCTTTTGCTTCTCCTCCGCCTCCTTCTGCAGAAGCAGCAGCATCCTGTTTTGCATCGCAGCTTGGAGAATAACAGCTCCACGACCGCCCAGAGTTGTTGTTGTTACTCTCAAACATCACCCAAACTCTCGGCAGCTACGAGAGAAAAGAGCTCTACTAACTCAAGGGTGCAAGTTAAAGCAAGCACACGGTGAGGTCGAAGGAAGTGCCTCAGATAAAGGAACAAGACTTTGTAGTCTTGTTCCTTTATGTGCCACAGGTCCATGAGGTCGGATCGAGCCTTGGGTGCTGTTGGTGCTGCTGTTCCAACCTCCCTCCAGGTCACTGCCATAGATAATACTAGACAGACTACGCAGTGGCGAGTTCCGTCGTCAGACGAACAACAGCTGATTCGGGTCAATTTCGTACAACAGCTGACTCGGGTCAATCCGCCGTATTTTTCGGCGGGAAATTATAACTTTGTGTCAACGCCATCGCCAACTTTTGCCGATCAAATATGTTAGTTAATCCATTGATCTATCTTATCTTATTCATTTGCCTTAACCGGACAACTGTTCTAACACATTAAGAAGGGTTTGTTTAAAGGGCGAGTTAGCTGTCGTGCGGTTGACTACGGAACTCGCCACTGGATAGCCCCATCTACTTGTCAATGATAAAAAATAAATCCATACATCACAGAAAGTAGGCCCTCTCGTTGTCACAAGTATGCAGTCGCGACGTGGAAGACTTGGTGTTGGTAGTGGGGACGTGGGAGGGACTGGGGAATGGTTGCGGCGTGGCCTCCGTCCAAGGTCACCAGGCCTAAAAACCTTTTCGGCCTCGGACGACCCTGGGTCAAGATCCCACAAGCCGGAGAGCTAAAACTGCAGCTCGACCTGTCAGAGACTGGCCCACTGTCACTCTTTCAGAGAAAGAGAAGTGCTGGCCTCTGCCATAGACATCGGCCAACCATGGCCGATGACCGTCCAATGTGAAGTGAATCGTACAGGGTAGTAACGGAGGGAGCACCCACTCATTATTTCGTGGTTTTTAAGATCATCGTTGTTTTAGGCGCTGCGCGGTCATCGAGGCTATAAATCTATATAGACGAAAGCGTCTGTGTGTGTGTGTGTGTGTGTGAACGTGAAATGCCCGATTTCTCTCGAGCAAGGCCTGGTGCAGGTTCAGATAGTATTTGTGTTTCCTTGTCTCAGCGTTACACCACAAGACTGGTCCGATAAAACTCTAACTTGCTGTGATGATTGTCTCTCAAGAACAGTTGTGACCTTAAAGAAAAAGATTATCTTTAATTTTTCAAATAGAAACATTTACTATTTTTCGGCCCTTTAAGCCAATTTTTGCCTTGGTTCCCTGGCCTACCAACCAATCTGAGGGCTGTTGTCTCTGTGTGGTCACGTGATTACAGCGACGGAAACAGCTGCACTCTTTCCAGAGCAACAGCTGCACAGAGCAATCGAAAACAACACCGGTGTTGTTGTTGAACAGCGTAATTCGCTCTCTTTGGCGCCAAATCCTAACAAGATCGCGATGTCGTCGTCGCTGGAGGACCTCTTGCGCATTTACTACCGCCGCCTCTTCCCCTATGACGCATACGTGCGGTGGGTGGGCGCCGGTGCGTCCGCTGTCAACCGCTCTCAGTACTTGTCCCGGAGGGAGTTCTCCTTCACGTTGGCTGACGACATCTACTTGCGGTACCTGTCCTTCTCGTCCGCCGAGGAGCTGAAGGCGGAGCTGGTGCGCAGGCTCCCGCACAAGATTGACCTGGGCGCCGTCTACAATGTACGGCCCTCCGACCATGGTCGGAACGCTGTCGACGGATTTCAGCCTGTGGAGAAGGAGCTCGTTTTCGACATCGATATGACAGACTACGACGACGTGAGGAACTGGTATGTGAAAAGAAGCTGAGGCTTCTCAGTCAAGAGAGGATTTATTTGTTGACTTCATACAGCCTCCAGTTGGTGTCGAGCGGATGTCTGTGAGGTCCTATTGCTGTATCTTTTCTCCTGTTCTGCTTTTAAGCTGCGAGGGCGCATCGATCTGCAACAAGTGCTGGCAATTCATGACTGTGGCCCTGAAGATCTTGGATAGGGCGTTAAGAGAGGACTTCGGCTTTAAACACTTACTCTGGGTCTACTCCGGACGTCGAGGAATTCACTGCTGGGTGTGCGATCCGGTGGCCAAGAGACTAGGGCAGGCCGGGAGGGGTGCAGTCGCGGAATACCTGCAGGTGGATGATACATGGTCATTATTGCAGAGCTATTCTCCTATAACCGACGCGATGACAATCACAGGTACTCACAGGAGGAGACAGCAAGTTGAAAAAAGTCTACCTCAAGGGCATGCAGATCCACCCCAGCATCGAGAGGGCGTTGGAGATAATCAAGAAGTCGTTCACCAAGCTTTGCCTAGAAGGTCAAGACATCTTGGGCACCAAAGAGAAATGGGAAAAGGTTCGTGTCTTTAAAAAGGTTCCATTTGGGCTGGTTCATTTTAAATGCTGCGACTTTTAGGTGCTGTCTCTCATTCCTCACGATGAACTCCGTTCAGAGATCCGAAAAGACTTTGAAAACCACTCGAATTCTGTGAAGCGTTGGCAGGCCATGGAGAACAGGATTCTGGCCCACGCCAACAAGAACAAGTTCAAAAAGGGCAAAGTTTCAGAGCGCACCATATCTGAAATAATGCTACAATATGCGTATCCAAGGTTGGACATCGCTGTTTCCAAGGGATTGAACCATCTGCTGAAGTCGCCATTCTGTGTGCATCCCAAAACAGGTACGCACTGCGATCTAGAAAAGCGCAGTAATGAGGTTAGTTCAACCTATCCTTGTTCTCATAGGCCGCGTGTGCATCCCCATTGACCCTAGCAAGGTCGAAAACTTTGAGCCCGAACAAGTTCCCACTATCTCTCAGTTGACAGACGAAATAGACCAATTTGCCCGGGAAGAAACCGCCAAGAACGTGAGCAAGGATTACAAGAAGACTGCACTTCGAGAACCCATCAAGATCTTCGAGGAGTTCCTATCGGGGCTGGCAGAAACATGGAAGGGCAAGCAGATGGAGGCAAGCAACGCCTCAGTAGACTTTTAGATGATTACGACCAAATACATTCGAATTCATAATGATGTAGGTAGTGCTAGTCCTTATATATTTGAGGTGCTTTTTAAAAGTCGACATTGTACAAGTAGTGTAAATGGAGACCATACTGTATCTCTCTGACTGCAGTGCTGAGAATTAAGCTTCGTTCATCCTAGTAAAACAAGCAAGGCTCCCGAGGGATGCGCAGAATGTTAGTATACTGTACACAATACGTGTAGAGTTCAGATGATACGACAGTCGTGTGTCTATGAACCAATGAGAGTCAAATGATTGTGACAAAAGTTGGCACTAGACTTCAAGCACATCCTTCACGATGGAGAGGACTTTAAGGATTGTTGCCTTGAATATTGATATTTTCTTGGCCAGGAAGTTGTTCGACATTCATAGGTTGCTGCCCTTGCTGCACAGGTGATGGAGGGAGCTGACGAGAGCCATCGGCTGGAGCAGCAGCAACAATGGGCAGTTGCTGAGGGCTTCCAACCAGTTGAGGTTCTTGTTTCCCGTGACCTTGTCTTATTGGCTGCTGTGGTGGCTGGACTGGCTGAGGAGGTGGAGGTACAAATTGTTGAGGTTGCTGCTGCTGTGGCTGTCTGAACTGTTGCTGGGGTTGCTGAGCAAATTGCGAAGGCTGTTGTCCAAACTGCTGCGGCTGTTGTTGAGGAACAGGAGGTTGTTGCCCAAACTGCGGCTGTTGTTGAGGAACAGGAGGTTGTTGCCCAAACTGTTGATGCTGAGGTTGTCCAAACTGTTGATGCTGAGGCTGTCCAAACTGTTGATGCTGGGGCTGTCCAAACTGTTGTTGGCCACCGATGGGCGGCTGAAGCTCTGGATGTGGCGGCGGATGATAAGCGGGCTGTCCAGGAATACCAAGCTGACCTTGATGGGGCAGCTGGTAAGGCTGAGCACCAGGAGGAATATCTCCAAAGTACGGATAATTGGGCGGTAAGACTCCACGATTCAGCATGTCCTGGATCTCTCGCTGGCGCTGCATTTCGTAGGCCCTGAACTCCTCGTCTGTGAAGCCGTCATCCTGAAATTGAGCAATGGCGAAATCATTGGTAAGAACACCTAACAATTATAAAATTCCGCCCGAACCTGATCGTCGTCCAAGGTCTTCCAACCAGGGTCTTCATCAAACTCATTGCGGCGCGTTTCTTCCATGAACTCGTCAAAGGAGATCAGACGATCCTTGTTTTTGTCAGACTCCTAAAAGTGCAAAGAAATGTCGCAGGTGATCTTTCCACTGTAATAAGTCTGTCGCTTCGGGGTCTCTCATAATCATACCCTAAACACGTGCTCCCGCATTCGTTCCATTTCTTCTTCTCGTTCCCTCATGTCATCCTCTGGAGCATTGGGGTCATACACCTTGTCCAGCTCTTTGTTGAACAGCATCTGTGAGACAGAGATTTGCGTCACTTCTGGCAGGACTGCATCACTACGCATTCAAAGGTCATCTGCACGCTTCATACTCGCACCGCGGCAGTTAATGTGGGGCGCCACTGCACATGTACATACCCTGATCTCGTCGTCATCCCAGACTCCATCCCCGTTGAGGTCATGCATAACGAAGAAGGTTTTAGGGTCCCAGTCCTCCGCCCTCATGTGGTCTTGCTCTTCCCATACCTCCTCGAGCTGGTCCTTGGTCATGGGGTGGTGAGGAGTCTCGTGTTGGCGGTGTTTCTCCTTCATTTTCTTCATTCTTTCCTCTTCTTCATTGCGCTTCTCCTCGTCCTCAATGTGATTTAATCGCTCGCGCTCTTCAAACTTCTTCTCCATCTCGTAGCGCTTGAAGGATTCCCGTCGCATCCGGTCGGCCTCCTCCAGGTCGTTGGTGGTGCTGGCGATCAGCTTCTTCAGATCTTCGGTTTCAAAAGTGGGAGATTGAATCTCCACATGACTAGGGATTTTCACATGCTTTCTGTCAATGCCCTAGGGAAAGAAGGTCATGAGTTATAGACTCCCAACAGCCAACTTAGAATCCAACCTGATTCAATTCGAACTGCTTCATGGCGAGATGTCTTAACCTCTCCAGCTCCCTCCTCTTGATGTCATCTAGCTGGCTTCGTATGTGGTGGCTCACGAACTCCAGCTCGTTGGCGATGGTTCCGTCGCGGATCTTCTCCACGTCGGCCTTTTCCAGCTTCCGGCGAAACTCCGGATCGCTCTCCAAAACCTGCGAAGGTCCGTTCAGAGTAGAAAACAGCCTCAGAAAAGTGACGCCCACTTTTGCATCAGCTAACGCATAAGTGACAGTATGTCTAACTCATATGACTAACACACTCGTAACACTTTTTAGCACAGTTTGAGTTAAATCTATAACCTACAAATACAGTAGACTTCTAAAGCTCTAGCAAGTATAACTTGACTTCGTCAACCTCGATATGAAAGTATCGCTGGAGTCCTACCGATCGGTGCAGTACTTTCATAAGACGAAGTAAAAAACTAAGACCAACATTGAGTACAACGTGTACAGTACAGGCAACTCGTAAGGAACCTCTCAGGAGTCCTACCTGGACGACTTCCTGGAGGTAGTTCTTGTACTCCACGCCTAGATCCCACTCCTTCGTATCGTTGGAGGCGACGTGCTCGGAGGGCGCAGGCCGTTTTTGCTGGAGCGGTGGTCGCGCATCGCAAGAGAGGAACCAAAGCAGACTCACCCACGTCGCAAACAGCACTGCGGATGACAAAGTGAGTCTAAGGGTTTGATCTCGCGGCTCCGTACTTGGTCGAGGCTCCTTTAGACAGACTTACCCTTCATGTTTGGTAGCGACGAAAACCAGGGACAAAAAGCCTCGCTCAAAAGGTCATGGCCCACGGGGACGTCTCAAGTCGAGTTCTAGGTCTACGTCTGTCCAGTCTGCAACTGAAGCGTTGCTGATGAAAGACACGTAACCACCTAACCAAGAAGGGGTTCCACCGCGGCGGGCCCCGTCCTGCTACTCCATCAGCCAGAATCCGGTCTGGCTGCCAACTCCGTCAGGGAGGACTCAGCGTTGCCCCCTCCTGAACCTTTAGGGTCTCGCCCGACGACTCTAAGTGATTCTCATCGCTGTCGGCTCTAGATATGAGTGATCCCTCCGAACTGTTCCGAAGCAGTCAAGGCCGCTCGTCTGCGGTCTCAATTTAACATAACGTTAAAAGATAACAACAACAACAACATTGTTAGCATCATGTGATTCGTGGCAATCCCGCCAGGCCCCCTAAAGATCAGCTGCCGTGAGGCTGGCAACAACAACAAACGTGGGGATCGAGTCGAACGTGTCAGACGTTCTCGTCTTTTCTGAGAAGCCTCGTTTGGGAATCGAGACCCGACCACATGTCTGACGACGAGGACATCTTCTCGGACTCCGCTCGGAAGGCGGTGGACGACGCTTGGGCCATGGAGATTCCTAAGTTCGAGGCCAAGGACAACCCGAATGGTCTGGTCGAGGAGTCGTCCTTCGCCACGCTATTTCCGAAGTACCGTGAGAAGTATCTGCGCGAGTGCTGGCCGCTCGTGCAAAAGACCCTGGCTGAGCACCACCTTAAGGCAGAACTGGATGTCATCGAGGGCTCCATGTGCGTCAAGACGACGCGCAAGGCTTGGGACCCATACATCATTGTGAAAGCAAGGGACATAATCAAACTTTTAGCCCGCAGCGTTCCTTATGAGCAGGCCATCAAGGTGCTCAATGACGATATCGGCTCAGACATCATCAAGATCGGCGGGTTGGTGCGAAATCGCGAGCGTTTCGTGAAGCGCCGCCAGCGCCTGATTGGACCCAATGGCGCCACGCTCAAGTCCATTGAGCTACTGACTCAGTGCTATGTGCTAGTGCAGGGCAACACGGTGGCCGCGTTGGGACCCTATCAGGGGCTCAAGCAGGTGCGCAAGATCGTGGTGGATACTATGAACAATGTGCATCCTGTCTATAACGTGAAGTCTCTCATGATCAAGCGCGAGCTGATGAAGAACCCCGAGCTGCGGAACGAGAACTGGGAACGGTTTCTTCCAAAGTTCGAGCATAAGAACCTGAGCAAGCGCAAGCAGCCGCTGAAGAAGCGCGAAAAGAAACCTTATACACCGTTTCCGCCACCTATGCCGGAGTCCAAGCTTGACAAGCAGTTGGCATCTGGAGAATACTTCCTTAAGCCCAACCAGAAGCATCGCAAGAAGCAGATGGAGCAGAGGGAGAAGCAGATGGAATCCCAGGCCAAGAGAGAGGCCAAGCGAAAGAAAGCCTTTCAGCCTCCCGAAGAGAAGGATCTCAAGCAACAGAAAGAGACTGTGCAGAGCAAACTCGACATCGACATCAACGTGTTAAAGAACAAAGTCAAGAAAATGAAACGTGGAAAAAAGAGTTAATCATAAATCCGTAACAATACCCACCAGACACGGCCTAGCTCCTCCGGGATGCCGGAATGAACTCTGGAAGTTGTCCCGATGGGACTGCAACGGGGACTGCTGGAGGAACATACAAATACTACTTCCTGGGCATAACGTATAACCTCAATTGCGTCGGTACATAGGATAGTGACTTTGCTGTAATTCCCCAGGTCTGTCCTCAGCAGGGTCCTCTAGTAGTCTCGGCGGAATAGTCAATGTTCTAGAACTTCCGAAGTGTCCCGGAGCTGTCAGTCTGTCTGGTGGAAAAGGTACAAATTGCCATCGGTGCTTGGCTGATTGATGACATTCTTTGCTCTCCGTTTCAGGGGCCTTCCTGGAGTCATGACAAAGACGGATAAGGTTGCAAACTACGAGATCTTCCTGAATGAGAAGCTCAAGCCTGACTTGAATGTGCTGTTGCAGCAACGAGACAAAGTGTACCAAGACATTTCTGAGTTTGAGTTACTGAAAAAGACTATCCTTGTCATACAGGAGTCAAAACTAAAACCCGGAGAGCCGCTGAAGTCGAAAGTCGATCTGGGATGTAACTTTTACGTGCAAGCAGAAGTGCCTGATCCCACGAAGATCCTCGTGGAAGTGGGCTTAGGATTCCTAGCTGAACTCACTCTCCCGGAAGCACTCAAGTTCATTGAGAAGAAAACCAAAGTGTTGGAACAGCGTGCGTGTGAGCTCACCAAGCAGTCTTGCCAAGTCAAAGCCAACATCAAGTTGACATTGGAGGCCCTGAGAGGGCTCCAGAACATATCCAGCGAGGATCTTGTGGAGCAGAGGAACAGAAGAAGGGCCATTCTAGAGTAAAGTGACAATGACTTGCAGTGGTGCCTGCAAGAAGACGCGTGCCTTGGCGCAGGAGTGCTTCGAGATGTGGACGGCCTGGAAGCAAGAGGAGAAGGAGCTGGAGGTGCTAATTCAGTCACGTAGTAATCACCAAAAGCAGCTTCAACTAGTAAAACGGTACGTTGCTGTATGTCAATTATAATAGGAGATTTCATAACAAGCGTTGCTCTAAATGCTTCCAGGGCCAATCCGGACTTGGCCAGCTCTTTTCCTGGACTAAAGGACAAGATCTGCATCAAGATTGTGCGCCGAATCATGGAAATTACTGAGCGTATGCAAGCTAAATTGGATGGCCAAGAGAAGAAAGTTGAAGCTGTGCTAGAGAAGCAGTCAGCCTGCCTGGAGAGTGGCGTGCAGGCTCTCTCGGAGATATGCGGCCCCAGCGGGTGTCAGGTCATGTGGCTCTACGAATGGCTCACCAGGGCGACGACCTTGCTGCACACGCACTTGCTGACGCTAAAGACCGATTTATTGACACTCTGTGATAAAGTGGAGGTGGACCTGCACAAGCTTGGCATTCCTGTATCGCGGCATCTTGCTCAAGGCATCTCGTATATAAACATTTGAACCTCTAATACTCCTGCAGCTGATCCTATGCGTCTATTAAATTCAGTCTGACCTATGATGCACGTAGTCCCAATGTTTTCCTGCTTCTTGAAGCCCTGTACGTAAGTGTCCCTCTTCCTTTCTTCAAAATAACCTAAGGGCCTGTGAGAGGCCTGTGCGACTATGATTGAATGACATTAGTTAAGCCACATCGTCACCGCTGCAGTCCCTACCGTAGGTGATTAGTAAGTTACCATCATGTAATTTACATGATCATCATCGCACGCATGGTAATCACTGATTATCATGTGTGCGAAATGGCCTGTGTAGCTTCTAGAACTGCAGTGTAGCTCCTGATATCGGTCACTAAGGCGCCGAGACACAAGATTGAGAACATAACTTTTTGACAGCTCACATGGATGCTAAGGCAACTCCTGAAGAGAGCGTAATGATAAAACTCTTAATTTCTTGTTCTGAACTAAACTGGCTAAAAATTTTGTGGGGTCATCAAATAGTTTTTGTGTAAGGTTTCTGTAACAGCAGAGTTACAAAGACATGCCTACAATGCAAAAACCATACGCCCGGACGCTACACTGAGTGCGGCATCCGTCACTGTTGGTGGAAGTCCCGTCTGTCATACCGTGCTAAATTGACGTGTTGGTCTCGTACTTCCCCACGTCCTCCCCTCAAGCAACGTCGCTCGTTCGCAGCACTACATACGCACTTTCAAGTCAAGCATCTTGGCGTGGCGCCCGCCGGACAACTACGCATAACCTGAGATGCTCTCTAGGCGGAACAGTGGTGAACGGAGACTACCTGCAGTCGTGCGCACCTTGGCTGGGGGAAGACATATGAAGAGATGGGCGTTGTATGACCAGGCAGTGCAGGAAGTCAGGCGATACGAAGAACAATTTTTTTTTCTATTTGCTTCCTCAAAAGGATGGGATTTTATCATGTTCTTAAGTGTGTGTGAGTGAGACGTCGTCCGACAGTGTCACGGACTTTCAACTCGGGCGTCCCATGTGACTCAAGAGAGCTGTTTGCCAGCGTGATAAATAAGGCAGGCTGATGTGGAGCATGGATCTTACTGTGATTAGCAGTGACAAATGAATACGTTTGTCATTTATCCGGTCGCTACAGCAGTCAGAACGCAGGCCAAGCATCAGTGAAGTGCGTAGTGTCACTCCCTCAGCTTCATGATGGCGGTCAAGGTGATGACATTCGCTACACTGCTCTTGACATTGATGTGGAACATGGTCAGTGGCCAGGGCACGACGACGCCAGAATCTCCAACAGTGTTGAAGAAGTGTTGTCCAGAGGGCCAGACTTTCAGCACACAGCGGCTGGAGTGCAAAGATCTCGTGTACGAAAACGCTCAGCTGGCCCAGTATGAAACATTGGAGCCAGCGCTTCTCTCAGATCTCTATAAATTCAGCGGGGTGACTGACAAAAATCTGAAGAGAAGGGACTACGTCCTCAAAAGTGCCCCAGTTGGCACCTCCGCCTTGCCCAGGTGTGACAACGCTACGCAGGAGCTCACGTACCTGTTGCATGGCGGCAACGACCCCCATCAGGCTGATTACGCCATTCGGGACATCTGGAAGGAAGAAAACGCAATGGCATTCTGGTTGCTGGATGTGAGAGAAAAGGAAGCTGTAAGTTACTCTCCAATATGATTCGAATAACAACAGCAACCACTTTTTCTCTCTAATCAACAGTATGGAGATTATTGCTTGGACACTGGCCACTCCGAGGCGACTTTCCACGGCACAGTGGCTGTGTTTTGCAAGACACGGGATGACATCTTGTGCGAATCCCGTCCTTGCGTTAGCTACTGCTGTCCTGAAAAGAACATCTTGACAACTGAACAAAACTCCTTAGACTTTAACTACGCCTGCATAGGGGATTCCTCCGGGAATTACACCAGAGTCCGGACGTTCGTCGACAATGACGGATATCCTGTTGAGGTTGGAAGACGTTTAAGAATGTTTAGTGTCAATTACTCCATAATTTTGAAACTAAGTGTCCTCCCTCTGCTTGTAAAGGTAGACACGTCCGCAGTTCGGGAGTTCTATGACCATAGACCAGAGTGCGAGAGGACTCACCGATACTCACTGGAGAAAGTGTCTCTACATTCCACGGGCAAGCTGGTGGTTGCGGGAGAACAACTGGACTGGAAAATGTATTGCCTGGAGCGTTTTGTGGATCTCTCTGACATGCAGAGGCTTTCATCATATGAAGAGGGCCTGCCGATTATAGCCCTTGCATGCGCACCAGAGGACCCCTATGAGACAGGATATCTCAGTTATCAAAGGATGGTTGGGCAGGAAATCCTTCCTATTATTTTCATAGTAAGTGGAACATAAAGCAACTGCTAATAGTCAGTAATACCTTACCTATAATGTATTCCCGATCAAGCTGGTCTAAAACTTTTGTTCAGGGTGACCAGTTCACTCTCGAACTTATCCCCAAAAAGGTTGCGCCAAAGTACTAGGACTAGCCAATTCAAACTGTCTCTTTCTGGTACTTTTGACTTGGTCCAGCTTTTGAGCTGGACCCGCTGCCATCTATAGTGTGTGTGAGTGTCTGTCTGTCTGTCAGGCTATGGGGACTACATAGGCGGGGACTACATAGACGGGGACTACATAGGCGGGGACTACATAGGCGGGGACTACATAGGCGGGGACTACATAGGGGGGG
>JAAUXU010166423.1_pt1 | contig 14740 bp, 21 predicted proteins | sample 7278151 | NCBI WGS metagenome assembly JAAUXU01 (sample SAMN14350113, study PRJNA611818) | marine sediment metagenome | isolation source: surface marine sediment (1.8m) | place: French Polynesia: Moorea | collected 2018-08 | reverse complement strand
CCGGGTCCTACATCTACAGGTACGTCTGCAGCAACGAAAGCTGCGTCTGCAGCAACGAAAGCTGCGTCTGCAGCAACGAAAGCTGCGTCTGCAGCAACGAAAGCTGCGTCTTCAGCAACGAAAGCTGCGTCTGCAGCTGCTATATCTTCTTCTACAGCAAAGTCTCCCGGGACTTACATCTACACCTACCTGTGGAGGTAAATACCGGCCGACCTAGCTGTGAACGTTGCTAAAGACATAGCTATGGCGACGTCGTCCTCGGGGATGTCACTGGTAGGGATGAGCATGGGTCAGCCCGAACCCCATATACCCTCACACTCGGGGGTATTTGATCGGCCCGACCTGACCCGACCACAGAAAATACTCGAAAATGCTTGAATGGGGGTTTTGACTAGGGCTGTTTTGACTAGGGCTATGAATATTTATTCATTATTAGGTATTTTGAATAAAATTCACTTTTTTGAAATATTCAAAGTACTCAAACATGCGGCGGTGACAAAGGGAACACCCCCTCACCTCCTCTGCATCCATCTGGGCCAGGAGGAGTATGCTTATAACGATGAGAGTCCCTTTTCTAGACTCAGCAATGAGGTGGAGATGCAGATTCTCACCAGTAGCTCTGAGATAGCGGCCAAGCTCTCCTGCTCTTATAAGAAGTGGGTTGACAGCTGTGGTCTTCTTGGTTGCAAAAACCTGGCAACTGCGGACTATCTAAGTCAAGTAGTTGCCTCTGTTGAGTTGGACGGTCAGTCCTTTCCTGTGTGACCCAAGGGGGAGCATGGGAATCTTGAAAGAATGACCTTTTACACAACCAACTTAACCCACCTGCTGGCAGGTCGCCCTTTTCTGGATTGTCTGATCTGACAAAACAAACTGCCATGTGGGTATGTGTTGTACTCATTCCAGGAGGTCAAGTCTAAGAACAAGGCTGGGATGGAGAGGAGAGGATGGTACTATCACATCAGAATCCTGAAGGAGATGAAGGATAAGATCATCCAATTGGATAGTAAGCTTGACCTCCTCCTTCAGGAGTAATCTGTTTCCTTTCCAGGAAAGAGATCCCTCAATCATGAGACTGAGGAGTTACAACCTAAGGCATCCAGAGCGAAGCGAAGGAAGGCCATGAGTGACATCAAAAGGGTGGAAGAGAACAAGTCTTGTCCTGATGCTTCCCAAAAGTTCATTGCTCCTCCTCTGGTACCTCCCAGGGGGATGGAGAACAGGGAAAAGGCAGCAAAGGCCTTGAAAGAGGGTACCCCCACCATGGTACCTGGGCAACTGGCAACCCCCATCCCAGTGCAAGCTGGAGCCAGGAAGCTGGAGAGCACAAGCGACATGCCGCACATCCTAGCTGGTGAGGAATACCGGCATTTCCAGCTCCTCAAGAAACGGGAGGCCATCAGATCATAAACATATAGACTCTAGTCTAGGGTTAGGTCTTAACTCATATACTGAGGCAGTTCCTAATTTGGCTACAGCCAACTGGAACAAGTTCTGGGAAATACTTGGTAACAAGTCCTTTAGGGATCCCCAGTATGTCACTAAGCACTAGCTTGATGGGGCTGCATCTAGATTTGAGAATTGTCTCAAACAGGCTCTGTACAGGGTATGTCCATTGCGCAGGGGCCCCTGTAAAGTCAACAGACCTCATTGGGGAGAGAAGAGGGGGAAGTGGAGGAATTAAGAAAGTTGGCAAGGAGAGCCTGGAGGAGATACTCCCGTAGTCATATGGATGATGACTTGACTGCCTTTTTGGAGAGTAGACGGGCCTTTTGAAGGGGAGTAAGGGGGGCCAAATGGGAGGACTGGAAACTCTTTACAGAGCGAACCAGTGACTCCAAAGCTATGTCCCAACTCTTCAAGATTGTTCAGGGCAGAGAAAACCATAGCATCAATCTCCTCAGTGATGCCTTAGTTGGTGGTCTAGAGGGCACAATGAGTCACCTGATGTATGTTCACTTTTCCAGCAGTACTGATATGGTGCTGGGGGGAGGAAGACATCTGCTTCACGAGTTTTGCTGGTGCCCACCAGACAATTGACTATGTTACATTGGCCAGCATCCAGGAAGCAATATCCAACCTTGGAAACACCAAGGTAGGGGCCCAGATGGCCTAAAACCATTGGTTTTAAAGAACCTACCAATAAACTGTGTGGGTAGACTACAGGCAATTTATATTGCATCCCTCTTCTCTGGATATGTTCTGGCATGCTGGAGAAGATCAAAGGTAGTTTTTATACCCAAACCTGGGAAACAGGATGACTCAAAGGCTAAGGCCTTTTGTCCAATCACCTGTACCTCCTTTTTGTTTAAGGCATTGGAAAAGGTGGTGAACATCTGGAGGCTGCTCATAGAGTGCATGACAGGCTCAATGTCAACCAGCATGCTTTCTGAAGGGGATCCAGCTGTGACTCTGCCTTATCAGACATGGCAGATGAGATTGAAAGCTCAATCCTTTGTGACCATTATGCTCTGGGAATCCTCCTTGACATTAAGGGTGCTTTTGACAATTTAAGCATCAAATCTACCTTTAGAGCATCCAGGGGATGCTCAAACAGGGCCTCCCTCCTCACATTATTGGGTGGTATTCATACTACCTGTGACACCAGTCAGTAGAGACAGAAATTGAAGGCGTCACAGCCACTAGAGCTATCACATGGGGGCCATCCCAGGGGAGAATTCTCCTTGTGTGGAATCTAGCTTTTGACGAGCTGCTAGATGACATTAACACTAGACCAGCCCAAATAAAGGGCTTTGCGGAGGATGCGGTAGTTGTAATGTGGGGCCCTGACATATACACTCATAGAATGGGGGCAAGGGGCCATTCATAAGGCACTGGACTTTGGTGGGAGGAATGGCCTCAAGTTTGGGGATGAAATGACTGAAGCAATCATCTTCATGCATAAGCAACTGAAAATAGAAAGTCTGCCATGTCTCTGTATGGGGACTCGTGACTTAGACTACTCTGATATGGTAAAGTACCTTGGGATCTTGCTGGATGGCAAGCTTACCTTTGGCCCACCTATCTGAGGAAAAGCAAAAAAAGCAATTAGGCTCCTATATTGATTTAGGACCTCAGCAGGGCAGCTGTGGGGTCCCAGTCTGTTTCTGACAAGATGGGTCCTCACTGGAATTGCACACCCCAAGGTTACATATGGTGCCATAGTCTGGGCCAATAAGGCTCCAAACTATAGGGACCAAGGGCTGGGGTTGCTTGCTATGGCACACATGTCATTCTACTCCCACAGCTGAACTGGAGGCTATCCTGGATGTGATGCTGTTTGGCCTGTTTGTGCAATGTGAAGCAGTTCAGGCAGTACTGACAGAGTAGCTGGGATGGTATTGGCCATGGTCATCTGAGAGGTCATCTTCTTTGGGGAGATAAAATCCTGAAGGGGGTGGAAATTCAGGGATACCATACGGACAAAAGAAAGATAAAGGACCTCTTTTATGACAGGTGGAAGATGAGATGGACTTGCCTTTCAACATGTTGCCAGACCAAGTTCTGGTTGGAGGAACCCAGCAGCCTGGGCAGTGCCCCAGCTTGCCTGGCTTGTCCAACCCTTGGCCTGGCTTTACAAGCCATAACAGGGCATAATTGCCTCAATTATCATCATAATATAGCAGGTAATATCTCTGAGGAAATCTGTCAATTCTGCTGGGAAGAATGTGAGGAGTTTATTCACCTCATGTATGAGTGCCCTACACTCACCAGGGTGCACATGGACACTGTCTGGGGGCACCAGCTTGATAGACAGCCTCTTGACCTATACAGACTTGTCAGGCTCACAAAAGTGGACTGCATTGACAAGACCATGGAAAGGAGGGCAGAACAAGTTAATTCACTGGTGGACTCACCACGCCAGGCATAAATGTCCATTAAGCACTTAGATGTTTGCCACAAACTGGGGCAGGAAAAGACCCAACCCAGGGTTACTCCTTTCTGTTTGGATATCCATTCCCCTTGAGAGACCCCTTCAACAAACATATATGTAGCAGACCTTGATGCTGCTCTTAATGATCCTTTGTTAGTACCTATGAGTATTTTTTAAACATTCAAAATCCAAGAAAAATATTCAAAATCCAAGAAAAATATTCAAAATCCAAGAAAAATATTCAAAATCCAAGAAAAATATTCAAAATCCAAGGAAAATATTCAAAATCCAAGAAAAATATTCAAAATCCAAGAAAAATATTTGAGTACATTGAATATTTCAAAAAAGTGGATTTCATTCGAATACTTTGAATATGAATAAATATTCACAACAGCCCTAGCCACAACAGGCGAGCTACCTAATTGACAGCCATCTATGACTTGCGTAGTCAACGCGCTAAATGCAACTTTGGACCTCGATTTTGGCCTCGAAACAGCCTCTGACGTGAAGCGCTGTGGAAGGACTTAAGAGGACGTCAGAAGTAGCGTCGACTGACCAAGTTTGGTGGTGATCGGTGCAGCGGTTGGGGCGCCCATGACGTGACACACACAGAGTATATACGGAACCTCACGCTCTTTAAGTACAGATAGATGGGAATTTGCAGCTGTGAAATGTTTTTTGATTTATTGGTTTCAAAAATATCATCATATCTTGTTGGTAATAACAGATGGTGAGAGGAACTCTACAGCGTCGAGGATGGACGGAAGTTCTACTCTATAAAGGAGGCCGTGGATCTGCTGAGGAGAAAAATGCGAAGCATCGACGGAGGTCAGAGCGCCATCACCCGTTAGTCTTACCAGCCTTTTCGTCGCGGATCCCAACCCCCAAAACATCCTCAAGGTGCTAAGCAACTTCAATGCGGTATGAAAGAGAAATGAAAGAGCCAGGGGGAAATCGCTCAGCTCAAGCCACAGCTGATATTTTGACACCACTTGTCAAGTCACATCAACTTCTTCCCAAATCTTTCTCAGTACTCTCCAGAATCCAGATCAACACCATAAACACAAGAAAAAGCTTTCGTTGTTACCACAAAGATATAAGTATCTGTATTTTTCGAACATTAAATATCAGCATCTAGAGCTGAATTTAACACGCCTCAACATGCATATATCTGAAGGAGGAAATAGGAAGTGCGTGAAAGACAAAGAACATCGTTAACTTTCTTTTTTTTGTACTAAACTACAAGGCTAAAAGTCCGGAAAAACTAAGGGAAGTATACAATACTTAATAAAAAGTCAAAGCAAAAGGTTAAATAAAAATGTACAAGTACCGCTTATAGAAACGCCCAAGATAGTGGAATCAACTCGTCATGGAATGTCCACACACACAAAGATAACTACTGAATTTGCACACATAATCTTGTGGCAGCAGCGAAGTTGCTCGCTGACACCGCCAGCACAATTCGCTTCACGCTTAGCTTCCTCAGGTATCAAAGGGGGTATGCAATCTTACTGTAGCCACCCTTCATTACGGTGTAGCATAAATTTCGGTCTCTCTAAGAATCTTTTCTTGGCGGCTGCGGCGGCGGTGGAAAACCAGCATAGCCATGCAGTCCGGGAATGCCAGGGAAGCCGCCATAGAGACCGGCGGACGCCGCGGCTGCAGCGGCGCTACCGCTGCTGGGGCCGCCTCCGGCGCCAGCTCGGGCAAGCATGGCCTGCAGTGCCTGAGCCTGCTGTAACTGGTCCAAGCCGGCGGCCGCGGCGGTTGGCGGGAGACCTCCAGGTCTCAGAGCGGCGGCAGCCGCCGCAGCTGCAGCTGGACTCCCAAGTCCGTATGGCGACAATCCGGCAGCGCCATACATCTGCTGACTGTAGAGAGCAGCGTAGTAGGCGGAGGTGGCTGGATCCATCAGATGCGCAGGGTACGCGGCTGCTGCCGCGGCCGCTGCCGCCGCAACAGAAGCGGAAGACCCGGCTGGTGGCGCGGCGGCCGCGGTAGCTGGAGTAGCTCCAGGGACAGCACCAGCTACCGTAGGCGTTGACGGTTTTCCACTCAGGGCAGAGTGACCGGGTGAAAGAAGCGCCAGATATGGGTTAGAAGCAGCAGCGGCTGCCGCTGCCGCTGATAGTGACGACTGCGAAATCGTTGATGATGCCGGTGCCGAGGACACCATGCTGGCGAGGGAGAAAGATGTGGGTGGTAACGGAAGTGAAATTGGCGTCGTCACCGTGGAAGACGGCGGAAGAAGTCCAGACAAGCCACCGAGTCCGATCGCACCTGATGAACTCTCCTTTCTGTCTTCCCTCACCACCGGACTGACCGGGATAGCGGGCTTTCCGACTGAGCTGGAAGGCGTAGCCGCCGATGCTGCAACCGATGGTACCGTGACCGGCGTGTGCCAGGGACTACCTCTCGCGGAAGGCCTTTCAGATGGCGATGCAGAAGAAAACATTGCCCTGGCATGGCCACCACTGCCAATGGCCCCTCCAGAAGCTGGACTGGCGCCGTGTTTGCCCAAGGCAGCCGTCGTCGCTGTCATGGAGGACAGTGGCGCAATCTTGACTAGATCGTGGTGCTGCGGAGGTTGCGGCGGGTGCGTCAGTGACGAGGAAGTTCTTCCGCTACTGCCGCTGCTCGATTTGCTCAGCAGCGCTTCAGCGGAGAATGGCGAGGCCTTTGTTTCCGGCTTGGGCACCGCGAGCAAACTGCTCTCCTTCTTCAACGAGAGGTCTAAAGTGGGCTGTTGCTGTAGGTTAAGAACATGTAGGGGAGGCGGGGAAGAAAACTCTGGGTCCATCTTGGACATCTTGCTGCTACGTGGCGCGGTCGCCGATAAATCCATTCCTGCGGTCGGTTGCTCGGAGGAACGGCCTCCGGTGGCCGAAGCAGTGGGCAGGGACTTTCCTCCTCGGTCGTGCAACTTGTTTAGCTCGGCTCGTGGATCTGTATAAATGCTGGTAGTCTGAATGAATGCGCACGGCGTCTGCATCAACTTTGGCGGTCGCTTCGTCTCCGGCGGGGGTTTGCAAACCTTGCTCCGGTCGCGATCCTTGGCCTTGGGAACGACGCCACCGCTGGCGTTGCTAGACCCGCTGGCGTTGCTGTTGGCACTGTCACGGCCGCCGCCACCATTCTTAAAAAGAGGTGACGACGAAGTCGACTGACCAGGCTGCTGCTGCTGCTGCTGCTGTTGTTGTTGTTGTTGTTGCTGCTGCTGCTGTGGCTGTTGTTGTTGCTGCTGGGCAGCTAGAGTTTTCAGTTGTTTTTCATAGTATTGCAGCAGATTGAAGCCCTCAGCTCCAAGTTTGCTGGGGTCCGGCATGGGGAATCCGGTCAGTCCTGCAAGCGGGTTTGACGTCACAGCGGCAGAATTCGAACCTTTGGTTCCCGCCGTGACACTGGGTTGCGGGCTCTTTCCTGATGCTGAGGTCGTTGGAGGCCACGATGGTAACAACCCGGGAGGCAACAGTGAGAACAGGCTATTTTGCGTAAGCGCCGCCGCTGCTGCAGCCGCAGCAGCCGCAGCAGCCGCGGTCGAGTTTCCGCCACTGTTAGTAGAGGCCCCCGTCGCCTTCTTCGCTTGGCTAGATGGAGGTAGGGGCTGTGCGATGACGGAGGCCTTGTTGCCGTCGGACGAATCCTGTCGCGGCCGCTTGCTGTTGGGCGGCGAGTCGCTGGAGTCGCGCGAGCCCAAAGGCGGGTTCTGATAGCGGGAGGCTATCTTGGCCAGGTTTTGGAGAGCAGAGCCGCCCTCAGGTGGACTGTTCAGGTGGTTGGGGATTATGATCAGATCGTCGATTTGTAGCCGCTTTCCCTCCGGGTCGATTTTTAGCGTTGAATCCGACTTCTGGCCAACCAGATTTTGCAAGCTCTAAAAGTATAAGTTTACAAAATTTTCATCATATTCTTGCGTGATCTACAACTTAAGCCTGGATCGCTTGCTGTGTTCACGTGCAAAGTAATCTTTTAGCTATGGTTAGAAGGAACTTACGGGAGTCAAAAGGGGCTTGGCCACATCCATCTCAGCGCCTCTCTCCGTCTTCGTCCCCACGGCCTCGGCGGACTCCTTGGACTCCTCGGGACTGTCTTTTGAAGACGATTTTTCACCAGGACTACTACGATTGGAATCCTCCTTCTCGCTTTTGTTGCTTGACTTACTCTCCTGCATTCAAATCAATAGTGTTTACCTCATGATTACTCCTACAGCAGACATTTCTCACCTTGTCACTTTCTGGGGTGGATGGAGACTCCGAAGAAGTGTTACTGTTGTGTTTCTTGACCCCTTTCTTGCTCTCCTGACCATGCATGTACTTCTCGAACTGCCACAAGAATCTAATGCACGGGAACGTCAGTATCATTAATGTCTGGATGATTGAACGTAGATTTCATTGCCACTCACTTTTCATAATGCCTCCTCGTGCATGTGGCAGCGCTTGTGTTCTGCGGGTTCCCACCCAACTCGTCGTACACCGATTTCCACGCCTTTTTGGCCATGCAGCCCTCGTAACCTCCCAGGCGCTCCACCTTCTGATAGAAGAGGTGAAGATCAACTGCAAGAAAAGGTCCTGGTTGAAAGATTCAATAACTTCCCTCTGTCATTGTTACGCACTCTGCTTAAATCCCAACATTGGCGGTCTCTCGATCGGTGAGTTCCTCCGTTCCATGAAGCTGGTCAACTTCTTCAGAAACTCCAGCTCTTCCTTGGTGTTCTTCTGACTTAAGATCGAAAGGAGGTCCTTCTTCATCCCATTTTTGCCGTTCTAACCAAAAGCCAAGATATTGCATACCGCATTCACATGTTCTACGTGTTTCTGATCCTCACCTTAGACTGCAATGATATCGACACAGAAGTGGACACGGACGACTCGGAACTGGCTGATTCTGACTCCGGAGATCCCGGGCGTTTCAGCTTCTTTCTTTTTCGTGGGCGTCCCTTTAATTTGGGTGCTGCGGAGCGAAAAAATACTTAGTGTTAACTGATATCATACACTGGAATCTTTTTTTTCCCCTATTTACCAAGGTGATTGCATAGCACCGGATGCTCTTCCAGTTCGGGGTAATCGAAGTTCTCCCTGCAGAAGAGCACGTACGTCCTCCTGGTGGGCACGGTGAACCCCCCGAGCGCTACCACCAACGAGTTGTGCATCCAAAGCTTCTCCTTGCCGGCGATGCGTTTTAGGACGGCTCGGTACCTCGCGTACTGAGCGCTGCTGAGGATTATTACTCCCACCTCATCCTTCTTGGGCACGTCGCCTGAGGAGATAATAAGAGCCCTTTTTCAGAAGACTTGTGGCTTGAGGATACTTTACAACATACAATGATGCCCTTCAGTCTAAACACACACACTCAAAAGGTTTGACCTCGAGGTGACCACATAAGCAACCTCAAAGCAGCCTCGAACTTTTTTTTGTAGCTGTACCAAGTTGTGTCTCACATCGATCGATCGATCGATCGATCGACCGTCAAATGTCTTGTTTTGTGAGTGTTTGATGCATTCTGAAAATTTATCACATCGTGAAATCCCCACTTACCTACTGCAATCTTCTCCTGTCTGACATCAGCCAGGAATTCCGAGTGTCCCGGCGCGAACTTCTGGTTCAGTCCCTGGTCAAACTGGGCGTCGTCCGCGTCTCTGACGCAGTCTTGTTCGTAGACACCGAGGAGTCCGCGGTCCCAGCTCACCTCGGCGGGGTCCGCCAGCCAGTCCAGCAGGTCGCTGACTCGAAGGACTGCCTTCTCGGACACGGCCACAAGTTCATCCTGCAGGACATGAACATTGACAGATATACATGTTTGTTGCCTTTGACTGCCTTACTGTGATATAGCGTGACTGCATTTTTAAGGTCCTGCGCGAATCAGAAAATGGACGGCAGCGACAACGCTGGATGCAGCTCTATGTAGATGTTAACCTTTTTCTGATTCATATTCATTCCTCCCAAGACCCAACATTGTGTATGAAGTGTAAGTTTGCACCAGCTCCCTCGGCATCCCGGCGTCATATTGTACAGCACAGGAGGGATACTCTTTATGACTCACACTGTACATGCCTTCCACATTCAACGTCGACAAAGTTTGGCGCACGCTCAACCACACACACGCAGGCAGCAGCAGCAGGTAAAACAAGAGAGGAAGAAGAGGAGGGCAAAATTTTGGTGTCGTTTTCTTTTGTGTTACCCTGTACGAAACGCATCTCGCTCGACCGACGTGTGTAATGTGTTCACGCACAGTATGACAACATCGCTTCCGCTCTCTTGGGCTGTCTTTGTCTCTACAGTTCTGACTTGTCCTAGAGTCTGATGATTCTGTGTCAACAGATACTGGATTCTTTTTGGTCTTTGTCACAGCAGTTGTTATCGCTAAGACGCATGCCCTCGTCATGCTGCTCATTCCTCGCAAGGAGCAAGTATTAAGCTATCACTAAGTATAATATTATGCTAATCACCATGAACAATTTGCCCGGGCACCTTTAAACATTTTCCTCGCTCATTGGCTCTTTGGGCCAGTCCATGGGGATGGCGGCGGCGACGACGACGACGACGGTGGCGGCGGCGGCGACGGCAGCGGCAACAACAACAACAGCAGCAGCAGCAGCAGCAGCAGCAGCAGCAGCAGCAAACTGACTGACTGAATGCTGATGGCTTTTGTCATACTCTGTCTATTCGACCGAGGGAAAAAGGAAAGAAAGAGGTGAACTCGTACACGTCGCCCGGGTATCACGGACGGACGCTGGTGCAGACGAATCCACATAAAAATAAAACGTAAACAAGCAAAACGACGAAGTTTTGCGACGATGCCCACGTCTCCAAAGGTCCGTTTAAGATACTCATTCAAGCCCCCCCCCTCCCCCAGCTTTCCTGACACAACAACGTTCTCGTTGGGAGCGTCTTCTTTCTCCCTCCTCTCCCCCTCTGGTTGTCACGCATGGGACTTCTGCTAACCTGCTGCTCCCATAGCTTGTGCTTGCTGAACTAATACGTAAACGCGTCGTTTCTCCCTCTCTTCCCTTACCTCGAAGAGAGATTTATCAGCCAACTCATCTTTTGCCCTTTCTCCCCTTCTTTTTTTCCACCCAATACAATGTCGTTGGACTCACACTAACCTCATTTGAGCGCTAGACTAATAGGATGATAAATTTCAATGGCCATAACCGTAATATCTAAAAATGTAATCATAAGGTGGATAGGGAAAAATCTGGGGAGAAAGAGAGCACATGACGGACAAAAAGGAGCCCGCATCATTTGCTGGTCTTTTCCACCCGACTCTTATGTAACCTTTAAAATCAAGGCCCCGTTTCTTCGTGCAAAATCCGAATTTGCCGTGCTTTATGAACAAGTCTCTTTTTTCCCCCCCTCCTTCTCTCAGCTCTGCCCATAGCTCCGATACAATTTCAGCAGCCCTGCAGCAGACGAAATGCCCGACGTCGTTTTCAGGTAGAATCTCCAAAGCAAGCTGGCGTAGTAGAGCAGCTAGCATATGAGAGGCAAGAGGAGTGAATTGTAGTGGAGGGAAGCCGATTAGGAAAATAGATGTTTAGGCTCTTGAAGCAGCGGCCGCGGCGGCCGCGGCGGCTGCGGCTGCTGCTGCTGCTGCGTGCACGTTTTCACCAGAGGTTAAAAAAGGGGTGACCAAATCTGCCAGCTACAGAGAAACACGCATGCATGGAGCATCACGCTCTCCCTTTGTGTGCTCCGGTTTTTTTTTCTTTTCCTCTCCAACCTCGATATGAATTGTTTCGACAATGATTCTTTTCTCTCTCACTCTCTCTCTCTGACACACACATGTTCGTAGACTCTGCTTTTTACTGCTTACGAGGATTAATGAGCTTTATCGTCGCAGACCATTTTCACCCCTCCAGATAACGTTGGTAGGGTCATCCCGGCCTCCGCCTCCCAAAAATTGGGAGATGTGCGCTTCTTTCCCGCGGGCTCGTGAAATAATTTGCGTGAACTCTCTCAAACGATCGAACATCAATCTCCCCAGGCCAAAATGGAGGAGCTGCAAAGCGCAGGAGAGAGGAAAAAGAGAAATACAACCACCAAAAAACCTTGCTCTCTGCCAACAAAGGACCAGCGGCAGCAGCCTCAGCGGCGGTAGCAGCAGTGAGAAGGAGGAGGAGGAGAGGGAGGCCACCTTCAGTCTCTGCTTCCAATAGTGATGGGTGTCAAGCTTCAAGCTTTTGGGGGGAAAAAGGAGGAGGAAGAAGGAAAAAAAAAAAAAGCTTGGCTTCAAGAGGTTCGATCCTTCCCTGATCGAGGGGCGACAACTTGAGCTTTGTACTAAGCAGTTATGAAGCTCGTCGGGGCAGCCACCGTGAAAAGTTTGACAAAAAGCTTGGCTTCAGCCTGGATCCATCACGAGCTTCCAAAAGGTTTCTTCTTTCCATTGGGAGGGCTTCTCTTCTACATACGCTCATATTAGTATAGACCGTGCCGGACCGACCTAGAGAAAAAAAGGCCAAGGGGTGGGTGGGTGAGAGGGTCCGCGCGCGCCATATTTATAGTGCAGAATCTTCCCCCATTAGGCGAAATCGTCGGCCAAGGAATGCTTGTACTGCGTACTAAATCCGAGTCGATGACGCGTGAATTGCGCCTTCCTTGATTCCATCAAGACCATGAGGAAACTTTCGACAGGAATTTCGCGCTGCACGTGCATTCCAAGATAAGAATTCTTGGGCCCAGGCCTTAAAAAAGGGGGGGGTCTAAATTGTTAGCCTCGCTTGAGGATACCACCCCAGGTAAGGAAGGGGACGACGACGACGAGGAGGAGGAGGACGACGACGACGACGACGACGACGACGACGACGACGACGAGGACGACGACGACGACGACGACGAGGAAGAGGAAAGTCGTCGCAAAAAAAGAGGAAGAAGTGTAGAGAATTGGAAAGAGAGAAAGAAGAAAAACTCGACTTTCTTTTCTTAGCACCGCTAGGTGGGGCCGGGTCGGAGGGCTGAAAAAGCCCAGTGGTCGCAGGACAAGATCTTGTGAAGCCATTTTCTTCTCCACCATCTTTGTTCCTTCCCTAATGTGCGGCGACGTCGCCATTACCCCGGTCATGATTTTTCTATGCGCGCATTAGTACGTTATCTTCTCTCTCTTCTTTGGCGTGAGAGAGAGAGAGAGAGAGAGAACTCGGGCGCGCTCTTGTTGCTTGGCAGCAGAAGGCAGGGGGATGCCGGCCCCGTATCGAGCGTAGGGGCCGCGAGCCCCGAAAATGGAATATTATTGGGGCTCGTCGGGCGGCTCCGGGTGCTCGCCCGGAGCCGCCCCGACGCGCAATATTTGCTGATACTGCGATCCAATATTGGGAGTCCCAGCGGCTCGAGGGGGACCCGGACGACCCCGACAGGGTCTGTCATAGTTGCTTCTGGCGGAGATCCCACGCTTGCTCCGTGTCCGCCAAAATGAGCGACGAGCAGGGGCGGGCGGGCGGGCGGGCGGGCGGGCGGGCAGGCCGGCCGGCAGCCAGGCGGGCGGTCGGGTGAGTGAGCGAGCGAGCGAGCGAGCGAGCGACTGAGAGACCGACCGAGGGACGAACCGACGGACGGACCGACCGACCGACAGACTGGGCTTGGGCACGGCCGAGGGGTTGCTCGGGCACACGCACGCGCACTTCCTCTCGAGCTCACTCCAAAGCTCGCTCGTTGGAATGGCCGAGTTCTCTCCCTTCTCTCGAGATCGGATTTATTTGACACAAAGACTGTTTAATTTTCTGCGGAGGAGAGCAATAAAGGGGGCAAAGGCGAGTGCGCGCGTGCGTGCGTGCGTGCGTGTGGCGAGTGAGTAAGCGAGTGCGCGCGCGGGAAAACGCCAGCGCCAGCGCGCATACAAATACATTCACAAATTCAGCGCGTGAGCGCGCTAATCAAAGCTCTAATGTGAGCAAAACAGAAGCAAGCGCGCAAGAAGCATTTCGAGGCGATCGCCTCGCATCAATTCCACGACTTCAGACTCGAGGCCGCAGACGCCGCAGACGCGGCTGCCGCGGCCGTCGCAGACCAGAACGCCCGCACGCTCGCTGCTGCCCACGAATTTCGTCCTATCTGCAAAGCAAAAAAGCCCCCGGGGCAAAACGCAGCGAGAGAGAGAGATGATGCCAGGCAGCGACGTCGCACTGGCCACGAGGTGGCGGCAGCAGCAGTAGTAGTAGTAGTAGTAGTAAAAGAAGCAGCAGCAGCTGAGTTGGTCGGGCTTCACACATTTTTGACGGGTTCGTTCTCTTCCTCACGCACGTGGTGGTCGAGGAGGAGGGCGTAAAGGAGGAGGTGGAGGGGGGCGGGGGGGAGGAGGAGGAGGAGGAGATGTCGAAGGCCACGATCGACTCGAAGCGAGAGAGCCTTACTGTGACGCATGCATCAGCGGGTCGAGTTGGTCTCGGCGACAGCGGGGGCGACCACAACACAACTAATGTGTCAACATTGATCATTCAAGGAGTTAGCAGACATTTTTTTTCCCCTTCTTCTACTTCGTCGTCGTCGTCATCTTCGTCGCCGTCTTCTTCTTCTTCTTCTTTTTCTTCTCCTTCTCTAGAGCCAAATCGATGCAGCTCGCGCGGGCTCAAAGAATTATCAGCTCAGTACATCTCTAGAGGAACGGCAGGTAGATAGAAAAGACACAAAAAAACCCGGCGGCGGCAGCAAAATCGCGCCGAATACGGGCGACGACGTCGTTGAAGTTTTCGTGCTATTCATGCGTGCGATTGAACGCGCGCGCGTTCGCGTCCTCCTCGTCCTCCTCGCCCTCGTGGCTGCAATTGTTCACCAGCGGCCCCGGCGTCAAAATCTGCGCACACGGGGGGGGGGGGGGGGGGGGGGGGGGGGGGGGGGGGGGGGGGGGGGGGGGGGGGGGGGGGGGGGGGGGGGG
>JAAUXU010070051.1_pt1 | contig 14740 bp, 17 predicted proteins | sample 7278151 | NCBI WGS metagenome assembly JAAUXU01 (sample SAMN14350113, study PRJNA611818) | marine sediment metagenome | isolation source: surface marine sediment (1.8m) | place: French Polynesia: Moorea | collected 2018-08 | reverse complement strand
GATGGATTCTCTTACAGTTTGTCCCCGACGAGTCCCATATGTCTGCCTTGTTGAGCTGTCTTGACTGCAGCGACCAGGAAGAGTCCGAAGAAGCGGCCAAAGTCTTGCTCTTATTCAACGTCGAAGTGCTGGCTCTGCTCCAGACGTGAGTCTTCTCGCATTCTGGTCTACAGTACTTTAACTTGGAGTGGCTCATGCTATGTGTAGGTGTCGCCCGTGGTTGGACAGATTGATGACCTCCTCGAATGAAAATGCCAAAGTGACGTGCGCTAAAATCTTATCACGAGCCTCGACGAGTCTCACGGCGATGACCCCGCTTCTTAGCTCCGAACACAGACGGTAAAGAGGCGAAACAACTCGAAACTGTACTGGTTAGAGATAGGGTTAACCGTGCACACAGGTTATTGGAGAAGTTGGTGGCAACGATGAAGGAGGAGTCACTTGCCGCCAGCAAGTACGCCTCCGAGTTATTAGTCGCCAGTGCCGACCTGAGGCGGGACAGCGACGACCGACCCCTTCTTTTCCAAGAACCTCTCAAGGACTATTTGACCTCTGTCTTGGTGGAGGGCAACGCCAGGAGCAGAATAAGAGCATATGAGGTGGTCGTGACTGTGGCGAAGAAGTCTAAAGAGCATATGCAATGGTACCCGAGATCACACGTTACAATCAAAGCCGCGACCGAGAAGTCTCATTTGCACTGTTATTATAGGTTGCTGGATTTCGATTTCCTCTCCAGATTGCTTGGAGAGCTTTACTTGGTGGATGACCCGCTGTCGGTGGCTGCCGCTCTCGAGGTTGCTGTCGACTTGGCTGAATGTCCATGGGGCGTCCAGTGGCTGGAACAGAAGAATGTCATGGCCGAGATCGATAGTCATCTGCCAAGCATCGCTGCCAGTGATTTTGCAAGTCTGCTTCTGCCCAGATTCATTCGATTCCTTGGTGAGTTGCAGTACCCTCCCAAGGAGCAGTGTCAAAAAAGGAGGTAGAAACAGAAAAAAAAATGTTGGCACACTACGTACATCATAACACACTAATGTGTTGGGCGATTACAGGTATAATTATGCCACTTTAGTGCCCCTAACTGTCTCACGAAGCATCAAGTGGTATCTAGTAGCATTTATGAGGAATAATAGTAGACCAATGCGGGGCCTGATTTTTTGTCTGCGGCAAGAATAAGATAGAAACAGTGGATCTAAGGAGTCTATGCAACACTGTTACTGCCAACATTAGCTTGACTTAGACGTATTTTACTGTGCCATCCATGTCTTAGGTATGGTTGGCCGCCACCAGCCTTTTTCCGAGTTCTTCTCTGCATACCCAAATCTAAAGCTACAGCTCCAGGAGATGATGCTACCTCAGAACGACCTTTCCGACCGGTTGTTCGCCTTGGACACAGTGTGCCACCTTTGCTCCTCGCACACCGCCCGCAAACGCGGTCTCCTCAGGGACAACAACCCGGCAATGGCCGACGCCTTCTTCGCCGTACTCAAGCTTGCCATCGTTGATAACCCATCAGATACGCGCTGTCACGGACTCACCACTTTGACAGAGATGATTGCTGGAAGTGACGACGGGTCGGACCTCGAAGTACTCAATGCTGAAGTGTTTGCCAAGTTTGCTGGAGAGCAGTCATTGGCACTGGTGGCGAAGTATGCGCAGTTGCCGTTTGAAGAGGTGGCGACAGCGGCTCACGAGGTACTTCTCAGAATGGCTGGACAAACGTGGGGGATCAAGGAAATCAATCGACAGGTAAACTGCACCTGCGCGTGCTAGCAATAGCCTACTGCTATTCATGTACACCTCTAATTCCGTTCTTTTGTCAAGCCTGGCCTTGTCGAGGTTTTACTGAACAGAAATGCTCGTGGAGCCCAATTCAAGGCAGTCATGGAATTGAAGCACAAGATTCTCTCTCGAGCCAGCGACCATCCAAGAGCGTCGGTTGTGTTCGCACCATCCATCCTGGAGGCTATGAGCGACTACGTTGCCAAAGGAGTTTACTACGCAGAGAGCCGGCAGATGGAAGTAGCTATGGCGGAGTCATGAACATGCTGTCTAAAATGCTGTTGTGATACGTGGGCCTGTCCCTACGCTAATACGAAAGTCATCTCCTTCGACACGCTCTGTGAGACCACCGGATGCGTTGCAGTTACATGTAATCCGTCAGGATTAAAGCAACATCGACAATCCGTCATCATCACTTATTAATCAGTGTGAGATAGAGTGGTACGGACAAGAGACTGCACTGATATTTAGGACGCTTGTATTCACATCGCAAAGATATAGTGCTCGCAGCTCACTTCACTCGTTATCTTCCTCCTTGGTGACCCTGGTGTAGATGGTCTGGGCGTGGTGCTGTACAACTTGTCGGATGAGCCCCTTCTGTAGGAGCTCTTCCAACGCCTTCCTGGCCAAGGATCCCCTCACCTTCAGCCTCTCGCTCACGATGGACGGGGTGATGAGCTTGTAGGTGGGCACCTCCTTGAGGAGTTTGTCATAGGTGACCTTGTCGAAGAGTACGAGGTTGTTCAGTTTGTCCCTGGTCTTTCCCTTGGACCACTTCTTCTTCTTGGCCTTGCCGCCGCCGCCGCCACCCTCCTTCTTCTTGGGCTGCTTGGCGGGGGCCTTGGACGAGCCCTTTGTGTCTTTCTTCGCGCCCTGAATAAAAACGTAGCAAAGTTATCGTAACGAAGCAAAGTTACATCGTCGAAAATCTCAAGGATCTGACTTGGCCAAGAAGTCGCACTTGAATGAATTGTTGCACGACAAGTTGGAGGTGCATGTAAAGGCTTGGACTTCGCCGAGATCAACAATGATAGAAAAAAACTTAGCGCTAACCCTTCGGTACTCACCATCTTGCGTTCGCGACCCGCAGGAAAAGGACGAGCGTCGGCAGCTGACGTGTGACCACAAATATTGACTGAAAAGTGCCAGAAAAAGCAGCGGGAAAGTAACCAAACAACGTGATGTATTTCACGGTGATAAACAGAATCGGCGTCGTAGAGAAAGACATTATTGTATATAAACTACTGAGTACTTTGACGACAGTGATGACTTTAGCCTCAAGGAAGAGTTCGACGTCGACCGAGGATCTGGTCACGCTCCTGAGACACCGGAAGGAGAAAGCGAAAAAAGCATTCTGCCAGCGACAGCAAGACGACGACCCTGTCCATGTTGTGCTCCTTGACGGAAATTTGGCCCTTAGACAGGTCCTCGGACGGGATGGAGTAGCTCTCCCTCATCAACACGATTCCAAATGGAAGAAATCTCTCACTAAGCATAGCGTTTTCGTGCGCCCCTGCTCTTCATACCTCAGCAACCGCAGATTGCTAAAGTCCGTTAAAATTTAGATTCGCAACAAGTCGTGATTCCCGAAGACCTTTCTCAACGTGACTCTCAATTACAGATTTTCAATCGTTAAGAAAGCCGCCTGCAGAATCCCTAGAAGCCATCCCACCCCTAGGGTGGCATACAATAGCGGTGATCCCTGACTTCAGCGTCAGTGGAACGTGGACTCCTGCGATTAATGAATGAGCCTCTGTCTGTCGAGGAAGAAAAGCATCTCTCTCCTTCAGCCTGTTGCGTCCATTGAACTGAAAGACCTGAAAGGGGAACGTGGCCCAGCTGCACGCGACCGAGACACAACCCCGTACTGGCACGACTTTTAGTGACGACCAATCTTAGGAGAAAATGACAGCATCTCTGTAATGCTGTGCTGAGATTGGTCATTGAGCAAGGAGAGATCACAGATGTCCGTGTTCCATGAAGAAAATTGTCGCCTAGCAGAATAAGTATTGAAAATACCATATTCCTATGCATATAGTACACACTTTTTTGACTAAGTTTTCCAATGTCAAAGGGGTGTGTACAATACATAGGTGTAGGACATTCATAATACACAGATGCAACATTCTTCCTCCGACTTGGGGGTCAAATTGTGGGTGCGCACTTTACATGTTGGAATACAGTATTCATGTACTGCCGGCAACAGCGCTGAGAAACTTGTCAAACAGGGTATAAATGGCTCCAGCAGCCTCCTCTCCTTTAAAAGCTTTTTTTCCCCGGTGCAAAAGTTCAAGAATGAGGTTGCGCCTCACCTGCTCCAACATGGCATTGTGGCACTAGGGGAGGGGGGTGTTGGCATACTTTTTTTTCTACCTGTAATATTTGTAATATTAGAATAGACCTTCATTTAGGACTGGAAGCTGCAATTGCACCAAAAAGTAATTGATATAGTGTGTTCTGTGCAGGGAATATAAAAGTGATCAATTTGGCTGTCACAATTGTGCACTTTTGCATGTGTACTTCATGCATGTACTGGAGAGAGAGATGTGAAAATATGGAGATGATTGTTCCTTTCAGTCATCAATTACCCGTACTTGTAGTAATAATTTAGACTGAGGGTTGAACTTCGCATTCTTGCATGGACCCTCTGAGGGACAACACCATTTCCTTCCCCACCTACTCCATCTCCTCCTACACTTTTAAAATGGAGAGATTAGTTTGGACCAATAAGGTTTGACCACTGTGTGCTAGTATGAGTGCATCCTCATCTGCCCTCAAATCCCCATAATAAACCTTGCATTTAACCTTAACCCTATGTCATAGTCATTCCTCAACTCCTCATGTCCAGTCCTCTTACCAGTGCACATAAATGATACAAAGACATAAATATTTTTCCACTAGGGAAATCAAATGACTGACAATTGACATCCTGTCCACATCAGGAAGAACTTGTGAAAGCCCATATTGTTTAAACACCATTGTCATTTAGCTCATGAATTCTCTGAAATACAGTACTTATTCTATACTGTGATTACTGCACTTGGCGAAGCAAACGAGTAAATGTCGTGCCGGGCCGCCCTGGTCAGACGGTCGCTTCTTCCTCTCGGACCAGCAGCCTGAGCGTTGGCGATTCAGGTCTCGCAGTTTAGTGGAGGGAAGGTATGGGGAAACGAGCAATGAGCAAATGTAAACAGTGACGTCACGTGGATGGCAAGAAGTAGGATCATAGATGGCTGCTGTTACACGGAGCCATCGATTACACTTAGCCATCTACGGGAAGACGAAGGATCGCGGCCGTCCGAGCCATCCAGATGACGTCAGGTTTTCTCTAGCCAATCATAAAAGAGCAACCCCGCTGCTCGTTCTCCCGTACCTTCCCTCTAAGACCTTGGAGATAAGGGTGTCCGCGGCCACAGCAGCGGTGGCCGCGGCGGCGGGGGCGTCGGCAGAACAAAAGAGAGACAAGTTGAAGTGGGCGAAGAGCAGCACTGCGGCCGAGGTGAGCTAAGGTGAACTGAAGGTGGCTGCCTGTGGGCTGCAGTTGGCGCTGGTCAGGTTGAGGAGACTTTGGAACCTGTAGTGGAGAAGTCGAGCTGGTAGCGCGAGCGGACTCCCGACCAGAAGAAGAAGACCGATGACCATGGCATCGTCGCCACCATGAGAAAAGGCGACGACGGCGGCGCGGCGCTCGCCGCCGCCGGCGGCGCCTCAGCCGTCGTGGACGAGGATCCGGAGAGCCCCGACGACGGCGGAGGCAACCCCGGGGAGCAGAGGCGAAGAAGAACTCCCTTAAAGACGGTTCTGCAGAACTTCTTGAACCACGTGGAGACGCTGGAGGCGGCTAAGAGCGAGGGGGAGGACACCTACGAAAAGGAGTTTCAGGTGAGAGAGAGAGAGAGGAAATGAAAAAACCGCTGTGGTCGGTTGGCGCGCAAAGTGATCGCCGACGTCTGATGGAATAGGACAGAGGGTTCTTTGCAGCCATCACCTTGCTCGTCCTCGCATCAGTAATTCATTCCGGAGTGAGCATCTGGCTTGTTTGAAACCACTCAGAGTCGCCAATATCGCGGCAGGATGCGAAAGGCGGCTTTTATCCACAATTTGTAGACGTTCCTTGCAATGTCGCCCTCTTTCATTAACGTCGCAGACGAGTTTTGGTCAAGATACTATGCTAATTACTGCCCTTTGCAGCAACTCAAGTCGTTCAGCGACAGCCTCAAATCTCTCCCGGACTTCTCCACCAAAGAGGGCGAGCGCGAGGTCAACCGTAAGAAGAATCGCTACAAGGATATTCTGCCTTTTGACGCCACGAGGGTGATCTTGTCGGAATATCCAGGTGCGTCACCAGAACGAAATGCTTCTTGTGGACTAGAAACTAAAAGAGATTTTTTCAGGCGTCCCTGGCTCGGACTACATCAACGCCAACTACGTAAAAGGTGCCAGTGGGTCCAATGCGTACATTGCAGCTCAGGGTCCGCTTCCACACACTGTCAACGACTTCTGGCGAATGGTAGTCGAGGCTGAAGTCCAAGTGGTTGTCATGGCATGCAACGAGACCGAAGCAGGCAAGCACAAGTGCGAATGTTATTGGAGCGACAGCAATAACGAAGACGAGGAGAAGCAGTTTGGAAAGTTCTTCGTGAAAACTCTCAAGATGCGCGAAATTTGTCCGGATTTCTTGGTTCGTACTATGCGCCTCCGTTGGGAGGAAGGAGACAGACGCGAGGAACGCACGGTCTGCCAATTCCACTACTCAGCTTGGCCCGATCATGGCATTCCTACTCAGGTGAGCTCAGGTCACGGTTGTCGCCTTCTGACTGTGATCACCCAACAGTCAACATATGCATGCAGTACCGGTTCCAAAGTTATGCTACAACATACGTAGTACAAAGACCTCAATCTAATGTTTACTTTTTAGGTGAAGCCATTGCTGGAGATGGTCCGACTGATCCGGGACTGCCAGGCCAGTGAGACGTTACCAGTGCTCGTACACTGCTCGGCTGGTTGTGGCCGCACTGGGACAATTTGTGCCATTGACTTTATCTGGGGTCTGTTGCGCACCGGCAAATTAACGGCGGACTTCAGTCTCTTTGAGCTGGTGAAGGACATGCGAAGGCAAAGAGTGGCCATGGTGCAGACGGCCGACCAGTACATCTTGGTCCATCGGGCAGTGAGAGAACTCTTCCTTGAGCAGCTGAGGGTGATCGACGCTCATCCATATGAGAACGTGGACGGCGATGGCAATCCCCTTGCCAGTGGAGGAAGCAGCTCAGAGCAAATCACGCCAGACTATGAGACGGTGTTCGTGGCTTCTGGAGAGCAAGTTCAAGGTGACATTGACCGTGTATTAAGCCAGCGCATGGCGCGCACCGTAGTGATGGGCACGGCCATGTTGGGAGGAACTGGCGTAGGAAGCAAGAACGGCGGAAGCGGAAACCACAACAACTCTGTGTCGTCGTCCTCATCATCGTCACCACCAGAGCCACCCCCGAAGCAGCGCAGCGTGGCCGATCCTGAAGTGGTTACCACCATAATTGACACCAGGCGTGTGGATGTTGGCGCTAAAGACAGCTCCAGTGAACTAGCTCCTGTGGAAAAGTTTGTCAGTAGCAGTGGAGTTGACAAGTCGCCTCCGTCATTGTTCGAGCCAGCGCAACCACCACGCGACAGCAACAAGGATGCTGCTGCGCAGAGGTTCAAAAAAGGGAATCTAAGGCTCAAACGGACAGACAACGGCGAATGGAGGTTGGAAGAGGTGGATGAAAAGGTTCGTGGTCGATAACACAGCATGAACGCAGTGGTAGTTGTATGTAAGTACTTAACTTGATCTGCAATTCAATTTCAGCCTCCGAAAAAGGCCGAAGGGAAGAAGAAGAAGAAGAAGGACGAGGAGTCGTCGTCCAAGTCCGACTTGTTATTGCGTCGCCCTTCCATCAAGAGGTTCCGCGCCTTCTTCAATAAAGACAAAGACACCAGTTCTAAGGACACTACACCGTCACCACCCACTGATGAGGCAGAGTCGCCTCAGTCAGATTCTGAAATCGCAGCCGCGCTTTCTAAGCTGCCAAAGTTTGAGACGAACTCGGCGGGAACTTCTGGCTATGATCAAGACAACGAAGCGGCAACGTTGTCGAAAAGTGTGCCAAACTCGCTGGACCGCAGGTCCGTGCGGCGAGATCCTGACTACGCAAATGTTGAGCAAATGTTTCACCCCTCACAGATGGAGAATAGTGTCAACAACAATAGCAAAACCGGCAGCAGCAATCTGGGGAGGGCCAAGCCCAGGCAAGAATCACCTCCCAAGACATTGCGGTCATCGCTTTCAAGCGACAAGTTGGTCGACGAAGAAGGCCGCAGTAAAAATAGTAACAGGAAACCTTCTCTCCCTGTGAAGCGCAGCAAGAGCGTGAAGCAGACGTCCTTGAGCAGCAAAGGTGTGGACAAGGATAGAGATTTGTTGGAGAAACTTCACGCCCGGGTATCTTCAGCTGATCCTGACGTTCCTGAAGATTTGAAGCGAACGTTGCCGTTGATAGCGCAGTCATCCAACTCTCTAGACGACGAAGCCCGCCGCATGCTAAGAGACTGCCAACACTACCTCATGGCCTCGTTCGACGCCGCCGAGCGGGAGAGCGAAAGGTTGCAGCAAGTGCTGCGAACAAGCAAGGGAAATCGCAGCGCGGAGAGCAGTCCCATGACTACTCTCCATAAGAAAGGTAACGGCTGTGTTTTTGCCACCGCTGCTTCCTCTTCTTCGTCACACAGCAGCCCCAGCAATAGCTACAACAAGTACAGCAAGGTCCTCTCCAGCCCGCCCGGCACCATTCAAAAGTCGGTGAGCAGTCCCACTGGAACCATCCAGAAGAGCTTCTGCAGCCCGGCGTCCAGCAACAACATAAGGCCGCGGCAGCAGCCAAAGTCCACAACCGATGACAACGTCGCTACCTCGTCCAAGCAGCAACACCCACAGTCTTCGCCGGATTATGCAAACATGGGCTTTTTGAGCGATACTGCCGAGCCACAGGGGAAAGTAACTGCAGTAGTTGCGGTGCCCAACGGCAGCCCTGTTGACAATGTCCAGAGGCCGCGTGGCGAGAGAAGGAATTCCTTCAGGGAGGCGGTGGAGAAGAGGCAATCGGAAACGGAAGAGGTGAATGACGAGCAGAAGAAGAAGTATGAGTCCATCTGGTTCAAGGGGGAACAAGAAAAAGAAAATGGCACCTCGGTGCACAAGAGCCCGGTCAATGCAAGGGCTGGAGTCGTTGGACTCCCACGCAAAAGCCCTCGAGAGAGCACCTACAGTAACGTGCAGCAGCAGACGAAAAGTAATGGATCAGCATCTTTGAGGGAGCCTCGAGAGAACGGTACGTACGCAAACATGCGTAACCACAAATCCCCTCGAGAGGAGAATGCTTACGCAAACATGCAGCACCAACAAAGCTCATCGTTTGTGGATGGTGCTGGTGGGGTCTTTCCTCGCCAGAGCCCAAGGGAGAGGAACAACTATGATCTAGATAATGGAGTGCCCTTGCGCAAAAAGAGCCCTCCGCAGCAAGTTTCCTACACGAGCATGCAGCAACTTCAGCAGCAGCAGCGCGCCCAACCTCAACAAGCTCCTGTTAACCGCCGCTTAATGGAGCCTTCAGGTCCCTATGGCATCGGCCAGCGCTTCGACATCACCAACGACACAGGCTACGAGCCGATTACCTTCAATCCGACGCCGTCAGCTTCTGCTTCTCGCCTGCGAGGAAGTCCCATGTCCAGAAGCCATCATCAGTTACAGTCGGTGGGGCTGGTGTCAGAAGTGCTGAACAAATCTATGCTCAACAACAATAGCCGACAGCCACTAGTGAAGACCGAGTCTAACGCCAGTCTCCAGGCCCTGGCTGGTACCAAGCCTCCTCCTCCTTACAAAGAGCCGCCGCAGCCAAGGGTGACAGCTACTTCAACCTGGAGACCACAACATTCGACGAATAACCACCCTGCTCAGCTACGCTTGAATCAAACAACTTCTTCATTTCTTCAGTCTCTTCCCCTTCAGCCTGCCGTCGACTCATCTGTGAACGAAAACCCCAACGCTTATGTTAACGTACAAGTCAACCGGCGACAGTCGCGCGAGACAGGTAAAGGCGAAGTTCTACAAGTCATAACTGACCCGGCTGCATGTGTGGTAGTTGAGTTTTAAGCGTTTTGGTGGTTTCTTCCTTTTAACCCGCATGCTCTTTTACCCCCTATTCGATCCAGCTCGATCCTCCACGAAAGATGACTCTGCCCTGTCAGTCCGCCGCCGGGGTGGAGGCAAGCGCTCCGCCAGCCTGGCCACTAACCGAATGAGCCTGGGTGATTTCTCCATGTTTATCATGAATACGCAACAACAGCAGTCTCTCCCTGCTAACAACATTAACGTTCCACATGGTAAGAGCAACTTAACGGTGCTGTATTAACGGACATTCGAGAGAACAGTACGAAACGTTTGGTGTGAAAGGCGTAGATTGTTTAAGCTATGTCGTCAACTCCCTCGTACAGGTCTGACAGTAAAACCTGCGGACACATACATCATGATGCCGGGCAGTGGCGAAGCCATTTCGTCTTCCACTGTGGAACAGCCTATGTCCTCTCCACCCGGGATCGATCTGGATGCATTAGCAGCTCGGATGATACAGAACAAAGGTACGACTACTTTCTGCGTCTGTGGTGTTAGGGAGCGGTTCGTGTCAGGAGGATTCTGTCTCTATCATTCAGATCACACAGCGTCTTCTTCATTGGTGTCTTCTACGGCTGGCCACCAACAGTCGACGAGTAACAAGACTTTACTCGGCCGCTCGCTTGCCGGTGTCTTCTCGGGGGCAGCAGCAAACTTGCGATCAAAACTTAACAACTTTCACTCATCCTCTGAGGACGCCAATCGAGAGATGCCTTCTGCATCGATTCCTGTGACTGTGCCTGGTGCATCAGATATGAAGAAACAGACTTACGGTGAGAAGAGTCATGCATTGATTACAGCTTAGAGTTCCGCATTGTAAGTACTTTTTGTTTCCCTAGGTTATCCACACCGGTTAGAGGTGCGGCCAATGGGCCCTAGAGAAGCGCCGAATTTTAAGAGAAAGCAGGAGTACCTGTGACGAAAAACCTTAGGCGGCCGCTGTTGCTAACATCATTTTAAGGTGCAAGTCGAGTATCTTGTCACGTGCCAGTTCAGGAGACTTGTTGGTTTCGTTCCGTCAAGATGTACTAAGGGGGTGAACACCAAAATCTGAAGTTGGCAAAGTCAGGTGGACTCGGTCAGTCATAGCGTTTTGCTGTTGCTCTCATCCACGAAATGGTATCGTTGCAGAAAATTTTTCTTTAATACTCAAAATTGGGTTCGAGGAGGTTGCACTTACAAGTAATGTCATCCAAACTTCAGCCTTAAGTTCATGGTTTCTTCACTGTTACTTCCAAAGGAATCTGACATATCAGTTTCACTCAAAGACATGACATGGAGCAGCCAAAGTGCTTATGGACCCGATAGAAGTTTTTATTAGAAAGTGGGCGGACACATTGTATGGTGGTGAGTATGCCTGCACTTCTAAATCTCTACATTTAGGGTCGGATGTTTGAAGGGAGGCTTTAGTTTTTCTTTCCTACGCACATCATGCCCGATGTAATTGTATGCCTGTGGGGGGAAAAGCAACTTTGCCTCAGTTGTGGTTATATGTGCAAGTTCTTTACATCTATTCTCTGTTCTCAGATTGCCTGATGTGCTTCGTTTTCCCCATGAAAAAGGACGTGAATCAATTCAGGCCAGTCATACGCAGCATCGGAAGAGAGAGTGCAGATTTACATGGGACACGCAACTTAGTGATGCCAGAGCCAGTTTTTTCTTCACCTGACAAATGTGCCTCCAACTCTTATAGATCCATCCACACCCAACTTCATAGTTTCCTTTTCAAACTTTTCAGATGACTCTCGTCAAGCCATCCCGATTTCTCAAGCATAAACGAGGGAGCAAAGTTCAGGCTAAGATTTTAGTGTTCACCCCTTATTGTATAAAGTGTGCATAGCACTACCACTGCAGCTCGACTGCTGTTTTATGGTCTGCTATTCTTTAAATCGGTACCTGCATATTTTCAATAATACCTAGAACGCTATAAACCCCGCCAGCTCCTTTTTACAGATAATAATGTGATGCCTTGTGCTCGTCTCTTCCCACCTATTACTCCCCAGGATTGTTTGACTAGCCTTGACACTTCCATTAACTGTTCTATTTACGTACTGTACGGTCTACAGGTACTTCTACTACTAAGATGTGTTGCTGTGATGTTGGAACAATATGATTATTGATAAGATTTAACAAATCGATAGAATAAAGTCTATTTTGCTGCGACTTCAAATACTTGTCCTTAAAGTATTTGTACACCGTAGACGCAGTTGCCGAAACAAGAAACTCACGCGCTTGATATGTATGAGGGTAGTAATAAAGTGGGCGCCTACAAACCGGTCATTGGAGAAACACTCGTTCTCTCCCCCTGACAAAATTTTAACTGCGTTGATGGGCAGCTCGGTCAGACGTCTTCTCCTCTACCTTCTGCGTCTAGGACGAATGAGCCATCGTTTCCAGCTATGTCACACTGAAAAGTTGCATCATACTCGTGTAAATACTGCATAGAATGTACAGTCGCGCCCGGCACAGCATGTTATTGCTCAGACTTATACTGTACTACACTTAGTACGGGCTAGACTGCACTGCATTTGGGTCCACAGGAAAACGTCGAATTGGTCTCACCGGAGTGGACACACAGTACTGCAAGTGTTTATACGAAAAGTCCTGATGGGACTTTAATGGACTATATCTTTCCTTTTCACACTTGGATAGTTCAGACCTCTATTTGACATAGTGCATCTTTCAGTTTTATCTGAGGCAGTAATGACTAAGGACGTTAATGGACTAAGAAAAAAAGTCACAAACGGCCAGAATTTTCAGAAAAGTAATCACAGCGAATGGAAAACATGGCGAAGTGTTATAACTAAAATGTGCCATGACTGCGACGCCACATCTGCAAATATCCATTGTGTGGACAGAAATAAAACTTGAGAATTCACAGATTCCAAATGCGCAAAGATCTTGAGCGTGTGAGGAACCGAGCATAACAAGCAAAAATATAGTCTGCTAAAACCCCGCAATGACAACGAACAACCTGTATATGCAGTGTGTGTGTTTGTTTGTGTGTGTGTCATGTAAGTGCTGTAGTTATTGCACGTATCTGTTATGTCTACAATCACACAAGGGAGGACAACTAACGTAGGTACGAGTCAAAGTTTATTTAGAGCTGACGTACAGTTCAACTTTGCAGCGCTGGCCGAGCCGACTTTCTGGACGTCTTTAGACTGGCATCTGCAGCAGGACAATGACATTTTTTTCTTCATACGCCTTATCTTCATGTGTCTTCAAGAATAGAACTCTCAGTCTCGAATCGAGCCCTAATAGCGTGCACCTGAGCGAAGGTCACAAGTCCAGGACATACAGATGCTCGTCCTGTAACACTTTTGCTCCTCCACGTGTGATTCCGGGACTCAGTCAGCGTCATTAGTCCTTTCATCAGCGATCCTAGGACATGTGAATCAGAGTCACATGTCGGTCGTATCGCCTGGTTCCCCTCCTCCACCACGTAAGAGGAAAACTTCACTTTCTGAATGCCTCATGCCGTGCGTGTACGCCAGTCTGCTGCACAAGATAATCGAATGATTTTCAAGTGACCCATGGCTGTGTTAAGCTGGAATGCTTTTACACGTCAGCAAATGTTCGAAACGTTCAAAGCCATTGCTGAACAAATCCATGCTCAGATTTGACGGCAAAGTTCTCTGACACTTACTTGCCCCACCTACAGTGCATGGCATGCATTTCAACTCACCCTCTCCCCAAAACGTATTCTTCATTAAAAGCAGCCAGCGTTTATAGTGTGACCAAAGTTTTGAGGAGCACGTATGCTGTAAGATATAATTATATACGTAACTATCGTAAAATAGCACTTTACACTCGATTTCGGATTTTGCAGCTCTAGGAAGCGGAGCCCCGAGCGTCATCATGCTCCATAATGCATGCTCCATGCACAAAAATGATGTTTGTAGTTAAATTTGGCATATTTTTTCACAAGCCACGCGTCCTGGTCACCTCATACCTTTAATTCTGCTCGTCCTCACGTGGGTTGGCCACCTCAAAATAGAGAGCCAGTCTTGTTGTGGGTGGTAAAGTACTTTATCACATGCTCCAGATGCTATCGTGCAGTACAGTATTGTTATTTGAATGTATTTTTTATGCTCATGGGAAATAGAACTGGCGAGGAAACAAACTATGCACTAGGCTAGTTCAAACAGATACCTTTTCTGGAAATTCACATTATTTCATCCTGGGTTTTTGGCATAGGGTCAAATTAAGAAGATTTTACTAAAAAAGTTTTTTCCTGAAAGGTTGTTTACTATCTGCACTTTTAATTTGAAGTTTTACTACAGCGGTACAGTACACAGAACTTCTGAATTTATAACTCTAAGAATGCTATGTTACAAAAGTGTCTCTAATTGATCTCACATTTTAGGAGGTAATAGTGGGTCTAATAGTCTGCTGTGAGCAAAAATATTTCAGCTCAACCAGAAGCACTTTTATAACAAAACCAACTCGCCACATATGAACATAAAGAGAGGCTCAAGCACATAGCAAACTCCAAAAATTCTATGTTTCAAAAGTGCCTCTTATTGAGCTGAAACTTTTTTTCCTAATAGTAGACTTCACCGCTATTACATCCTGAAATGTCAGATCAGTAAGAGATACTGTTATAAAATAGCATGTAACATAGGATATCACGCTATGTAGTACGTTGGCTAAAGCAATCCAGGACAGAATCATTTAAAAATCCCATCTCTGGTCACACAACAAACTCCAAAAATGCTGCTGACTGGACCACCAAGTGAGTGTGGCGACTGT
>JAAUXU010124024.1_pt1 | contig 14743 bp, 12 predicted proteins | sample 7278151 | NCBI WGS metagenome assembly JAAUXU01 (sample SAMN14350113, study PRJNA611818) | marine sediment metagenome | isolation source: surface marine sediment (1.8m) | place: French Polynesia: Moorea | collected 2018-08 | reverse complement strand
GTCCAGATACTGAAGTCAAGGGGGTTCAGGTTTGGGGATGATGGAGGCCAAAAGTCCTTGGACCAGAACCCCTTGGACCCCAGCTCAGACATCAGGTAGGCCTGGGTGGCCTTGGACGTGTGACAGGGGGTGCTGTCTTGCTGGTAAATGTACTTCCCCCTGCCGTACCTTCTGTCAGCCCAGTCCAGCACCTTGGCAGCGATCTCCAGGTACCCCTTGGTCTTCAGGGTGCCCTTGATCCAGATGGGAGGCATGACGGCACCATCAGAAGCCACCAGGCCAAACATCATTGCCTTGGCTGGTTTCTTGGTGGTGTTCACATACCTCACGCTGTTAGGCACATCACTGATGGACTTGGCGATGAATCTGCTGTTGCGACAGTTGTGGTGGACATCAACAACAAAGTTCTTCTCATCGCTGAACAGCACAACAACGTCACATTTCTTGGACTTGAGGGCAAGAAGCATCTTCTTGCTGCGCTGAAGTCGCTTAACCCTCTGAGCTGTCATCAACATCTGTACCTTTCTCTTGGCCCTTGATCTCTTCCCCAAGTCCTCCTTCACACACTTCCGGATGGTCTTCTCCTTTGTCCTGGCCAAGGACACGCCCTTGTCCTTGGCCAGGCACTGCATGGATATCTCCGGGTCGTCATTGATGGTCTGCTTGAGGTCAGCCATGAATGCTGCAGTCCTGATGGATGGTGAGGGTCTGTAGGACCTTTTGCTGAAGCCCCCGGTCGCCCTGTGTATGGCCTTGGTGCAGTAGACAGTCGCCCGGGCAACCCGGAACCTCCTGGCAATGTCCGATGGCCTATCCCCAGCCAGAATCCGCATGGCAATCTTTTGACGTAAGACTTCCATCCTGCCGTAGTTCTGTCAGTTTTTGTCCAATTTTGTTGTTTTTTTTTTAATTGACGCAAAATTGACGGATCTTTCAAATGAGATATCATGCAACCCCCAGTTCCCAACCGTTCTTGAGTTATTTGAACTTAAACAAGGTGTCTCGCATGTGCTGCCGCACCCGGTACTTGCTTCTACCATGAAAGTGAGGACATTGCCAGGTAAAAAGGTGAATCAGTTGCACTGGACCAGACTTTTGGTTACTGATCACCTCTTTGAGTTGCGATCACACCTAGCTTGGTAAAACTCCTATGCCTTGAAGGATGGATTGATTTCATGGGTGATTAGCTTTGAGCATTATGCCCTGTACATCCTCAGCTGAGCAAAAACTGATTCCTTGCCATATCTGTGAAACACTTCGCCGAAGTGGTCAACAAAAGAGGTAGCACTGTGACAAAATAATGAAACTTCAAGCTGCAGTACCATGTCCTTCATAAGTTGAGCTGTAGTCATACTTGGACTATTATTAAAGGAGTTATTAACATTTGAATATTGAAGGTTAGTGACTCACTTAAAACCATTAATGATGCAGATGCAGCCGTGGCCAGAAGACACAAACCCTCCTAATATCCTTGCTCCGTCCAAATCAGGCCCAAACACATTGTGTTAGGGAAAAATTATGAGTAAAGGTCATAAACTCACTTAAAATCAGTCCATTGGCACCTAGAGAGATGGAAAGAAGACAAAAGTGTGTCATTCACACTGGTGAGTGCCACTCTGGGAGCACCCTAGATAAATCACTATTTCTTATGTCACTAAAGGTCACTTAAAATCAGTCCATTGGCACCTAGAGAGATGGAAACAAGAAAAAGTTGTGTCATTTGTACTGGTGAGTACCACTCTGAGTGCATATTTCACTTAACACTATTGCTTATGTGATGTGTGGTTAAAGGTTACAAACTAAGGCAAAATTAGAGAGTGCAGTAGATATATTTTAGTCCCTGAAAATGAAAAAGAGAAAATAAGTTGCATGCATGTTTGCAGAATCTACAAAAGGCACTTACATATCTATAAGAGCAAGCTCCAGAGGGTGCTCCACCCCTTGGGGGGTTGGTTCCACCCCTGTCTTCAAGCAACAACTGTGGGAAATATCTGAAGAAATAGAAAACTTATCATACAAGGCTCAGACTCAACCTGCACAGCAACCTTCTTGCTCTTAATTAAATACCACAAAAGGGCAAGGCCCACCAGCACAGCTATCCCCTCCCATGTTATGTTGGATGTTGGATGGCCCCCCCATCTGATCAAGAAAAGCCTCCAGGCCAGACTTGGAAAAGTTTAAGGCATGCTCACTCACTGAAATAAACAGAAAATGCATTCAGGAGACAGAAATTCAGCTGTCAAAAGTCACTGAAAGTTGACATGAAATTCAGCTGTCAAAAGTCACTGAAAGTTGACATGAAATTCAGCTGTCCACCGCTCAAAAGTCATCTATCGAAAGTCATCTGTTGAGACTTGTCAATCAAAATTTGATCAAAAAAGCAAAAAGACAGTTTCATTTTTGGCCTTCCAAATGTCTCTAGAAAGTCATCCGTCGAAAGTCTGCCACTCGAAAGCCTGGGGCTCAAAAGTCCGGCACTCAAAAGTTTTGGCTACTTACTCTTCGTTGATTGATGGAAGTGGGGGCTGAAGGGCAATAGCAACAGACAGCTGTGAAGTGGCGCAAAAAGTTTTGCTCATATTCCATCTATATCTTCCATCTATGAATTCAGATGGATAGCATCTGAGCACAGGACAGTAAAGAATGTTTTGAAATCCTGGAAGGCCCTTGTCGAGAACCTTAAAGCTGTATCAGAGGACACCAGCTTTGACCAAAGTACCAGGCAAAAAGCTTCTGCTTTGTATGCTGAAATTACTGGAGCTAGGTTTTTACTCCTCCTAAATTTCTTCTTGGATGTCCTACAGGACCTGAAGTTGCTCTCTCTAAAGCTTCAAAAGACAGGTGCTTTGTTGGTCACACAAACCAAGACACTGCTTGAACTTCAAGCTAGCATTCTCCTACTGTCTGACGAAGATGGGCAACCTTGAAGTCATTTAAAGTTGCTTCTTCATGCAGCATTGGAGCAGGTAGTGACATCAATGTGACCCCCTGTCCTGAAGAAGAACTCTATCACAGTGACACTGTAACATACAAAGGCATTCTCCTTAGACAAGACTGACTTCTCAAGATTAAAGGATATATGCTTTGATACGACAGCAAAGCTAATTGAAGAATTGACTAGGTACTTTCCTGAAAAGCCTCTTGAAATATTTTCCATTCTCAACAATGAAGAATGGAATGACACGATGGACAATGAAAACTTTGGACAAAAACAATTGAAGGAACTGGCAGAGGATTTTATCATGCATGGTCACCCACTGAAAGATCAGTGGGAAGAGCTTCTTATTCAACTGGAGGAGGAGGAGGATTTTGATGAAATGAAGAATGTGAGTATCAGGGACTTTTGGGGACATAACTTGTCAAAGACTGCACTTACCATTCTGCCAGATTTGAAGAAACTCATCAGCAATGTCATGTCAATACCAATAGGCAGTGCTGATGCTGAAAGGGCATTCAGTGTTATGAATCACATTAAACGTGACAGGAGAGGCCTACTCTCAGAAAAATACTTGGAAGATTTCCTTAGGATATGACTAAATGGCCCCAAGAAGATATATAAAATAAATATAGCAAATTGTGGCTTGAAGAAGGACACATGAGGACAGATGATCCTACAAAGATTAGGAAAAAAATCAAGGTTAAGCCTGTCAAACAATGATGATGAGCCAACAGAAATTCCTTGATGGGAGCACCATATTGTAACCTGTAAACAAATTGTCTGATGAAGTTCATCAGAACTGTTCTTAAAGTTCCTCACATCAGTCTTATCTGCTTTTTCCTGCACTTTCCTTAGTCAAAAAACACCATCAGGACCACTTTGAAGCATTAGTGACTTGTTAAATTGGTCACATGACCAAGACTTCCTCAGAAATACATCTCACACTTTTTTCTGGAATTTCAATCTCTACAAGTACAGAGAAACAATAGTACAGCTTCATGTTGAACACGAAGTGTGTGTTGAGCAGACCAGAAGTGGCAAGACACCCAGCAAAGTGGGTTGAGTCTGCTAGTTGTTGCTAAGAAAGTTGACTTTTCATTTAACTTCAATTTTGAACAAACTAGTAGAAGTAGCATCATTTCTTCTCCACAGCTAATACTTTCCATTGGAAAGGTACTGCTCTTTCACTCAAAAAGTAGTCTGCCAAATAATCCCTCTGCTCTCTTGCTGCCCCTTTTCCACTTCTGTTGCTTCATTGCACTGGGAGCTGAGGCTGTCCAGGATGATCCTGGAGGAACTTTGGTAGACCACAGCCATCATGTGGTAAGTCCACACGTGGAAGGTAGAGCATCTCTAAAAAGTAATCTTTTTATTTATGTCAATAGATTGCAATGGCAGTCAGACCAGGCATTCCTTCAGTAAAAATTGGGTAAAACCACTGTTGCTTTGTTACACTAGTCACTTATGGGAAATTGGACGAGGGAGAAAGCAATCTGCATTGAATTCATGACTGCTTATGAAATGTCACAGCACTATTTAAGCAGGCAACCTGTAAGTTTTGCACAGTTTTGTACAATGCTTGCCGTCAATGGGGCCAACGGTGTGGGAATGGTTCCATCTCCAGTAGAATTCTTCTGAGATTTTCTTTCTTTCTGGAGGAGTCCTTGGGCATTGTAGGTACGCAGGTGCCAGATGATGCCAAATTGCTGTGCACACTTTAGAGACAATTTAACTGTTAGTGCTGGAGGGAATCCTAAATGAAAAATTTGCAGGACCATGCAAGCTGGAGTTGACACCGCTTCTTCTGAGCCCCTCATGAACTCACTTCCTCCACACCTCCGTCCACAGTTGGTTCGCGTTTGACAGACAGATGCATTTTTTGTAAGATATTTTGTGACAGAGTCACTTTGGGGGCTGAAATTTTGTCAGTCAAGGCAGTTTTGTAGGAGGATTCGACCTACAACAATTTGAATATGATCATCTTCCTCTACTTGTTTGGAACCTTGATTACCATGCTTGGAGGTGTGCTTTTTTATATGCAGTCCTTAAAAACATAGTAGTAAAAGTATGTCTCATCAAGCTCAAACCTTTAGCATGAACAGGAGACAAGACTTGCTCCACATTTGAGATCAATCAGACATACTTTTAGTACATAGCATGTAGAGTCAGTCCTACTGTTCTACATCTATCCAAGGCAGGAGACCCCCTCAAGGCAGACATTCATCGCCGCAATGCAGCAGTTCTTCTGTTGGCTTGGAGGGGACATCGGCGAGAACCCTCCTCCTCATGGATGGAGCCCCAGCTCACACAGTCAGGTGCAGGCCGCAATGTCCAGGCTCATGGGTGAGGCGGAAGGAGTGCTGCTTGGCAAGCAAGACTAACCACCACACTCCCCTGACCTCAACCCCCTCAATTTCATGGCGTGGGATCCGCTGCAACATGCCGTGTGTCGTTTGAAGGGCATGCTAAATCTCCGTGTGCTGGAGGAGAGGATCTGGGAGCAGTGGGACAGCCTCTTGACTCCAGAGAACGTGCGGCACTACCGTTCCTTTCTGTGCTGGTGACTTGAGAGGATTGTCAAGTCTCGACAATGACAATTGGCAGTGCTGATGCCAAGAGGGCATTCAGTGCAATGAATCACATTAAACATGACAGAAGAGGCCTGTTCTGAAAAATACTTGGAAGACTTGCTTAGGATTCGACTAAATGTCCCCAAGAAGCTGGAAATATTTCCTACAAACAAATATACCAAGTTGTGGCTTCAAAGCAGTCACACGAAAACAGATGATCCTGCTAACAAGAAAAAAACATGATTAAGCCTGTCAAATGATGAGCCAACTGGAAAATTCCTCTATGGGAGCACCATATTTGAAGCAAAAAATACTTAGCTGTTAAATAAAGCTCATCACAAAGCCTTACAGTTCACTTTATCTATCTTTCCTTCTTTCTTATAATCTTATAATTTAGTAACCCAAGAAATAGTCTTAGGTTATGTCCGTGTTGCTTTTTTTTCGTATAGAAGGGTCTTGAAATTTCTTTCAAATACTAACGTTAAAGTGAATTATTTCACAAAATAGACAGAAGTGAAGTTTTGAATGTGTGCCTTCCTTTCATGTGGTCTTTTTTATATGAATCTTAATGGATTTACGGGACAAACAGTCCTCTTCCAGGGCAAGAATACACAGTCCATACATCCACACATAGGGTAGGGCACGAGTAGGTATATACTTGGAGGAAAAGGACGCCACGGCCTTTTTCTTCAAGCATATGTTTGTGATGACTGCAGCTTTTGCCGGATTCGACGCGCACTGTCTGCCCTCAGTGGCGAAAGTAGGGACAATTGCCATAACTGAGGCCTTGCCGCTTAAGTGCGCGGCCATCTTCGCGTCCGCTTTGAGCTTGGGACTGAACCCCATCTCCTGGCTGCTTGTGGGCAAGGAGTTTCCACTGGAGTGGCGCAGTGGTGGACCCTTCCGCAGCCATCGCTTTCAGCTATGTGCGCACCTTCGTCGCAGTCCAGACAATTGTCCGTAGGCTGTCGGTCTTGGACGAGCATTTCTTGGCTGCGCCGTAGTTTCTCTCGTAGGATTGGTGTTCTCGCTGGTGTACTCACTTGAAGCAAGAGATCGCAAGCTGGACGAAATGGAGTCCAAAATGGGGAGCATCCTGTAAGAAATACTTCACGTGCACAGAAAAGAAGTGTGGCTAGGAGAATGCGTCCGAATTCATCATTTTGGTAATGCAGAACGGACAGTGCGTAACAGTGCCGACCTTGGACTTAGTGATGTCACAAAAGTGCAGTGCACGGAAAAGTTGAATTTGATCTATGTTGTGGCACTGGTGCAAGGCATGTGGACTGTAGCTGTAGCGCATTGGAATTCTGATTTACCTTACAATCCAGGATCCTATGACCCAAAAGAATTACCTTCGTTCCTTGGTAATCGGTCGTTGCAACACTCAAGTATTAATACAACCGGTCACGGTCTGTATGCACTTGTACGTTGTATAAATTGTATGTTTTTATCGTCACCACTACCGACTAAATTTTTAAGGACTCAGTTTCAATTTTTTCAAAACTCTCGATTTTTGCGAGATCATCCTGGTGACCACCTTTTGCTAAAGTAGAAAAAATGTACATGCATGCATGATAGACACGCAGGCAAGCATAATTCATGAAAAAGGCTTGTCCCTGCCTACCTGCAAACTATGAAGAAAAGGTGCAATGTTAGGTCACCATTTTTTCGTTCGTGCGGGGACAGTGATGAAATTGTCAGTATTTGCTCTTTCAATGAAGAAAAGTAATGTTATTCTACAGGCGAAGTGTATAGCTATGAAAATGCTATCCCTTTTTCAACAGAGAAAAAGTTGCGCGCACTCGTGAAGTGCAAAGCGCTCGGTTGTAAAGTTTCCGTTTCCTCTGTAGCACCAACTGACATGTACGAAGGCTTTCAGTCGTCGCCAAGAGGTCGCACCATTCACACGATTCCGTCACCTATTGTAGGTCTTTTGTAATGGTGAACGTGATGTGATGGTTCGCATGCAGTCTTCGTTCCCCGGTTCATTGCTGGCGTCATGAAACTATAGCAAACAAGCGAAGAAGAGAGGAAGTTGGCAAAGTAGGGAACCGACGATAATCAACCACGATTAACCACGAAAGACAAAGACAGTGTTTGCCATTTCTTATTCTTCGTCTGTCTTCATATCGCTTATGCAAAGCTTGGTCAAGTGGCAAGCAATGAGCAAACGGTATTGAGCCACTGGTGGACCATAATGTACTTTTATTATGAGCTGCAACCAGTGAATGAGTACTGTGGCACATCTATCTTTCACCACTACATCCAGTAATGAGTGCTATATGTACATCGTTCAGTTTGCATGCGCTTAACAGAAAATGCCTCGTCCAGTTCGTGGTCTATCTCTCCACCACGTTGGTTCTGGTCGCCATGTGGCAAGACCTGAGGGTCCTGGACCAGAGCGCATCCATCAAAGACTATTCAGAGAGTCGAGGAGCATCACACAATTCGACCTCATTGCCAGCTGGTAGTGGGTTCACAATGCCCTATTGTGAGTGTTCAAGAACGTTGATGAAGTCTGAAGAAGCAGGTGTGCCACCTTCATCGTGCAACGACTACGTCACCTCACTCGGTGGTGGACAGAAAGTTGTCTCCTACAGTCTGTTCGGAGACTCCAGGCATCCAGAGCAGCTGGCCAGATACTTTGGGCAGTTGAACGCCAGGGCAGAAGAAGTTCGTAAAGCATATGGAGATCAATGGAGAGTGAGAGTACGTAAGATCTGTAGTGCCTGCACTAAAACAACTCGAGAAAGTATTCGACCTGCTGACTGTTGTAGTGCTCATATCGTGCATAACCATAATTACCCCTTCCGTTCAATAAGTCTGGAGAGACCATAAACTTTTTGGCGCTTATTGCCCCTTAAGAAATTCGCCCTGCTTCTCCTACGGCTACAGACACATCATCACCTTCAGGTTTACTACTTAAGGGTAGACGATGATTTCCCTGGCGCTCGCTTAATCTGTTCCACGTTTTGCCGCCATGCCCACGTAGACTTTTGCGACGTGGAGGAGCTGCCGGAGCCATTTGGAGACCTTCGTGGGTTGCAGAGGATAGGTAAGTCATGCCTTCCACAGTAGGGTTCTGCATATGGTTGGAATGCTGACTTGTGCAAATTGGAAGAGTTAACAGCCAAAGCTCCACCTTTAAACCCGCCGTTATTGCCAGAGTACATATGAAACGTGCATGTCTGGCAGGACAAGAAATGGTTAACACCAAAGACTGAAACTGTGTTTCCATAGGCCGCACTTGGCGCTTCGCTCCTATGTTGGATCCCCTCGTAGACGTCTTCTTGTCCAGGGATTTGGACTCTGCTATACTCAACAGAGAAGTACGTACGACCAGATTAGAGATATAAAAACGCGATTTCATCGCAAGTGAAACCTCATGAGAGCTGTGTGCTCCTGATGGATGATGTCAGTGGTGATTCGTTAACGTTGGGACAGGATACAGCGCGCTTACGACGACTAAATCACTCTTCGCACTAGTAGGCGCTTTTTTGTGTCGTTCATGGTCGGGCGAGCAAAAGTATAATTCTTCTTCTTTGTTGTTGTTGGCACACCGCAGTGCCTACGTGACTGCTTGATGGAGACAAAAAGAAAACGATGACCTGCAGAGGCAAGGTCTGATGCTTCTGTACTTCCATGAGTGCTTAGCAGATGCTACTGTCGTTAGCAATCGAATGGCTGCCGGAGTTTGTTCGCCCTATTTAAGTGGGGACTGTGAGAGGTCAAAGAGTAAGATTTGAGTTGGTTTCGTTCTCTGACATGATAAGTGTAAGTCACGATAGAAAACAAAATATACGCAGGGCACACACGAGCTAGGCATCAATAAAGTACACAATGCGGCCTTCTCTAGTTGATATACTACACGAACGTATTTTGCATTTGTCGTACGAGCAATGATAGATGTATGATAATGAAAAGAGTGAGGTGTTTGGGACTTCACTGGCTCATCAGTAGGGCTTGGATATGAAGGTGATCACAACCAAAAAATCTAGTCTCCAGAAACAGGGCACACTTACAATATGAGAAAAGACCATGTGAATAAACCTAGACAATATAAGTAAGTGCAATTGTGCATTTACTGACGTCCTCAATTGCGGAATCGTTTAGTTCGTAATGGTAATGGATCCTCTTGCCTACATCACAGCTTCTATGGCGCAGTCTGCGTCAGATGAGAATGGGCCTGATTCTGAGGTCAGATCCAAGCCCTACTCCTGAGTATGCTCACGTCAGTTCTATTTATTTTTTCGTAAGTCGCCATCTCGCCAGCACTCCCTGAGCCTCCTCTTTTTCTCAAGCGAGGTCAGTGACCTTACGTTTTAATTTTGTCATCAGGAACTCCACAGCTGACATGCACGCACACTGCTCACGCACACACATACATTTGTAACATATGTGAGTGTGTGTAAAAAAGCTCAGGAAAATTTTTGAAAGAGCAAGTCAAATATTGACATGTGATCAAAAATTGATCAATGGTCATGCTCACGATACTGTTGAGGCTGGTCAGCACTCTGCCTCATGCTCCGTCATTCAGCCTTGCGTCATCTGACTTATTTTCACACCACCGTTATATCGCAGCAAGAAAGACTTAGTAAAGTCCAAGAGCCAATGTAATGACCATCCTTTTTGTGAATAGTGGAACACCATAGCTCCAGCTAGCTGATGCAGATATCCATATGGAGGCACAAAATTGCGTTTTTGAGTCTCTGTTTCGCAGGTTTCCGCGGTCCAAGAATGGCTTCGATCCCATCGCACCTTTCACATCATGCGAGACCATCCATCTCACAACGGTAGGCTTGACCCTGGATAGCACCTACTACAATAAAGTGCAGGCTGCGCAGCTCGCGCGCACTACTTCTGTTGCTATCACTTTTTTGCAACTATAATAAAAAACCAGTAATGACACTGGTGCCTCAGGTTTTTTTGGAGGTGATTTGTATGCTTTTAACTGTGTACTACGGTCACGAGTAAGTTATAAGTCATATTTAGGCTACATCATGGCTGGACTGTGGGGAGCACAAAACAAGCGGAGGAGGAGACTTTTGGTCCAACTTGGCAATGACATTTTCAACGAGCAGTCCAGAGATTACTGGGACTTTGACCAGGTAACGTAAAGAGTGATTCATTTGACATGAGACTACGTACAAGTGTGCAGAGCCTGTCGTCTCGGCCTATTTTGACCCTGGTGCTGGCACTTCTTGCAGGCACTCCTTCGTCGCATCGTGTGGCCGGAGGCCAAGAGGGACAGTGTGCAGCACGACTCCTACACGTGCGAGCTCTACTTCCTAAACGCTCACAACAGTTCAAGGTGTCGACCATTTCCTACCAGAAGAGATGAGAAGCGACTCACTTACGTGGGCTGGGGAGACACCAAGATGGGATCGGGGTCTCTCAATCATACCACAGGCATCAGAAAGTGCCCCAAAGCATGCAGACCAAAGGCTCATAAAGATTGGACATTTTGCTGATAGCGAGTCCGATGCTGACATGCCGATCATGGGATGCGTCACATTTTTCCTACAGGTGGTTCGAACGATTAATACGCGGGTGAGGTTTCGAGACCGCAGCTGATGCCGCGCCGTGGTGACAGCTGTGTATTTGCCCCACTTGTTTCTGCTACATACCGCAGCACAGGCGCTCCTCACGGTCAAATCGTTCAAGAGGTGCCTTGAAAATCCATTGCTGCATCTTCGCGTTCACGTCGTACACATATGTGATCTCTTGTGTTGCGTGATGTGGAAATGGTGATGAAGCAGCATCGTCCTGTAGTCGATGATGGAGGAGAGGTAGCTGGAGGCGTCAAGCTACCGATGACCGAGGGATCTCATCACCCAAATAAGGTGTGAAATTGTGCGATAATTCGTACTCAGAACAGGCACAGTCATCCAATATGATTCGCACTTCGCTACCTAAATCGTACTTTGTATACGACGTACTGCAGGAGTTTTATACCACGTACGGGCGTCGCTGGTACGTGGTCGGCTTGTTTGCCTTCTTCGAGCTGCACCAATGTCTCGTGTGGAATGTCTTTGGCCCCATTGCCTTCACTGTGAAGGCCGCCTATGGATGGAGCGACGGAACCCTGGCCATGATGCTCAACTGGGGTTGCATCATGTTTCTATTCTGTCTAGTTCCACTTACCAGGTACTGTTCGGTCGTGGTATGTGGCGTGATAAAGCATGTCCATGATACATGATAGGTACCTGGAGAAGAACGGTTTACGAAAAACGACCATCCTGGTGGCTGGATTACTAACAGTTGGAACATCGCTTAGGTTAGTCCAGTTTGGTCCACGTCCGTGCCCTAATCGTCACCTAGACATAACTTGACACAAAAAGCAACTGCTTTGGCAACAGCTCTATTTGCCCGTGTTGGTCTGAGACCAATGCAGACAAAACCCCAATGGCCTTTCAGCTTCTAAAGACAGATTGCTAAGTCGCTCTGTTGGAGGTCATTTGGTAATCGGCATGCCACAAAAATCCTTCTGCAACTGGTTAGAGAACATTGAATTCCCGTTACATCAGTACTACCAGTGAAGAGTCAATTTTCTTTTACAGGACCCTTGCAACAGACGATGCCACCTTCTTCCTCTTAGCTCATGCCGGTGGCATCCTCATTGGAGCTGCCGGAGTGACTCTTGGGGCGGCCCCACCTGTGGTATCAGCCACTTGGTTTCCAGAGAATGAAAGGATATTCGCTACCTCGCTCACCACTGTAAGTCAGTCTTACGCAGATAATACATGGACGTTTTGAACCTTCCTCCATTTCACATTTTTCTCTAGGGGGCGAATGTGGTTGGATCAGGCATCTCTTATTATCTCGGCCCCAAGTACATCCCCTTCCAACATAATCAAAGTGGCAACGTTGTGAACAAGAATGTTACCAAGGAAGAAATGAAGTTGGTTATTCAAGAATATCTCACAATGCTGGCAGTAGTTGCCTGGGTGGGGATGGCCATTGTCATCGTCTACTTCCCAGCCAGGCCCCCCAGCCCACCTGGACCTATCAATAAGTTGGTCACTGATCAGGTAAAGGAACACTCCAGTTTTGGGCATAATGCACTCTGTTATTGAAAGGCAGTTTTGATTCTTCACAGTCCAGATCCCAGTGGAAAGATGCGCTGTCAAGTTCACAGCTGTGGTTGGTCTGCCTGAGCCTTGCAGTGCCTGGTGGCATGCAGTACGTCTGGCAGAACTTGTTAAGCATAAACTTTGGCCCACTTGGAGTCTCAGACGCTGAGATTGGGCATATTGGATTTATCACGATTTGTGGCCAGGCAGTCACAGCATCGGTGGTGGCCTTTATTCAGGTACATGCTGCGTGTACTGCATTTGGCTTTTTAAAAATGAAGAAAAAACAAACATTTCACTATTATGATTTCAAAAATCGAGTTGCAATCATGCTGAAACCGCGAAATCGCTTGGCAATCACGATTGCCCCTGGCAGTACTGATATCGGTCCAATCCGGATAAGGATGATGACGTGCTGACTTGTTTAATGAACTCATACGGGACAGGACCGCTTCCGTGATCGCATCAGGGTGACCGTGTGTGCGCTCCTCGTGGCGTCTGGGTGCTGCTATATTTGGCTTACCCTCCTCTGCGTCGGCTCAGTCGCCTTCACCCTGCGTCAGCTCACCTGCGCCTCAGTTCTTGGCCCCACTTTCACTTACGCTACGGTGCCTCTTCTATATGAGTATGCCGTTATGGTGGCAACGTAAGCCGAGGTTTAATTTTGCAGGAATTCTTTTACGACCTTTTGTACATGCTTTCCAGGCCGGTGTCCGAGGAATTGGTGGGGGCCTTTTTATCTGCGAGCATCAACTTTGTGACTGGAGTCCTCCTGCTGGTATTCTTCATCCCTGATATTGGCACTACCTGGATGAATTATGGACTCACCGTGACTACTTTTTTGGCCGTGCCGCTTATATGGAGCACAAAACCTCCGCCATCGCGGACTCTTCAACCCCAGAAAATCGCCACAGCTGAAGTCTTCTCTAAAATTGCCTAATTGTATTGTCATAACATTCCTTACCATTCTGACTGTAATGCAGCTGGCTGCACACATTTCTTTACAAAATTTGGCACATGTGGAGGTGCAAAGGGGCCTAACTTAATGTTATTGTTAGTATTTTGAAATTTGTACACTAAGGCCGACAAGGTGAAACTTGCTTCACGGAAGAGCTGTTTCCAATACCACGCATATTTTTTTAAAATCGATAAGTATTATATAACTTTCCTACCCTTATCGCAGCAGGTCCTTAGCCTTTGTCTCAGTCCCTGCTGGCAAGGATCTTTGTTCCAGTAAAATTTTCAATCTACTACTGCCGCAGAAGGAAACTGCGACGGAATCCCCTTGTTCTCTTTTCATTGTGCGGTAAGCCCGGTAAAGAGAGAAAAATGTAACTAGAAGATTTTTACTTGTGTGATGACGTGACTTGCTGTAGACGGTCTTGGAGGCGCCAGCATCATCAGGCTGTAAAGAGGCTGGAGCTACTTATACCCCCGTCAGTCCGCCACAGTCTAACCACGACCCCTCTCAGTACTCTGCAATGAAGTTTCTTGCGTTCTTATATATCTGTTGCGTATCCATCTCTGTACAGCGCGCGAGGTCCGTACGTGCCTCTGTCTGTGCATCTGTGATTGTGACTGTCACGAGATTGGCGCTCTGACCCCTGCACCGATGGTCCCCAAACTTGGTCAGCAGACACTATTTTTCACGCGCCATCCAGTAGGGGACTAAGATATGCGTTTTAAGGCCGTTATGAGGGCGACACCGAGGTCTAATGTTGTATTGCCGGCAAGTCATAAAAATAGCTACCCCCTTTCTTCAGCATCAGTATTTACCTGTGGCGAGAGAGAGGCAAAAGACTCCCTTTTTCCCTCCTCAGCATTACCAAGCTGTACTATTTTTCTTCAATTACCAGCTAGATGGCGCCCCTTTGGGCACCATGTCAATATAGATGATCACACGATGCCTTAAAGAGAAAGCAACCTGAACATTGCTTTATGAGTGCAAGGTAATTTAAGTGGCAACTTCTTTACTTCGAAGCTGAACATTGTGCAGCATATAAGAAGTCTATGGCAGAAAGAAGCAACCTCCCCTCTTCTTGTCTCTCCCAGAGAAAAGAGAGAAGAAGAACGCGCTTCCTTTATACGCTCGCCCTTCGAATGTGGAACGCAAAGTCCACAGCTGAATCAGCTGCCACTGAGCCCCAATTGGTGACCAG
>JAAUXU010079994.1_pt1 | contig 14744 bp, 10 predicted proteins | sample 7278151 | NCBI WGS metagenome assembly JAAUXU01 (sample SAMN14350113, study PRJNA611818) | marine sediment metagenome | isolation source: surface marine sediment (1.8m) | place: French Polynesia: Moorea | collected 2018-08 | reverse complement strand
CCTTCTGAGGTCCCTTCCGAAGTGCCTTCTGATGTTCCTTCGGAAGTGCCTTCAGATGTGCCTTCGGATGTACTTCCCGAGCCTGAGGATTTACCAGACTTCTCCTTTCCTGAAAGCATGGCCGCCGACGCAGTTCCTGTAGCTGGGGTCTGAGAGAAAGAAGCGTCCGCCGTGGGAGACACACTCTGGAAGAAATTGTCGCTGTCCGTTCCACTCCATTTTTCCTGCCATTCCTTGTTGAATTCTTCAATCTTCTCCGTGTCCTCTACATCGCGGAAGGTCTGCTGGAGTTGGCCGTTCTTTGAAATCTGTGTGGTTCTCATGGACCTGTCTCCCATGATCCGTAGTGATACCACCTTGTCGAATATTTCGCCCTTGTTGTCCTTGATTTCATTTGATTCCGTCGTGTTCTGGAAATACATGCCCTCGTCGCTGTAAAGTTCATGAGTTTGTCTCTTAATTTCTTGGCCTTGGATAGGGATTGTAAATTTTATGTCGGACATAACGTAAACATGAATTTGTATCACAGCGCACAATGCGACACTATCGATTTAGACAAAAAAAAAATAAAAGGGAAAAATTAGTATTTTTAAAAAGCTCAGGATTTTCTTGTGTGCGGAACAGCGTTGCCAGACTGCGAAATTTTTGCCAAAATGCGAAAAATGGCGAAATGTTAAAGGCCTTGGTAAAATTTTGAAAGTCTGGGCGAAATTACCAAAATTGACGAAATATAGAGAAACCTTCTGCATTTTTATGTACGGAAAAAAAATCGAGTAGGAAAACTATGGAAAAAAAGGAAAAAAATATATATTCTATAGCTATGATTTGGGAGTTTCCAAATATATTTGTTAATAAACTAGACATAAAAAACGTTTTTATGGTTTGGCGAAACCTAGCAAAAAATTTAAAGGAACTTTGCGAAATTTTGACCTTGTCCGGACCTTGACCTTGCACCGGCAACACTGATGCGGAACGACCATAACATTAGGGGTGGAAGGAGCCTGAAATTTTCGAGCTCCAGCCTAGCCCGAGCCAAGAACTTTCGAGCTCGAGCCTATGCCAAGCCGAGCCTGACTACATAAGGATTCGGGTAGACTCAAAATCATTCGAGAATTTTTTTCTGTGCCCCCCACCCCCTCCAAAAAAAACCAGCCTAATAAAAAACTTTACGTAACTCTCATACCCCCGGACTTTTTGTAGAGGTCGTCTTGATAATAATAAAAAAAAAATCTTGAAAAATATAACAACAATGACAACCACAACCACAACAATAACAACTACAACGTCACAAATCAGTCCTAGACCTGTTCGGCTAAGCCCCAGGTAGAAATGCTGCTGGAGTGGGGGGAAATTACCGATACCGGCGTCGCTACTGAGACCGATATGAACACTTGTACAGCCTTTTCGCCAAAGTTGCGTGCTACGCTACGTACCCAATGAACCGTGATTTGAGTTCATTTGCAAAAATGCGGAGGGCGTAAATCCTCTGTAAAGCGTCTAACGTATTTGTAATTTATGTAGTGATTTTTCAAAAAAAAAAAAGCGGAGCTTTTTTGGCCTAAAAACAGCTCTGTATTTTAAGTATGAAATTGTCTTCCGCAAATGCGGAAGATTTAAGCAGAAAAAAATTCAATGATAGTGGGAGTCAAAACCCGAGACCTCATCCTTCCATTGCTTGCGCTCTACCCACTACTCCAATTTGCTTTCTTTGCTGAATGGCTCAAAATAGCGTATATGAAAGAAAACGTTGAAAAAATTTGTGAGTTAGAAAAAGAATTATAAAAAAGATTTGTAGGTAATACTAATGCGATAAACTGGGTAAAATTTGGTCACTGTGCGACCAGTATTTTTTAAAAATAGCAAAAAAATGATATAAAAAACTTTTTGGTCCTCCATAATTGCGGAGGAAAACGGAGCCTGTATTGCTCCGTTTCTTTAACATTTTCACAAAAAAACCTCCGTGAAATTTTTTAAAAAACTCTCAAAATACGGAGGTTCCCAAAGGCAAAATTCTCGTTGGCTAGTTTCCAAAATAGATATCAGAAACAAGGCTCCTAAATATTACAATTACTAGCAAAAACATTCCAGCTGGATGGAAAACGCCTTCCAAAGCAAATACATGGTTGGAAAGGGTTGACGGATTAATTTTTACGCAGGGATATGATGCAAGCAAGAATGTTATCTTTATTCATTAGGTATCCCCAACTACCATATCATCGATAAAAAACCCTTCCTTATTGCACTGACTGTATTCTTTTATACACCTCGATTAATACTTCATCATCATCAAGTGCACCACCGATCTACCTCTCTTCTTTCACATGGTCCAGTAGCGGTCAAGGCGCGAGTCGGAGGCCAGCCACTCCTCCCTGGTGACCTTGGTGTCGGCGAAGGCGTCCGTCAGCGCGTGCGCCGCCGCCCCTAGGTAGGCCGCGTGGTACCGGTAGGGCGAGGCGTGCACCCGCGGAGACACCGTCGTCAGGCGAGTCACCTCCGCCTCGAGCCGCTCCCTCAGGCCGGGGATGAGAGTAAGCCCACCGGCCAGGAAGATGCTGCGCGTGACCTCCCTCCTAGCGTCGACGCCGCACTCGCGGATTGCCTTGTGGACGAGGACGTGTACTCCGGCCTGGTCCAGCCCCCACAGCTCCGGCTTGAAGAGCCCCTCACAGGCCTCGAACCTCTCACTGCCCAGCTCCACCTTGCGCACGTCCACCCCGGACTCTGAGGTGTCCGCGTCCACCGGGGCAACCTCGATGCAGTCGTCCACGGACTTGGGGTCAGCTGCATACGCGTCAAGCTCCTTATCAAAGTTCTTGGACATGTAGGAGAGGCGCTCCACGGCCAGCCTGGTCACGTAGTCGTCGGTGAATGAGTTGAGGGAGTAGTTTCTGCCTTGGAGGTAGTGCCTCAGCTTGGATCTTAGGTGGGAACCTCCAACGGGAGAGCGGGAGACGCCCGCCTGCACCTTGTATCCGTCGACGATGGGCACCACGTCCATCCTTTCCCCCAGGTCGACCATAACGCCGCTCCTGGCGTTGTAAGAGTGGAAGGCGAAGACGGTCTGGTGAGCCATGTTGACGGACCTCACGCCGAACTCGTCGAAGAGCATGGAGGCCACCGCCTGCTTGGCCCGGTCGCTGAGGGCCCGCGGCACGCTGAGCTGCACCTCGTAGTGCTGCGGGTCCAGGGCCAGGTCCTTGAACACCTTCTCCATCATCCCTTGCAGGGCCGTCTGATCCACAGAGTGCCTGTCCATCTGGCCCGTCGGCACCATCGGGTGCGAGAGGCGGGACCGGGTGCGAACCTCGTCGGCGAAGCAGTCCAGCCCAAAGTACTTTGCCTCCTCGTTGCCGCGCTCCTCTGCCATAACAGCGGGGAAGAAGACCTGCGGCAGCGAGGGAATCTTGGTGGCAATCCCTGCTCGGATGGAAGCGCCCCCGAAGTCGACCACCAGAGTGCTGGTGAAGAGCGAAAGGTGGTTGGGCGGAACCGGACTAGGCACCACGAAGGTCTTGCTGAAGTCCTGTCTGACGTGGAGCATTAGAGCGTCTCGCCACTTCTGGCCCTCATCCCTTCCGCCGGGGCACCTCAGAGAGATGCTGTGATCCCTGCGGTCCACTACTCGCAACATGACCATCTCCCCATCCTCCTCCAGGGCCACCTTGCCGCCAAACAGCTCCACCGTCTCGAGCGCCACCGTCTTCGTTTCGTCGGCGTACGTAATGAGCACGCCGGCGTCGGCCACTGCAAAGATCTTCTTCCACGAATGCCACAGAGTCGGCCTCTTCTTTCCCTGCGGGAGTCTCTCCAAGACTCCCTCCAGGCGCGCGGCATCGGCAGAGTTCTTGCCCACCTCGTCTTTGTCTAACTTCTGTAGGGCATACAGCCTGGCGACAAACGCCAACGGGCTCCACCTTCCCTCCGAATCCACCAGAGGTGGCAGTTCTTCTCCGCTCAAAACCTGTAGAGGCACCTTGCGCAGGGGAGGTCTCTCTTCCTCGTAAATTTTCTGCGGACGAGGCGAAGGGGGAGCCTTGCTTCGAGGGGATGTGAAGGCCGATTTTTCAGCCGACATGTCTGCAGAGTCGAATATCTTCCTGCTGTCCTTCACCCTGTTGCTCCTCTTGGGACTATCCTCCCTCTCTTCCTCCCGAGAAGCGTTCCCCTTCTCGGCCTTGTTCTTCTTGTCCGCCTCCTTGAAGTAGCCCTTGAGGGACCGCCCAACCGTAACTGCGCTCCTGCGAGTGAGACTGGACATCACCATCAAGCCGCCTCCGCCGAAATCTTTCCTGTGCGACAGAGCCTTCTTCTGATTATTCTTTTTCTTCCCCTCTACTACGATCGGGCTATCCTTCTCCACGAATTTGGGATTGGGAGGCGAGGAAGCCCTTCCAGTGCCGCCTCCGCCTCCGCCCTGAGAGGAGGCTAAATCCGACTCGAAGCGGGACCTTAGCTGGCGCACCGAAGGCATGTCCTCGCTTTCCTCCTGCCCCGTCACTACATCAGAGCTCTGGCCTTGCACTGGCAGCGGGGGTTGCGGAGGAGGGGTGGTCTCGCGGATACCCTCCCTTTCGGAAATCCTACGATCTTCCTTGTTCTTACGTTGCCTTTCTTCCCGTGGAGCTTCTTCCTTCCTGGGCTTTGGGACGGAATCGTCCTCCCTGTCCCCGAACGACTTGAAAACTGTCTTGTAAGAGGCCTTCTTCTCGTTTTTGGACGCGGCCTTTCTCTGCCTCACTGTCTCGTTGTAGACGTCAACCGAACGGTCCTTCATCGTTTGTTTCTTCTTGCCCTCCAGAGTGGAAGCGGGCTGGACGTTCTCGACCTCCTTCGGTGAGTTCTCTCTGCGGCAGGGCTCCTCAAATGCCGGAGCAGGAGCGGGAGGGGGAGGGGGAGACGAGAAGGGGCGAGACACTTCTCCAAAGCGCGTCTGCGCTTCTCTGATAGGGGTGAAGTCAACTCCGAAAGCGTAGGAGGACGAGGAGGAAGACTTTCTCGGGCCGCCGCTGCTTGCAGTTAGTCGAGAGGCCGTGGTTCCCATCGGAGCCTCTTCTGGAACCCCTGCTTCCTCCTTGGCTTCGGGCACTTCGATGGGAGCGGGCTTTGCCTTCGCTTCCGTGAAGTACAGCGGGGGAGGAGCTGGAGGAGGAGGAGCCAGCGCAGGGGGCGGGGGAGATGGAGCCCCGGAGAGGGTCGGAGGGGTCTTGAGCTCGATGCAGTCTCCAGCGATTTCACCGATGGCGACGAAGTCGTCACTTGGCACTTCGAACTGGGGGAGGTTGCTGCTTGTGCCAAAGTTAGGCAGTCGATTGGGAAGGTCGTTCTTGTTGCGGTTGTCCACAAAGTCCTTCTTGTTGTAGCCGCGGCGGTTGTATGTGCCGTTTCTGCTACTATTCTGCTCTCTTTCCTCTTCTTTGTCTACTTGCTTGACAACCTTGCTGGCCTTGTAGATGTGATTGTCTTCGTCATTGTCGCCGACCTTTTCCTTGCGGCTTCCAAGGTACTGCTGATTCTTCGCCACGCCCGTAGCCTGCTCCTGCGAAGGCGAAATCGCCTTTTGGAACTTTATGTTGTCTTCCTTCCTCCTCCTCCTGATCTCCCTCTCGATCTCCTCCGCCTTCTCCCTCTCCTTCTCCCGGGCCTTCTCCCTCTCCTGCTGCTCCCTCTCCCTCTTTAGCCTCTCGCCGTTCCGGTAACCGCCGTTGCGATTCTCGTCTTCTTTTTTCCCCCTCTTCTTTGATGACGAATCCTAGCACAAACAATTAAACATGACAATCGTGGCATTTAAAAATAGTTTCTTCGACATAAAGAGAATAAAAATTGTCAGCTCACCTGTTTTTCCAAAGTGGTCTCGATGGCAATGTCCCTGACAGAGGTCGCGGCCCCTCTTCCGGAGGAGAAGTCCTGATCGGCGTCGAATGAGGCGACTGTGGACTCGTTCACGTAGAGCTCCTCCGAGGACTGGATGGACGGAGAGGAGGAGCTGCGGTAACCGGAGCTGCTGCTGCGACTGTCGTCGGCGTGGCCGCCGTTGCTACTGCCCCCCTTTTCGAAGTAGGATGAGCCCCTGCTATTCTCCCCGGACGACGAAGGCGAGTTATTTTTATGTATCTTGGGCGAAGAGTAAGTGGCTATTATGGCCTTGGCTTTAGCCGGCGACGCAAGGCTGTCATCAGGCATATGCTGGGAGCCGTTGACTCCTCTGGGGATATCGTATTCCTGGAGGAGAGAAATTATAAAGTATTTATACACGACAAAACAGTAAAACGGTTAACAGTCGCATACCTGATGTTCCTCTTCAATCGTGCTGAGACTGTCTCTGATCTTGGGTATGTCGTACTCCTCCGGGATGAGTTCGCTGAGGGACTTTTGATGCGGAGGAGCAGTCGTTCTGGGGACGTCGTACTCCTGGAGACTGTCGGAGCTGCTGCTGGTGCTTCCGCCGTTACTTCCTCCGAAGGCGTCGTTCACGTAGATGGCATCGGGAGCCTCCTCCTCCGGCTCAGCACGGGAAGAGACCTTCTTGTTGGACCTGGGAACGTCGTACAGAACTTGCTCCTCCTCATAATCGTCAACGTTCTCGTCTTCTTCGACTTGGTGACGGTCTTCCTCATACTCAAAGTTTTCGTACAATTGTTGCTGATGGTGGCAGGATTTCTGGTCGTCCACACCAGCATTAGATTTTTTGTCTTCTTTCCTGCTCTCCGTTGAGACGTGCCCGTTCTCGTACCTGACAGCGGGGACTTTGGGGCGGTCATAGATGACGGCCTCCTCGTCCTCTTCGTCCCGCTGCTCCTTCTGATGCTGCTGGTGATGTCGGTGTCGGTGGCGCCGACGCTCGGACCCTACGTCCGAGGAAGTGGAGTGGTGCTTCTTGCCGCTGCTGCCGCTGCTGTGCTTCTTGCTGCTGTGCCTCGTCTGCACCTCTTCGTCCTGGTCCTGCCGCTCTTCCTCCGCTCGCTTGGACCTGTGGTGCCTGTGGCCGCGGCGGCCGTTCCCCTTCTCAGAGTCTGAGCTCTGCTGGTGCCTCCTCCTTCTGTGCTCCACCTCCGCCTCTTCGTCCTCCTCCTCCCCTCCGCCAAAGTCCTCCTCCTCTCTGGATGAGTGGCGCTTCGAGGACGAGGATGATTTTCTTCTCCCGCTACTGCCGTAGTGGCCCCTATCCTCCTTGCTACCGCTCCCAGAGTGGCTGCGGTGCCTGTGGCCGTGGCTGCCGCTCCGATGACGAGAAGAGGACGAGCCTCCACCTGATCCTGGCGGCAATGGCCTCTCGTGCTCCACCAGCTCCTCCAGACTCTCCACCTGCTGCTGTTGCTGCTGCCTACCTCCGCTGCCGTTCTTCAGGATCCCCTTGGTGGCGGACGCGGAAGAGGTCGAAGAGGAAGAACTCCTGTGCTTAGACGACGAGGACGACTTTTTCCTTCTGCCTCCGCTGCCCGTGTGGTGGTGACTGGATGAGGCGGGCGAGGCCAGCTCCACCTCCGCGGGCACTGCGCGGTGCAAAGTGTCCGTCATTTCTAGCGAATTTTATTGTTCCTGGGCCGAGGGACGGGGTTGGGAATCGCTGGGATGTGTGCTACGCGAGGAACGGGGCGTGGCCGGTCGGAAAATTTAGACTGAGGCGGCGGAAGTCAGGTCCCAAATAATTGGCCGAGGAAGTAATGGACCCCTCGCCTTCGGCGGCGGTGTTTGCATGCCTGACGACTATGTGGGAGTGATTGACAAGCAGACGAGGGGAGAGGAGGAAAAATGTCCGGACGCGCCCCAGTTATCGTTCTTTCACTGTTGCTCACACTGTTTAATAACGGCGCCGAGGCCGTGAAAAAATCCGATCGACGCACAAAGCCTTCTTTGTGGGAAATGAGCTTTCCCGTTTCTAGCCAAAAACATACAAAAATCAAGAGCTGATGATGCACTTCACGAAGTCCGTCTTCATTATCTCGCCCACCTCCTGCATGGAAAGTCTACCAGAGACCAACTGACTAGCCAAGGGGGAGAAGAAGGCGGACGGACGGTGAGAAAGGCCCGCGAGACCCCCTTTCCACCTTCCTCCGTTAACTCATCCGCCGTTACTTCGAGAAGGGAAGGAGGGAGAGGGGAAGAAGAAGCCGCATTTCTCCCCGCCAGATTCCCTTTCCCTTTTACCTCCCCTCTCCCCGTCTCCTCCCGCGGCGCTATGCCAAGAAGGTTCCTCCGACATAGCAGACCCTCCTCCTCCTTCGTAATTGAACTGGAAGGAGGCTGCGAAATGGCGGCAAAATGTATCCTTGACTTGACGAAAAGAAGCAATTAAAAACAACGAAGGAAGACGGCTGCAGGAATGATGCCAGGAGATATCGGCAAAAATATTTTGTCAGTGGCAAAAAAGCAGCTTTGGGAAATTTAACCCGCCGACTTTGAAAAGGAGGAACGGACCGAAAGTCTGCCAAAGCCGACCATATGCAAAAAAAGAAAAGTCCTTGACTTGAACATGACATAAAGAGAAAGAAAGTTGTTTCCCTAGTCGCTCGAGCAAATATCAAATGGAAAGACGTCGAACCCTTCTTGTCCACGATTCTATCTCCATTTTCCTGGACATTGACCGAGCGAACAGCAACTCGCGGGGCCCGGGCGGGTTTCCCAAGTCCCGACCAATCCAACCAACAGTCCCTCCGTCCGCCTTCCCGCCCCTACCAGACTCTCCTAATCTCCCCCCCCCCCCTTCTTTCTTTCTTCGTCCACCTGACGACGGACGACCGCCTCCCTCCCTCCCCTTCTATCCGTATGTAGTAGTACTTCGTCGTGATGTCCGTTTTCTTCCTCCCTCCAAAAGTAACGCGGCGGCGGTAACGGCATGTTTTCCTTTCCCCCTCCCCGGCGCGAGGAGGAGGAGGAGGAGGCGGTGCGTAGCGGTTCTTCCTCGAGCAACAGGACTTGCCCACCTCCTCCTCCTCCGGCCGCCCAGCCATGGGAGAAAGAAGACCGGGAGGGGTGCATGATATCCGGCAACGGGACGGAACGGAACGGACAATAAGCAGATTTTTTTCTTCTTTCTCCCTCCTCCATACACATTACACACAAGAGCAGCAGGTACTACATATCTTTGGTCTCTTTTGTAGAATGCAGCACCTCTTTCCCCGGTCGTTCGCGCCAAAGAAGGCGGTCGCCAGCGAACGAAAGGGTGGAAAGAAGAGTGAAAAGATCGAAATAACTTCATGCCGCTCAATCGCCGAATTTTTGTCGTGAAATGTTTCTTTTTCCACGCAATGCGGTGACTAACACCGCCTCAGTTTCCCACCCTTTTTGTTAGCCACCACCGCACTGTCCCCCCTCCTCCTCGATCCGCTTCGAACGTTATCCGTCCGCTTAATTGTACGTTCACGAAAAGTGGACGTTACCGACGTGACTGGAAAAAAAAGAACTTTCTCTTCCCTCTTTGATATGAAAAGAGGGGATGGTCCAACTTTTTTTCTCCTAAAATAATTTCGGTTCCTTTTGCTTCTCCCTTTTTCCCTTCCCCCAACCACACCTTTTTTTCCTGACCACCTATCAGTGGAGGCTGGAAGGAGGCGGGGATACTGTAAAGGGGAACGGAGGAGATGATGATAGAGACGGTGGCGGTGGCGGCTTTGGAGGTAAGCGTGGTGGTCAATCGTGCGAAGAAGAAGTGTAGGAAGAAGATGCTCCAAACCTGAAATGGGAGAGAGAGGCTGGCGACCAGCGTGGGAGATACGGGGAAGGAGAAACAGTTGCTGGAGATCCTTTCATCAAAAGGCGGAGGAGGAAGAAGAGAAACCGATCACCTGCGCCGCGGGAAAGAAAGAGGGGAAACTTCTACAGGAAGGATCTAAGGAAGGGGGTGGAAATGATTGATTTTGCAGGGACTCACGAAGACTTTTTTTTCTTCCCAAGGCATTTTCAAACCAGGCCCATTGTGCCCTTTTCGCTCGCTTGACAGGCCGTGCGATGGAAATGCCCTTTGGAGCAGTAGTAGCTCGATCGTGGACTAAACCGCCTTGAGTCAAAGACTATAATTGCAGGTGGCCCTAACTGAAGGGGAAGGGATCAAACGGCTCCTTAATACCTACTGCTACCACCTTGGTTATTTTCACCGAAAGTCCCCATGAGAAGAAAATCGAAGACCAAATTCCCGTTCGAATGACTGCACCCGGATCACCTCCAAAAATTCCCTTTCCACACTTCCCCTTTAACCCCCTAATCTTTCCCTCCTTCTCCTCTTTTGGGAGGAAGTAAAAATTGCAGCATCGCGCCAGATCCGGACGAGGAACAGAGGATCAAAGATTGGGAAGGAGGGAGGAATCGATGGGAACAAATAAGAAAACAAGAAAAACGTTGGAAGAAAATTTTGATTCCAAAACCTACCTTTGAAAATACAAGCAAGACCTGCATTCGCTTACGAAAGGAGGACGGAGAAAGTTCAATCCGTGGATATTGCACATCCAAGACGAATTATTTGTACCTGATAACATTTCCAGGCATACTTGGGCGCGGTGATGGGTGGCAGGAGGGGGGTAGAAAATGGGTCTGCAGGAGGGGGGAATCAGATTTTTGCTCCAGGGGGGAGAAAGAACTCTTTGTTTCAGGAGGGAGGAAGGGGAGTACATAACCCAAAATGTCACTATAAAGAGCCCCCAAAAGACGGTTTATGTGGGCAGAAAATTCTTGTCTTTTTTGAAAAACGGCATTTTAAGGCTATTTTGTGGATTTTTACCTAAATCGTGGAAAAAATTCTCGGGGCAAGCAAGGGGAAGTCAATAAAGCGTCCTGCAGGAGGGGGATTTGGACTTTACTCTTCAGGAGGGGGGTAACGGTAACCTTCCCCCCCATGCCCACGTATGTTTCCAGGTGATTTTTTAGGGGGAAGGAACCACCTTCCATTCGCCTTGCAGCTCGGTCAACAGATGCACCAAAACCATTTCTAGCTGGCATGTCGGGACTTCATCACACTTTAAGCTCTCTCTTGACAGGCGCTTGGAAGGAGGAAGGAGAGGAAGTCAGCCAGAAATTACTCAAACTACGTATTCCGAATGGCCTAAAGGGGAGAAAAGTTAGATGCGAGGAGGGAGAAGGCATCAGCCATCAGACTGTGGACTCTTCTCTCTCCTCATTGCTGCGGTTGGAAGCTTTAGGGTTTTTTCTCGGGAAGACTACTCCGCCGCATTTCCTTCTCTTACTAACTGACGGGCACTTTTTTCTTTTCTTTGCCTTCGGCCTCGTTGCAAGAGCGGAGAAAAAAGATGGCGAAGACGACAGAAAAGAGGCGGGACCGAAGGAGAGGTGGGAGGCATCATTCGACTTCGTCAGGTGGTCTCCAGATCTCTTCCTCGGCCCCCCTCCCCCCCCTTTCTTTCGCGTTTTTCCGTAGCTTCTCCGCCACCACCCTTTTCTTTGCCTTGGAGGGGAAGCGTTTCGAAAGAACTCGTCAAAAAATAGAAGACAATGGGATCCAATCCACCTCGCCCGCACGCGCCACCGAAGGCGGACGACGGGGGGCGGGGTCCCCTCCCCCATGTCCCATAGCCAGGGGTTGTGCAAAAACGAAAGAAAAAAAACCTGCAGCCAGCCTCGATGAATGTGCGGCACAGAAAAACGGAAGATACCATTTTTCTTTTTGGATGGAAGAAGGCGACAGGAGGTGCATGAAATTGCAAAGACACCCGGAGGAAGGTCAAAACCGGAGGGGGAAAGAAGGCGGGGAACACGCGTACTGCGGTCTGCAATCGTTCTAGCTACTTGTCCCGAAATGAAAATCGTCAGGGAAGACCATTCGCTAAAACGCCTCTCTGTCTATTTATACCCTTTGTCAAAAAGGGGCGTCGCCCTCCACACACGGTACCAGTACAGAACATTGAAAGCATTCATGACGCTTGCGGTAAGTGTCAGGAGGGAGAGGAGAAAAAGAACACACCTCTGAAGGATGCTTGGTAATCTACCGTGGGAATTAAAACACGACAGGATGGGGGATGAAAACCCAAACCAAGGGCACGATGCTACGGGTATCTACCCATGTAGGGTGGAGAAATTTACAAGCATACTGAGTACACAATACGAAACTTACTGCACACACATAAAAAACTTTATACATTCGCTGTACAAACTCTTGCTAGTCGTCGTTACCGAAAATGACTTTGAGGACTAACCTGAGTGGCCAGTTCCTCGCGCCCACCTTGCCGCCGTCGCAGCCCTCCCCCGCTGGCCCGTCGCCGCCTTGGATGGACCTGCCGCACTCTGGGCACGCCGGAGAACTGTATCCGTCTGGGGCTTCTTTCGCCAGGAGTCTCCTCAAGCACTTTTTGCACAGCGTGTGTCCGCAGGCGAACAGCCTGGTGGGCTCCCGCGGGATGCATCGGCAGACCGGGCAGCGGAAGACCTTTGCCACCGCCCGGACGAAGGCGTCGCCGTCGCGCAGCGGCATCTGCAGGAGAGCCTTCCAGACGCGGGCGTTGAGATGGTCGCCTGCGATCAAGGCTTGGAGCTCGGGGCAAGGCTGGAATTGATGCTGGCACCGCTTTGTCTCCGCTACAGCGTTCTTCCTCCTCCTCTGCTTCCTGGTATCTCCTGGATCTCGGATCAGAGCCCGAGGCTCCTCTGACGCAGATCGAGACTCCTTCAGAACAACCTCGACCAGGGACGACGGGAGAACTTCATTGGCCGCATTGCCGTCCTCTTTAACTTTCTTCCTCTCCATCGGAGTTGCCGCCGCTTTGTCCACCGGCTTTGGAATGACCGTATTTCCAATAGCAAGTGTGTCGTTCTTTTTTCCAGTCTCCATGTTGATACTGAAGAGAGTCTTCTTAGCAGCAGGTCTCTCGTCTTCCACCTCCTCCTCCTGTGGGTATCCTTTCCCGGAGATCTTGGCCCTGCCCTCTTTTGTCCAGGGCGCCGGCGCTGGGTCGTCCCTCTTCAGGTGAAACCGCCACACCCACCCTGCAGCCCCTCTCTCTTCCGGCCAGTAGCTCACCACCTTGTAGATGCCGTCGTACCTGAACCCCTCCCCGGGCGCGAACGGAGAGTACTGGGCCAGCTTGAACCCTCGTACCACCCTCACCGGCTTGCCCTTCCTCCAACTTTCTTCTTCGGGGTTACCACCAGTTCCTGCAGCTGCGGCGTAGTTGAGGGCCAGCCCCTTGTTGGGCCAGTATAGCATCTTCTCCTTGGCTCGGACCCCCGTCAAGACGAACTCTTCTCCGTCGTCGTGGTCCTCGGCGTGAGCGCCGCAGAGTACGACGGACTGGGCGCCGCGGTCGCGGGCCCGGCCGGCGATTGGCATCGAAGGCAACATGTGGACTCCGGCCTCGCAAAGCTGGTACCGGTGCTTCCAGGACATGCCCACCTCCACGCCGGGGACGGGGCCGAAGTGACCGGGCGGCACAGGGGGCTCTCTCACTTTGCGCGGGAGGGTTCGCCGCATCTTCATGGGGGTGGAGGTGGCACGCTTCTTGATGACGTTCTTCTTGTTCTGGTCTATCTTCTCGACCGCCCTGGCCACGTCCTTGGTGCATCCCGGGCAGAGCCACTCCCCCTCGGGGACGGACTCCAGCGGCGGAGACAGGCAACGCATGTGGAAGTAGTAGTCGCACCTGGACGATATGAGGAGGGGGAAATCATTCTATTCCAGGGAATTTCCTATGTAAATATCGAATCAAGGCTTGTCATACCTGGGAACGGCCAAAAAAGTAAAGGTTCTGAAAACTTTGGATGCTAGGGGGGAGGGTCATTTTTCATATCCCTAGGGCTCTTGCTGGAGGTAGGGAGGGGGGTACCTGTTATTTCATTTCCATAAAAGTGTTCCCAAACAGCAAAAATGCTGGGTTTTTTCTCTCAGATCATTTCCAAAGGAAGATATCTGTAACACTATCAAAAATAGTCTAAAAACAGAAATAGAAACAAAAGTGTAGGGGAAAAAAATTGTGCTTCATGCCCAAGGCGGCAAAAAAAAGTCTGGAGAGAGCATTTTTGGATGATTTCCCCTTATATTCCCCTTGTTTTACAGGACTGCAAGAGGGGGGGGGGGTCATAAAAAGTGTGCTACAGTGCTAGGAGTGGGGGTCTGGAAAATTGGTCAAGGAGGGGGGGAGGGGGGGAGTGTCATAACCCTGACCCCCTGCGTGCCCAGGTATGCTTGGGTACCGGTATATTATTACTAACTACGCAAGGGCCTTGAAACAGTAAAAAAAGTAAAAATCTTACGTACTCTTCGCAAATGAGGAGCGCGTTGAGCGGTTCCTCGTGCTTCTTCCTGCAGAGCACGCACCCGCACTCGGGGCACTCGGCCAGGGGCGAGGACAGGCACACGCTGCAAGGCGGGGAGGAGCTCGAAGAGGTGGACGGAGAAGGCGGCGCAGGGCGGACAACAGCAGGGGGAGGAGTGGGCTGCAGCCCGGAAGGACCAGGGGAGAACAGGTCATCATTCGAGCGGGCTTCGACAGAGGCCGACACGGACATGGCCTTACTCACCATGGGCAGCCTTAACCACCACTTCAAGGGGATTGACCGAGTGACGCGTCACGCGCCTTGTCGGGACTCGGCTGTCGCTTGTCGGCGGCCGCCGGGAAGGGAACAAATAAAAAATCCATTTCATTTTTCATCATTTCCAAAATTTCATTTGTCGACTCGACTGTCGTGTGTCGTCTTTTCTCTTTTTGTCTGTGGCGAAGCCCAGACCTTGGAATGGTCAGTGTTGTTGTTGTTGTTGTTGTTGTTGTTGTTGTTGTTGTTGTTGTTGTTGTTGTTGTTCTTCTTCT
>JAAUXU010149141.1_pt1 | contig 14748 bp, 13 predicted proteins | sample 7278151 | NCBI WGS metagenome assembly JAAUXU01 (sample SAMN14350113, study PRJNA611818) | marine sediment metagenome | isolation source: surface marine sediment (1.8m) | place: French Polynesia: Moorea | collected 2018-08 | reverse complement strand
TGCAACGATCAGCGGACCAATGGTAATGTTGGGTACGAAATGACCGTCCATGACGTCGGCGTGAATCCAGTCTGCACCCGCGGCTTCAACTGCTTTGATTTCTTCTCCGAGTTTCGAAAAATCTGCTGACAGAATTGACGGCGCAATCAGTTTCATTTTTTTCTCCCTCAAGGTTTCAATCTTGACTTACGGTTTGTTGCTGTCTTTATCCGTAAATGGCAGCTTCTGGCCGCTTGCTTCTGGTATCTGGCTCTTTTTGATCGACTTGCCAGCCGCCAGCGGCAAGAAGCCAGAGGCGAAAAGACGGTAACCCTTGAACCCTAATTTGCTTTAAAAACCTGGGTCTTTATAAGGCGATCATTTTCATATACAAATATGGTGGCCTCACGATCGGTTGGAATCAACAGCCAGATTTCTTCCCCTGCTTTGACAAAATCATCAAACAGGTCGTTGGTAAACCCTGCCGTATTGAGACTCACACGAATGTGTCGATTTAAAAAACCGCTGTCCAGTCGGTAGCTAAAAAGATTTCCGCTTGCCTGGCCTAAGGAAGGGCTGGATTTTTCTTTATGCGCCTCACGGTTGATCAGCAAGCGCACCGTGCTGCCGATGACAACCCGTTGGCCGGATACCGGTTCCTGCTCGACAATGGTATTGCGCGGTTTATGATCTTGGTAGGCTGACTTTAGCTCTCCGACCTTTAGATTTAGGTCTTCAATTGACTGCAGCGCATCTTCAAGCGTCAAACCAGCCAGATTTGGCATTTTAAAGGCCTTGGGTCGTGGCCCCAGACTCACTAAAAGATCAGCACACGCTTTGCGGGACACCACAATGCCGGATGCGGGGACTTGCGCGATGACGGCATCTTTTTCTATATTAAAGTGATGGGTGCGCGAAAGCTCCCCGCGACACATATCGTTTTCCTCTAAAATAATATCGGTTTGTTGGATGGAAAGGCCCAGTAAATACGGCATGGCAAATGTTTTGGAACCTTTGGACAGAATGATTCGGACATCCCGGCCCTTTTTGATTTCGGCGCCTGGTGTTGGTTCCTGGAAAACCACATGATTTTTCGGAATATCACCGGTATATTCTGAACCTTTGACTTTGGTATTGAGTTCAAGCTCGGTCAGAATTTCCAGGGCGTAAACGACATCTTTGCCTTCAAGATCTGGAACAATAACGGTATCTTCGCTTTTGATAATTAGCGTAAGGGTTAAATAGGCGCTGATGCCGGCAACAAAGATAAACGCCAGGCCCAGACCGACGATTTTGGCTATCTTTGAAATCACTTTTTTCTTTTGAGACGGGCTAGATAAAATCCGTCCATTTGCTCGATAAATGCAAGCGTTGTAAACCCGGTATTGGATTTGATGGCAGGGCGTATGTCTTCAGGCAGTGCGCCCCAGCGTTTATCTATAACAAAATCCGGTTGGTTTTTCAAAAAATCCTCGATGACCGCTTCGTTCTCTTCAAATTCCGTGCTGCAGACCGCATATACCAGGATGCCTTTGGGTTTAACCAGCATAGCCATATTTTTAAGAATTTGTTTTTGAATGCTGGCCTGGCGCTCCACACGGGCCAATGACGCATGCCATTTAATGTCTGGATTACGCCGCACCACACCCAAGCCGGAACAGGGCGCATCTAGTAGAACCCGGTCGTAGCGGTTATGATGAAATGGTTCAACTGGATTCAACAAATCTTGGCAGGTGGTCGTCACGATGATTATCCCCAGACGCTGCATTTCATCATTAAGCTGTTTGAGCTTTGCGGCATTGCTATCCATAGCACAAATAGTGCCCTGGTTTAACATCAATTGCGCTATATGTGATGTCTTGCCGCCCAAACCGGCACATGCGTCCAACACAGATTCACCCGGCTGGGGGTTTAACAGCAGGGCCACCAACTGGGCGGCTTCATCCTGTACCTGAAACCAGCCTTCTTTGAAGGCTGCCAGATGTTGAATTCTTTGATTGGGATTTCGTATGTTAATTCCGTCAGGTGCGTATGATGTTGCTGCGAGGTGCTCAACCTCGCCAGCTAGATGCGGCATCAGATCCTGGCGACACATCTTGAGCGTATTAGATCGGATGGTAATGGGCGGAATGGTGTTTATAGATTCCGAGAGGGCCATAATGGTTTTTGCTGATAAGCGCTTTAGCCAGCGTTTGGCAAGCCATTGTGGAACGGATTGTCGAGTTGTTAAAAACGCCAGCGGGTCTTGTTCGAAAGAATCAAACATCACACGATTGTGTTCAGCGGCGGCTTTGCGCAGCAGTGCGTTGATGAAGCCGGCTGCTTTGTAATTATGGGTCTGTTTGGCTAGTTCCACAGCAGTATGGACTGCGGCTGAATCCGGCACACGATCCAGAAAGAGTATCTGAAAAAGACCCAGTCGCAAGATATTCAAAACCACCGGCTGGATTTTACGCATGGGCATTTTGGAAAAATACGCGATGATATGATCCAGACGGCCGCGCCATCTTAATACACCGTAGACCATGGCATTTAGCAGCGCCCGATCCCGTCGGGAAAGATAGGCTTCATCCTGGGGCAGCTCATGTAAAATGCGGTCCAGCGTTTTTTTTCCCCGCTCTAAAGTATTGAGAACCTTCAAGGCACTATATCGAGCATCAACCATTTTCTCTATTGATGGCGTGATGGGGTATTTGCGTACTGGCGTAAAGGTAACGATATGACAACCTTTTGACATCCCACCAATATTCCATATTCAAAAGACATAAGTATTTTTGGCAAGTCTGAAAACATCTTTAAGAGGATTAATCGTTCATAGTGTTTATTGTAAAACCGTTCCCGGCGGCAACGCATAACCTCTTAAAAAATCGGCAATGGCCAACCGTTTGCCAGAGGGGCCTTGAATCTCTAATATCGATAGTGCCCCTTTGCCGGTGGCGACCATCAATTCACCGGGAAAGAACTCAAGAACAGTGCCGGCGGATTCCGAAACCGGCTCTAAAATCGGTGCGGCTTTTAGGATCTTCAAGCGCTGTTGATGGTGAAAGGTAAATGCCCCGGGCCAGGGCGTCATGCCCCTGATAAATGCGTCTAGTGCTTTGGCCGATTTGTTCCAGTCGATACGGCCATCTTGTCTTTTTAACAGTGGTGCATAGGTAGCGCCGGTGTGATCCTGGCCCTTGGGCGTGATTTTTTGAGCGGCCAGATCCTTTAACGTTTGCAAAAGCAAATCGGCGCCGATAACCGCCAGACGGTCATGCAGGGTGGCTGCAGTATCTGCAGGCAAAATGGGTTCTGAACGCGACAATAGGATGTCGCCCGTATCCATGCCCGCATCCATATACATGGTTGTGATGCCGGTCTGGGTTTCGCCATTGATAATGGCCCATTGAATCGGTGCTGGGCCTCTTAATTTTGGGAGCAAAGATGCATGCACATTGATGGCACCCAATTTGGGTAGCTGTAAGATTTGTTCGGAAAGAATATGGCCGTATGCGATCACAATCAGCAGATCAGGCCGAATGCCCTGGACCTGATCGATCAATTCAGCTGTATGGGGTTTGGTCGGTTGGAGCAAATTGAGGTTTAGCGCCAATGCTGTTTGCTTAACCGGCGGCGCCGCCGGTTTGCGGCCGCGACCCTTGGGGCGATCAGGCTGTGTGACAACCATCGCCAAACGATAGCCTTCCTGGTGGAGCATTTGAAGAGAAGGCACGGCAAAGGCCGGAGTGCCCATAAAGATGATAGTGAACTTGTCTTTCACTTCGACCGCAGTTTCTTTTTTATCCGGCGCGTATATATTTGTCTTTTCAAAGCGCTGATGTGGTCGATAAATAGCTTGCCTTTTAAATGGTCGATTTCATGCTGCAAGACAATGGCCAGCATTCCATCAGCTTCCAATTTCAGCGGTCGGCCCTCGCGGTCAACGGCTTCAACTAAGATGGACGAATACCGTTTCACGTCTGCGCGAAATTCCGGGACACTCAGGCAGCCTTCATTTTCGGATAAAATTTCGCCCTCTTGATCGATGATGCGCGGGTTGATGAGAACCTGTAAATCACTTCCGTCATCGGACGGAGAGATGTCATAAATGAGCACGCTGCGGCCCCAACCCACCTGGATAGCCGCTAGCCCAACGCCTGGTGCTGCATACATTGCGGCAGACATTTGATCAATCATGTTTTGAACATCACCGTCAATGTTGTCCAATTCACGGGTTGGATTTCGAAGGGTATTATCCGGATATGTCAAAATTTTGAGTGTCGACATGATACATTGTTACCTGAATTTTTCGGCAAACCTCAGCCGGCGGCAAAATTTGGTGCTTGGATTGCCGACCGTGCAGTGCGCCTGAGAATTGCTTTTATTATCTCACAAAGATCAGCGCTTTTTCAACCCGTTTACGCTTTGGCGGATTTTTTTTCATAAGATAACTGCCAGATATTGACGCTGGTAATGATGGCTGAAACAAAACCGACAACAATGACCGGAAACATCTGTACGGCGTGATTGGCCAAAGTAAAGCCGGCAGCAACATCTGACGAAGTCCCGAACAAGGACATGGCGAAAACGCCACCGGCTTCCCAGAGCCCCCAAAAACCAGGGACCGAGGGAAGGGCGATAAACAGGCAAATAATCACCATGACCGCAAACATTTCTGTAAAGGTCAATTGAACCCCCGGACTACCAAAGCTGAAGGCATAGTAAGAAAACGCCGCAATAATCCACACCAAAAGCGAATAGATTGAACAAATGATGATTTTTTGGGGATGTTTTACTAACGTAAATCCTTTGGCAATATTGTCAATAAAGCGAGTGAGCGGTTCACATGCTTTGACGCGGATTTTTGTTTTCGTGGTCTCAGAAGCAAAAATGAACAGAAGCGGAAGGGCCAAGATCAACTGATGGATGGCACGACGAATCGACGGGATACTCACGGCGATCATGCCGATCATCAATAAGATGCCCATGAGAATGATACGGTTAAAAAGGATCTCCAGCGTGGCGCGATTGAGCTGAAAATTCCCGAATACAATTTGCACTTCTGGATTGATATCAATAGCCGTGAGGGTGATGACCGCAAAGGTCACCAGCGCGGCAACGTCAAACACGCGCTCGGCGGCAACCGTTGCAATCCCGGTGCCGAAGGGCACCTGTTCTTTTTTTTGCAAAATAGCGGGACGTGCAAACTCTCCGAGTCTTCCCGGAAAGATGCAGTTAATCATAAAACCGATCATCATAGGATGAAATGCCGGCCATATGCCGATTTTATGAGTCGATGCCAGTATAAATTGCCAGCGCAGCGCGCGGACAAAAAAGCTTAGGAGTACCAAAAATGTGGCCGGTATCACCCAGACATAATTTATCGATCCCAGATAAACAACGAGATCCCCCAGCGGGACGTTGCGAAAGGTAAAGTAAAGAGCCGCCACTGAGAGCGCAATGCCGATTGTCAGAGAGATAAGCAGATGATTTTTCATAAAGCAGACAGGGTTTTGCTGAGACGCACGGTATTCAATCTGTTAGCATTTACTCGTCTTATACGACCAATATTTTCTGGGCGGCTTCAATATCTTGATGGATCTGGCTTTTGAGCTCGTCAATATGTCCAAATTTCTTTTCATCTCGTATGCGCTCAATGAAATTGACGCGTATCTTCTGGCCATAAATATTATCGCTGAAATCCAGAATGTGAACCTCAACAGTAAATTCATTGTCATTGAAAGTGGGGCTGTAGCCAATATTGGCCACACCTTTGTAAATCTGGCTCTGGTATTCAACTGTCACGGCGTATATACCGGTTTTGGGACACAGCTCGTCTTGCAGGTTGATATTGGCCGTCGGGATGCCCAGCAGTTTGCCGCCACGATCACGCCCTTTAACCACCATGCCCCTGATTTGATAATGACGACCCAGCATTTTGCGAGCCGATTTGATTTGACCCGCCATCACCAGTTTTCTGACACGCGTGCTGCTGATACGATCCGGCACATCCCGGGTGGCCTTGATCCATTCGGCCACAATTACTTCATAGTCCAGTTGGGAGGCATAAGATTTTAGAACGGCCAGGTTGCCTTCACGATTTTTGCCAAACGTGTAATCTTCACCCACGATGATGGCCTTCATGCCGATTTTTTTGATGAGCAATTCTTTAATGAATTTTTCGGCTGACAGTTCAGCAAATTCTTTTGTGAAGGGCACACAGATGAGCACATCGATGCCGGAGCGTTCGATGAGTTCTTGTTTTTGCTCATAGAGGGTAATCAGGGGAGGGTGGTTGTTTTTCTTTAACACCCGCATGGGATGCGGTTCAAAGGTCATGGCAATCGCAGTACCCTTTAGCGCATCTGCCTTTTCGATGACCTCATGAAAAAGTGCCTGGTGGCCAATGTGAACACCATCAAAGTTTCCAATGGTAATAACCGCATTGACAAATGGTTGTTGAATACGTTCAAGACGATCGATAATCTTCATTTTAAGTCTAAGCTTATCCCCCTTGGTCTTTAACCGGTTGCCTGAAATAACGCCTTGACATGCATAGTAAAAAAAGATATTTAAAGCAACCCTTGAGCACCTTTTGGCATCAGGGAATGCCGTGCTTGCCGAAGTGGCGGAATTGGTAGACGCGCTAGGTTCAGGGTCTAGTCCGGGTATCCGGGTGGGAGTTCGAGTCTCCCCTTCGGCACCACAATGATAAACACAGAAAGCGCAATTTCAATATTGCGCTTTTTTTGTTCTAAGTTTTGACCTTTTAATATTATCTTCGAATTTTGATGCTGTTGATGATCACCGGCTCCAAAGGGGTATCACCCGGCCCGGTTTTAACGGCACCAATTTTTTGAACGACCTCCAACCCTTTGACGACTTTTCCGAAAACCGCATGTCGATCGTCCAGGTGCGGTGTGGGGGCCAGGGTAATGAAAAACTGGCTGCCGTTGGTGTTGGGCCCGGCGTTGGCCATCGAAAGGATGCCTGCATCGGCATGCCGTAATCCGGCATCAAATTCATCTGAAAATTGATACCCTGGACCGCCCGTTCCGTTTCCCTGCGGGCACCCGCCTTGAATGACGAATCCGTCAATCACGCGGTGAAATGTCAGGCCATCATAAAAATTTCCGCCACGGCTGGTCTCCTGGCGGCCTTCAGCCAGGTTAATAAAATTCCAGACGGTTTGCGGGCACTCCTTGGCGTAAAGTTCTGCCTCAAAGTCGCCTAAACTGGTTTCAAACAAGGCAACCGGTCGATCAATGTCTTCTTGGTAGTCAATTTTTGTGCTCATGATAGGTTCCTTTTCTAGTGTAAGATGTTTCTGACAAGCTTCGAGTTAAAGACTGCTGCGTAAGAACTAGAAGCATTCATTTCGAGATAGTCAAAGATCCTATGCCCTTAATCACTAATACCTATTAGGGCATCGTCAAGCTGTTCAGTTATGCGGATCGTCATTAGTCGATTCATCAAAGAATCATCGGCATCAATTAGTACGGTGATATAGTTGGATGTGAGGCCTCTTAACAGACCGGTTGATGAGTGGCGAGATGATTCGATCAGCACTCGTTTTTGCTGTCCAATAAACTGTTGATTAAACTGCAGGCGCTTGGCATTTCCAAGACGACGCATGTGTTCAGATCTTTGTTTAATGATTTGGGGCGCCACTTTGCCGGTGTAGTTTGCCGCCGGTGTGCCCGGTCGGGCCGAAAACGGAAAGACATGCAGATAGGAGACCGGCAGCGCCTGAATGAACGCGTAGGTATGGTTGAAGGCGGTGTCGGATTCACCGGGAAAACCGACCAGAATGTCAACACCAATGGCGGCTTCCGGAATGCGTCGGCGAATATTGTCAACGATTTGCTTGAAATCATCGGGTGAATAAGGTCGTTTCATTTTTCTGAGAATTTGGTCATCACCGCTTTGCAGCGGGATGTGAAAGTGGCGGCAAAACCGCTCTGATTCGGCTATTTGCTGAATCAGCTGATCGCTCAATTCAAGCGGCTCTATAGAACTAAGTCTTATGCGCGGGATGATGGTACGGCGTTCGATACGCGCCAGCAATTCGCTCAGACGGGTTTTGGGTTTTAAATCTCGGCCGTATTGACCCAAATGAACGCCGCTGAGAACAATTTCAACAACACCTGTCTCGCACAAGCCCCGAATCCCTTCCAGGACATCATCTGGTGGCAGGCTGCGGCTTGGACCTCTGGCTTGCGGCACGATACAGTAAGTGCAAGCGGCATTGCACCCATCCTGTACCTTAAAAACCGGTCGTGTACGGCCACCGCTGATGGCAGCAGAAGGCAGTGTGAGCGCCTGCGATTGGCACTTTTCATTGCAGATGGTAAGGGGGTTTTCCTTTGTCTGCGCCTGTTTAACGTCGATCAGTTCGCCAAGGCGGTGTTTGTCGGTGTTGCCGACAATGTAGTCAACACCACTGATTTTTTCGAGGGCTTTTGGTTCGGTCTGTGCGTAGCAACCGGTAACCACGATGCAGGCATTTGGATTACTGCGGATAGCATGGCGCACTGCCTGGCGGGATTGCATGGCGGCTTTCTGGGTTACGGTACAGGTGTTGATGACCACCATCTCCGAAGCTTCACAGTCATTAACCGCTATCCAGTCTTTGGCTTGCAGTTGGGCTGCAATCACATCGGATTCGGACTGATTCACTCTGCAACCCAGGGTGTTGACTTTAAATTTTGGCATTATTGTCTGCTTGGTCGTTGATTTCGCATCGGTAGCCAAACTCAGCCCTCAATGCGGCTTTTTAAATTATTGCTATTTCGCGCAACTGTCAACTTATGCTTGTGCAGATGTTGCTGGTGTGCCTTGGCGGCCAGGTTATTTTGCAAAAACCACATCCGTACAGGGGTTTTGCTTTCAATTTATTGATTTTCGATTGATTATCTCATATTATCAGAATAAAGAGATATTCCCAAATGACCCACCTCAGGGACACGATGAGGACAACAGCCGACCGTTTTAAAGAGCATCTTAAAACATCACCCGAAACCAGCAAGATTCTTACGCGCGCACAGCGCATTGAGGCTCAGTTTCGATAAAGGTTAGGCAATGCTGAATCGATTTGCATATCGAACCACAGGATTGGCTATCAGAACGATTACCAACCTGTCAAAGGCTCAAATTTCCTATCATGGCGAAGATAATATTCCCGCCGGATCCAATATATTCGTCATCAATCATTTTACGCGACTCGAGACCTTTTTGATGCCCTATGTGATTTTTCGTCTGACCCATGTTCCGGTCTGGTCTCTGGCATCGTATGAGCTGTTTAAAGGCGCCTTTGGGGCCTATTTGGAAAAAGTCGGCGCTGTTTCCACCAAAAATCCGGATCGGGATCGCCTGATCGTTAAAACCCTGTTGACCGGTGAGGCGAATTGGATAATTTTTCCTGAAGGCCGCATGGTTAAAAATAAAAAACTCATCGAAAAAGGGCGTTTCATGATATCTGCGGCAGGGGGCAAGCGTCAGCCGCATACGGGCGCCGCCACCGTAGCGTTGAGAACCGAGTTTTACCGTCAGCGTCTGAGAAGATTGCAGGGCGAAGACGCCGAAGAAGTTCAGCGTCTGGCAGATCAATTTCAAATCAAAGACATGGATCCGGTTATTTTTGGGGATACCCATATTATTCCGGTTAATCTGACCTATTATCCGATCCGGGCGCGCGAAAACATTCTGAGCAATCTGGCCATGCGTCTGGTCGACGATTTGCCGGAGCGTCTGATCGAAGAGCTGATGACCGAGGGATCCATGCTGCTTTCAGGAGTGGATATAGATATCCGTTTCGGCGAACCCATCGAGATATTCGAGTGTCTTCAATGTTCCCCGATTGACATGGATATTTCTACCAAAAGACGGTTTAATTTTGATGATGCCATCCCTTCACGAACCCGGCTGCGAATCGAAGCCCTCAGATTGATGGAACGGTATATGGCCGCCATTTATAATTTGACGACCGTCAATCATGACCATCTGTTTGCATCTATGCTGCGGGCGATGCGCACCAAATCGATTGATGAAAAAGACCTGCGTAGACGTGTTTTTTTGGCCAGCACCCAAATTCCGCAAAACAACAATATTTCTCTGCATCGCAGCTTAGATGATGATCAGGTGCATTTGCTAACCGACGACCATTATCACAAGTTCCAGGATTTTTTGACGGTGGCGCTGGATACCGGCATCCTGTTGCGGCAAGGCAAAGGGCTTGTCAAAGACTCCTCAAAATTTTCTTCTGCTTATGATTTTCATCGGGCCCGGATTGATAATCCGATTGATGTGATGGCCAATGCGGTGGAACCCATCACCGAGCTGCAGCGCGTCGTCAACCGTTTGGCGGTTCAGCCTCGGTTTTGGATTCGCCGCAAAGTGGCCAACTACCTGATGGATGCATCTATTGTGGAATATGAAAAGGATTATGCCACCTTTAAGATCGAAGGTGAGTCTAAGCCCGCTTCAGTGGGCATGCCCTATTTGATTAAGGGCCGCTCCAAGAAGCTGGGCATCATTCTCTCCCACGGCTATATGGCAGCGCCATTAGAGGTCAGAGAACTGGCTGAATATTTAGGTCGGCTGGGTTTTTGGGTATATGCACCGCGCCTAAAAGGACATGGGACATCCCCGGAAGACCTGGCGATGCGCTCCTATAAAGATTGGCGAGATTCTGTTGACCGTGGCTATGCGATTATCAGTAATATTTGTGAACGTGTGGTAGCCGGCGGGTTTTCAACCGGCGCCGGTCTGGCCTTGGATCTTGCCGATCGGGTCGATGGCGTGGCCGGTGTTTTTGCGGTGGCTGCGCCCCTGCGTCTTAAAGATTTTTCGGCCCGGTTTGCCCCGGCAGTAGATATGTGGAATCGTCTCATGCACAGAGCTCGTCAAACAGGTGCAAAAAAGGAATTTGTAGAAAATAAGCCGGAAAATATTCACATTAACTATGTGCGCAATCCGATTTCAGGTGTGGTGGAAATCGATCGGCTCATGGATGATTTGGAGCCCAGATTAGCCACTATTAAAGTGCCGACCCTGGTGGTTCAATCCAGCGGTGACCCCGTTGTGGAGCCCAAAGGATCCCGTGAGATTTTTAATTTGATTGGGTCAAAAGACAAAGAATATCTTCTGTTTAATTTTGATCGGCATGGTATTCTAATGGGTGACGGTGCCCAAAAAGTTCATGAATCTATAGGTAATTTTATTAAACGATTTAAATAAAATATAATAAAAATAATAAAGTATAACACTATAGTTTGATCACCGCTGTTTCCCAATTTAAATCACCTTTGTCACCCCCCTCGCACAAATGCTGTCAAATCCCTCAGCTATTTTTGCAAGGACTTGCTGATCGCAGTTCGGCAAAGCAGTCGTTGACACGCCGCCCACGGATTAAATGACCGATTTTGATTGATGGGCGCGTTGAGGATATTATTTCTTAAAATCTATTTAACCATTTATTATTACATAGAATATCGTTATTTTTTATGGTTAAAATACATGGAAATTTTGACATAAACTGTTATTTATATTACAATAATTAACATATTGAGCGTTTGATCATGAACGCAATTCAAACTTTCATTATCCTTTTACAAGGATTCGTCATATTTATGAGAAATGGACTTTGGGTCATTGGCATGGTGTTCATGGTTGCCTGCATGAAAACGATTCCAGCAGTTAAAGTAGCAGAAGAACCCATGGTGCAGGAGTGTACATACGTTGCAACCCTTTCGGAGAACACCGATCCTGGAAGAATTATGGATAACTACCGACCCCCGGAGCATCAGGATGAAATTTTGCAACGGGCCGCCAACTTGGGCGCTACGCATGTTGTCTGGCTGTATGATTATCGGGTGGGTTCGGCTGCCAAAGCCTATCGCTGCAATCAGTGATTGGCGTGCAGCTGAGTCCCTAAATAGGAAATTTGCTTAAAGGCCAATTTTAACCCCTAATATCGAATTGAAAATAATCCATATGGCAAAACGAAAGATGTATAATACCACCCTGGATGCTGATTTAATTAAAGAAATCAGGATCCTGGCCGCACAACTCGAAAAACGCCAAAACGATCTGCTCGAAGAGGCCATCCAGGACCTTCTTGAAAAATACAAATTCAAACAACCGGCAAATTAAGCGTTATAAATACTTGATTTTTATCATCTCATGGTGTTATGAGACACCCTGAGGTGGTTTGATGAATTCAAATCCTGAAAATAGAGACCACACCCGTTTTGATTACCAGGCACCGATTGTTCTCGAAGACGCCAAATTTGGTGTTCTACAGGGGGCCCGAATGTTCAACTATAGCGATTTCGGGCTTTATTTTGAAACCGATCACTTCTTAGCACCCGGGTCTGATATCTTCATTGGCATTCCCAATTCTCCCTACACCCCTGATCCTGACGTTTATGAACGATATCAAGTTGTTATAAAATGGCGCCGACCGCTAAAAAAATCTTCTTTCTATTATGGTTATGGTGTGCGGTTTTTGGATACCGATCCACTGGACCGACCCATTGAAAGAGGAATTGAATCCCGTAAACACCCCCGAAAACCATGTTCTTTATACGTCAAGTATGCGGTTGGTCGCAAAATTTATCCCGGTGAAGTTAAAAATATCAGTCTGGGGGGCTTATTTATAAAAACCAATGAAAAAGACGGATTAGATGTCGGCACAACCCTTCAGCTGGCAATTCCCAATCACAAAAAAGGCAATGTTATTCAACGTTATGCCAGAGTCATATGGTCCAATCGCAGTGGTTTTGGGGTGGTATTTCAACGACTGGTCAAAAAGATATGGCAGGGTCAAAAAGAGGCTTGAAATCCGCTTGACATATGACAATGTGGTATTAGCATAATATTTAGCAGCTCAGGCTGCAAAGTCGTTAATCGGTTAACCTATAAACTTAACCCTTAACACTTTCCTCTATCCCAAGTGGCCCATTCCCCATGGGCCGCTTCTTTTTGAAACCCACCCAATTGCTATCTGAATCTTGACAGATTCAAAGCGTAACTTATGTTATTATTGAGGTGGTTGTTTGTGAACCTCCTTCAATCTCCTCGTTCTGCTGGGTGGTTCCTTGGGACCACCCATTTTATTTGATAGCCATCTAGTGCAATTGTTGGCCCATTAGGAGGCCGAATGCCATCTATGCCCGTGCTGGAAATATTTTCAGACTATATCTGACCCTGGTGTTATTTCATCACCGGGCGTGTTGCACAATTAAAGCAAGAGCTTCAAATAACCGTAAAATGGCTGGCTTTCCCTCTTCATCCAGAAACCCCTCCGCAGGGAAGATCACTCAAGGATTTATTTGCCGGGCGCAATATCGACATCCCCCAATTGCTTTCCCATCTTAAACAAGTGGCGCAGGAATTGCGTCTACCCTTTGGGGAGCGGCAGATGACTTATAACAGTCGACGGGCCCAGGAGCTGGGCAAATGGGCAGAGCAGCAAGGAAAGGGCGACACTTTTCATGATGCTGTTTTCCGTGCTTATTTTGCAGAGGGACACAATGTGTATGATATGAATATATTGGCCAACATCGCAAAGTCAGTTGGACTTGATGACACAGTTGCGCGACAGGTGCTCGAAGCCAATGATTTTAAAGCGGCAGTCGACCGTGATTGGGCACGGGCGTTCCGATTGGGTGTAAAGGCCGTGCCCTCCTTTTTGCTAAAAGGGCAAATGCTGGTCGGGGCGCAACCGTATCATGTTCTGAAATCATTCATGCAGCAGCAACTGACCATCTTATAGCCCGCAACCCATGCTGCCCGTTTAGGGTGCACAACGTAAAACATATTAAGCTGAGAGATGTTGTATGAACGGGATTGCCTTTGTCATTCTCATTGCTTTGGCTGCTGATTTTTTTCTACATCTGCTGGCCGATGGTCTTAATCTCAGACATCTAAGTCATCAGCTGCCAAAGGGCTTTGAGGGCATCTATGATGCGCAGCGTTATCGCCAATCCCAGCGCTATTTAAAAACCCATACACAATTTGGCTGGATTGCATCGGCTTTACAGCTGATTGCTTTGCTGGTGTTTTGGTTTGCCCATGGCTTTCCCTGGTTGGACCGCTGGGTACGGGCGTTGGAACTGGGGCCTATCCTTAGCGGTCTGCTGTTTATTGGCGTCTTGTTGTTGTTTAAAGCCGCGCTAACATTACCGTTTAGCATCTATAAAACCTTTGGCATCGAAGCCCGCTTTGGTTTTAATAAATCCACAGCGACCACCTATATCCTGGATTTGCTCAAAGGTTTGTTGCTGACCATTTTATTGGGAGCGCCGCTATTAGCAGCCATTTTGGCATTTTTTGAATACGCCGGTCCCCATGCCTGGTGGATCTGCTGGGTCGGGATTACCCTTTACATGTTGCTGGTCCAGTTTATTGCCCCGGTCTGGATTATGCCGTTGTTTAATAAGTTTACACCCTTAGAGGAGGGGCAGCTGAAATCGGCAATCTTAGATTATGCCCAAGCCATCGAGTTTCCGCTGGAAAATGTCTATCAGATGGACGGCTCCCGCAGATCCACCAAGTCAAATGCCTTTTTCACCGGCTTTGGCAAGCACAAGCGCATCGTGTTGTTTGATACCCTCATCCAACAGCACACGGTTGCGGAACTGGTTGCCATCTTGGCCCATGAAATGGGGCACTACAAAAAGAAACATGTTCGCCAGGCTTTTGTCCTGGCCGTCTTGCAAACCGGATTCATGCTGTTTTTGTTGGCACAATTTATCACCTATCAAGGCCTTTTCGACGCCTTTT
>JAAUXU010089466.1_pt1 | contig 14751 bp, 3 predicted proteins | sample 7278151 | NCBI WGS metagenome assembly JAAUXU01 (sample SAMN14350113, study PRJNA611818) | marine sediment metagenome | isolation source: surface marine sediment (1.8m) | place: French Polynesia: Moorea | collected 2018-08 | reverse complement strand
TATCATTGCAACCCCCGCGGCTGGAGTGAAAGAAACCCGGGGTGGTGGGCGTCGGAGGAAAGATTTTTTTCTGCGGCCGAGAGTTGCCTATTTTTTTGACAAAACGAAAATCGTAATGTGTTCTACCTTTATTCAAAATAAGGGGACTTGGCTTTTTTTGGGGGGGATGGGGGGTGAGGGAGACTTCAGGTTTTCGGTGTACACATGTAGCTTTCTTGCTTTAGCACTGAGTTATCAGTAATGATATTTTCCGAGAAACGAAAGCGCGAAAAAAAAATAATTTCTTCCTTGCGGCGAAAGAGTGAGAGTAATGGCCGAGCACACATCTGATGCTGCTGCTGCTGTTGTTGATTCAGCAGCACCAAGGGGTCATCTTCTTTTCATTTCCTGTACATTCTTAAGATATGTGATTTTGTTGGGGACGAAAAGAGACACCGCTTGTTTTCTTTAATCTTGTTTTATCTGCACATACACGTCCGTCCTTCAGCTCAGCCGCTCCCGCCGCCGCCAAAGTAATTGAAGGCGTCGAATCCCGGAACGTAATAGGGGCGGAAAATATCATTACTCGGCCTGGATCAGCTGGCGCCGCCTCCTTTGCCGCTTGCGCTGCCTCCAGCCCCGGCTCCCCCCTGTCTCCCCATGTGTGTAAGGGGCGGAGGGGCCCTCAGCCGGGAGGCGGCGGAGGCGGAGGCGGCGGTGGACGACGAAGAGGCAGACGAGGTCGAGCTCTTGGGCTGCTGCTGCTGCTGCTGCAGGCTCATCTTGACCAGCTCCTGCATTGCGGCGGCGGCCTGCTGCTGGGTCATCCCCGGGATGCCGGCCGCCATGAGGAGCGCCGCCTGCTGCGCCGCCTGCTGCTGCTGGGCCCAGGCCGGGTACTGGACCATGGGCTGGCCCACCATCTGCGAGGCGGGGAAGCCGGCAGCAAGGCCGAAGGGGTTCAGCGCGGCGGCGGCGGCCGCAGGGTTGGCGGCCAGCGCGGCCAGGGCAGCTGAGTTGGCGGCCGCCACGGCGGCGGCGTTGGAAGAGGCCGCGGACGATGCGGCGGCCGACGAAGTTGACTTGGGCCTTGATGCAGATGCCGACGAAGACGCGCCTTTTCCTAGGGATGACATTGGCGGCGCTTGGAGCTGTTGCACTAGGCTGGACGACGCGGACGAAGAGGACGACGGCCTCATACCCGCAGAGGAAGTGGAGGACGTCGAGGTGGAGAGGGAGTGAGACGGGCCAGACGAAGAAGACCCCTTCAGGCGGTCGAGCACCGTGCTCAGGCTCTTCTTTGCCGCAGCGGCTTGCTGTTGTTGTTGCTGCTGCTGCTGTTGCTGCAATGCCTGAGCCATCGACGGTGACTTGCTCAGCTGCACCGGCCTCACCATGCTGGGCATAGGACCCGGCTTGGGAGCTATCTTTGGCTGGTGCGACTGGGCAGAGGACGAAGACTTGCCCCCAGCTCCCGACGACGAAGCTGACGTAGGCATGGCGCTCTGGGCCACGATGTGAGGCGCGATCCCCGGCGAAGTGCTCTGCAGGAGCTTGTTCATGTCCAGGAGGGGGTGGATCTGAGATATGTTTGAGACCCCGGTGCTGCTGTTGATGTTGGAGAAGGTAGCGGACGAGGAGGAGCTCTTGCTGTGCGAGGGCTTCTGAACGGAGGAGACCCCGCCGCTGGGGGAAGGAGAGGTGAGCAGACCGCCGGTGCGAGAGGTGGAAGCCAGGACAGGGCTGCTGGTGGAGGACGCCGCAGCCGTAGCCGACACAGCGGCAGCGGCCGCCTTGGCCATCATCCGGCTCAGCTCCTCCTCTGCCCACAGCTTCTGGGCGAGCGAGAGCTGCTGCTGCTGCAGTTCGGTCAGCTTCTGTCCCGATGCTCCGCCAAGCAGCGAGGAGAAGGTGCTGGCCGCAGTGCTGGAGGCAACGGACGTGGAGGTCTGCTGCGGCTGCTGTTGCGGCTGCTGCCTCACCGGGGTGGGCTTGGCCACCGGCTTTGACACCGGCTTGGCGGTGATGGTCACCTCCGGCTTTCCGCTGGCCGCCAGCGCTGCCGCGGCCTCAGCCTTCTCCTTTTGCTGCTTGGCCTTGCTGGCCGCTGCCAGTACCTCCGCGATGCTGTTGTTGAAGGTCAGTGGTATCGCGCTGGAGCCCTGCTCGCCAGAGGAGCTCTTGAACAGTTGGCTGTTGCTACTGCTCGACTGGCCAGCGGAGGAGGCGGACGACGCAGAGGCGGTCTTCTTCATCCCGGTGGTCGCCCCGATGAGGGAGGTGTTCCCCAGGAGAGGCCCGCTCACAACTTTGGGAGGGTTCTTTCCGGGCGGGTCGTTCAGGAGCTGCAGCAGGTTTGACTGAGAGGGCTTTGGCAAAGAGGAGGTGGCCGCGGTCGTGGCCTTGGTGGCGACGAGGTCGGCAATCTTGAAGGAGTCCTTTTTGTTCTGGTTCGTCTTTCGCGTGAGGTGCTGCTGGAGTATCTGCGGCGTAGGATGAACGTGAGGATGCTGCTGCTGCTGCTGTTTTGGCTGCTGTTGGGACTGCTGCGTGCTCGATGCGGCAGACCCTGCCTCGCCCCTGGGCTTGAGTCCCAGGTGCATGAGGTCCGTGCGGACTCTTATCTTGGTGGGAAGATTGGGAGGGGAGGCCTGCGGGGGGACGTGCTGCTGGCCGGACTCTGCTGGAGTGGAAGATGAAAGCTGGTTCTTGGGCACTGAGAAGTTCGGTATCTTGAGGATGGTGGAAGCGTCGTCTGCTGCTTTCTTCTGCTGCTTGGAGGGAGGCGGGCCGTCGTCGTCTAGAATCACGATGTCGTCTGTGGTGTCAGTGACAGGGGGCTTGGCCGCCACCGACGCCGAAGTGCTTGGCCCCTCGTCCACCTCAATGGGAGGTAGGTGGAGGGTGTCTGGCGGCGCTGGGACGCTGAGGTCTGGCCTGGTGGAGGCGCTCAGGTCGTGTCCGGACCTCTTGTGCTGCCCCTCGTAAGCGTCGATGCGGTTTCTCACGCTCTTGATGTAGACCTCTGCCTTCTGGCTGGAGTCGTCGCGCAGCACCAGGTCGCCGCTGCGCCAGTACTTCTCCAGCAGGATGAGGTGCCGGAAGAAGCTGGTGTAGGTGCCGTACGGGTAGTGGAGGTCCTGCCAGAGCTTCTTCGTATTGAGGTCGAACTGGATGGTGACGGAGCACTTTTCCATGATGTCGGCGACGGCCGGTGGCGCCGAGGCCGCGCTCCCGCCGCCGGCGCCCTGCTGTCTGTTCGCCGGGGCAGCGCCCGCGGCAGCGCCGGATGACGACGCCGCCGGCACCGCGGTCGGGCCAGTGCCCCCGTTCCCCTTCTTGGGGGTCTCAAAGTCCTCGTCGACCTGAATACGAGAATCGCTGCCGGGAGAGGCGAACTCCTTGGGCGGCTTCCCTCTCTTTCTGCCCCCCGCCTTGTCGCCGCCGCCGGTCACGTCCAGAGTGGTGGTCTTGATGGTGATCTTGGTGGGGTTGTTGTCGCTGTGGCTGACTTGGTGGATCTTCTTGAACGACGATCCGCTTCCTTCGGGGGAGGCGTAGCCGTCGCTGTGAAGACCCAGGAAGGAGCACAACCTAAAGAGAAGACAAAATAATAATTACTAAGGGTTTCAGAAAATCTTGGAATTTTTTTCCACTCACTTTTTGCGATAATCCTTGTAGAAGGACTTGTGCGGCCTATTGGCCTTGAGGTAGTCGACGTCGTTGTACTTGAGCCGGATGCTGCAGAAGGTCTTGCAGTGCTTGCAGATGAGAGACTGCTCATGCAGCTCCGACGGGATGCCGTCGTTGCGGAGCGAGGCGTTCAGCTCGGCGATCTCCTCCGAGGAGAAGGAGATGAGGACGACGCTGCCAAGGGCCATCTTCCGACCGCACAGGCCGCAGATGCTGAAGGAGTTGGCCAGGGACATGTGCTTGTGGCAGATGGAGAAGGTGGCCTTGGCAGAGGCCTTGACCACCCTGTCCCAGTTCAGGGAGACCTTCTTGCCCATCTTCTTCCTCAGCCGGACCAGCCACTTTCTCGTTATGGTCGAAGTCACCTCTCTGTTGCAGCTCCTGACGATGCAGGTCTTGACCTTGTCCTCCTTGCCCTGCCCTCCCCTTCCTGCGCCCGAGGTCGACCCCTTCGCGGCTCTCATCTCCTTGGCCTTGCGGTCGATGAACCGGTAGCACTTGTCGCACAGGCAGGCGTCGGCGCTGACGGAGGCGAACTCCATGGCGAATCGCTGCACCTCGGCCGTCTTGAGCTGGGAGACGTGGAGCGGGGTGTCCAGGCTGCCGAAGCGGGTCGCGCAGTAGTGGCACGTGTCGGAGCAGCAGCGCTCGGGGTGGATGTTGAAGGAGGAGGCCTTCTCGGGGACCACCATTGACCTGGAAAAGGAGAAGAAACGATAGTGTAAAAAGTAAAAAAAAACATTTAGAAAAAGAGGCACGTACTCGGCAGCCAAGTTGTTTTCGAGGCTGGCTTGGCTGTCCGGGGTCCTCGTCCGTCCACTCCCAGTGCCGGCTGCTGACAGGGAAAGCTGCGCGGAGACGGAAGCGGGGTCCGAAGGGAGTGTGGCAGCGGCACCAAGGAAGCTGTTGAGGTTGTCGTCCTCCACCTCCTCCGGGACGAGGTCGTACACGCTCCCGCCACCGGCGGCGGCGCCGCCACCGTTCCTGGTCACCTTGCCCTCGGTCGGCTTGACCGCCTGCCGGAAGACCGGCGAGACCTTGCTGTTCCGAGTGGAGGGTGTGACAGCGGCGGCGGCGGCGGAAGCGGCGGCGGCTGCCGCAGCCGCGGCGTTAGTAGCCGCGACAGCCGCCGCGTGATTCTGCTTCTTCTTCCCGTGGTGATGGTGGTGATGCTCCTCGTCGAACTTTTTCCCCTTTTTTCCCTTGCCGCCGCCGACTCCCGCACCTCCCTTGGGCAGCCTGATGACCGTCTTGAGAGGCGGCTGCTGTCCGCCGCCGCCTGAAGAGGAGGACACCAGGTCGCCGTTGACGCTGCCTCCGAGCCTGGACTGAGTGGGCATGGCGGTCATGTCCGGCAGGACGGCCGTGGCGGTGGTGAAGGCGTCGCCAGGGTTGAGGATGGTGGGCTGCATGTGGACGCGGTGCCGCTTCCGGGTCCCGTAGTGGTGGTGGCGGTGGCGGGATCCTGCGGCCATTGCCCCGGGCGTGGTGAGGAGGTTCCTCCTCCCATAGGAGGAGGAGGAAGAGGAGGCGGAGGCCGACGAGTGGTGCCTGGGCTGGTCGGGGATGTCGATCTTGAGGGGTTGAGACGTCTCCGCCCCATCCAGCCGGTGCTTTTCTGACAAACTGTGTCGCTTGGGCGACAAAAGGAGCTTTGGCCGGATGATCCTGCTGTTGGGTGACTCTGGGGTGGTTGGCGCCGACGACCTCCTTTCCCCCTCCGCTTCCAAGGTGGGAGGGTCCAGGTTCACAGAGGAGGAGAGTGGAGCGACGTCTCCAGAGGGACCGTCTGCTCCTCCGCTGGTGCTGGACGCCCTACTCCTCTTGTTGACCCGCACCTTCCTCAACGATTTGGTCAGCTCCGATCCCCCACTGCCACTGCCGCCGACGCCTGGGGCCGCAGCTCCGTTGCTGTTGCTGCCGGAGGCGGCCGTGGAGGCTGCAAGGACTCCCGGCATCGAAGCCAGCTTGTTTGCCGCCTTCTCGGCGACCAAGGAGGGGGCCGCTGACTTGGACTCGGAGTCGTCTGACGAGGAGTTGGAAGAGCCGCTCTCAGGCTTGGTCTCGGCGGTGCTGTTCGCCGCCTTAGCCGCCGCCTTGCTGCCATCCTGGCTGCTGAAGATCTTTGGAGGTGTGCTGTTGACTTCTTCGTTCTTGACTACGGCGGCGGAGAGAGGCGGGGGCGAGGAGAGGTCCTTCTCGGACAACTCCTTATCCGACCCTTCCGAGACCACTTCGCCTGGCTCCATCATTGCCACGATCTTTGGAGGCCCATCATCTTCCTCTGGCACCTGCTTGCTGCTGCTGCTGCTCTCACTCTCCTCCTTGGTACAAGAGGCCCTGGCTACCGCCTCGTCCGATATCTTCTTCTTGTACACGGGCTTGTTTTTCAGGGCGTTGTGAGTCTCTTTGGCAAACTTGTCTTCCATCTGAGAGAAGAGCTTGCTCTTGTCAATATTGGGCTTTGACTTGGAGGAAGACTCCTCGTCCGACGTCTCGGCGGGTGAGGCTGTCACCGAGGACGAGGAGGGAGGAGGGGGACCCTTCCTGGGGGAGGCGAGCGAGGGCGCGGCCGGCTCCGATACCGCGGCGCTGCCGTTGGCCTTGACGGGGGACGACGACTCCCCGATTGATCTGACATCGTAGACGGCTGCGAGAATCTCCTGCACGACCGATTCTCTCTCTTTTTGCATTGCTTTTTCGTCCTCGCCCTTGATCAGGTTCTTTGGCGCCTCCTTCCCGGAGAAGAATTCAGTCAGGAGGGTCTTCACCTCCTCCCTGGTGGGCGGACATGGCACCGAGGAAGAGGAGGAGGAAGAAGAGGAGTTGGAGGACCCTTTTGCGGCGGTCTTGACCGCCTCCCGCAGTCGGACCCTCACGTCCCCGCCGCCGCCGTCGTCGCTATTGTCTTTCACAGCCTTGCAGAGGTTTGCCCTCATGAGTTTCAGCGACGCCTCCGCCGCGGAGTTGCTCGCGGCGGCAGTCTTCTTGGCGGAGGAGGAAGAAGGAGGCGACGATGCCACCTCGCCGTTCTTGACCACGCGATCCTCCTCTGTTGCGGAGGGGTGGTCGCCCCCGTTGGAGACGGAGGACGGAGAAGAGGTTTCTGCGGCGTCTGGCAGCCCTCCGGCCGCCTTCTCCGAGCCGCTGTTGTCCAGCTTCCTCACCATGTCTCCCACGAGGCCGCTCACCTCTTCCTTGACGCTTTTGGCTTTTGTTGTTGCCGGTGCAGCCGCCGCGTCCGCTGAGGAGGAGGAGGAGGCTTCCTCCTTCTCTCCCTTGTCCGCTCCTTCCACTTTGGCTCTCTTGGGAACGCTCTCCTCCTCCCCCTGCTCTCTCCTCCCTTTGGTCTCTTTGTCCTCCGTCCTCTCCCCCTTGCCCTCCCCCACTAAACCTCGCTTTCGGCCTCGGACGGAGGAGGACTCTGCCGAGGCTGTTGCTGTGGAGAGTGCGCCGACCTCATCCTCCTCTCCGTCGGTTGTGGCGTGCCCGTTGGAGGAGGACGCCGCCGCCGTCGCCTTGTTGCTGTCGGCGCTGCTACTGCTGCTGTTGCCACCCGTAGCGGAAGTATCACAGACAGGGAGAGGGCTCTTCTTGACCTGTATCATCTCTCCGCGCGCCTGCTCCTTCTCCTTGCTCAGGGCTGGACTGGCGGCGGACGAGGACGAAGACGAGGCCGGACTCTGGCGCTGCTGCTGCTGGCGCTTCTTGTCCACCTCCACGATCTCCGGCGCAGGAGGGTTGTCCTGGAACTTTGGCCTCCTGTGCTTCTTAGACCTCTTCTCCCCGTGGGAGGAGGAGGAAGACGAGGAAGAGGAAGAGACCTTTCTGCTCCCGCCTTCGCCTCCGCCGTCCTCCAGGGCGAGGTGCCTCTTGGCCGGCGACGACGACGAGGACGAGGAGCTCCCCGCCGAACTCCTGGAGAGCTGCTGGTGGAACTTTGGCGGCCTCCCGCGCTGGCCCCTCCCCCGGGGCGAGAGGGAAGAGGAGCCTCCCTTGCCGCCGCCGCCCGAGTGCCTCGAGCTGGGGTTCCTGCTGGAGGACGGGGAGGAGCCTCTGGAGCCGGGGGAGGACGAGGACGTCTTGTGGCCTGAGGAAGAGCCGCCGAACCCGCCTCCTCCTCCGCGGCCCTGTGGCCGGCCGCCGCGGCCGCTCATCGCGGCACTGCAGCCGCCGCCGCCGCCGCGGCCCCGGGGCCTCCGCCGCCGCTCTGGTGCGGTCCCGAGGGCGCCGTCGTGGTGATGATGGTGCTGATCAGATTGATGCCGTCTATCCTTGAAAGTTGAGGGCGGCCTCTCGCCGCCGACGTGTGAGACCTGTTGAAAGTGAAGGGGGAAAATCATTTAGTCAGTTAAACTACCTCACAACGTTTCGCCAATAAAAACAAAACTTTACAGTCAACGTGTGCTTGTAACAGAGAGACTATATGAGACACATGCCGATTTCCTATAGAAGTGAGAAAGAGGAATATGTGCACAGAAAACCACGCTCGCTCTTGCAAGTTATTCACGAAATCTGCACGTGGCGCGCATCGAGATAACGATGGTCTTCTGTAGCCCATTTTTAGCTTTACGTCCTTATCTTTGACGAGGACGAGGTCATAGTTCAAAAATTTGACTAGAGAGACTGGGTTTTGTTCCGGTCTAGTACTACACGCTACATATGCTGATGTCCTGTAGGCTTCCGTCTGTATCAAACCAGCACATCATCTGATCAAATGAAGCTTCAAAACTTTGAATTTTTCTGGAGTCGAATGTACGTTGATTCCCCCTTCCTTCCTTCCATCTGATCTTTTTCCCTTATAATCTTCCAAATCGGTTTGAGGGAAGGAGGAGAAAGAAGAAGAAGACACGTTTGTTCGTCCATCATTCCAGGTTATTTTTTTCCCGACTGCCTACTCGTTGCTATTGCCTGTCTAGCAGGCGAGTCGAGCTAGAGAGAGGTGCAGTGCAGCAGCCACGGTAAAAAAGGGGGGGAAAGGAAATGCAGTCTGGCCGCCTTCTTAACCATCCCCCAGGCCCGGGGGCTTCAAGTGAGGGGGGGAAAGAAGGGGGACGGGCTAGACAGATCTCTCTCGCCTGTACGTGGTACACCACCATCACTACGGTACCTATGCGACGGGGCCTCCTTCCCATCACCCCGCCGCTCCCCCTCCCCCCCTAACCTGCCTATATTTACTACTACTACGTCTCTCGGCCATAAAGCCGAACCAAATCATCCCAAGAATGCGACGGAGTTTTCTTTTCTTTTCCCCCCTTTTCTCCGTCATCGCCCGCGTGTGTCCAAAACGAGAGAGCGCCGGACGTGAAACAAGATGGGGAAAGGAATTTCGATCGTTGCTGGCGTTGAAATCTTCGGATGGAAGCATCCGAGTGTCGCTTCTTCCTCTCCGCATCCTTTAACCCTATTCCGAAGCGTCTCGAAATTTCACACCAGCCATGACTAAATACCGTTAGGGGCTACATTGCGGACTCAATATCTGGGATTTTGTTGCATACAAGTGAGCAAAAAAATTTGGAAAAACCTGTTGCTTGACCTCATAATGGCTTTTTTTCCAAGCTCGGTCTCGTACGGCTCCTCTTTAAAGGGACCCCCCTTCAGACGCGGCAGCAGCCAAAGCCAAAGGTGGCGGCGCAGTTCTAGGACCAAGACCGACCAGGAAGGGACGTATGAGTGTAGTGTGCCTACTTCTTTCTCCCTAGTGCTACACCTGCGACTGAGTGCATCCAATCACACAGGTAGAAAAAGAGAGGACGGGGGAGTAGGTAAAAAAATAGAGGGAGGAAGAAAAGAGGCCTTTTCTCCTTCGTCTCCCGTCGCAGAAAATTGCAAGAAAATCCCCGAGACATATTCCAACACCATTAGTTTCGCAAGCTAATTTGAAACCCTTTTAGACTTAGCTTTGGAAAGAAGAAGAAGATCAGAGATGTCTTCTATGCAGTGTCTCGTCTATGGTGCAACCAGGCAACCTCCTTCCTGTCTGTAACGGGCCAGTGCACATTCAGGCCTACCCCCGGCGGCGGCCGCGGCGGCGGCACAGGAAGGAGGAAGAGAGCAGCAGGGCATACGTGTTCAGGAGGCCTAGTACAGCCTTCCTCATTTCAATCCTTTTGCTTCAAAATGGGGGAAACCATCCTTTTTGTCCAAAGAGTACTGTACCATGTTACGAGGAGAATAAAAAACCTTTTTTTGCCTTACACAGGAAGAGACTTTCGTTTGACCCCTAGGCCCACCTGTGTATGAGGGGGAGGGGGAAGGGAGACGTGACTGGAGACGGGCGGACGAGCTCACGAAGAGAAAGAGGGAGGGAGAAACCGTACTGTGGTCGGACGGAGGGAAAAGGAGACCACGGACAAGAAGACGAATTACCGCACTTGCCCATTTTTGGAAAAAGGGGGGTTCTACCTTGCGGGGTGAAAAGAAAAGAAAACATTGGCTTCGTGAAACCATGTTTCCAAGTCAGCGAGCGTTGAAAGTTATTTAAAAACCATTTCTGTTGTTGATAAAAGGTGGTACGTACGCTATGCAGTATTATTTCTACAGTACTGTAGTCCTGCCTTCGGCATCTGTTATCTTGAACAAGAGCAAATAATCGCCCTGCTATGCAAATCATGTGCAGAATATTGTAACTTCACGTAAGGCACTGTGCTATATTTGTCAAAAACAATTTTAAGGCCTCCCCCCCCCTGTACATATGTGCTTCAAGTACCGTACCTGCACCATGCAATGAAAGCGTAGTGCTGTACCCCCGCCGCGCTACCAAAGGGGAGGCAGCGTCGGGTCCATTGCGTGTAGTACAACACCCCTCTCTATTTTCTCTGTATAAGACGGCGGCGGCCTCAATGCAGCTGGAAAGGCCTTGACCCGCTCTGCCGCCGTACGTACTGGAGGAGGAGGAGGAGACGTCTCGACGTGAGGGACAGGAGAAAAGGGGGGGGGGGGAATGAAAAATAGGCCATGGGCACCCTCTCTCAAGTTGAATGGTCGTTTAAGGAGGGTGGGTGGGCGTGATGGCAGGTCGTGAACTTTCAGTGATTTACTTAATACTGTCGCCTACATCTTTTCCCGTCCTGCCAAAGCTTTGGACGTACGAACCAAGATGAAACAGCAATGTTTTCCTTGCAGTATTTGCATCAAAATTATGAAAAGGGAACTGTCCACCTTATTGGCATTTGCAAGATGAGAATACTACGGTATGCTACGTTCCTACCTATACGTACATCGACACACCTTCGAAAACAGCTACTCTTTTAACTATAAAGTCCTAGCAATGCATAAATCAAGCTAGTGGCAGAAAGGTGATTCAACACCCCACCCCAGATGTCACCCCCTTCTTTCCCCCCTTTTTTTTGATAAACCCTTTGAAATTCCGCGTGACCACCAACGTGCGGCGGCGGCAGAAGGGGGTGGCAAAAGGAGGGGGGGGAGGGAGAGGGTGCAAATAAGAAATGAATTGGGTGCTTCTTCTCCCTCCCACCCATCACCACTGACACCCAGTTCAGCCCATAACTCTCAGTCCAAATGCCCCATTCGCTTCCTCCCCGCAAGTGAACCAAAGAAATTGTCGGGGTGGGGGATGTTGGGGTAAGTACTGTAGTAGTGGGTGGGTTTCCTCTGTATGTAACCCCCCTCAGCCGGCCTGACGCACCAAACAGCTGAAGGGGGGGGGGGAGGGGGGCTGCGCTGGCTGCTGCACCAAGGAAGAGGATGGAGGCCAGGGGGGGGGGACTAGAAAAATGGGGGGTGCAAGACCTGGGCGGGGCTGAATCCGGAAAAACCCGGGGTAAAGTGACAACCCGGACCTTGGCGCGTCGCTGGGGGCCGGAATCGGGGTCCTACCTGCGCCCGTTGTGCGCGAAATGGGCCCCGAAAGCGAGGTCGGGGTGGGCGGCCTCCTTCCTTCCACAAAGACTCTGCACTTTTAACTTGTCTCTTTCCTTCTCCCCTCGCTCGCTCGCGCTGCTGCCAAAGGGGGGAAGGGAGAGGAGAGAGGAGGGAGGAGGGAGCGCCCACTCCACTTCGCCCAAAAAGGGAACAGCCCAGGGGGGAAAAGAGGGCGGAAATGGCAGGGCCACTCCACTCTGAGACAGCTGCTTCCCACTCCCCTCCCCTCCCCTCCCCTCCCCTCCCCGCTGGCCCGCCTGGCTGCCTTGCCTGGCCGCAATGGCGTACTACCGTACTTGATCTGTCAGGGGGAGTCCGGGTGGCGCCCGGGGAAAAAATCGTCCGGAATCGTCCCAATCCGGGCGAGCGGCGCCCGAATTCCGGCCCCGCCGGGTGCGCTGGGGTCCCACTCACCTCTCGGCGCGAAATTCAGGACCCGCTCCGTGCGCGGTGTGCCCGAAAATCGCCTCCAAATGTCCGCCCCCCGCACGTCGAATTAATGCCTCTTTTCTTCTTTTTTTCTGCTTTTGATGATATGCTCCTTGCATTGCGGCGGCGGCGGCGGCTGCGCCTCCGGGCGGGCCACACGGCCACGGGCGTCGGGCGCACACCGCCGGGCGGAGAGAAGTGGGCTGCTGCCGCCCACCTCGTCCATTCTGCCCCGGCCTGCCAATCCGCCCTCGCCGCCGCCGTTCCCTTTCCTCTCTGGCCTCGGCGCTCCCCCCTCCCCCCCCTTCGGTGGGTTGCCCACGGACGGAAGAGGAAGAAAACGACGGACGGAGGCGAACGAGAAGAGGGAGCTCTTCCCTTTTCTCTCTCTCTGTGCCCCCTTCTTCTTCTTCCGCTCCTCTCTCCTCCTCTTCGGATTCGGGCGACCGTCGGGCGGACGGGCGGACGCCGGAAGAGGAATCGGTAGGACCGACGGACGGACGGACGGCGGGCGGATTTCGGTTTCCTTCTTCGTGTATTCAAAGAGACCGAGGCGCAGTTTGTTGTGGGAGAAGTCGAATAAACGCCAGAGCAAGGAGGAGGAGGAGGAGCGGGGTACGTACGTGCGTGCCCCCTTCCTCACCTCATCCTTCTTCCTCTCTCCTTCTCTTATTTTCTGGCCGTCCGTCCGCGAATATGTATGAAATGGTGGAAAAGGGGGGGAATTGCATTTAGTTTCGCACTTAAGTCAAGAAAAAACTTTCGTCGTTCGAAACTATTTCTTTAATTCCACACTAGTTGGCATTGCTCCGTAGGGAAAGCTCTCTTTTCCCTTTGGGCCTTTCCCAATTTGGGACTTCCCATCCTGTCTGCAGCCTTCGCAGGGAAGAGAGGACAGGACTGCTGAGGCATATTGATGATGAAGCTGCTCCAATTTCCCCAGAAATGTTTTTTTCGGGAAAGTCCGGGGAGGAATAGAAAGAGAAGAGAAGAGGAGCATCCCCGCATTATTGACAAACCGAAGAGGAGGGGGGGGGAGAAAGACGTCGATTTTCAGCTCCCCCAACTCGCATTTCTGAGAAAACGGCCATATATGTTCGTCACATATAGGTGGTGCCGGATTTGCCCATTTTGAAAGATATACCCACGAGACAAAAATAGAAATTTTTATGATTCGTTTCTGCGCTCGTTGGAATTTCCTGTTTTCATCGTCGGGGAATCCCGTTCTGAAGGACAGCGGCGAGTGGGGGGAGGACCGGGGAGGGGAAAAAACTAACTCTTCCTCTTCTCCCGGAGCTGATAAGCCCTTTGTCGACGAGAAAGAAAGAAAAGGATGAAGTTATGCGCAGTTTTGTCACTCTTTCTCCTCCCTCTCTTTCTCCTCCCCCTCTCTCCGCCGCCGCCGCCGCCGTCTCCCATCCCTCCCCCCTCCGCCCCTCTGGGAATTATGTCATCGGAATCCGCTATGGCTGCTACTACTCTCGTCTTTGACCAACCCCTGTGTCTACAAGGTGCCTTTCTCCTCTCTCTCCCACTGTGTTCCCTTTTTTTGCCGCCCGCATTTCAGGGTTTTTTCCCGCCGGTTATTGCCTCCGAAGGGTTGTTACGAAGAAAGGTGACTCATGCTGAAGGGAGCGAAACAAAAAGGGGAATTACTCAGAAAGTTGGGCAATGTTGTCATGGGCAACAATCATCCTCTCCCTCCGCCCACGCGGCCGATGAAACTTCTCGAAAAATTTCCAGAAGTTAAGGCATGCCGTAACATCGCAAAAAAAGTACCGAGCGTTTTCTGATCTCCCATTTGTGAACAACAAGGAAAAAACCTCCCATTATAATGGGAGGAACGAACTTTCCGCTCATTTCTCCTTTTCCTCCCCTCCGAGCTCCTTCCTGTGTCGGCCCGTAATTGAATTTGTCCATCCGCCAGATGAAGAGATGCCTCACTCAGTCCGCCGCGGCTTTGTCCGCGCATACGGCTTCTCCGCTCCAAGGAGCTTATCCCTCCTGCTCCCTCTTTTATTCTTTCCCTGCAAGACTCCTGTAGTACCCTCACTTGCTCTGTTCGCGCAAAGTGGAGGAATTAAGGGGATTAATGCCGGGGAGGAGGAGGAGGGGGAGGAAAAGGCGACGTCGACTGCTCAAGAAAAGAGAAAGGTCGCATTAGGAGTAGTGCCCCAAAGAGCTTGTTTTGGGTCCTATGGACAGGGTGCACAAAAGTCTCCCATCCATTGTTTGCCCACTCGCAAGTTAAAAAGAGTGTTGTTCATCGTCCCTCCCTTGATGAAGGCTCCTTGATCTCCCCTCTTCTCTCTGGCGTTCTACTCTACGTAAAATGTAGAGGGGAAGGAGGGGGGGGGGGGAAGGACGGCCTTGTTCGTCGGGCGGCGGCCTCGCCTCGCTCACTCCAAAGTTTGGCCGCCGCTCTTCCCCCCCCTCCTCTTTTCCCCTGCCCAGCAGAAGGGGGGAGGGGGAGGGAAAGGGGAAGGCGACGACCAACTCTTTTTCAGGCCAACATAGATTATTCCCCACCTCAGAACAAATCTTCACTGCTGTCGCTGTTTTTGCACAAAAACAACTTTGGCGTGCTTAATAGTTGCGCAATCCCTTCTCTCCTTCATACTTTCCTTCCTGTCTATGCAAATTCCCCCTCTTAACCTTTTTCCCTTCTATCACCCTGCCCGCTCCCCCCGTACGGCGGGGGCCGAAACATATTTGCGAGGTGAGGGGGAGTGCCGCCCCGCGGACGGGGAGGTCGGTTCGGTGGGG
>JAAUXU010127551.1_pt1 | contig 14752 bp, 14 predicted proteins | sample 7278151 | NCBI WGS metagenome assembly JAAUXU01 (sample SAMN14350113, study PRJNA611818) | marine sediment metagenome | isolation source: surface marine sediment (1.8m) | place: French Polynesia: Moorea | collected 2018-08 | reverse complement strand
TCGGCGGCCGGAGAATGAGTGTACCATAAGAGGTGTGACACGGTTGGAGGACCATCTTTATGCGCCGCCTCCGTCGACGACGACTCTTGTGTCGGTGGCTGCAGTGCAGTGCAACCAACGCCCCAACGCCAAAAGAACGTTCACTCTGTTCCTATTTCGCGTTTCGGCGCCCCAGGAACGAGAATATCAATCAAGTGTTCTTTTAAAGAGTCCCCCGCGCCGCGGAAGCGGAAGCAAAAAATAACAATTAAGATACGCAATGTGTACAGTACTTGAAACCCTTTTTATTTAATTCTTTTAAAAAAGTCCGAGTCCACGGACGGGGGAGGGGGGGCAATAAGAAATGCATACTTTCACGAAAAAAAATCACGTCTTGTGGGACTTTTTGGTCAGTCTTTTACAAATGCGATGTGTAAATGACTCCGTATTCATTCCGTAATTGCAATGGGGGGAATTGTACAAGACGCACCCGCAAGTATGTGTGATGATGGATGTTTGACTGAAGTGGGGATTTATAAAATCATACTAGGTGGGGAAATAAAAATATAGAGAGAGGGTATACACCACATGGAGTAGGGAGGGGATACAAAAATCTTGGCAAGCAAAAAATAGTGGGGGAAAGGGACTTACAGCGCTGCTGCAGAATTACCGGTTCAAAAAGCATTCATGTAGTAGACTTAGAAAATCACGGATCTTTGGCGGCCGTTTTGAAAAATTGCCCTGTAGTAGAAGTAGTTCCTCCTCTACGTCCTGTACATCTAGAGCATTCGCGAAGGGGGGGGGGTTTCCGTGCACTTTTTAAATTATTTTTCAAGCACACTTGCCCATGACAAGAAGGGTGGGGGGCGATTATTCCAGCCGACCGTGCACGCCAGTTGGTGGGGGTAATAATAATGCCGCATACGGGACTACAAATGCCATCTTCCTTCCTTCGTCTGCTTCAAGCCAGGTTTTCTTCCTTCCAATTACGTAGGTGGTAGTGGTCGTCGCTTAAAATTACATGTAAGTTCGGGGCCAAAAATTCTTCTCTCCACTCGTGTAGAATATTTTCTTGTCCCAATCAGTCCTCCTAAAAAAGAAGGAAAATCACGATTAAGCAAACTAGATTTTAAATTTGGTTTATAATCATTTTACTCCACGACTTTTATTCTCCACTCACCCACTCCTTCTCGTCAACGCCCTCCATGTCGTCCTGCTCCAGCTTGTTGGAGATCCCTCCTACGGCCCCGCTGACGGCGTCCTCGATGTCCGCCTCCTTCTTCTTGGCGTCTTCGCGGTGCAGCGAAGTGGCGAACGAAGGGGCAGGAGCAGGGGCCTGGGTGGGAGCCGGCTTGACGGAGGCCCTCTGGCTGGTATTCCCTCCTCCCGAGGCCCCGGACAGTGCCGGCATGTCTTCCGGCTTGAGGCTGACCCTTGGCGCGTCCACGTGCTTCCCGGAGAACCATTCTACGGCGGAGAGCGCGGCCTCCCACAGCACCCGGGTGGGCGGGAAGAGGTCGTCCTGGAAGAAGGCGGTCCTGACGCGAGGGACGGAGAAGGCCACGGGCTCGATGGAGTTGTCGGTGAGGCGGTAGGCGCGGGCGAACTCCACGGCGCGCACGTCGCAGACGTTCTTCTGCAGGAAGGCCAGGCCCTGGTGGAGGGAGCCGCCAGGCTTGTACGGGGACAGGGCGAAGAGGTGCGGCGGGTCAGCAGAGACCTCGAATGTGGTCACGGTTCCCTCGCCCTAGAAAGGACACATGAAATGGACATTGCAAAATCTATGCGCCTATGGTCAATGGTGAACCCACGTGGCAATACTTTCACGAGTCACGACAATGAGCAGATGTCCACCGTGTGCTTCTCCAAGATGTGTTTGCACAACAGAGTGCCGCCGGAAAACTTTTCTCCGCAAACCGCGCAAGCCACATTTCAAAGCCGGGGAATAAACTCCCAGAAACAATATTTCTCAATCAAAGTAATGCAAATCTATCCATAATAACCCCTTACTTTTATACTCGCTGTTTCATGTGTAGGGTCAAGGTGAAACTGACGAAGTTTATTCCCGATCCTTTCTTGTGCCTAAAATCTACTTTGTCCTTGTCCCAGTGGAGGTCTGCAATGTGCTCAAACAGCTTCCCTCGTCCGAAGGAGGTCATATTGCACGAGTGGCAGGTCCAGGTGTGGATCCGGTCCAAGTTAAGGGTCACAAAGTTGGTGAATTCGTTGTCCAAAATGGGCTTTCGAGACACTTTCCACATGATTAACGCTTTGCTTCTTTCTCTTTTTCGAAAACATTTTTGACTAGGTTTCCCACACGTAAAACAACGAATTATAAACTCAATTGTTGATATCTATGTATCCCCACGGGGAAAAAAGAGCATATTTGGAAAGCCTCACCTTTCCAGTGAGGAACAGCGTGTTTGAGTCCTCGTCGTAGTATGGGATGAGTATGGCAGGGCTGACGTCCAGGGTCTCGGAGTGCATCATCTTGAGGTCCTCGGTGCGGTAGACCATGACCTGCCGCTCGGACTGGCGCGAGAACCCGGTGATGATGAGGTACTCCCCGTTCAGGACCCAGACAACGCGGGCTCCCTTCTTGGGGACGATCTGGCCTCCCTCCAGGACGGGCTCGGAGCTCCTGATAAATCATTGTCTTGCAATCGCACAACCCGTTTGCCAGCTTAAATGTTTTCGCACCTCCTTGGATCGTAGATCCTTATTTTCCCGTCCCTGCACAGGGTGGCGAGGAAGCGTCCGCATTGACTAAACTGAGCGCTGAAGAGTTGATCGGCATGTCCCTGATGGAGAAAAGCAAGAAAGGTAAACAAAGAACCAAAACGGTGTACATTTTCCCATCCCACCTCCAGTGCGATCATGGGCCGACTGGTGTCCTCCAGGTCCCACAGCTTGACCGTCTTGTCGAATGCGGCCGTGAGGAGGACTCCCTTTGCCAGCGGGTGGAACTTGACGATCTGCACCTTGTCGGAGTGGGCGTCGAACTGCGCCTCCGGAGTCGACACCTGGCTGGGCAGCCCCTCCTGAGGGATTCTCCAGATCCTGACCACGCCGTCGTCGCAGGCGCACGCCACCAGCTGCGGGTCGTGCGGGGAGAAGCAGAAGTCCATGAGTGTGGTGCCGTTGACCAAGGCAGGGGTGACACCGTCGGCGATCCTCCCCGGGCGCCGCGTCTCGAAGACGGCCAGCTTGCCGCCCGGCCCCGTCAGCGGGAGGGCGACGCGGGCGGCATTGGCGTGCACGAAGTCGCACTCTGCCGGACAGGTACGGCTCAGGTTGCGAAGGTTCTCGAAGCGGCCCTTCAGGATGACCTCGCCCTTGAGGTGCTTGAACTTGCTGATCCGGCCGAACACACGCTGGCTAACCGGGCGCTTGGGCGGAGCAGCAGGCTCATCCTGTTGGTCACACGAAATCAAAATCAAGGACCTGAAACACTTTGCATCATCATCAGAACCGTACTTTCTTGCCGTCGTTGGCTAAGAACATGTTCTTCTTGCGCAACTCTACGACCCCGTCTCCCCCCCCGGCCGGCTTCGGAGGAGGCGCGGTGACAGAGATGCGAGTCGCGGCCGGAGTCTCCTTCGGATCGGAGTCCTTGTTCTCCTTGTTGGAGTCCTCGTCGCTCGGGGTGCGGGAGTGGACGGCGGAGGACGGACCTGCGACAGTTAAGGCATCTTGACGGGCAGATTGGCCAAGAGTGTTCTAATAGGCACTTACGGCTTGAACCGTTGGTGGCTGTAGTCACTGGCTGGTTCTTCTTAATGTTCTCCTCCAGCAACTAGAAAGAATTGAAAAGACATAATGTCAATCTACTGTACAATGTCCTGTGCAGGCATACATAGAAAAAAAGATGTTTTTTAGTAGTTTTAGTTTGCACTTCACGCTCTGCGTACCTTCTTCCTGTCTCTAATACTGGGCCGCCTCCTGAGGACTGCCAAACCTTCGTCTCCGGCGGCAGCGGGGTCCTCCTCGTCTTCCTTTTCAAAGTCGAGGGTGGCCTTGCTGCCGCCGTTGGTCTCGTCGGCGGAGGACGAGGAGATGTGGTGATATGTCCTGGTGGCGGGGGGAGGGCGAGGGCTGTCCATGATGGGCTGAAGGGTCAGAGCGGGGAGGGACAGAAGACACGCACGAAAGGTCGTTAGTATGATTATAGCGCACTCGACTCAAAACTGCACAAAACAATAATTCAAAAACAACAAAAAAAAAGTAAAACGTTTTTTAAACAGCCACTTTGGCATACCTTTGCTCCCGCTCTTGGCTTTGGCGGCGGTTTCGGGTTCGAGTCCCCGTTGGATGAGGATCCGTTGACGGCTGTCCGCGGGGAGACTCTTGGCTTTGGTAGGGGCTTGACGAAGGGACTGGACGAAAGGGTCTGCACGATTCAAGGACGGAAGAAGGACGAAAGCGCAAGTAAGCAACATTGGCAGGACAATAAAGAATTAAACATGGGGATGGACAAGAAAGCTCACCTCTTTGGATGGATGGTTGCTCCTATCTCCATTGGATGCGGGTGAGGTACCGTTGGAATGCGAAGAATCCCCGTTGGAAGAGGTGGAGAGCGTGCGGCTTCTCTCCTTCAATTCCTCTTCCTAATAACGCAAAAAGTGAGAAAACGAGTCATACAATTGTTCGCTTCTTTCTTACCTGGAAAACAGTGAGGACTTCTTTGGGCCTTTTCTTTGGGTCCAGGCTGATCTTTCCCGGCCTTGGGTCGTTCTCCCCTCCCTTGAGCCAGTCTTCTGGCCCCATAGCGGCGCGAAGACCGACGGTGTCGGGGTAGATGTCGGCGTGATATTCGCGGTAGGACTTCCTGGGCACCTGCCACGGGATTGGAACGACTGCGTCCGAGCAGAGCTGTAGCACCCTGTTGACCTCCCCCGTCATGACGTCCATGGCCCGCTTGGGGACGAGGCAGGCGCCGCGCGTCTGGTCGCCGCTGTACTTGAGGCCCTCCACGATGAAGGGCTCCCGCTCCGTCACCTCCACGAACTGGATGTTCCTGTCGCCCTTGCCACACAGGAAGCACATGTTGGTGTCCACGTCCAGCAGAGGGATCAGGATGCCAGAGGACATGTCCAGCGGGAGGTGCTTTTGCGGGTCCTTCAGGTTGCGCATGTCTCGGACGAAGAGCTCCCGGAAGCGGTCGCCGGAGAAACCAGAGGTGAGGAGCCGCCGCCCGTCCCCGCCCAGCCAAACCACCTTGGAATCCTTGATGCCCTGGTGGGAGTCGGACTCGGCGGCGACCTGTCCCTGTCTGGGGTCGATGATCCTGAGGGTCTTGTCCTTGCACTGCGTGGCCAGGAGGCCGCCTCCAGGGTGCCAAGCGATGGAGTGGATCTCATCCCCGTGGTCCTGAAACGAGCTGTAGACTTCCTTTCCCTCCACCAGGTCCCAGGCGTAGAGCGACTCTCCCGAGGTGGAGGCCAGGATGGAGTCGGCGCACGGGTTGAAGGAAAGACACTCAACGCGGCGGGGCTGGCCGGGGAGGAGCAGCTCGGGGGATAGCGGGCCTGCACCGGGGTCAAGGCCGGACTCGGGAATACGCCATAGCTTTATCTGGAAATAGTCATGTATCAAAAAGTGGAAAATCAGCATATTTGACAGCTTGATTTGTCTCACGGTTAGGTCCTGCGACCCTGTGGCGAGGAGGCCGTCATCGAAGGGGGAGAAGCAGAAGTCTGTGACAAAGTCAGAGTGTGCGTGCAGCAGGGGAACGGCGGCCTTGTTGACCCTTCCTCTGGTGGATAGGGGCAGCACTGCCAGGCTAGAACCCTGCGCCTCCCAGTTGAAGGCGGCGAAGGCGGCCGACGCGCTGATCAGGTTGCCGCGGCCGCGGTAGTCGCCGATTGACAGACCGCGGATCTGGAAGAGGTATTCAAGATTACAAACGGAGGACCGACATTGGAAAAGCAAAAATCGTGGAATAAGTCAAAGGGTTCACTCACCTGCTGTTCCAATTTTGGTACCACCGGGGCGGCGTTCTTGTACTTGGAGGCCTTGAAGCGCCAGGCCATAGTCCTGACAGTGCTGACTGGTCCAGAAGAGGTAGTTGTCGCTGTGTCTGCTGTGCTACAGGCCGAGAGGGCCCCGTTGCGACGGCCCAGGGACTAGGAGAGGTAGAGGACTGTAAGAGGGGGGATACAGCATGGTTAGTACATGGGGTAACATTGTCTTAAAAACCTTTTTGTCCTTGCTTCCAATAACACTCTGTATTTGTTTGTTACTACACGGATTTTTTCTCTGAAGGCTCACATTTGGGATCTGCCATAATATAATCACAGGAACGTACGTCGACGCAGACAGACAGACACACGGTTATTTCACTTTTTTTCCAGCGAACAAAAAAAAGAGAGCAACCCAGCCTTCTGTTTCCCCCTTATAGCAGGAAACAGAGCCCTTTTGATAACAGCCACTTCTGTGCGATGTGTGCATACTGCACAATCTTGTGTCCTTTTCTCAGGCCCTTTCTGACATAAAATAGCTTAGGAACTCCTCTTCCTCTCTTTTTCCCTAATCGCTGCTGTGTTCCTCGCTTGACTTCCTGTAGCACCTCTTGGCCCTCTTGGCCCTGCTGCTTTTCTTGAAATGGGGCCGGACCTCGGAGGAGGAGGAGGAGGACGGGCCCGGGGAGGAGGAACGGGGAGGGGAGGAGGCTCTTGTGGAAATGCCTAGAAATCGGCTTCCGCTGTTGGATGTTGAGGTTGATGGTACTGGAGGTGCTGGATTGTCCGATTCCTCTCCGTTTCTAACATCTCTGCGGTCTCCCGGCAGCTCCTCCTCCTCGCTCAGGGCCAGGCGGATCTCCTCGCTCATCAGGCCTGCCGCTGGGCCCTCCTCCGGCAAGGACAAGAGGGCCCTGGGAATGCTATTCGAAGTCGCCTCCCTTTGTATCACAGTATCTTCTTCAGCACCGTTGTTGACCTCGCCTAATCTACTAGAGTGATCGGGGGAGGGCAAGCGAGGTCCGATGAAGTCTGTTCCATCATCCGAATCGGTGTCCGATCCTTCCGTATTGCTAGTCGCCGCCTCTTCTTCATTCTCCTCCTCTTCACTACTATCGTCTGTCGAGACCGATATCACGTTCATGGCCTTCAACATGGCCCTCCTCACGTAGGTGGCGTTAACCTCGGTGGCGGCTGCGGCGCCTGCCCTCCGCTTACAGGGTATACCTCTAGAGGAAGAGTTGGCAGCCCTCTTTGCCATCTGCTGCCTGCGCCGCGCGATGAGGTGGGAAATCCTCCAGCTGCTGTCGTCCCTCCCCTCCTCGTCCTCATCCTCCCTCTCCGTCCGCGGGGAACCAAGAGGCCGCGGGGAGTTGCCTAGCTCTCCCCTGTCTTCGTTGACGCCGTCGTCGCCTCCGTCGTCCGAGCTGGAGGAGTTGCCCTCCACCTCCCGCTGCACCAGGGAGTCGAAGAAGGCCATCATCCGCGGGTTCTCCTCAGTGGACTCGGCCGAATAGTCGTGGGTCATGAAGGAGCCGCTCTCCAAAGAGAGGCGAACGTACTCCTCGCGGCTGTAGACCTTCCTGCCCAGGTGGGGGACTCCTGTCTCTGGCGCCGAGTCTGGATCGATGGAACCCTTGCTCTTAGGCAGCGGGAGGGAGCTCCACAGCTTGATGACCTTCTCCACCCCCGCGGAGGCCGCCGAGCATGTGGCCTTGCTGAATCGAACTTGGTTTACGATGCTCCTGTGGCCGTTGAGGACGAGGTGGGCACCGTCCACAAAGGTCTTATCCTCCTCCTCCGGTATCCTCCACATGTAGAGGTTGAAGTCGTCCGACCCCGACATGACGAACTCGTCGTCCATCCCGGCGAAGCAGCAGCTCTTCATGGTACAGCTGTTGTAATAGCCAGGGTGGTCGAACTGGCAGAGTGCCACCGGGGAGTGCAGGTCGTAGAGCGCGGGGGGCAGGCGCCGGCGCAGCGCCAGCAGCCTGGCGCCGGAAGAGTCAAAGCGGACAGACATTGCGGACTCTGGTCTCCCGCTCACGTTGCCGTACTCCATGACAACTCTGCGCGGGCGGCGCACGTCCCACAGGGCGGCGCCGTGGTGCTGGTTGGCGGCGGCGAGGAGCCGGGGGGCGGCTGGGTTGAAGCATACGGCGTGGAAGGGGGCGGGGTAGGCGGCCAGCAGGAGGGAGGGGTCCTTGTCGGTGGAGGGGAGCCGCAGGTCGAAGAGCTGCAGGCCCCCGTCGGAGCAAGCGGTGGCGAAGAGGGAGGGGTGGGCGGGGGAGGCGGAAACGCCGTACACGGGCTCGTCGTGGGCGAAGACGTCAACAGGCTTGCCGGTCTCCAGGTCGTGCACGATGACCTGCTCGTCGTTGCCGCCGGAAAAGGCGCGACTAACGCCGGCGTCAAAGTCCAGGCAGAAGATGTTGGAGGCGTGACGCGCCTTCAACACTCGGAAAGGACCCTTCTTGGCATAATCCTGCCCGGGTTCCTGCCCGACCGCGGCGGACAGGCTCCACAGCAGGACCCGGTGGTCGTCTCCGCCCGACAGGAGTAGGTCCCCGCCGGGGGAGAACTCCAGGGCGTTGACGCAGCCGAAGTGCCCGAAGAGATCCTTGGCGAAGAGTCCGCGGGCGGAGCGGAGGCGGCGACGGAGGAGGGCGGGGCGGCCGCGGCACTCGCCCAGCTGGCGACGGCACACGAAGGAAGACAAGTTCATGATGGTATCCTTCACTTGGAGTTCAACTGGGCATCGTGAAGACGGCGGGGGTTGGCCCAGAGGATCGGGGTTCCTCCGGGCGTCGTTCCGGAGTCCGGGTGGATGGGTGGGGGTCTCTCTCTCCAGCCGCGCCTCCTTTTTTCCTTCCCCAGCTGATTTCCTTCTTTCCTCCTCCTCCTCCTCTTCTTCTCCTTCTCTCTCTTCTTCTTTGGTGAATCCCGTTCCAATTCCTCTTCAGCTCACTCACTTATTTATCCTCCGCCCATTTTCGCCACCCATTTACGATTCCCTCGGCGGGAGAGGAGGATGGGGGAGGGCGGAATTCCGAGAAATAAATGGTCTCTTTTGCCGGCCGGAGGAGGAGAGGGCTGCTGTTGTTGCTCCCTCCTCCTCCTCCGCCTCCTCCGGGTTCTCGGGCGGGATGGGAAAGGCTGTGGCTGCGGCGGCGCCCCTCCGCCCTCCGCCTCCCACCCTCATGAAAACATCGACCGTCGCTTGAAAGAAAGTCTTCTCCCGCACAGATAGTCCCGGAGAGAAAGAATATCGCTGCTTGCTAGGATGGCAAGCGGTGGCAGACTGCGCTTTTCTTACATGTGTAGGCACCGGATTTTGCAGACTCCTTCTTCATTCTTCTCTCACGGAGGTTCTAGGCCTCTTATCAAGCATAGTACCGTAGGCCCTCAAACGTTCAGGGGTGAAATCACTCCTTCGTTCCCTTATTTGCAACGGTCTCTTTTAAAGCATTCACCATACAGCGTGGCAAAAGAATGACTTGATGATGTGTATGCCGGTTGCCGGTGCAATTTGGAAGTGACTAACTTTTATTTTCGCCGAAATCCCAAGTGAGTAATCGGCCTCTTTCTTTCTCCAAAATAATGCACTTTCAGTTTTAGACGACGTGTGTCTGCTGTGCTGATACCAAGAGATCACTGGCAAAAAAACCCTCAAATCTGATCTGACGCGCCTCCTCTGCTGTTCAAGGAGAAGGCCGGGGAGTGGAGGTTGGACAATTATCCCTCACAGCAGTGCAGCAGCGCAAAGCGTACAATTTCGAGTTCACAGGTGAGGAGGCAAATTTAATGGTCGAAAACTTGAGACGACACAGTGGTGGTCTGGGAGGGGGAAGGAAGGCTTGTCAAAGGAGAGAAGGGAAGAGGGGGAAATTATCTGAGACTGCGTGTCACGGGTGAAAAAGTTCAAGCTTCTTCTCCTCTGGAAAAACAATTTGCAACAAAACGACTGTTTTTCTCAGCGAAATATAGCAAAAATAAAATTTACCACTCACCTCTCTTAGTCGCCTTTTTAGTGCACTTGGTAAATTGCCGGTATGACTTTAACTGCTGCATGCAGCCTGCAAAAAAGTACAGTACTTTGGAGGTGAGTAGAATCATAGAAGACTGCTTAAAGTCTTCTATGGATGGATTGACTTTCTTTCCTCCTCCAACCATTCCCACCCCAATCCACCCGCCCCGGTCTTTCTCAGACGCCCGCCCCCGAGCTAGACGATTATGCGCCTTTCTCTTCTAGTGGCTCCTCCCCCCTCCTCCAGTACAGTACGTACATGGGGTACAAAAACAACCCTCTCTTCTCCACGAGAAGCCGGAGACGATCGATAAATGGTTGTTCCCGCTCTTGCTCTCCCTCACGGTAATGGTTGATGATGGCAAAATGGCAAAAACAATCCATTTGCGTATTGCAAAGCCACACATTAGCATTTTGCCGCTTCTAAGGCGAAGAAACGAGAAACCTACAGGCATCACCTTAATTACATACCAACAAGGAGGAGCAGCAAAAGCAGCAAACCCTGCCTTAGTTTTAAAACTACTCCTCTTATGCAAAACAACATTTAAAAAAAGTTGGGTCTTTTCTTGACCATTCAAACATTCAGCCTGGGGGTACATCTAAATTTCAACATAAATATTTTTATTTTCTTCTTTAAAAACACTATTTTAAATTTGTAACTTTAAAAGTTAAATTTGTCATCATTTGCAATGATTTTTGACATAAATATTGAATATTTATTAATCAATCCTTGATGTACCGCTAGCCACACCTTTCTAGGTGTACAATAGATAAAACACAGTTTTACACCAGCTATTAAAAAAGGAATAGTTCTGCAAGTGAGGCGCATGTTTATCCCAAGTTGGAATGGACTTGTGGTGACCGTGTTAGTAGTTAGTACATACGGTAAATTAAGAAAATACACGGAATTTATTGAGTCTAGCAAAAAAATAATATTTACAAATCTCGGCATACAATACAGAGCGCGTCAAGAAATTACATTTTCATACTGTCCGATGCTAAAAATGCCCGCCTTTAGAGAGCAGCGCGCCAGCATTTAATGTTAATCGAATAGAAAAATTCAGTCGGAATCGTAATCGTCATCGGCCGGCTTGTTGTTGGAGGCGCTGCCGCTTCCTCCAGCTCCTGCCTCTCCTTCCTCCTTCTCTCCGCCGTCCTCTTCTTCCTCCATGAGTTCCTTCAGCAGCTTCTTCTCGTCCTCTTCCATGCCATCGTCTTCCTCCTGCTCCTCCTTGACCTCCGCCTTGACCTCCTCCTCCTCCTCCTTGAACAGGTGTGGCGCGGCCTCCCTGGCCTTTGCCATGGCCTTCCTCACCTCCAGCCCCAGGAAGAAGCCCATTGGCGGCGCCACCGCGTTGCCCACCTGCCTGTGCTTGTCCAGCACGTTCCCGTAGAAGCGGTACCAGTCCGGGAAGCCCTGGGAGCGGGCGCACTCGCGGACGCTCACCAGGCGGTCCTGCTCGGGGTGCAGCACGCGGCCCTGACAAACGGGGAAAACGATCAAGTGAAAAATTGAAAAACAGTGAATTTCCTTCTATAATTTTCAACGAATTTTAATTTGCTAAGATTTATCTCTCTAATCCTGCCGCCAAGGGAGAATTAAGTATGAAGAGGAAAATCAATTGGGCTATCACGCGTTTTCTTGTTCACCTGTTTGCCCATTGGCTCCGGGTTAGTGACGGTGGTCGAGAAGAACCCGTCGTACTCGAGCCTTCCGTATAGGCCGGCCCACTGGTTGTGTCGCCCGGAGGTGTGCGGGAGGCACCAAGGGATGATGGTGTTGGTCTGCTTGTCCTCGGGGTCGCACTGACGGTGCTTGCCGGACATGCACTTGCACACCCCGCGGAGGGCGCCGGTGGAGCTCTTGCCGCGGAGGTAGTCGGCGTAACTGAGAAAGTAAAATAGAACAATTGTAAATTTCCCCCAAAACCTGAAATGAATTTTAAAAATATTTACTTGTAGACGAGCTTCTCTGTGTATGTCCCGTCGCTGAGCTTGACCACGGTGTTGGGTAGGTCCCTCCAGTCCGAGCCGGGCAGCGTTGGGATGAGGGCCATCCTGGCCTCCACCAGCGGGGACATGACCTTGGTGATGTGGTCGATCAGGCCGTTGGACTCGACGTTGCGACGCATCATCTTTTGGAAGTGCGTGCGCGGCTCGCAGTTGTAGCTAGTCACCTGGGGAAGGAAAGAGAAACTAAATCAGATAAACATTTCAGAAACTTGATGTTTCCTTGCACTGAAAAACAAATCCGAAAAAAATATTTGGGGAACTGCGGTGGTCAAAGTTGGCAATCATAATATAGCGTTAGTCCTTGCCTCTTGCCCGTGGTGCTGCACCTGCCTGGCCTGCCCCTGCACCTGCTGCCTCCTCTGCACCTCCGGCAGGTCGCTCATGCAGTCCCTTACAGTGATGGTGCGATAGGGCGCGGAGTCCATCCACTTGATGTTGGACTGGCAGATCTTCTCCCCGACCTGCGCCGACAGCGGGGTCGTCACGAACACGTGTTGAGGCTCGGGGAAGAAGGGCAGGCTCTCCCCGGGGGCGGCGGCCAGCAGGATGGCGCGGCGGCGGGTCTGGGAGACGCCGTAGTGGCCGGCCTGCAGGATACCGAAAGTGACAGAGTACCCCATCTTGAGCAAGCCCTTGATGCACAGGCGCAGCACGGCGCTCTTCTTAAACGTCGCAAAGTTGCGCACATTCTCCAGGATGAAGTAGCTGTTGAAGATAAGAATGAAATTTCGAAAAATAGCTTTACAATCTGTTTGATCAACTCACTTTGGCCTGTAGTAGTCTGCGTAGCTGAGGTACGATGCGATGAGCGAGTTCTTGAAACTCGAGTACTCCCTGTAGTTGAACCTGTTCATGCCCGAGAAGCCCTGGCAGGGCGGGCCCCCGCACAGCAGCTCCACCTCGCCCTTCTCCGGCAGCCTCTGCCTCTTGGAGTTGTGCCCCTCTCCGTCGATGGCCAGCTTGAGCAGCTCGTTGCAGTCGTCGGTGAAGACCTCGCAGTTGGGGTTGTTGAGCTTGTAGGCGTTGGCGGCGGGCTCGAAGACCTCGATGGCCCAGGCAGAGTCTGCCACTCCGGACTGGTGTAGGCCCAGGCTGAGGCCGCCGCACCCGGCGAACACGTCAAGGCAGCGGAGCGGGCGGCTGATCTTGGGGTGGGCGCCGTCGGAGGGGGCCTTCTCTTCGGAGGAAGCGCTCTTCCCGTCGGCGCAGGAGACATCCTCGGGCTTCTTGGAAGACTTCTTGCCTGCGAGAACATTTTTATCGATTATTTCAAAAACAAATTACATTTCCCCCATGCACACTAATTCGAAACTTACTAAATTCAAATTTGAAATTTCTCACCTTTCCCTCCGCCCTTTGCCTGCCTGCCGTATCGCTCTGCCTCCACTGGCAGCTCCTCGAACTCCCTCCTGTGCCTGCTGTAGGCCATGTTGTAGTAGAACCTGTACTGCCCCTCCCTGGTCCACTGCGGGGCGGGCACCTCCAGGTGGTTCTCGTTACGAACGAAGCAGCGGCCGCGGACGGAGGAGGAGTCCACCGTGATGACATCGTCAGACCAGTAGACGAAGTTGAGGTCCTTGGAGAAGGCCTCCTCGGGGGTCAGGCTGGTGTTCTCGGGGCGGTACAGCTTGCGCACGCGCAGCTTCACGCCGCGACGGCCCTCGCTGTCTTGGCTCACAACCTAATGACACACAATTCGAATTTCCCACAATTTAATCAAACAAAAATACCAATTTCCCTGACCTGTGTGATGATGCCAATGCCGAATGGCTTGGAGATGGTCTCGTTCGATCCCTTGACCCTGACGGTCTTCCTGTAGAACTCTGGGTACTTTTCCTCGTCCACCTCGCGCTTCCTCTTCTCTAGGTCGTCGTCCTGACGGGACTTTCCTCCTAAAAAAATGAATAGATGAATAAATAACATATCTCTTTAAAAAGGGAAATCCCATACCTGAAGACTTCGCACTTCCCGCGGCGAAACCTGCCACGTTGTAGAAGACGGCGTCGTTCACGCGGAAAGTCTCGTTCATCATCCTGGCGGCCCTGAAGAGGTGCAGCGCGCCTCCCCTCGTGCTCCCCTCCTCGTCCTGGTCTCCAGTCGGCTCGGCCGCCCTCGTCACCTTGCCCGCCTTGCGCCAGCGCATCTGATCACAGTCGCAGATTGCGCAAAAGTCCAGCTGGTCTGCGTTCTCCGACTCCGGCTTGGCCACGTCCAGGGCCTGCTCGAAGCGGCAACACTCCTCGTCGTACCTGAAAAGAGGAATTGGTTAGAACAAGGCTAAATGTGGTTGGGGAGAAATCTTTCACAAACTTCTGACTGTGAAATTAGCTAATAGCATCGTCATGGTTTCTTAAGCAATTCCATTTCACCAAATGTCATCTGGCACCTGTTCTTGTAGTAGAACACGTTTTCCTGGTCCTTGATCTCCTTTGGGATGGGCGGAGCGGCGAGCGCAGCCTCCTCCGTCCCTCCCGTGGCCACGAACTCCTTCCTCCCCAGCGGCGGCCAGTACACGGCGTGGGCCTTGCCCGAAAAGTTGGACAGGAGCGCGTTGTCGCAGTACACCACCTATAAAAAAGAATTTAGACATGAGATACATTTTGTACATTTATGGGAAATACGAAGCATTGTTTGAATATTTTATCGAATGAAATACCTGGAAGACCTCGTTGTCCTCTGCGGCGTCGGTGAGGACTGTCTCGTTTCCCTTGTCGTACCAGTGCACGTGGGCGTACTTCTGGCCCTGGTCGTCCTCGAACAGGTTCGCGACCCG
>JAAUXU010116718.1_pt1 | contig 14753 bp, 13 predicted proteins | sample 7278151 | NCBI WGS metagenome assembly JAAUXU01 (sample SAMN14350113, study PRJNA611818) | marine sediment metagenome | isolation source: surface marine sediment (1.8m) | place: French Polynesia: Moorea | collected 2018-08 | reverse complement strand
TGCCATGATTGTCCTCCTTTGTGGCGTTCTGGCTCATCCCACAGACGTCGTCCGAGATGAAAAGTTGCCCAGATTTGTCTCTCTTGGTCGTTTGTGCTCCAGGGGACACAACATGGGTGAGCTCCATCGATTGGCGAACGTTGGCGCCGTTGAGAAGATTCTTCAAGTGCGATCACGTCAAGAATTATACGGTTAAAATTGGTGTCGTTAGGAGAGTTTTATACTCTGGAGTCTCGTCTGTCGTGGGTTGAGTGGACAAATTCCTCCCCAAAAAATGACCGGGATCGGTTCATTAGGGGGCAAACTTTGGTGCGAGCCGAGCACGTGTTTCTTTCTCCCTCTGCGTAGGTGGGCAAAAGTGTCGGAAACGTGATCGATCTGAACTGGCCAATTTCCCGTTAAATTTGCAACCTGAGACGCTTTAAAAACGTTGGCCATTCAGGGACAGCAAACTGGTCTTTAGACGTGCTAAATGTGCGTCGTCCAAATGCGCCACATCTAAGGTGACACCACAGTTTGGTCGAAAAACTGTCTTCCACAGCGTTGGTCGAGGCCAAAGTTGCGGCCTCACTGACGGCCTCTGAACAGTCGACCTCGACATCGGCGGAAGCCTCAAAAGTCCAGATTCCACGTGAGCCAAGAGTCCGAAGACCTTGGCCTCCAACTCCAGTGATGAGCGTCGTCTTGAGTGTCACATGGATGTTTGTATGGGAAAGTGTAGCAGTCGTCGAGTTGCAGCTCAGTCACCCGCCAAATAGATGCGCCCGACTTCATTTTTCACCCAGAAGAGATCACTCAACGGGGAGACCCAGAGCGACCAAGGACGAGACAAGATTTTTGACCACCCACCAGCCAGAACTTCCTGGCATAAACAGAGCTGCATCCACAGCAGAGAGATGTTTATCGCCGATTCCGTCACTTGGCCTCTCTTTAGCTCTCACGAGGCGGCTGCAGCCAGAGATTCAAGGAAACAGTTAAATGTGGCTCACACTGGTTCTAATAACTCCTAACATGTGTACGCAGAGCAGGGACTGGTGCAAGTCTCACCTCAACTTGATCTCTGCAACACTGAGCGTGTTGAGTCTTAAGTCTGTTACATTAAGAGTCGTGAGTCTTAAGTCTACAACACTGAGGATCTTGAGTCTGCAACACTGAGAGTCTTGAATCTTAAGTCTGAAGCACCGAGGGTCTTAAGTCTGTTACATTAAGAGTCGTGAGTCTTAAGTCTGTTACATTAAGAGTCGTGAGTCTTAGGTCTGTTACATTAAGAGTCGTGAGTCTTAAGTCTGTTACATTAAGAGTCGGGAGTCTTAAGTATACAGCACTGAGAGTGTAAGCAGAATAGGGACTTCTGCAACAGTTAAGTCGGCAGCACTGAGGGTCTTAAGTCCGTTACACTAAGGGTCGTGAGTCTGCTGCACTGACAGTCTTATGTTTATTACTGAGAGTTTTAAGTATGCTACGCTGAAACAACTTAGTAAAAAATCCTCAGGTTTTACTTAAAACTCGGATCTCTTTGAAAAAGTTCTAATTACCCAAACGAAACAACTTTATGACTGTTGACTGAAACTGTTACTTTCGGAAAAAAAAACTGCTCTGGTGTACTCAAGAACTCCGTTCTTTTCAAAAAGTGTATACAAAGTTCCAAAACCTATGCCAGACAGCTTCAACTGCATAAAGCCCAAGCTTGAGATTGGCTGCTACAACATTTGTGAACACAGTTCAGAAAAATGAATACTATGCATTTATTCACAGCTACTGTGTGAAACTTGAGTCATCCCAAAAGTGGCCACAGTCCTGCAGTCACCACAATGCACTATTAAGTGACATGCGTATATAAAAGTTTAAAGGCAGATGAACGAAGTCTTTTTTTATTTGCACTTGACAGCACAGTAAGGTTACGACTCAACTTTACTGTGAGTCATCACAAAACCGTCACTGCTCATACATCTATAATCATCTGTTTGCTTGTTCTTCAGCTTATGTTATACAAGTTCAAAAGCAACTTGTTGGGCGGAGCAAAACACCACTTCTTTTCACTTGACTGCGGAGTCTTCATATGAGTTTGGATATCCACAGGGAGGCCCCATTTTGTCGTTTACAGTGACATCCCTTCCATAGCTTTGCTTGGACATCCCCATCATTAATACAAGTCACAGCAGTCAGTGGAGACATTCTTACAGTGCAGTCCTTACAACAGTGGACGCTGCATATGGGACATTCTCTAGTGCGTACAGGAGTTTCTGTTTACACAAGAGCAGGCTGTAGTGCGAACAGTGACAGATTTAGTATCACTCCAGGCCAAGTCGCTATGTCCATATCAAATTGTGCATTCAGACCAGGAATTTGACCCAGTAGCAAACAGCTTTAGCGATTGATAGTTAAAGGTTTCGACTATGAATGGCAACACTTGAAATCATTTGAAACCCCCCTCACAACCCTGCAATGTGCACCGAAAATACTGTTATGGACCCACCCACCCCCAGCAGTATGCACATGTTCAACATGATGCATATTGTGTGGATTGGGCTGAGACATCTCTATAATATATGGTTATTACAGTAGACTCATGATTCGCTGTCACTAAATGAGGCACTCGCTGTTTATTGAATAGAATGTGCAACCTTCACAGGCTGTGACATTGTTGTAGCGCGTTGTAGCTCCCACCTCCATGTGGAGTGACAGCTCGGGCTCCGCCCCCGGGTGTCGCTACCGTCGGAGTCCACTGTACAATTGTGTCCTTTTATTATACTATATAAATATGAATGAATGACAGCAGACGTGGTCTGTGTCCGCACCGACAGAAGTGCTGTCATCTGGCCCCAAAGTAAGTCTTGTCCTTTGTCATTGTCAGACCAACAATTGAGAGGGTCAAAAGATGACCGAAAACTGTTCACGTCCTCAGTGAAGGGAATCTGATCTGGGCAACGCTAATTCCACTGCTCCAGTGGCTGGCGGAGCCTCCAAGAACGTCCGGAGTCGACAAGATTGAAGAGATCCCGCGCAGTGATAAAACTGCGATTAAGAACAGATACTGTTCAAGAATCCCTAGGGTTTTTTTTACCTCCTCCGCGGAGGATTTGCAATGTATACATGCGGTCTGGGTGGTCCAATTGCAATTTCATGCTCGTCAGAGATCCCCTTTTTTTTCTACTCACCTCTATTAATAATGAATAGATTGCGGAACTTTAGGTAGAAACCCAAAAATGCGGCCGAAATTGAAAAACTAGAGAAGAGTTGTCAGATTACTTTCTCGATCCTCCATGTTCGGTCTCGTGTTGTTCAAGTTGGATTAGACTCGATTACGTCTCAATGCCATTGCTGACATCTGGATCTCGGTCGTGTCCGCCGAAATTGCTCACCCAAAGATTCCGAGGTCTCGTGCTGATCTGGGCAACTATGAGAGATCGATTGCCAAGAGCATCTTTTCTCGTGCTATTTCCAAACAGCTCTCAGTGATCAGTTGCCAGCAGCTGAGTCCGCTGCTCACATTTTTGTTTGGGAGGAAGAAATCTTGAAAATAGAGATCGATGAGAGTTTTGCGCTGCTTCCTCCCCTTCCCTGCAACTTTGCCTTTGCACTGTCTGGATCTCAGGACAGTGGAGACTCCATTTGACCGGTCTCGGGTCAGCTAATGCGGCTCCAGAGTGCGCAATCCCTCAGGAGGGGATTTCTCCATTTCACGAGGTGACTCAAAAGACGTTTAAATCGAGATCTCACTGTCACCATGTCAAAATTGCTGCCGACGACATTTAAGAAGCTCGAGCGGGGGAGAAAGGAAGAAAAAAAAAGGGGTGTTCACAGTAATTTAAAGAGCGCAAATGTGGCTCTTGGGAGTTTGCACTGCGATTTATGATAGGCAAATAGCGTAATGGCAGCCCTGAAATGTTATCCGCAACACAATGGGGGGTCTGAAACGTTACCCACAACACGATGGTAGCTCTGAACTGTCAGTCACCGGCAGCATGAAAAGCTGGGCGATGCCGGCCTCTGCATAGTGGTAGCTCTGAACAGTTGGGCACGGGCCGCGCAATAAGCTGGGAGAGGCTAGCCGGCCTCTGCGTTGTGGTAGCTCTGAAACGCCGGCCACAACACCATTGCTGTCAGTCACATGCAGCATAATAACCTCAGAGATGTTGGCCACTGCATCATGGTAGTTCTAAAATGTCACCCGCAACATATTGGCAGTTCTGACATGTTATTGGCCTCAGGCAGCCTAATAAGCACAGAGATGTTGTCCTCTGCGTTATGGCAGCTCTGCAACGTCACTCTCAACATGTCGGCAACTCCAACACCTCACGGGCAACGCAATGGCAGCTCTGAACCGTCAGTCGCAGTCAGTGGTAGATGTGAAATGTCACCCACAACACTTTTCCGCGCGTCCCAGAGCGGCTCTCGACACAATGGCAGCTCTGAAGCGTTGTCTGCTTAAAGGCAACGGTGATGAAACCGTGTTAAAAAAGGAGAGAACAACGATTCGATCTTAATCTGTGGAGTTTTACATAGCCGGAATTGCGTGGCTTCCGCTTCCTGCGTCGTTTCCTGCGTCAAAATCTCTCGAAAACTCGCGCGTGCCTTGCAAAAAGTGCTGTCAAAGGGGGGAAAAAATGGGAAACTGAGCCGCGCCTTCAAATCCCTAGTTTGTCAAGCTAATTGCATTTCCAATGCAGCTGCCGAGTCCGTCATTGGTCAAGCAGCGGAAGTTGGAGCTCGTCAAAAGGGGTGTGTGGACTGTGGCAGTGGCTGGATCCAGGGGTGATTCAATTTCCTCAATGATGGCAACATCATTGCCGCAATAAATAAACACTGGAGCAGTGGCAATTTTCATGGGGATGAAGAGAGAGCTGGGAAATTGCACGGAAACTCAAGATGCTGTCAAGGCAGCAAATCTTCTATGCTGCGCAGAACTGCTGCTCAGAGTGGGTCAGTGTTGTGTCCCACATGGGAATGATGTTGACTTGACCAAATCCAGGCTTTGTCGGGACTCGTCAATGATCTCTGCAGCTTTGTCTGCTTTTCCTTCCTGCCTTATCTGATGCTGTCACCAAAAAAATCCGCATTTGATTAAATTGCGTGCAAAATTGTTGTTGCCACATTTGTGCAGTCAATCTCTGTCAGCTGTGGCCTGTTTTTGCAGTGCTGAATGCGTGGCGAAAACCGCAGTCAGTACTTGGTACTGTATGTGGCAGGCCTTTAAAAGTACTTCACGCACAGACCACATGGGGACCTCAGTGACTACAGTGACAGAGCGGACCGACCAAGCCTACAGCAGCCTCGTCAGTCACGTAGCCGCTTGTACTTTGGTTAGGTACTTTTATAAAATCGGAGGTCACAGGACTGGGTGACCTCGCGGCCCTCGCAATGTCCAAGTTTGCTGAAGCCCATGACGTCAACGGGGTTGGCACCTCGGACGACTTTGTAACTGGCGAGATCCGTGCCAAGATGACATCTTCCATCAAATGATCACGGATCACACCAGCTGCTTCCTGTGCAGTGCACAGTGCAGCACAGTACTAAAAGCTTCGTTTCAAGTCAAAGCATAGTCATTTAACCCTTCCCATAAGTCCAGTTTGGTCATGAAGCCTCAGATGAAGCCCAGCTTTGGTGTACAACAAAATGTCACGTTTATAACGCGAATAATCAAGACGAAGCTCCTGTAATAACTATAAAGCTACGAAATGTCTGAGCTATTTGGAGCCCAACGTTCCCAAGAGCCAGCCAAGCTCGTACCTCGGGCAGTTTTGAAGAAAAATAATAAAAAAAAATAAAAGTTGATTGCACCCCCAGCTTTTTCCCTCTTCTTATTTGGACGGAAACTCCCACGAACTAATTTTCCAGGAAGATGTTGACGACTCTGATAAGAGTCCCGCAATCAATGCGCCATCGTCAGTCAGGGTTGCCTTCCAGACACTTCCAAGTCAGTACTGACTCACTCTGTCCAACTGCAGATTTAGCACGAGTCAGACAGAAAGGTGCTCATGTCTTGTTGGGTGCACGCAACAATTTGGCAACGTTGCCATAACAGAGTTTCAGTCATTCAGCGTTCGGTGATTAAAAATCCAGATCTGCACAGTCCAGTGGTGGCCAGACCAATTTTTCAGTGTCAGCCTTAAGCGAGGTCGTCAGAGGTGGAAATTCAAGCCTCGGAATTAGTCAAGCTGGGCCAGAAACGAGGACGACAGCTGCAAGATCACCAACGTCAACATGAATCTAGACTTCCAGCCAATATTCACGGTCAACAGATCCTCCAAACGTACGTTGAACAGGTACAATTTCTGCGCTGAAATTGGCGGGCTGTGGGAGTGACGACGCCACATATACACATATTATGTGCAGTTGATATTGTTCTTTTAGTGTTGATGCCGTGCCAACTTTAGTGTCAAAGATCAGTCCACTGAGACTGATGAAACTCTGGTTGAAGCAGCCTGGTTTTGCCACAAGAAAGACTTTGTCTTGGCCTCCACTCTACAACGTCCTGGAGAGCAAGAAGAATCGGAATCCTGGAGAAAACGAACCAATTTCTTGATTTAATCTGGTGACAGCCAAGAGTGATTTAGCTACCTACGCAGTTATTTAGGCCTTTGAGACTGGGGCAAGATGAAAAAACACAGATGTCCAGAAAACCACAAGTCGGGTGTGACAAATGGCAAGCGATGGCCAGACAGATAACGCGTCCGTCACTCAGTCCAACAATCTGAATAAATGCCCTCTGGTGGGAAAAAAAAGGCTGGAAACTTGTCTTATTCAGCTACTGTGTGATACAGTAGAACCCTCGTTTAGTCGCATTGACAGCTGATCCAAGCTTTATTCAAGCTGGAGGTGGAAATTTTGATGCTATAACAAGAGCCGCAGTGTTCTTGGGCAAAATACAGTCCAGTGTTTAACAATGAATGACTAAATGGCATTTCCACTGCTACTAGTACAACAACGTAATTAAGGGAAGGGCGGCATTTTATGTGAGAACGAGCGCACGCTCACTTTATTGGACTCGTAAAGCTGTCGTCGTCATCGTTGTTGCCTGCTCGGGGCCCATAAATGTTGTTGCTGCTGCTGCTGCTGCTGTTGGCGACGAAAGTTTGATCAAAGCCATGGATGGGGATTGTAAAAAAGAAGTAGCTCTCGAGTGCCAGGAGAACTCACACAATGCACGGAGGTACAACAACAACAGAGAATGCATATCTTTAGGTCACATAATAGCTGCTTTCACTTTGACACCCGCGCCTATTTGTCAAGTCAGGCGTTGATTACCCCTCTCACTCCCCCACCCTCCCCTCCAGCTATGCTTGAAATGACTCTCTCTCAATAATAGCCTAAATGGTGGATTTGAGGGAAAAGCTTTGCTTGCATCATGCACTTAGAGGGAAAACAGGACGCTGACGTCGGTCTCGTTTTCCCAGCTCCTCCCTGGATCGATGCCCTCCTCGGTGCTGTCAATGACCTGATAATTAATGGTGATTGAGGAAGAGAAAAAAAGACAGAGAGAGAAAAAGGGTTTTAACAACTGTGAGAACTCTGATCACAAACGAGGGGTTGGGACCGTCAAAGTACAGGGTGGCTCAAACTTCCGCTCATCCCTTGGGGGAGACAAAAGCTCCAACACGTCTTACACTCACAGTAGGCCTGTTTATCAACAATACTAATAATAACAATTCGTCGAATTTTTATAAGCAAACAGACAAAGTCCAAAAATAGACGTTGCAAGCAACGTTGATGACAAAGTCTCCTTGACAGAGAGCTGAGAAATGATTGGAAAAGATCAGCTGAAGAATCAGGCCTCTGCTCCCTCAAGGATTGGACCAGTGCGGAACAAAAATGGTGGCAACTCTGACTATAAACTGAGTGTTTGTTGGAGTTACATCAGCTGTTTCTGGACTGTGGAACTTTCTTATGGATGTTTCCTCACTCGATGAAAAAATCTCTGTTGTGGTCCGAGCGTCTCTCCACTTTCACCCCTTCCTTCTCGTCAGTCACATTAATTATAATTACTTCCCCAGAAAAATAATGCAACTAATCACTCAAGTACTCGTGTTCGAACACAGCGACGGCGGCGTCGACGGTGACGGTGACGCAGGAGGAAGTGTGGAAGTGAAAACTCACGGAAATTGAATCCCCTCAGAGTGGGTGAGAAGGTCCATAAATCTGACACCCAAGACAAATAATGATAATGGGGTAATAACCTGTACTGCTCGCCCCAAATATGATGGCGAGCCGGGAGAGGAAGCCCAGATCGGCCGTGACGGTCTTAAGATGACGTCGGGCTTCTCCTTCGTCTCCTCCTCCTTCTTCCGGTGCCACTAGTGAGCGGATGGAAATTATGGCGCTGTCATCCGGGATGGCGAGGAAAAAGGCTTGTTTGTTAAGGCTTGGCAGCCACTTTGGGGCGCAGAAACAAACTTTGCACTCACCGAGCCCCAGAATTGCGCTCGTACAGGGTGACTCTTGTACATTGTCAGGTCAGCGAATGCTGGATTTCCTGCCGGAAAACAAGTGTGACATCTGGAAAGTTGAGTTCGTCGGCTACAAGACAGTCAAGTGTGCTTGACTGGGCCTTAAATCTAGGCCTAGGCTCCGTTCTGGGGTCGGGATCACTCCGAGGAGGGCAGTCAGTGAGCTGTCACCAGATCAATCAAGATGTTCACCAGCCGTCCTTTCAGTAGGCTCATAGCTTCTAAACCGTGCAGAAATTGGATCTCTACGAGCTCAAAAGCAGGAGATGAAGCACTTTTAAAACTTGACAATGTATAAAAGTCACCCTGTACAGTGACTCAAAGCTTGTTCCAAGTACCCCTCCAGTAATGTTTTACTTTATGTTACGTTGCATTGAGTGCTGTTCTATGCTATATTGTGAGGCTGTGGTGAGATTGTGTAGGGATACCTACGCCATCGACATGGGCGACAGAGTTGCCAGCCGAAGAAAATTCGGCGAAAACACGAACGTTTCAAAGTCGGCCCAACCCTAACTGAGAGGGTGAGTCGACCAGAAAATAATCCTCCTTGCCAAACACGATGCATAAAAATACGTCTGGCAACTCTAGCTGTTGCCATCCCCAAAACTTGTGATGTGTTATGACGTGCCACGCCACTCTGTGTGGTGCTGTCATCCTGCTCCACGTCGGGCGGGCCGTGGCCGGCGTGCACGTTGGCGGCCGCCGACCACGTGCAAACGTCTTTGATCGCCACATCCGTGTCGAAACTGTTGTGGCGAACCAAATCGATTCGAGTGCGTTGGTCTGGCCGAGGGGGCAAAAGTCGATATCCGCTCGTTCATCTGCAGCTTTTGGCGTGTGTGGGAGGAAAGAGCAGAGACAAGAGATTAAAGAGCCCAATGATGCGGAGAGGAATTCTGGCTTTTCCCACGGACGACCAGACCTGGTTGGACCAGGGATGGACGGACAAGATTCCAATGCTGACTCAGCAAAGGCTTCTTCCAAAACTGCTTCATCCTTCATAAAGTTCTTTCCTCCGCCGCCGCCGCCGCCATTTCCGAGGTTCATATCCGTGAAATCTGGAAAATAATAAGAGCGTTCTCTGAACGTTCCCATCGGGTCTTCTTATGTCTTAGGCGGCCCCGAGTAGAACAACAGGAAGCTGTGAAGTAAGAAGCGGAACAGACGCGTCAAAGTGTGAACGCAACTTTGAGCACACACATGATGATTGCTTTAGCACTCGGACGCTCGCCTTGGCCTTATCGAGGGGGCAGCAGCACTCGTGGTTTGGCTCTGGCAATGCAGAAACATCCAATAAAGTGACACCTACACAGCTTTTTCCTCAGGAGGGGGGGACGGGTCGGGTCCGCAAGCCCGAAAAATTCCAGCCGAAACTGGGATACGGTCTGGAAGCTCCAAAAGGCTGACTTCATGACTCCGAAGCAGCTGAGGGGGCGCAATACCGAAAAAGTTGGCAGTGTGTAAGGCCAAAAGAGTCTATAAACCTGAAGAAGTCAAGAGTCGAATAAGGTGAGGGTCTATAAAGCCGAAGAAGTTAAGGCTGTGGAAGTCCAGAAGAGTCCATGAGCCCGAATGAGCTGAGGGTGTACAAGGCCGGAGAAGTCAAGACTGTGGAAGTCCAAAAGCCCGAAATCGTTAAGAGCCCATGCCCGAAGAAGCTAGGAGGTCATGACCACGAATAAGCTGAGGGTCTATAAGCCCGAAAAAGAGTGCATGACGCCGAAGAAGGTCTGTAAGCCCGAAGAAGCTAAGACTCCTTGAGCCCGACAGCTTAAAGAGTCCATAAGCCCGAAAAAAAAATAAGAGTTTGTAAGCCCGAAAAAGTTAGCAATCCATGAGCTCGAAACGACTTTTTGGGAGGGTCAGGGTCAAGCCCGACTGGAGAAACTACTGTAGAGTTGCACAAGCCCGAAATCCTCCTGTACACATGCACACAGGTGGGAGGAGACGAGGAGGAAAGTGAAAGGGGTCAAGCAGTTGTGAGTCGCACTTTGTCACTTGTACGCAGCCGTCACAATCACGACTTCTCCAACACATGTATCGACTTGCAGTACACAGAGGTGTCGAGGTCCAATCAAAAATCTAATCTAACAGGTTGAGTTCAATGCTATAAGTGGTGTTTGCTCACAATATGGGCTTATTCATCGTTTGCCTTCATCTTATCTGGGAGAATTCTGGCTTATCAGATCTTTATGCGCACTTCTTATCGCAATTCGGACTTGTGGGCCATTTCCCACTTTTTCTCCTCCTTCCACTTCTTCTTGCGGTTCAACCTGCACCATATGCACATTCATGAGCGTCAAATTTCCCACCGCATTCTACACCTTTTCCTTATTTCTTCATTTCCTTTGCCAAGTCAAAGTAGAACAACCTGAGCTTCTGCACGCTTAAGGGCGCGTTTGACACGGGCACATCGGCCTCCTCCTGCGTGACCTCGCGGTTGTGCCAGTGCAAACCCTCCCTTAATGGTGCGCGGCAAAAAAGGAGACCGCATGTGCGAGATTCGATCCCTTCAACGGCGATTGGCGGCGCATTCGCCGGTCAGAGGAGAGAAAAAAAAGACCGGAGGGTTGCGGCTTTGGCGTGCGTGAGAACGATTTCTCGTGGTGGTGGCAATTAAGGAGGGGGGATGCAATCATCATTATCGGAGAAAAGGGGTGGCTTTTCTCATGTTCTCGTGTTAATTGAGAACTTTATTGCCGTGTGGCTACTGATTATGATGACGTGCTTGACGGCGCTCAAGGGCTGGAAAAACATCCGACGACGCAACCGAGGAAGCGTTAATTTCAATGTTGGACCAGAGCAAAGTACAGGGTGGGACAAAATTGATTTTGCCGAGAGCAGCAGGGCTCCTTTTTGTTCATTTCTTCTTGGATTCGTTGTCTCGTCAGGTTCGACCCGAAGTCCAGTACTTTGGGAACCCTGCCTTTGTCTGTCAGACAGAAAGTTGGCAAAGCTGCCTTCGCGTAGGCTGCCCTCAATGTGGCAACCCTGAGAGGAGTACATGTGAACAGGTGGAAGGGGGACTTTGATTCTGGCGGGAATCAGTTTTGCTGCACTCTGTACGTAAGGAAAGAAAATTTCCGATTGATTGAACTCTTTCTCTTCGCCTTCGCCATTCATGAGATCAGCCAAGATGGATGAGTTTGTTTGCAAAAACACCCAGATCTATCTCTTCATTTCAATGGACTCTTTTGTGGGCGATTTAAATGAAGAACTTCGGTGTTTGCTTTTTTCTCTTTGAATCAACTGTTGATCACCTGAGCGCTGAACCTTTCAGGGGGTCAATTCCAAAAATATCGCAAGAAAACAGAGTGAAAGGACTTTCATACTTTCCTGAGGGATCTTCTTGATCACCCATTATTGTCCAACCATTCAGAGCGGTCTTCTTTTTTTGGAAAAAAGAATAAAAAAACATACATAAAGAAGGAAAAAAATGTCACGTAGAGAATCTTCACGTCTTGTCTGTCTAGGACTCGCGAGATAATCTCCACGTCCACCTGGGAGAGACTCTCTCCATTTCAAAACCTACCACACATGTTAATTAGACTGGCTCAAAATATACTTTTTTGGAAATTGAACTTTGGGCCAAATTATTTAGATGTTACCGAATAACTTCTTCAAGACCATTTCCTATGAGCCCCCTGAAAGTTTCATGCCGTGCCGTATGTAGTGAACACTTCTTTTTTCAGCCATAACTTTTGACTGGATTGAGCTACAGATGTGGTTCACCCATTTATGGAAAGCTCCTCTAAAACTGAACTGATATGCATTTTTGCTCTGGGACTCCTCATTTCCTCACAATAGAGTCAAATTCCATGAAATAAAACTCTGCCAAAGTAGTTAAATTTGAGTTGAAAGTGCCCATAGTGGAAAAAAAGTGTTCTCAGTCATACTTTAATATTTTAGCCAAAGTCCCACGAAGCAGCAAAAGTTTTCGACCGAGTCTCATATTTCTATCCTAAGCACTCATTTTCTGTTTCCTCTTATTCGTCACCCTGGTAACAACTGCCAAATGAGCAATCCGGAGTCTGAAGACAGATTCATTGGTCAATCCATCAAACAGCCGGCCACAAGTAGAGTCCGGAATAATTCGAATTGTACCTTTGGCACTTAAATTCGAACATTGTCATTCGAATTTAGACACTTCCTGTCAAACTCTAAAGAAGAAAACGTTGATGACTGAGGCGAGGACGCCAAATCACCGCGGAGCTCGATCCTCACACCTTAGGGCTGAGTTCAGTGATCCAATATGTACGTTGGGAATGAGCTCGTGTTTCAGCTCAAGTCCCACCTGCTCATTGGTGTTTTCATTCGCTACGTTCTTCTGTCCCACACAATCAGGGTTGCCAAAATATCCATCTGTCGGGCCAGGGTTGCCAACGAGCATAGCTCACATCTGCTCAAGGTCAGGGTTGCCAAAATGTTGAGTGAGCCTCGACAAGTATATGAACTGACAAGACGTTTCATCAGGTAACGGGTGACCCAGCGAAATGAGAGCCACTTTTGTTACACCCTGTATTACGCTAGAGTAAGTAAGCTCAAGTACAAAATCAGCATGATCTTGCTCAGTCACCAAGAACTAACGGGTCAATACAGAGATTAGCTGTGGCCAAGCTTCGATCCCCGGGTGAGTGTCATGAATACCCCCAACTGGATGTTGCTATCGTCACTCGATCAGAAGATCAACCCCGTTGCCGCTGTCACAGTCGCTGCCCAAGTAGTCGATGTGGCCGGCCACGTACGTGTCTTTTTCGCCACCAAAATTCCAGCTCTTCGACCAAAATTCCAACTCTTGGCAACAGAGTGAAAAATGTTGCCCATTCAAATTGTTGAGCACCCTGTACATGTTTGACACAGTCCGAACATGCCAGATCTCGTTTGCTTTTGACGAGGCGAAGAAAAGACGGACTCTCCATGGGGGAAACGGTGAATGGGTCCGCATTCGCCCGTCGTGAGACTTCCCGCCGACCCCGAGCGAGCGAGCCAGCAAAGTCATTTGCGCACAAGGTGACCAAATTGCATTTTTCCCCAGCAGGAGAGAAAACGACGACCTGCGCAAGTTGTACAGGGTGTGCAGGAAGTCCTCCGGGGTGATGGCAACGAGGCCGGCGGCACCTTGCATCCGTCGGGAGTGCTCCTTGCAGGGACACCCTGTGTGGCTGCTGTTTAGAGCTTTCGCGACGCCCTGTAGTAAAGTACTTTATGAAAGTAGGAAAAAAAAATACCGTCCAGCGTCTCTCAGAAGCCGTCATTGGGGCAGGATTTGCCGATTTTTCATGCCTACAAACAGATATGAGTGCACTTTTGCATGGATGAAATTCCTTCTGCGTGCTGAGAGCAAAAGTCTCTGCTCTCCAGGTCGTTGTCAACAAACTGTGCCAGCGCCAGAATTTTTAAGTCACGTCGACAGAAAAAGAAAACACCTCTAATTCGACACAGTTTTCGTTGGGCTATAATTCTGAGAACTTTAATGCTGTTGGCAGCATTTCTCTCTCCTCAGAGGAAGTCGAAGTGCAGAGCGTTTTCTTCCTCTTTCCACCACAACATCGCGGTGGCGGCGAACGTGAGAACCGCGGTCGTGTGAGCCAACAACAACGCCGCGGGTGCGCCAGCCAGCGGCGCTTATGCGCCACACGGTGTCCCAGTCGGCGTCGACAGCCGAACTTTCCTTAATCGACTCCAGAGTTTGGGGGACTCCCAGAGTGTTCATTATGACGCTGGCGGGCAGATCCGCTGCAGTAGCTCGCAGGTAGTGATTTTTGTCTCGGCCAAGAGTCCAATTGGGGCCTCCTAAGCTGTTACCATTTTTTTGTGGTCTCAGGTTCACACACTCTGCTCTGACAGGTCGGTCTGAGACACAATTTATTACAACAGATTGGTCGTTTTGTTCTGCCACCCCGACTTGAGGAGGTGCGGCAACGGCGCCCTCATCCTCGACCCCAGCAAGTGCATCACGTTGGACGAGCGCTCTTCCCATCTTTGCTATTTTCGTCGCGGAGAAAGCACAAAGTGCGCGTGTTTTCAATTGCGTCCAAGTTTATTTTTCCAACGCCCCCTTCACGCCAATGATGGGGGGAGGACGACACGCAGACGAGCGCGTGCGCCCAGGAACTACTTACACCAGAAGTGCACGCGCGCGCACCAGATAACTACGCACGCGCACGACGAGTGCATGGGCCAGGACTCCACGCGCACACACGCGTGGGCCCGCACACACGCACCCGATGGTACCGTCTTGGGGGGGGGGTGACGGGGAGATCGGACGATCGTCGGGTGGGGCAAGAGTGGCTGGTGGGGGGTTGT
>JAAUXU010029071.1_pt1 | contig 14753 bp, 23 predicted proteins | sample 7278151 | NCBI WGS metagenome assembly JAAUXU01 (sample SAMN14350113, study PRJNA611818) | marine sediment metagenome | isolation source: surface marine sediment (1.8m) | place: French Polynesia: Moorea | collected 2018-08 | reverse complement strand
TTTTGGTGCACGCTGACGGTTCATTTTGGTGCAACCTAATTTAGTGCACAAACATGTTATTGTCAAAACTTTTCGTTCCTGTCTGTTTCGGCCTCTACATAATACCATGTTATATTTTTAGGTTCGAAAATTAATGTGTCAAATCTGTTAAGGCAGAAGAATGACACTGGATTTTAAGCTATATCATAAAGAATTTTTCGCTGCAACCAAAGGTGAGAGCACTGAAGATGGCGTCGGACTGCGTGAATACAATTATGGACTGTTCTGGTCTTGAGGAGGTGACAAAAGTTGACTGTAGTAAAAGTAGAAGGCGCTTTCTTCCCAAGTCATCTGTCCAAAGTAGAGACCCCCTCAGTGATCTATGGTAGGACTTGTCTTGAAGATTGACTCAGCCAGCAAGTGTAAATGCACCCTCATCAGTCCTTCACAACTTGTACTTGATTGGTCCGCTTTACAACTCCGCGAAGTCTTTGAACGGCGATCGCAGTTCGATAAAGTCGAAGATGGCGCCCTGTTTTAAGTTGGTGTTCTCAGTGTCGTCGAACTTGACTTGGACGTCGCAGCAGTCCTGGATTCGGAATGAATCCAGCCGGAGGAAGAACCAGTCACAGTCGCGGTCGAAGACGACTCTGGCGCTGTCCAGCTCGAAGTCGCGCTGCTGCGTCTCCACCCGACGCCACCAGCTGGGATCGAGCCGCTGGCACACCAAAACCCGGCGTGAACCGTTCAGGAATAGCCTAGAAATTACGCAAGTTTTTGTCACCATGGTGGAAACCTCCATTGTTCTCATTGCCTTGTACTGCTGCACCAGCGTGATCAGCGCTGGCAAAACTGATCGTTTTATTTGAGATATTGATCAATGACTCATTATTGCCTTTAATCACGGATCAAGCACACAAAAATGATCAGTTTTAGTGGCGCGCTTTGGCCATAGGAAAATCACCAGAAGCAGTCACTTTAGTTTACTCTTTGCACAGGCGCACCTGGAGGTCACTCTCACGTTCAAAATCGGCATTTTTACCCCTTATGAGTCAATTACTGAGGGTGATCATGAATTAATGATTTGCAGGGTCCATTCTGGGCTTTTTCTCGAGGGTTGGACCAATTGTGTACATTGGCTTTTGTCGCAGTTTTGTCGTCCACTTCCTGTGCAAAGTGCAGACCCCAGTAGTACATGGACATGGACAGGCTCGCCCTCAGGCTGCAGTTCTCGAACTGCTCCCTCCCTAACAGCGGCCTTCACCTCCTTGACATGGGACTGTCTGGGATCTTTTCATCGCTGCTGCCACGGTCGAAGTTGCTAAATATGTTGGTTTTTTTTATGAGAGAAAGCACTTTTTAAATTATGAGTGACTAACGACGTGCGAGCACCACAAGCGATGCATTAACAGCACGCATTGCACAACGGCCATGATTGCAATTTCGACTGTGACAGCCTGAGCTGTCAGACAGTTGTGCAGGGCTGAATTCGCTGCAAAAGATGCAATAGACGCTTTTACGCAGCAATCGCAGGTGAAATGTTCACTTCATCCCAACCGAATCGGACCAGATTTAACCAAGCTAACCTAACAGCATCTAACAAGAAAACTCTTTCATCCAAGCTAACACGATTGCTGACCTAGCCCAAGCGCGCTGCATAGAATCGTCTGGATGATTGCGTGTCAGCCAACTTTGTCTTCGCGTACCTGCTGACCGACACCGTGGCCGGCTTCGCTGGGCTGTCGTCACCATTCCACACGACATTGGATAACCTCATTCTGAACTGCGCCACGTACTTTGTCCCACCTGGGCCACCGCCTTGCACACCCCGGAAGAGCGCAGACAAAGAGAGAGCGCGCGCACCCTTGACCACGAGGACGTCGCGCTTCAGGGCGACGTCGCGTTCGCGCAAGAGTTGCTTGTCTGTGCCGCCGCCGCCGCCGCCGCCGATGCCCTCGCCGCCAAAACCGACGCCAACGCCGACGCCGACACCCACGCCGCCACCACCACCGCCATCTCCCGTCCCAGGCCCTTCTGTCATTCTGGCCAAGATGCGACCGTTTTCTTCCAGGGCGTCCGCGAAGCTGACGCGTGTCACTTTGCCCGCAAACTGCCTCCGGGCGCTGTACAATAGGAGCTCGTGATGCGAGTTGCGCTCCACCCGCTCTCTCAGCACCACCTCCTTGGGCAGGAGGAGGGTGCTGTTGGTCTCGTGAAACCGGCGCAGACGCACCCTCAGGTCGTGGGCGGCACAATAATGCGCCACGAACTGTCTTACGATGAGTCGCATGGTGCGACACGTGAGTGACAGCAGTGCCAACTCCCTGGGCGAGAGCCGTGCAAAGATCTTCTCCAGCACATCCGTGCTCTGTTCCAACAAGTAGCACCGACCGTCGCACGGGATCTGGAAAAGAGAGTCATACCGTTAAAGGTCATCCTGAGGACAAAAATGCCAAGGTCCCTACCAAGTACTTGAACGAGGACCCGTTTAGAGCTGAGGCATTTTCACCTCCTGCCATCCAGCCTCCTCCCGCACCTCCTCCTGCACCTCCGCCGCTGCCGCCACCGCCGCCGCCAGCACCACCACCACTGGACAGTGAGGTCTGCGACGAGGCCACCCTGAGAATGAGCTGCCCTCCACGCACCGCATGGACCTCGGCCAGAGATCCCTCGCGTGCCTGAATGCCACCCATGTCCTCCCGACTCCTCTGATGTGCCCCCTCCCCCTGGGTCACAGCAGTCTCTCTCCGGTCACGCTGAACACCGCCACCTCCGTCCCTCCCTCGCCGCCGTCCTCCTGGCCGCTGTAACTCTCGTCACTTCGCCGGGGATAGTTGGAGGTTGCAGGCATTGGTGAGAACGTGGCCTTTATGAACGAGTCTTCATTTGCTTTCGCTACTGGCAGTTGCTACAGTGCGCAGTCAGCATCATCGCTCTCTCTTTCTCTCTCTGACAGCTTGTTTATTCGCCCAAGGGAGAGCCGACCGAAGGCGGCCTTCGGGCCTTCCTCCTCCCTCGTGTCATCCACAGCCTTTATTATGATTTGGAGAGGAGCTGCGAGGAAGAGCAGAGCAAGGTCGGCTGCGAGAGCAGGGGCAGCGAGGAGAGAAGCGTTGATTACCTTTTCCCCCCTTTCCCTCCCCCACCTCATCATCGTCGTCTTCTACACACACATGTGGCCATTGTTATGCAAACACACACACACACATGTATGTGCTTTCTCTCTCTCTCTCTCTCCCTCTCTCGCCCATAAAACCTGTCCGCGCTCTCCATGTCCGTGTATACGTACGTGCGACTCCTTTCTCTCCTATCTATCTGCGAGCTCAGATAAGTCGCTGTCATTCATGACAGAGTCGATCGACGTTGTTCGCAGCGCAGTCTGATCAGTGTCCTACTTTTCTGGGCCCATGACGCTGTCGACTTGGCGCTGCCATCAATAATGAAGGATCTTGACAAACTTTTGCTTGACGTCCGAGGATAAACAAACTCTTCATTCATGCAAGGGGGGATTCTTTTTCAGCGGTCTCTGCCGGCAGTTGCATCATCATCATGATGACGATGGTCTTGATGCTCGCTGCCTCGGCCTCAGCGGCAAAGATCAACTACAACTCGTGCACCAGCTGCGGGAAGGTGAACGAGTCGGTCTTGCATCTTGAAGAGGTCCTGGGAAGCAGCAGTTTCAGGAGGCCAAAGCGAGACGTCAAGAGCATGGAGGGATTGAAGCTCACCATGAATTTTCAGATCCGGCTCAAGGGGGACCGGGGGGGCAAGGACGGACTTGAGGAAAGAGAGACACGTGTCTGTATCGAGTGCTGACGCATTGTGAGCTCGCTTTTTTAATCCCTCTCCACAGTAGCCAGCAGTGGATGTTGGTCCAATCCACATCTCCAAGAGCTCTCTGACAGAAAGAGACCAAGGACTTGAAGACGTCGACACTCTGAAGTATTCTGAGGAAGAATACTCGGAAGAGACTACTGAGGACGATGAGGAAGTAACAAGTAAACAAGCATAGACGGATCTCTTTTGGAAAGTGTCACTGGGGAAGGAATATCTAGGGCGTACCACATGGAGTACTACTTCTCAAGGGGATGAAACCTGGAACATCTCGGACGGCCACTTGGTGCACGAGTCCGGAACCGTGACCGCCATGAACGAGGAGCAAGAGGAGTTACCGGCCTACTGGAACTTGGAACCAGAAGAAGGTTCTCCAATGGCAGGAGAACAAATGCGAAGCCGTAACACTATGCTTTCAGGGATCAGCACGACGAGGATTCGCGAGGTGCCCTGGCAGTACTTCTTGGCGACGAGCATGGATGCAACCGCACACTTCTGCGCCGCCGTGGCCATCAACCGCAGGTTTTTGTTGTCCTCTCAGTCCTGCCTCAGGGCATTCGACGACCTCGTCAACACCCTCGATGTCTATCCGACATTTCCGTCCGATGCCATCAGGCAGCAGGCACGCATAACTAATAATTACGCAATTACGACTCATCAAGGGGTTTCAAGGCCTTGAACAAATAACATTCTTTTCGGTCCTCAATTCTCAGTAAGGTTAATCACCTGGTTGAAGGAGATTTGGGGCATAAATTATTCTTAAAGTGACTGTTTCAATCAAAATGGGCAAAATATTTGTTTTCAATTTTTTCTCTCTCAACACCAGGCTTTTGAAATGTCTTTTTACAGCAGAAATCATGAACTTCTTCACTCATTTGAGTTGCGCACCGACAGGCAAGTTGCACCCACCACTAACGGGACTGAGGCCAGCGGGTCAAACCCGCTGTGCCGTGCAGTCATGGGCTGAGGTTAGTAGAGCAGAGTTCAAGGGACTTTAGAAGTCCTGTCAGCACTAGCTAAGTTCTTCAACAGCTACTGGGCTGCACACTCCAGAGCCGATTTCGCCAGTGATCTCCAAGCATCATCTTCTATTAGAGCTGTATCAGGCCTTGGCTCAGCTCAAGTCATTGTCTGAGGCCTTCGATCCAGGCCCTGACTCAAAAACTCTGTCACAACTCCACGCACGCTCCACAGATGCTTAGATGACACTTGCAGGTCTGAGCTAACAGACACTGAAAGAAATCAGCTTAGGTTTCACTCACGAAATGGGCAAAATATGTGTTTTTCGAGGGAAGTCCAATAATGCCTGACTTTGGTGGAAAAATATTTTTCATGGGAAAAAGTGTCTAAAAGTGACTCATCATGACTAATTCCTTACTTCAGCTGAGTTCTGTTTCCTCTCTTCCACGCGTGTCCCGCGTAATCCACCATAAGCTGTTTCACATCTTGCCCGACGGGGGCGTCATCAACGACGTCTCCATCGTGGAGGTGACCAACGTCGACTTGGCCAAGGACGAGCTGACGCCAGTCTGCTTGCCTCCAGTATCAGTAATACAGCGAAGGGATGCACTTCACACCGCATGTTTTGCATTGCATCGCATTTTGCAGCAAATCAAGGGCTCTTTGATGGGCAGGAAGTTGGTGCAATTCTTCTGGTCCACGAACCTCACCAGCATGTACGAAGTGCCTGAAGTCAAGCTTGCGGAGGTCCTCGAGAACGACCACGCGGACTGCGCAAAGAGGATCAAAAAGAACAGAGGAAAAGGTCCAGATGACGCACACGTGCTAGATTCAACTTTATGCATGTTATGGCCTACGTAGGTAGTCATCTTCGTGGCCAGCGAGATCATCGTCTTTGCATTCTGACCGTTGAGGACTCTCCCTCATGCAACGATGGCAACAACTCGAACCTCTTCTACACGGGCGGAGCCATCACCGAGTTCAGCGCAGGCAGACACTTACTTGTCGGGATCTTCAGCTACGGATCCACCGGACTCGACGGGTGCCGTCCAAATCCAAAGGCTGCCATCTTCACCAGGGTCGACAAGTACCTGAGGTGGATTGTGGCCACGATACAGAATGGGGAGTGCCTGGGGGTTGTTTAAGAAGGGTGCAAAAAATAAATAATCTCTTTCAAATCGTGTCCAGACTCTGCTTGATACCAACTCAACTGTGAGATTAAAGGTAGAATTGACCTCCGATTTCATGAACGTGCTGGTGAATGACATTGATTTTACAAAATTGAGAGTCTTTGCAATATCAGTGATACCCAAAAACACAACTCTTCTATTGTGATTATTATAGAGCCCCCACAGAGAGATAGTTTCTAAAGAAAGCTCTCATTGTGTTCAACTTCTCCTTTTCCTTTTTCCTTTTTTTTGAACTCTTTTTTGAGACTCTTGAAGTTGACATGCACGAGAAGGGAGTGCAAATCACCTTCGGCGTGGATGCCTGACAGTGCTGGAGCCAATGCAGTCAAGCACTAAGAGGTTATGATGGAAGTTCCATAAGCCGCAGTTGGATTGCAAAAACACTTCAACAGAATTAGCAACATTGACGATGACCACAGAATGAGCAATCAAGGCTAATACTGCCACCATCCTGATCAAGCGTAGTCAAGGTTTTCACGTCCCAAACAAGATGGCGCAGATGACTGCGGTCAAGACCTGGAGAAACGGGGTGATTGAATAAGCTGACTGCTGCTGAGCACTCTGTTATCTTCTGGACTTCAAGCGGACCAGAGGCAGCAACACCAGGAGGAGTCCTGAGGCGGCCGAGTCCAGAGTCTCAAGGTGGCTCAAGGCAGTCTGCAGCAAAGATGGGATTGCCCAACTTGGTACAACTGCGCCAATCACCCAAACCAACTTGGACTTGCTGAGGAACCTTCAGATGCTGTGGAGGATTTTATGGAAGAATTGTGGCAGCCACAATCGAAGGAAAGCATCCCGATTGGTGACAGTGGATTCCTCTCTCTGTTTTTAGTTTTGCTGATTCTGCTTCAGAGTACAAAACATGACAAGGCAGTTTTGTATGGTGGTGTCAAAGTACAGTCAACCCTCGATAAGGTGGAGATTCGAGATTGACTTCATATGTATTGCAATTGACCCATTTATTACACAAGATCATTTTGCTATGGTCAAAAACCCGAAACCTCCAATCATTCCTAGGTAGAATCTTGACTCTACCATCATCTCACATCCATGCAGCTTCCTTGCTTGACAATAAGTTAAGAATAGGCTACTTTAAAGAAGTACAAAATTCCAAATCCACCTATATATCTGAAATGCAATAGAACTTTCAGTCTGTGTCTTTAATCTTATCTTCAGCTGGGTCTCTTGTGGTAGCCCTGGGGATTCTTGGATTGCCAAGTCCATACGTCTTTGCCTGTGGATTGAGGAAGTTGCTCGAAAATGCCTTTTGGGACTGGTCTGTGTAACTTGCACTTACACATATCGTAGAGAGAGAGCTTTGACTTCCACCCGAGCTCCTTCTCCGCCAGCTCGCACGTGGCATAGGAGGAGGCAACATCACCAGGGCGGCGGGAGACGATCTCGTATGGGACCTTGCGTTGGGAGGCTTCCTCAAAGGCCTTGACCACCTCAAGCACGGAGGCACCTGAAGGAGAAGGAATGATAACACCACACACAGTACTGAGTAACACATTCATGCTTCACCTCCCCCAGTGCCAAGATTGAAGATTTTTGTGCCTTTGCACTCAGGCCTCAGGAGATACTTGACAGCTGCCACGTGTCCCTCGGCAACATCCATGATGTGTATATAATCCCTGACACCGGTGCCGTCTGGGGTGTCATAGTCACTGCCATAAATCAATAGTTTCTCCCGTCGACCAACCGCAACCTGACCAATAAGTTTTGGTGCATTTTGGATGACAACAGATAACAGCTCTAAATCACCTGGGCAATGTAGGGCATGAGATTGTTGGGAATCCCTTGCGGATCCTCCCCAATATCTCCAGATGGGTGCGCACCCACCGGGTTGAAGTAGCGCAGCAAAAGACAACCCCAATCCTGGAGCAAGCAAAAGCACATACATATAGGTATACGTGCAGTGGGTTTTGATGATCTGTGTCATTCCACACCGGGTTGGCTGTGCACACGTCCTTCATGATCTCCTCCATGAAGTACTTGGTCTTCCCATAGGGGTTGGTGCACTTTCCTGTGGGGTGATTCTCATCTAGCGGCAGATACTCGGGATTCCCATAAACGGTGGCAGAGGAGGAGAACACGATCTTCTTGATGCCGCACTCCATCATGACCTTGAGCATATTAAAATGCCCATCCCGCTGCTTACTTTCACTTACACGTATGTTACCATTACGAGTTAACTGCAATAATGTGACTGACCTCCATGAGGTTGGAGCTGCCCATGACGTTGTTTCCGTAGTACTTGAGGGGCAGCTGGCAAGACTCGCCCACGGCCTTGAGAGCAGCAAAGTGGATCACACAGTCAATTTTGTGCTGCAAGGACAAAAAAATATTGCAAGAACCTGTCCAAAGGGCGTCGCATTCCTTCAATTACCTTGCTCATGACCGCCCTGAGAGACTCCTTGCTGCACAGGTCGGCCTCGTAGAAGACAACGGACTTTCCCGTCAACTTCTGCACCCGTCTCAGACTCTCAGGCATGCAGGAACCTGGATGATAGTGAGCATAATGAGTTCTCTCAGTGGAATATCTTAAAGTTGACGCATGCAAGTTGGTGCAGCTTCAGAAACAGCATTGAAGGATGTTACAAAGTAATTTTATAAGCACCACTGTACTGCAGTGTATAATACATTGCAGTGGAAGTAATCAGGTGGAGCAAAAATCACACTTACTCACTCGGTTAAGATACAAGAGGGATAAGCATGCAGTATAATTAATACCTGTCTCATTCTGATCTGCAGAGGAGAGATTCAAAGGATGACAAACAAGCTTACTTTCAATGTACAAGTACAACTTACCCCTGATGCTGTTGACGTAGTTGTCGACTGCAATAACGTTGAAGTTCTCCTTGAGGAGTTCGACGATGCAGTGGGAGGCGACGTAGCCGCCTCCGCCAGTCACGAACACAGTCTTCTCCATAGGCAGCGACGAGGACAAGATTGGCTGCAACGACAACTTCTTACAACTAGGTGCTTTTTTTAATGACGTCGGGGACACGACAGGCGATATCAAGTTTCACACACACACACACTTACATAGGTGATACCTTATATGAAGGAGTCAGTCTTATGCTCTAGCCTTTTCCATGACGCTGTAGCTGTCAGATTCTGGCCTTTTCAAAGGACAGCACAGCTGCAGCAAGGTCGAGTCTACTTGGCTACGGCGGCCTTTCTACGTACTTCTGGGTATTGCACTCGTAGGAAAGCAGAGAGAAAGCTGTGCGTGCCTTTGTCGTACTCATCCAACATACGCGTTGTTGCACGACCCACGTGTCCCTTACAGCCTGTACAGGGACTTTGCCGAGACACGCAGATCTCACGGACCAGGGTGTACACTTCCTTTGACACTGCCAATTCTCCTCAAGAGCAGAAGAACCACTGAAGCTGAACTGTTCTGTTCTAAGGCTGCGTCCAAAACCTCCACAATCCAGGGTCAAACTCGTTCAGACACTTGCGATGTCAGTGTACAATTTGAAATCCCAATTTCATTTACAATGATAACATGGGTAGTTCTAGTCCGGAATGGACCATAGAAGCCGTACAATTTCGTGGGTATGACTCTGGTTTACTACAATGGACGCCAGAACTCGACTACATTCAATAGCAGGTTTCTAAGTATATTCTTTTTTGCGTCTTTTTGTACTCAGTTAGTTACGTAATTACTTATTACGCTAAGTAATTGAAACTTGATTTGCTGATTGATGAAAGCGCAACGCAACTAAGTTGATTGGGGGGTCTTTTTGGTCATGTCAGATATTACTTCTGAGTGCGAAGCTGTTGCAAAAAAATTAAGGTGCAGCTCGGTCGTTGGGAGTCGCTGATTCTGCTGACTTTGCGAAGGTGCAAGTGATGATCCAGACCAGACGACCGCTGGCACACCGAGGCGATGCTCTGAAGCAATCACCAGTGCCATCTAACGGTGACAAGTGCAGGTTCTTCTTCATCTGGCCAGCTTGCCAGCTCTAGCAGGAGCTCCAGATAAGGGAGACAGACAATTGTGGAAAGTACTTGCACTTGTCCAACATCAAACAGTCCCAAACCTCCCTAGAAGGTAACCCGTCATGGGTGCCGTCTGACCAGAAAAGTTCGCCATGCACAACTTTTCGAGGAGTTAAATGATGATGAAATTGCTGCTTTGTGCAAGCGTGTTCTACATTGTCACGGGCACCAAATGACGGGAGTTGAGAAGGATCCTACCAAACTACGAGTGCACATTGCAATGGTGATCCAGTCCTACCAGCTGGGGAGACATCCTGCAAAAATGTCGTCCTGATCTCTTCCTCCTGCTCCTCTTGGAACGAGCAAACTGAAGGGAACCTTGGTGACTGCAGCCACTCAACAGTGGGTACACGCGGAGGACAGGTAAAGGGAAAACGACCGTGGGCGTGAGGAAGAAGCAGCGGGTGGGTTGATCTTTTCCCTTGGGTTTTCACTCGTCCGCTCTGACCCAAAAGTGCCATGGATGAGCAAGAACGAAATTTCTTATCTGCTTCCCACTCTCGTTTTATTGTAGCTACGTAGTCAATACGTGTATGGACAAACATGTGAATCCTTGTGCTACTTGATGCAATACGGGACAAAGCTCAACTCTGACGTGGGTGGTAAGTCTTACTCGGAGAAATGATAAAGCTTCTCGGTATGGAACGCAAGTGTTTTATCACCTATCATAAATGTAAAGAATATTTCTTCATCGACACATGGTGGCGTCAATCTGAGTAAGCGAGGGCAGGGCCAACTTCAGCTTCCTGCGGTAGTCAGCGGACCTTTCCCAGAACGGGTTCTGCTCCAAGTAGACTGTGCACAGACTTGTCATATGCTCCAACGCCTTGATCTGGTTCCAGTCATCAACCTGAAAAACAAAAGTAGCCTGCGTGAAGATATTGACAGTGCGTTAAAGAGCTTCTGCACTAACCTGGTTGTTGTTGAGCCAAAGTTCTTCCAACCCGGACTGCTGTTCTAACCCGACCAGCTTTTCGATAAAGTTGCCCGCCAGATCCAGGGTGGTGAGAGAGCTGTTCGTCTGAAGACCTTTGATCTCGCGGATGCCATTGTGAGACAAGTACAACTGCTCCAGGGGCTCAAGCTCACTGACACCCTCGATCTCTGTAATCCGGTTGCTCTGTATGCTCAGGATGCTTAATTCTTTGAGACAATCCAAGTTTTCAATCTTGACAATCTTATTCCTGCCCAGATACAGCTCTTTCAGACCGGTCAAGGCATCGAGGTTCTCGATCTTTCGAATCTTATTATCTCCCAACTCCAGCAGTTTCAGCTCCTTTAGTTCGTCAAGGTTCTCGATTTTTTTGATCTTGTTCGAGCAAAGATAGAGCTTGCGGAGCTTGACCAGCCTATCCAGGCCCTTGATAGTAGAAAGGCGGTTGAAGGAGACGTCGAGCACTTCTAAGTTAACAAGGGAATCCAAGTTCTCCAGCTCGTGGATTTGGTTGTCGTACAAGTCAAGTTCAGTTAAAGTTTCTGCCAAACAACTCAGATTTTCGATCTTGGCGATCAGGTTCCAGCGTAGGCAAAGGGTCTCCAGGCGAGTCAAAACCTCCAGGTTCTCGATTTTGCCTATGCGCTCGTGATTCAGATCCAGATCTAGAATGTCTGCATCATCGAACGTGAGCTGTCGAACTTCCTCCTCCTCCCCATGGACTCCGGCCGGGTTAGGACCACCCTCCGCAGCAACAGCTGTGTCGTCGTCTGAAGATTCCGATGCCATCGTTTACTTCTTGCGGCCGTTCTTCTCGGACCCCTGAAGTATTTTGAAGTTACCACCTTCCTCGACCTGCTGGACCTTCTGGATAAGCTTCTTCTCAATGTTCTGGTTGATGCTCTTCTGTGCCGCCTTCTGCAGCCTGAGCGCCTCCTGTTCGGACGCCCGCTTCGGCGTCGCAATCCGGTGCCCCCCCTTCTTCTCGGGCTTCTTCTTCCTGGTGATGTTCTTGCTCTTCTGGCTGATTGCGGGCTTCTTCGTCTTCACCTTCAACTTGCCCTGGGCCATGGAGAATGACAACGGCAGCAATGACAACAGACTCGGACTCACAGATCCCCGGACGCTTGGAAGTCGCAGAGGTTTTCCTGATCTCAGTTGCTGTGCCGCTCGTAGTGCACTCGGCCGGCCTCCGACGCGTTGCCGATCCTGCACGCCACGTGCACGCCACAGCACAGTTGAGTTTGAGTTCAGTTCAGTGCAGACAGCACTAGATATTGCAGAGTTGCCACAGACTGCATCGTATGATGCAGCCGGTCAAAAAATCACTTGCACAACCACGAGTCTATAACTTTTTGTTACAAGTGTTGTCAACTTTTATGTGTAAATATAAGTGCCATAAATGTTGTAACTGGTTCTAGGAGAGATAGAGTCTGTTCTGACCCCCGCGAACGAGCAACCGTGGCCAGCCTTTCTTATTCACCTTAAAGCTGAAGCATGAGTGGAAGAATCTAGTTTGTACACAAAACAGGAGAAACCTGGCCCGGGAGTAAAAAGATGACCGGCTTCGTCAAGCCGGAGAAGTTGGTCAAGTCGTCGGCCGACATCCAGAAGTGGCAGAGGTCCGACGCCTACGCTGTGAGTGTGAACGTTTCAGTGTCATTACTGATGTCTTGATTTCGTCATGACTCGTCTTTGCAGGAGTACCTCGGCTTCCTGCAGGCCGTGGGTGAGGCCGTCAAAGGCAAAAAGATTCGCGACGCGACTTCCTCTCCCAGAACCCAACGCGTCCTCGACCTCCTCCAGACCCTCGGGGCCTGGATTGAAGAGATCCCGCCTCTAAAACAGGAGCAGCGCTTCGGGAACAAAGCCTTCAGGACGTGGCACGCCAGATTAGAAGAGGTGAGGCTGTCTGAGCCGTCAAGCTGTTGGAGTCCGATAAATTTACCATTCATGCTTTTTCAGCAAGTGGGGGACCTTCTAAGGCCGGTCCTGGAGCCCGACAACCTGCCAAGTGCAACAGAGTTGGCCGAGTACCTTAAGGATGGCTTTGGCAATCCTACACGCATTGACTACGGCACAGGGCACGAGATGGCCTTTGTCATGTTCCTCGGCGCTCTCTTCAAGGTTAGGGTTCTTTTGGATGAAGACAAGGAGGCAGTCGGCTTGGCGGTATTCGACAGGTACGGTTGTGGTGCCCTCGAAGTGTTTGCAGATCTAGAAGGCAATGACGACCCATGCCTTCAAACGACCGAGGTCGTTTCACAATCGCGTCTGACGGAAACATGACCCACAAGTTCAATACCAATTTTTCGCCAAGGCAAATGCGATGGTTTTGGGTGCGTCCATCCAGGGGAACAAGCAGACGTCAATGAGTGTGGCCTTGTGGCAAATGTAGACATCAAAGACTCGAAGATGGCCCTGGCTAAGTGTCATGCAATGTTCTTGTAGCCGTCAAGTGAACTTGACTGCGCTCAAATCAAAAAGTGCTCTTTCAGGTACATGAGACTTGTGCGCAGCCTTCAACAGACGTACTGCATGGAACCAGCGGGATCCCAGGGTGTGTGGTCGCTAGACGACTATCAGGTATGCAATCTTTTTACACCTCGAAGCCGCAGTCCTCCAGTGCTCATTTTATCTCGTTAGTTCGTGCCTTTCATATGGGGTGCAGCCCAATTGTCAGATGGTCGTGCTCGCGTCCGCCCCAAGGCCTTGGCGGACTACGAAGTGGCCCACATGCTGGCCCCTGATTACCACGTTTTTGGCTGTATCGAGTACATCTCAAAGGTCAAGTCGGGACCGTTTGCAGAACACAGTAATCAGGTAACAAAACCTCCATACTATAACACTTAAATGTTTGCCGCAATCTTCAATAGTAAACATACATTACTTAGTACTGTACGCATGCTGTTGCATAGGTGTAGTGTTGTGACTGTATATACATGCTCCTTGTAGCTGTGGAATGTGAGTGGCGTGCCTAACTGGGAGAAAGTTTGGCAGGGTCTCGTCAAAATGTACCGAGCTGAGGTGCTGTCCAAATTCCCGGTGATCCAGCACTTGCTATTCGGATCAGTCTTCACTCTAAAGCCTGCAGAAAATCCGGTGCCCCCAATGGATGGGTTGCCTTCGAGAGGAGTCATGGCAGGAACAACAAGTAGGTGCTTCTGGTGTCGGGAACACCTTTCGCGCTTCTGACCTTTTGCCTTCCGCAGAACAGATGAAAGCAAAGTGTGCATGCACTCGGAGTTGGAGAACTAAGTGCATACATTTAATTTGCAGGATTGCCAGTCCCGATGGCTCGCATGCCCAAGCCAAATGTCGACGTGTCGGCAGTTTCTGTTCTTCCTCCAGCATCACACAGGTCCCAGGCACCTCCTCCGTTTCTACCGGATTAATCAGCATTGAAGCTCATATCGGAAATCATCGTGATTAAGTCCCCAGGACAATTGAGGGATGTTCCAGCATCAGTAACTTCATTTCCTTGAGAATACTGATCCATGTCGTCAAGACTCCCCAACTGATAGATTCCTTTGTCTCTTGGGTCTGTCCTGGAACCACCTTTCGCTTCCTTCTCACAAGCATAATGGTGTTTAAATTATTGTAATAAGCTTTGTAGTGCGTATCGATGTCTATAGCGTTTGGCAGGCCGTGCGTTCTATCATCATTGGTGAGTGTCCCAAGCCAGCGCGCTCTACAGTTTGTATGGCTCAGGAACAGCCAAGGAGGAGCACATCTATATATATGAAGCAAACTCTCCGTATGTAGTCTGTGTGTGTATGTGTGTCTGTCTGCCTATGGCCGCCCCAACCACCGCACCGATCGTCACCAAACTTGGTCAGCAGACG
>JAAUXU010052776.1_pt1 | contig 14756 bp, 19 predicted proteins | sample 7278151 | NCBI WGS metagenome assembly JAAUXU01 (sample SAMN14350113, study PRJNA611818) | marine sediment metagenome | isolation source: surface marine sediment (1.8m) | place: French Polynesia: Moorea | collected 2018-08 | reverse complement strand
GTACTTGGACAGCTTAAACATCTTGTCGTCGGTGATGGTCACACGCAGGGTAGTCAACTGGCTTAGAGACTGCAGGCGGTCACACGGCCTTTTCTGTCCAGAATGTGCAGTCCTAAATAAACGTCGGTTCGTAGTACGCAGAACAAATGAGGCAGTGAAATGGATGGGAAAGATTTCAAGGAGATTAGAAAGATACTGCGCTCTAGTACGTTCAGACAGATTTCATAACAAGAATAGTGTCTAGCGAACATTTGTGAACATTTGTGTCAGTGAATAACAACCACACATCATCATGTGTTCCTCCTGTCTTTCCTCGAGAAACAGAAATCTTTGAAAAGTGATTGATGTCAGGGTCTCAGCTTCAAAGTGCAGTTTTGACCCATCTATGTAAAAGTCAGAGGTTGAAGGCCGACGTTAGTAGTAGCGTCCTAGAAAAACGTGTGTGCCTGCCTACCTGGCGGACTGCCTGCAGGCAGGCGTGTTCAATGAGGAGATAATCACTTACTACTTCGTGAAGAAGAGGACGCCTTCGGCTTGCTGCCGCCGGCACGATTCTTCGAGAACTTGTCCATCTGACAGGACCCTGAAGCACCTGGCCTTTCTAGCGCACTTTGACGTCTTTCCTCATGCTTCAGGCAGCGATTTCACCTCCCTCTCGACACAAAGCAACTCACTGTTTGTCATTTTGCTCTCTCAGTTCGGACTTTTTCAGTGGGGAAATCTCCAAGACTTTGTCACATTGTGGAAGACGCGCTCACGACAATGGTTTCCTCGGGTCTGCTGAGCAACCAAAGTCTCGTCTTCATCACGAAGGCGAGCCAGAGCTGCAGCCCTTAGAGAACCCTGGCCATCTTCTCTGACGTTTCTCTCCTTGTTGCTCTTGTCGGCGTTGCTGTTGTCGCGCAAGAGGACGGGTGCACATTAAAAGCAGCCATGCGCGTGCGTGCGTCAGTGCGAACGTGGGAGGTTTTCTCGGCTGCTTCCGCAGAACAAAACTTTCTTCTGCTCATCCCAGAATCGATTGGTGATTAGAGACACCTGCTCACTCGTGCTGAACGTGCCGATGTGCGTGCTTTTGAGCGCGCGCGCACACACACACACACACACACACACACACACACCTAAGAAGAAGCTTTTGCGGGACACTTGAGAGGCACGGGGGAGGTCTTGAGATTTTTGGGGGGGAAGAAAAACTTCAGCAAGTACGCAGAAAGATGGACGAACTTGTTCACCTGTCTCACGCGGACGCGCCACTGAAGATTCCAGACTTAATATAACACCTTAGTGTGTGTATGTACGTACGCACGTTTTGCCTGCGCGAGCAAGGATGTCAACAACAACACAAGCGAACGCTACTGAGCAACTGTTGCAGCTACTGCCTTTTCATTTGATGTAACTTTCGCGTGCGCTGCGTTGTCTCACCTTTTCTCTAAACGTCTTCTCTCCGCCAAAAGAGGAGAGCATTCAGGGAATGAGACAAAGATCTCGACGACCAAGGTCACGAGCGGCATTTTTCATATATTGTGGAAGATTCTTTTCGTCGCACCTGATGTGCTAATTGAAATTCTTCTTCGCCGTCAGGGACTGCGAGCAGTGCGAGGGCGATCTCGATGCGAACGCCCTGTACTCAGCAACGCTTGATTTCTCGGCTTTCTCAGCGTGGCGTTGCAAAGCATCGGAAGTGACTATCAGCCAAGCCTCCACCTCTGGCTGCCGCTGGTGGACAGGACGAACAGGAACGTGGTCGAACCGGCGACGGGGGGAGGGGGGGAAAATGTCACCTTGTACTGAAACATCGACTTTCTCCCTCCCTCCCCACCTCGTAATCCCTGGCTGTTTTAAAAGTTTCACGTTTGTGCCAAAAAGTGACAGCGAAGAGGGTACTTTTTTCTGGTACTTGTCACTCCGACACGTACGTAAGACTAGTTTTGCGCTTCCGCTCGGCTCTCTCACGCTTGAGCGCGCGCACGCCTCATATTTTTGTGTGCTCCATGTAGGCAGCGATGCTGGGCGTGAATAACAGCCTTGCCAGTAACCTGGACAGCATGAGAAGTCGACGAAGAAGAAGCTGAAGAAGAACAACAAGGAGGAGAACAGGAATGTAATAAATGCTGGAGGAGCGAGAGACTCGCTACAAATTCCTCAAATGGCACGAATTACGGCCTCATCAACCTCGAGAGCAACCTAAAGTTCTGCATATCAGGTCACTCTGTGTCAACACGTCAGCCTGCACTCACGACTAATATGGACATGTCAGAGAGGAAGTTCCTCTTGTTCGTCTTGTTCAACTGCTGCACTCAGTTCTTTCTGCTGCACCGTCATTTGCTCGTTAATGACCTGTCTGACCTTTCCCTGATTCTTGTTCTGTTTCAACCTGGTCAGTTTCACTCCAGCTCCGACGCAAGCCACGACTACGCACCTGTGCCGGGAGTCCTAAGCTTGGGCTAGGCTTTTTCAGCTCCAGCTGGTGCTGCACCATCACTCCCACACCTACGTGGACTGGAGCATCATGCGCCTGACGCTGCAGCACGTAGTAAATGGAGATGTAACATGACACAATTTGGCCGAGGATTACGTACAATTTGTTGAACAGCTCCTAAGCTTTCTCCTCGTTCTCCACTGAAAGTGGGTAACCAAAGATAGGATCAGAGAATCCGACGAGGGAGCGAAAAAGCATTCCTCCTACGTACTTTGTCTCGTCGTCATTGCCTTCAGGACGAAACAATGTTTCACTGCTTCGCACTGTAACCTCACCAGGTTAACTCAAACACTGTGACGAAATGTTTGATCTTTCGTACCAACCTACAGCTGGGGATCACCGACCCAATGACTTTCAGGCTTCCGCTGATCTCTCCAGGAAAGTTACCATATTTTCGAACAAAACACTTGGTGTTGACTTACGCGCGCGCGCATTCACTGCACTCACTCACTTCCCCCCTCCCGACGTGCCTTCACCCACGCACACGCACGCACGCACGCACGCAGACTCTTCTTGGCGCACGTCTACGAGTGAATGGATTGAGACACACGCGTAACCACGGTGGTTTTTCTGCTGTCAACTCCAGCTTTTGGACAAAGCCGCTAACGCTCAACTGACTTTCCGAGAATTCTTGCAAACTCGCGGCCGTGCGCGTGCGCCGCGCGCGCACGCGCGCACACGGGTCCCAGGCAACAACAAATCTGGGCGGCGGCTTTGAGAGAAAGAAGAAGCTTTTTCTCCCTCTCTGCTCGCAGGATGCAAAGGAGGTGAAGGTGAAAGAGTCTGCGGCCAGCAGCGATTCCTCCTCCTACTCCTCCAAGCACCTTGGGTCATACACGACGCTGTCAGCTCGTTATATTGCATCACTGACATCAAGAGAGTCCATGAGCTGGTGTTGGAGGCCGCGCACGGCCTCCGTCCTGGAGGCCGCGCAGTGCGGCGTGTACGCGGCCGCCGCGGTCCATCCAGCCCGCGATGAAATTGTCCCCTTCGTCCACCGCCACACCTCAGGGAGGAGGAAATTGCGTACCTCTGCTCAGAGAGAGACAAGTCCTCAAAGCAAAATTGAGTGAAGTGGCCCGTTAGCGTCTTTCTTTTTGCTCCCCGCTGCGAGAGTCAACGACAGATGAAAAAATCCACTCTCTTCTGTCCTTGCTCGCCTTCCCCATGTCATCACAGAGTGCTAAGGAGAGAGTGAGTGAGAGCATCTCTTCGTACTTAACCTGACAATTTGCGTCGATTGTGCACGTATTTATTCGACAAACTTTCCAGTCTCGACAAGCCTCATTGGTGAAAGGCAGAGGAAAAGGTACTCGGATAAATGGACCTTTTACTTTCCACCTGGGTGGGCCGGCAGTGGCAGCTTGATTTAATCTCCTCCGCCGTACTCGACTGGGCCAAAATTAAGTGAAAAATGAGTCTCTCCCCATCCTTTCCCACCCTTTTTTTGGGCCCCACTCGCGTGGTTTCACTCAACCGTCAAAGAGTGACCTGTCTTGCCAGCACGTTTTAGTTTCCTGATGAAAACATTCTTAACCCCATTTCGGAGAAATCTTAAAAAGATACCTCAAACTGCTGCTACGTAGACAGGGTGAAGAGAGAGGCCGAGGAGCATTTTGGCCCAGAACAAATGACGCCTTCCTACAATGGATGCACCAAGGACGTGAGACGCCTACTTCACTTCCGGCCGAGCCTTTTGGTGCAGGCCCATGAAACGAACCCTGCTTCCAAGGAGCCTTCGCAGCCTTTTAAAGGACGCAATGGAAAAAGGCTGGGGAGAAAAAGGACAAATTTCACCCGGGCCAACAAGAGTGGTGTCTGGCAGGGAAGAAAACCTAGCGGTCCTGGTTGGCTCGAATACGAACTAGACTTTCACTACTTTATCAGTTTTTCAGGGTATAAAGGGGGGCCTTTTTGCCGCATTTCCACCCAAGAGAGCAACTTTCGCCAAGTACGTAAGATTTTTTTTGCCAATTGACGTATCTTTTTTCTAGTTGGTCCATCGTTCCCTGAAGTGGGTTGAGTTCTTACCCTCTCGTGACTTTCCTGGGGGACCCCTTTTACCACCATGCCAGGTTTGGTCTCAGTCGGCCTTGTTTCAGCTAGCTTTATCGGGGCCCTGCTCATTGTTGATGCCGGAGGGGGTTGAAGTTAACCCTTGTAACGTATCTCGTGAGCCCCTGGTGGGATGAGAACCCACCCCCACCCCAAATTCGGTCATGTGTTGTCTGAAGAGTCGGACGAAAAGACATCTTCGCTTAGGTGTACACTAGATTTGGTCTTTTTTTCTGGAGAGCGGCAAGAAATTCTAGCGTCATTAGCAACTGACAGTTGAAAAATGAACGCGGGATCGAACATGCGAACTGTTGCTCAAATACGTACCCACATAAGAAAGCTCCTGGAGTCCTGGTGCATTCAAATATGTGGACACGAAGTCACAGCTTCATATTTCGCACACAGCGCGAAGCCTGCCTGATTAATCGAGGGAGAAAGCTGATCCTATGGAGGAGAAGCTCTGCATGACCTCGTTGTGCAGATCCTGTGACATTTGCTTGGTTAGACGACTTGAGGGGGAGGGGGAAAAACACAAGCACCATTATTGGTTTCGTTCTGTGGCCACAACTGAGCACTGCAGTGCAGCGCACATTCAGCCTGGCTCGTGTGAATGTACAGAGGACACGACTAAATTTGAAAGATTTTGAAAAACTTATCAAAAGTACCCCACTAACACTACTGATGCTCTCACGACTACTTTTTTGACGGTCATGAAGAGTTGGTGGATCTAACAAAATTGGACCCTCCTACAACATTAGAGACAAGCTCGCAATCATGCATTTTCTGTCACTTTAGGTTAAACTTACTCTCTTGTCTTTTTAGTGGCTGAAGCTGTGGCGCTGGAGCAGCCTTGGTCGTGGTTGTGTCGGCCTAACAATGCGAGCAAGCATGGCCGAGGTGGCTGCTTCTTGGTCGCACACATTCATGCCTAAGAACTTCAGGAAGGTGCTTTTGTGGGGCTTCATTTTCTTCAGCAGCTCGTTCGTGACGCTCTGAGAGTCGTCCCTCAGATACAGCTCCATTCAGTCACAGGAAAATATTTAAAAAAACCGCAAAATGTAAAGCTGTTTAGATTTAGTCAGACCATGTAGTATTACGTGCTAGCCTTAACCGGAGGGTGTTCCGGGCCTCGCTTTTCCGGGAAATTCAGAGCATTTCTGGCACGAGAGACATCCTGTTATACAGATTCCCGTGGAGAAGTCATTTCCCGACAAAAATGTTTCCAGCAAAGATTGAATTTTCCATGGCTGCCCCAGGAAAAGGCACTCTTAGGTAGTTGGTCTCGATTTAACTTTAAGTAAGAAAGTACTTTTTTTCCACGTTCCCGATTTGTTTCCCTTTTAATGGTGCCAAAATGAGAGGCGTATGAGGAAAAATGGAGAAAACTTGTCCTGATTGCTGGAATTGCCCCAATTTCTGGAGACTGTGGGAATTCTTCTCCAAATACTTCCCGTCTCTGGGAACCTGTGCACCTTTCCTCGAGATCCAGTCGTCTGTGGTAGCCTGGCCGAAGCTGCCGCCCTACCTGAGTGCCTTGTCCTGATGGATGCGCCGCCCAAGCACCCGCCAGGTGAGGTCTTCTTTTCCGCCAGGCGTAACATGCCATCACTGAGTCGTGGGTAGAAGAAGGCAAGAAAGTCTCGTCATCCTCGTGGGACGAAGGATCCGGAACGGCGACTTCTCCGACGTGGTGTCCTCCAAAAGGACAGGGCTCATCTGGGCTGCTCCTCCCACCTGAGAGGCTGCACTTGGAGGGGGGGGAAAGCGCACCAGGTAAACACTCAGCGCACAGAGTCTGTTGTGTCTCTTGGTAGCTAGTGAAATCTTCATGCGGACGAGGCTGACGAAAGACAGAACCTCCGATCAGATGCGGCCTCACTCGTCCTGTTTAGGGCCTCCGACAAAAAGGTCCCCAGAGTGAGTCCGGGAGGCCAAGTGCGCCACAGTTGCAAGTCAGGGCAATTTTTCAAGGAACATCCTGTCCCAATTTATCCTGACTCTTCAGGCTTTCTTTTGTTTTTTGCTCTCGTTTATGCAGACACCTCGGTCTTATTTCCCGTCCTTTCTCCTCAATGTCCATCGAGGCCGCCTAGATCAGCTTCGGGCAGAATGACGAATGTGACTGTAAATGCACTGCCTCTTCCTCTCTTTGGGGCAGTGGCTGAAAAGAAACTAATCGTCGGGCGTGCGCCAGAGAGCTTTTTGGGTGCCTGAGACTTCATTTTTGGGTAGGTACGATGAGCTACGATGGGCAAAAATCAGATGAGGCGTGTGTGTGTGTGTGTGTGTTTTGTGCGGGTGGGTGGGTGTGAGTGCGCGCGCTATGAGGATTAGCAGAGAGCGAAGAAGAGAAAGAAGCTTTAAATTGAGGTAGAACAACAGCAGTTCTGAAAGCTGTCAAAGCTGGCTTTTTTTCCCTTCTTCACCCCCTCTCGGTCAGACAAGTAGTGGCTTCTGGAGGGCCTATTTTCTTCCGGACAAAGTCTTTGCCACCGTGGTAAAGAGGACGATAGATGTGCGAAGTCATCTGTCACCATGCGCCAATTGCATCCTGTCAACTTCCACGCACAATGTTCGTACTCATTCACAGGCGAGCACGAGGAAAATCGCCTGCATTATGCTGTGCACATAAAAATACTCGGTGATGCAAAGCATTCATTGCAGGAAACGTTCTCAGTGATCGAAAGTGACTCACGTTCATCATCGAGGTCACGGACAACGTCATCACTGCGTACTTCCGCGAGAGATTTGTCAAGTTTTCCCACTACTTGCCAGAGACTCGGCGTACCGGACGTACGGGGTGACGGAAGGCAAAATGCAACTTTCGCTTCCCAGGTCACTAAATCCCAGAGTGGCATTTAGCTGTACTCGACACCAGGCACCACCAGAATGACTTGGAGGCTGTCAAAGGTCATCTGGACGTGCGCCATCGCGTTCCAAGGAACGCTCGGCGGGTCTTCAGGTCATTCCAAGCTGGTCCAACCGCTCCTGTCTTCTGCTGCAGCTCCATCTTTGAATAGTGTGAGTGTTCAGGAATGTTGACTCACAATGAGCCCCTTTTGCGGATGCTCTTAACAGGGACGTCATCACTTAGTGAGGTCCTCCTCACTTAATGTGTTTCTGGCAAATGACTGAAGTTCTGTCCTGACTAGGCGAGTAGTAAAGGTGCACGCAGCACACCTAACCACAGTAGCAGTACCGGGGACGACGTCTTGGCCTGTTCTTGTGTGTGATGCGCCCTTTTTTTGCCTTGATTCAAATGGAAATGCTTATTTTGCCAACCTGCCCGAAGCTCGTTTTTCATATCTTTTCAACGCACGAACTCCAATTTCATACAAATATTGACCTCGACGAGGGTAGAGAGGGAAAAGGGCACGAGCTTGATATGTGACCTCAGACTTTCTTATCGTCAGATATCGCATTGCGCAACCCACTGCCGGAACAGCAGCGAACGATATTTGGTACAACAAATCTCACTGCTGGGCACTCCACCTGCTTGCACCTGAGTGCTGCTCCTCCGCATCGCGAAAAACGAGAAACATGCGAAATCCTCCCGACCCAGACCGGTCTGCGACATGCCATCAATCGCTGTGCTCTGTAGCTTGAACAATAAGGCATGTAGCTGCACTTTGGCATTTCTTTAGTCATGATTGTCCAGTTAAAAAAAGTCCAGACATCCCGCTAAAAAGAAAGGTGGAAAGCTTTAACTCTCTGCTACATGGACAGTTGCCAAATCCTTAAAGTTCGACAATCGCCTGGCGAATCGAGGGCAGATGAGCTAGGAGGGAGGGAGGGAGGAAGGGAGGGAAAGAGGAGCCAGTAGAAGGTGTTACAATACGCATGTCCTAAGGCTGTAAATATAAGTATGTGTATATAACTCTAAATGTGCCGCAAATTGTACGTACTTACAGCAGTTGCGAACTTGTACTGGCATACGGCGCTTTCAACTAAACACACTATCACACGCCCAAGCGCTGGCGTGGGCTGGCAGCATAGATGTGGCTGGACAGCACGAGTGGTAACCGATACTGTACTAACGTATGCTTGTTCGTCCTGTGGACTTACAGGACTGTCGTTAATGCTCTTCCGCAGTATTTTGTACTCTCTCTCTCTCACACGATGAAATTGCCTCTGGGTGCTTCTCCGCCGGAGCATTCGCATCTGTGATAAGGTCTGGCCAGCAGAAGACTAAGTCCTAAGCTGAGTCCGAGAAGAGGAAGGAACAGAGTGTTCAGTCGGTCCGGATAGAATGCTGCAGCCCGGTCGGAATATTCAGGGTACACCTGGACCAGGATCATGGTCACCAGCACGGCTGGCCCCAGCAACAACAAGCTGGAAGCCACGTGCGCCGTCAGGAAATATCTGTAGGAGAGAAACATTAATCGATAGCACAACACGCCCTTGATTAGGAGTGATTGTTGAGAAACAAAAATGACAGTTTCGTCCCACCTGGCCCGCAGCCCGGATCGCCTAATGTCTCGGTCATCAGGTGGATCTTCTTGGGCTCTCGTCAATTCCTCTTGCTCTCCGCCATTTGAGGTCACTACTGCTTCCTCCAGTCGTTTCCTGAGAGGTGCTTTAGCGTAACAGGGGAAGGAATGGCCGCGGAACTCTGGATTGGGACTGGAGCCGAAGCCCACGGGCACCAGGAGCGAGAAAAAGGCGAAAGGGAGGGCGCGTGAGACGGGGTCGCCGATGGAAAGGGAGGAGAGCACATTCGAGAAGAACAGGCTGTTGGAATAAAGGGTGCTAGATCCAAGTCGAAGTATGCAGTAGTAGTCATTGATCACTTACCCAAACAGGACCACTCCGGCCCAGAACCTCGTGTACGTAACGATGAGCGCCAGGGCGACCGCCCTGAACACCAAGGTGGCCGAGTAGAAAGGCAAGCCCACGCACATCTTGGCCGATGTCTGCGCTGAAAGCCTGTACTTCAGATCGGTAATAGTGGATACCGATCTACCCTGGTCTCCAGGGATCGGTGCCTCTAAGTCATTGAAGGCCACGGCCGAGGAGAGCACGGAGAGGAGGCTCACCACAACGCTGGTGATATGGAACCAGCCGAACAAGGACATGGAATCTATGTCACGACATGATGGAAGATTGGACATATCAAAATATAAAGTCCGCAATCTCACCTTGTCCATAAACTCTCCCGAGTACCTCGACTGAGGGGACGGAAGTTGCATTGGCCGTAGGTGGCGCCCAGGCATGTGTTTGGCCCAGGGCTTCTGCTACCCCGAGGGGCTCCAGAGCAGCCCTCAAGCTGGTGGCTCCACCGCCGCTGAAGAAAAGGCTTAACTGCAGGACCAATTGAGGAGAGGCCTCCAGAAATGCCTCCAGAGTCTTGTAGTGGAAAGCTACTTGAGTATAGCTTGGCTTGAATAGGCTGCACCAGCAGAACCAGATGGAAAAGAAATAGAGGCGTGGTCGTGCGTGAGTGTTTCCAAGTATGCATGGATGAAGATTACCTGTAGAGATGCACGATGACGGCCCACAGCGGCGACAGCGTGAGGTAGGCGACGGCTCTCAGCACACTGCTCCTGCCCAGGCAGGTCTGCTTGAGCTCGCACACGAACACGAAGAATCCGGGAACAAGGACGAGGAGTAGCGTGAATGCGGCTGGTAAAACCCGTCCCTCCGACCAGTAGAGCAGCGCCACGAACACGTCGCTGGCCTGGTCCAGGAGATGCAGCAGCACCGAGACCAGGAGGCCGACGATATGCAGCATAGCCATGGCTGTGTACTCATCGAGAAAGCCTTGAAGCAAGGCCGGCCTCGGGGTTAGCTTTAACTCTCACCAGCGCTCTCCGGGTGGGAATGGTGAGCACGACCTGGGTGGCGCGGTTCGTGCCCAAGTCCGTGTTTGAAGATTTCTTCTCCACTTTCTTCAGTTGTATCGCAGGGAAGGGATGGGACGGTTGAGCGCCCTGTACGCTCTCAGCGTTCTGCAGCAGCTGCTGCCACTGCTCAATCTCCTTGTGCTTGTGCCTGTGCTTGTACAGAGCTCATGTATGCGTGTGCGCGCCCTGTGTGTGTGTGTGTGCGTGCTGCGTGTGTGCTCCGTGATCATGAGAGTACAATGTGGCCATAATAGCGTATGGGAGAGTGGAGTGACGCACTTTGGGAGCGATGTACGTGTGAAGAACTTACTTTATTCGTCTGAAATGCAGCACGTCGTTGTCTATACAACCTACACCTCGCACATGCATTGAAATGATCTGACCGAAGTTGACTGCTCCAGCCCCCTCCCCTCTGCCCACACTTGCACCTTGCTAAGGCTTCTCTAACAAAAAAAGCGGCTGGTAGCACCAGTAGCATCGCTTGTGGTACAACGCCCCGTTTGCCTCCGTGTGGACCAAGTTCCAGTTGGCAAAGAGATGAGGCAACTGAATGCGGCTATACAACTTGCAGCCGTTGAAGTGGACCTGCAGAGAATCACCGGCGTGTCCTCTCACTCGCGGCAGAGAATCACACGTTGTACTTCATGTACCTTGTCAGTACGTCCAACAGGTATGCCGATGAGAGCCTGGCCGCCGTGTTTGACAACGCACCAAGCCTTGGCCATGGCTATCAAGTCCCCGAAGGGATTCAGGTCGTCACCATACCTGTGAAAAGTTAAATACAGTCAAGGCAACACAAGAAAAGGAGAAAATAGCTCTCAAATGCATAATCCAGAAATATTACCTCACCGTCGAAACTAGGTCACTGTATAACAAAGCGTAAAATAGATGCCCAACAGACGGCAACAGTAAACAGGTACAAGACGAGTATTTAAAATTGAGCCTGGGTAATTTCAGCTCTTCGTACGATTAAGGACGGAGCAGTTTAATATGCCTGAGAAAGTTGCCATCCATAACAGTGGTACAACAGTTTTGCATATTGGCCGGTTTCCTCTGCATCTTTGGCAGAAGATGGTGCTCATGTAGCATGTCTCCTCCTACTCGGTCGTACGGATGTCAGGTCGTTTCTCCCTCTAAATTAATTCCTCCTACTGTAGCGCATTTCCTACGACATTGTTCTCCTAGAGTTGGCTTAACCTCACACAAAAGGGACGCAGGAGCGACCCCATCCAAAGTAGGAAGCACAATGGACTGTTAAGGAAGGAGAAGCGCCACAGCATCATCTCAGAGATTGTTGCTTCGTTCTTAACAGTGCGCGACAGCATCGAGGGTACTTTGGGATTTTGTTCCCTTACTAGTCCTTGGTTAAGCTGTAAACACTTCGAGAATTGACACAACTTTTCAAACTCTGATTCTTGCTGAAAACCAGATTATGGAAGATCAGGATGGTCCAAGAGCTCCTACAAAAACTGGGACGAGCCGGAGAAGATTTGACAGAAGTTATAAGGCTGTGGTGAAGAGTATTAGCAAAGTTAGTGTCAATGAAGATAAGTTGGACATGCTGTTCAAGGATAAATTCATGAAGCCAAAAAGAATCTGGTAAAAAACTGTGTAAAGATATTGTCTTAATGGAAAATGTAAATGATAAGAATAATTCTAATTGAGATATAAGTTCCAATGACTTCTCTGAAGATGGAGTCATGACTGTATTGTTAACTGAGACCTAACGACCATTTTCCTTTCATATACTTATGTTTCCAAATACATATTCCAAACATTACTAATGTGACTGCCTGACTCATTCTCACCTGCCGAGGCCAGAATGTTCTATTGAGGAGAATGACACAACAGCATCAAAGAGTTCCAGCTCGCCCGAGACAAACGCGTCACCCAGCTGCTTGGGAGTGACGATGGACACATTGGGATGGAGTGACTTCATGGACTGGTACTCCACGGTGACCACGTTGGCGGCGCCGCCAGCCAGGAGGAGGGCCTCGATCCACGGTTTCTGTATCCACAAACAAGGAGGTTGTTAGACGTTCTATGGGACTCTGGACTAGACGCACCTGAGATCCAACAACTAGAATCCTCTTTCCCACAATGTCCATGACCTGGTTGAGATGTCTCTGAACGTTTCGCACGTCATCCACCGAATACATCACGGGTTTATTGACTACGTTCTTCATCAGGTCATTGATCAGCGCCTCCGTCCACACGTAGTCCCTGCAGGAACAGAAATTTTCCGACAGGCCCCATATAGACACAAGTGTTTAAAGTTGCACATTCGAGTCTTTCACCTTGGCCACTGGACGAGGTCAAAGCAGTTGACTCTTGTCTTCTCTACCACTTAGAGGGGACTTGCAAAAGCCCCTCTGAGAGCTGGTGCGAATTTCACACCAAAGCAGAATCCGCAGTCAGGAGAATTTGCAGCAGCGAATTCGACTGCGAATTTGCACCACAACAGACTTTTTTTTCCCCTGGGGAGTATTTTTAACGTTAGTTAGATGCATTCAGCTCACATATATTTTGTAAAGATTGAACATTGTTATGTTCCAGCACAGCTTCCTATGGGTTGGAGACAAAACCAAACTAAATGGTGAATAAAAAGAGTATGATAAGTAACTAAAGTTTTCCAAGTCTGACGGGGCACCTTCTTAGCTCAGAATTTCGCACATCCACTTGCAATTCTTATGTCTCAGTAGAGAAACCATACCGACGAGGCATAGAATTTTGATGCCGGTGGATAAAGTAGACAAAGATGCAAAGAAAAGGGTGAGTCATCGTGCTCTGAACGTGTGTGCCTCAAAGCTCAGAGGTGTGACATCATAAACATTACCTTTCGTTCAATTTCATACGAGCATCATCGAAGTACTGAGTGTACTCGACCGGCACCCTACCCTGGTAAGTGAAGTCATCGAGTAGAAATTTAGGAATCTAAAGGAATGTATCTAGTTTTTTCAATGTTTTATGCCAATTCTTTGTGCTCGCCTTACTTTCATCAACGGCCGAAGCGTCTCTGCCTCTGCGTCCATGTCCGGACTGAGGAAGAGCGCGTTGCAGTTCACCTCCTTCTTCAGCGGGGTGACTCTCGAGTAGTCGGTATCGAGATCCTCCGCCGTCACGCCCTCCGAGGTTGCCTCCGACGACCAAGTGCGACACAGAGACCCACAGGCGGCCTTCACCCTCTTCATCTTCTGGCGCAGTCGCTCGTACACCTCGTGAATGTCCAAATCTTGGCTCTTCCTCTCGTTGTGAACCTCCTTCTCCTCCTCCCCCATCGGGCAGTTTTGGTCCGCTGCACACGACTCCTCCTCCTGCTCGGCCCACACCAACAGCACCAGCAACGCCAGAACGACGACGGGCACATCGACGGCGGCCAACCGCAAAGAAGTCATCCTTGTGTCAGACCTCCTACGCTTCAGTCTTTCTCCCCACACCCGTCTGTGGCTACTGTTCTGTTTGTGCCATTCGAGTCTGCCATTTTTTGCGCCCTGGCATCCCACTGCGATAAGTCCGATCCGCCGCGCACTCCCCGCAGCAACGTCACAGACCAGTTGGCTGTCTGCATGGAGCAGACGAGCGAGGATGCGGAAACGTGCAACAGGTAGAATGACGGGGTCGTATTGGTCTCGATGAAGAAGTGCCTTGAAGAATGCAAGTTGCAACATAGACAGGACAAAAGCATCCGAATGACCCACAATATCCTGCAAGACGTGGGGTTGAAGCAGTTGGGGGCCGATGACGTCACCGTCTCAAGGAGTGCCAAATTCAAACAATCTATGCATTTGACCTGGCCAATTGGTCAATCTCTTTCTGCATGTTTTAATTAGTGCACGACTTCATTTGAATCCATTGCAGCCAAATGTAGCAAATATGTAATCAATGATTTAATGAGCAAAATGTTTTTAATTAAAATAATCCGGGATAAATTTCACAATTAACGGCATAAGCATAGGAGGTGTCATCTTAGCTCAGAGCGGTGGCGCTGCCCAGATCGGCATTACGGCGTCATGCAACACGTAGAAGGTGTTGTCCGCGTATGTTGTAGTTGGTGCCGTAGTTTGTCGAGACGCTAGCGAAGAATCAACGTTAAATCGAGATTCGGTGCTGAACTCGTTTTCCAAAAAGAAGAAAGTCAATTTTAAGATTCACTTCAAAGATAGGGTGTTTTTTATTGTCAAAGTCACCCTTTGTGGTTATGTTGGTTCCTTTAATATTGTCCAACTCTTTCTGGTTGCCGAGCTGTGATTCTTGACCGCATTGGGTTTACGAGGGGTGAGTATATAGAGAGATCGATCAAAGCAGTAGGACTTTATGTAGCCTGTCTGTCTGTCTGAGTGTCTGTCTGTGTGTCTGTCTGTGTGTCTGTCTGTGTGTCT
>JAAUXU010095906.1_pt1 | contig 14762 bp, 5 predicted proteins | sample 7278151 | NCBI WGS metagenome assembly JAAUXU01 (sample SAMN14350113, study PRJNA611818) | marine sediment metagenome | isolation source: surface marine sediment (1.8m) | place: French Polynesia: Moorea | collected 2018-08 | reverse complement strand
GCAAATCCAACACATCAGTACAGTACAGTAGACAAAATGGCCAGTGCTGCCATAAACATTAACTTTCATTCAAAGTGGAGTAAATAAGTTTAACTGCTGAGGCTTCAAGTTTTTCAAAGATGTCAACAGAATTTGCATAGCTACAGTATTAAGGAAGTTATGATGCTTGGAAGAGGTGCATGCTGACTTTTGAACTGCCCCCAAAAATGTTGGGGGTCTCTGGGCTCACCCCCAGCAGGAGTCCTGGGGTCCCTACCCCCAGAGGGGAGGAAGAGGGAGCTGAGCCCTTGTCCCAGCAAAAAAAATTGCATTTCACTACTGAAAGAGTGCCCTCAAAATGAGATTTCTTTGTCTTTCAAGCAGGCGTACGCTCACTTTTGCACTGCACTGTATCTAGCAATAATGCAAGCGAGGTGACAGATATTGAGGAACTTAGGAATTTGTAGAGACCTGATGCAACAGAAAATACTGATAGTGAAACATATCACAGGGATGTGGTGAAACTCAAAAAGTGACGGGTTGGATGAGAATGATTTCTAAGACTGATCCTCTCTTGGTCATTTCTGACCCCCTGTAAATGTCAAGCAGGCTTCAGCAGCTCTGCAAACGTCAGCATGCGCAACCCCCAAGTGACTTTTACAAGGGGACGTCAAACCTTTTGTAGTGAGCTTTACAGACATGTGGTTCTCCGACTCCCGATACAATGACACTTGACTTATACCGACAATTTTCTCAGGTCCCGATTTCTTCCTAAAAGAGGTGCTTCAGGCATAACATTTTCCCCGGTTGTAACAACTGGGGGTGAAAAAAGGAGTCTCACCTTACTATTGGTCCAGGATTTAGCATTCAATATTAGCGATATTGCGAGAAATCGAGGGTTCCTAGAGAAAAAAATTACATAGCAGTTTGATTTCAGAGGATAGCCTCAGCTTTCCATAGAGCGGTGACCCACTGCTGTAGCTTAATCCATTCAAACAATGCGTGACAAAATAACATTGGCCAAATGTGTTGTCTAAGCTACTCCTTCTGTTAATTTTTGGACTGACTGTTATGTCGAAAGGTACAGGTCTGGTGTTTGGGCAAAAATGGTTCTAGAAAGATGGAGGTGATCTTTGCATGAAGCAACGGGCTTTTTTGGTGGATTTTTCTTCGATCCTCATCTCACCGTGACCAATACCTCGGATTTACCGACAAATTCCCCTGGTCCCGAGGGTGTCGATGAAGCAGGGATCACTTGACCATGACAGTTGCCTAATTTTTTATACTGCTTGTACATCTGGGGTCAGCACTCGTTGCTGCTCTCAACCCTTTCATCCAACCCTCCCCCCCCTAATGTCTTCTTACCGTCCCGTCCCCTAATGCGGGCGCGCCTTGTGCGCATCAGCAAAGTGTGTCACACGTAAGACTGTGGTTGGTGCCAAAAAAAATGACTTTCCTACGAATTTGAGGCAATCGCACTCCCTCCAACAGTAGAGACGTTAAGAGATGACGCATTTTGTTCCAGCACTAGTGAAGACACCACACAATAACGACCGCTTGACCTGTTGCCTACTCTGTATGCATAGCCTTTTCCTACCCCCTCCTGTAGAGTTTGCATACGTGAGACGTGAGCATAACTCATCGTTACCGGCAATGGAGCACCCAAGTGACCGAGATCCTCCTTTCAGGCTCCGGACAAATACGACATCGGCTACATCTGCCTGTGCAAGGAGGAGCTTTGCAACGCCGCCCCCGCCGCCAGGAGCAACAACGCAGCCTTGATCATGGCTCTGGCAGCCACTTTGCTCCCCTGGCTCTTGAGCCTCTGGTGGAAGCAGTGAAACTTTCTCTTTTTTTAAAAAAAGTGAAGACCCTTTTTAAGTAAAAGCAAAAAACAATTTCGTGTTAACATTTCTGTCTGTCTCTTTTCGAACAACCAACTTATGTGATGAGTGTGTAAAGAAACCAACAAGCAAAAGTTATGCTAAATAGGGCGCGCTGGCATGTATGTACTTTTCCACGTGGTCTTTGCCAGCCTTCTCACGACTTCTACGTCCTGTACTGGCCAACCTTGGGTGCAGCACACACAGTACATGTACTTACGGGGACGTGCAGATGAATCTGGAAAGACATTTCTGAAAGGCCGAATGTTGTAATGGGTCATGACTTTGCTTATAAGCTGATAAATGAAAATACTTTTCACGTGCCGTAAATGTGTGTTGTTCGAGGCCCAGAAAGTCAACGTACTTTTCAGCTCCCCCATGCTAAAGCAGCAAGGAAAAAGAATTGTGCATTGATAACTCTTATGTAACGCCTCATCGTCCGGCTACACCCTGTGGAAGGCCAATGTAGACACATCCTGACGCACCCTGTGCGTACACAGCGTACAAATTTGTCGATTGAGGATCAATGTGCCCGTACCTATGTGAAGATGTGTGTCACACCTGAGTCAATAATGGACTATCTCCTTCTCCCTCACCTACGCTGCTGCGGTGACTTTCGAGCACTTCCTACTCGAATACGTATTCGAATATAGGACGGGCCTAAAGTATAATAGACTCTGCCTACAGTGACTCTCCCTTCACGAGATTTTTGCTGCGACACATTCATAGGGACATGTGCTTACTGCAGTGGACTCCGCTTACAGCGACACTCGGTACGTAGGGACAGTTTTGCCTCTGCCCGAGGGTATCTCTATACACGGTAGCTACCACAGTGAACTCTCCTTATCATGACAGCTGTGCCCTGCCCGGGGGGGGGGGAGATGTCACTGTAAGTGTACATTATAAGGTAAAGGCTCGTTCGTTGTGTTCTTTCGGTTGTAACTGGTCTCTGTTGAACGAGGAGATAACAAAATTGCTTTTGCAAATGGAACTTCTTGAATGGGACATGAAAAAACACCTAAAGTCAAACGTCAACATTGCAACTCAGCTTGAAAAATGTCTCTAAAAAATATCAATCTTTACTCGAGGATTTGCACTTTTTGTGTTTTTTTCCTGCAATGAAAAAATGGAGTCTCCCCATCCAGATGACCTGAGTTATCCAGCTGCTCATCCTAGGTGCAGAGGCGAAGACCACGAACCATCTACTTGCACGTGGTTGCTCCAAGTCCATTACCAGTCCAAGTAGCACTGGATTTGCAATTAAAATGTCATGCCACTGACTAGTGTTGTGGCAATTTTCATGAATAATATTCGCACATGCGTATGTCTTACATAGCAACAAGCCTCAACTCATATCGCTGGAAGTTGCGTGCATTCGAACACCTTGTCTCCTCCTTACCTTCGTGCAGGATCTTGGAGCACTTCTGGTGTCTCTGCCAGTACTTCTCCAGCCCCTCCTCTGCCAGCATTGCCAGCCCCTCTCTGAGACCGTAGATGGCGTTGATGGGACCAGTGTGGTGATAGATCTTGGGTTAAATAAGTAAGTAAGTGAATGGTTGAGCACTTGATACACTTAAAATCATTACCCTCTTTCCTTCTCCAAAGCAATCCCAGTAGGTACCCAGCCAGGTCATGTCCAAGTAGAACGACTGAACAGCAGAGCGACGACGTCGGATTTTTATCCTATGAGAGAGAGGCTCTCACTAATGCGCCAGAGCTTCAAAATCTGGCAAGCTATCACATCAGAGCTGCGGCACCAGTGCCACTGGTGCTCGTGCAACTAACTGCACGCCCTCATGGGCCAAAAGTTTCTCAGATTTGACGATCTTTTTATCCCGGAGTCTGGCGAATAAGCTCCTCTTGCGCAAAGATGACCTCGGTGAGGACTTTGCTAGCCTCTGTTTGACCTCTGGACCGACTTGACCCGCGCGATTATTTTTGTCCGGGTTTGTTTCTTTTCGGCTGTTTGACTACGAGCATTACATTCCCTGAAAGAGCAGAATGAGGGAAGCTTGACTTTTAGCCTCTTATTATCCCTTAGGGCTCAAATGGCGCCTTTCTCTCGTACGATGTCAAAAGGAGTCAGATTTTTCGTGCCTTTAGTGTCATAGCGATCCCGAAGGGGATTCCGCTCCCCTTCAAAGGGGTGGAGTACCAAGACAAGTCTCACAATTGCATCCACGTCCTCGTGGTCGTGCTAGCAGTGGACGCGCAGACGAAGGACATTGACATCGCCCCCGTGTTGACTCACTCACTCTGCTCTGGGACTCATCGAGATGGGCGCCAGACCCGGCGGCACCCCGAGCACCTTCTGGCTGCCGGTGTAGATGGCGTCGATCTCCAGCTTCTCGGCCTGCACAGGGACGCCGCCCAGGGAGGCCACAGTGTCGACAGCAAGAAGGCAGTCGTAGCTGGAAGAAGAAGCGATGACTTGTCTTAGTTTTATGCATCAAGCGTAGCTCAAGGCTATTTGTATGTGTACTGTATGAGTACGTAGTGGCACACACGGCACAGGGTGGACTGAGAAGATTTGCATCTCGCCGATAGCTATCAACACTGCAGATCGCCCTGGTCCACCCTGTACTGCAGCAGGTGTGACGCTGGAATCCCATCCTAAATTTGGCGCATACTCAAATGGCACTAGCGCAAAAATGCGTCAGAATTTAGCTGAAAATGCTACATAACAGGTGTATAACTACGAATTTACTTTTTTTACTCCTTGACTCACCCCATGTCACGTCCACTCCATTTGGGATGGATTCATTAAACTGTGAAAGTGTAGGATTCTGACACCTCGACCGGTGCAGTGGACTCCGCTTAATGCGACAACGTTGAACAGGAATGCCGGATAAAATGGACACTGTGTTCATAGATTTTGCTTGGACATGGTTAACATACACCGGTACTGCGTACAGAGAGTACAGACAGAGCTGTGGCTCTGTTCAGAGTGTCACAATAGGCGGAGTCTACTGCGGTGACCTTTTTGTGTCCTGACCATTGGAACTTTTTTGTCGTTGTTCGTTAAAAAAGCACCTCAAGAGGTGACTGAAGGTGTTTTCCGTAAAACTCCTAACTTATCTAAGACGCGTGACATAGACAGCTGTGTCAGCACAATATCAAATTTTGCCTCAACTTTGTCAGAAAGTCTCGTTTACGGCCAATTTTGGCAGACTTTCCGATTAATATTGTAGTGCAGAGGGTCGATAGATGGATGCGCAATTTTTGACTGTGGAAGGACATCTCACGGTAGAGTGAGACCAAAAAAGGCAAAATGTACAACACTTCTTAAGCATAAATTTATGGATATGTGATTCACACAGACGTGACGCTGCAGTGTGACTTCGTGCAGCAACGTGAGAGGAGAGAAAAGACAAATTATAAGCAGACAATGCAGACTTGCGAGAAATACCGACCTGTATCATGTAACCTTTGTGTGTCGTAATGTATATATTCTTTCTGTTAACTCCTCGCTTTTTTCCAAGGACTCGGCTGTGCGTAGTGATGATACGAGCCCTCAACGACCGGGCCGCTTCAGCCTTTAAGGCCTTTTCGCCAGAGAGAGCTTGACAGTCCTTTTCTAACGGCTCGAGCCTCTTTTTCGCGGAATCAGCAACCTCTCAACATCCATCAAACAGGACCATAACGCATGGAAGAATCATACAGAAGTGGTCGAAAGTGGCACTTGTTTCCTCGGAGGTCGCAGTCATTCTCAAGGATATGACGACTCAGGGACTCGAACCTGCCATCCCCATTAATATTGGGCAATTGTGACCCCAAAAATTGGCGGCTCGCAACATCACTAGTTCTATGTAGGTGTGAGCAGGTGCGTGAGAAAAAGAGTGGGAGCGTTCAAGACTCTCCTTGTCTCGCCTACAACGCGGTGAAAACGAGAGCTCGAATATTGACTGTACAGGGTGGCCTAGGCAGATTTTGCACACTCATTTGCCGGAAAACAACGTCGCGAATCCACCCAGAACAATAGAGTTTTTCCCCCCTTAGAGGAGTAACGGGGGAGACCTTGATTGACTTTGAACCGCTTAGAAGCAACGTCTCGACCAGAGATGAGTTCTTTTAACCCGGATGCGCCCCTAAAAAAGAACGTCTTGCGTTGAGTACGAAGCATCCCAAGTGTCGGGGTTCCTTCATCAGCTGCTTGAGTTGTGGAAGAAGCCTAAGTTAACAACGAGCGCTTTGTTCATGGCCAAAGTGTGCAGTTTACGCACTGCTGCTTGAGGTTTGTGGTCGCATCAGCCAAGACTTGTGGATGCTGCTGGACGAGTCGTGTCTCGGTTGACATTTAATTGCACATACAGGCAGGTAGTAGAGGTCGGAGTTTTAGGGGAATCACAGAAAGCTCGATTTCTTTTTCTCAACGTATCTCTTCAAATGAGTGCAGAGAAGCAGTGGTACTTGACACTGTGCACTTGGTATCCTTCAAGCACTGTCCAAAGGCTGGCCGACATCGTCAGTGCAGGTGATGAAAACGTTCTCCCTGACAGAAGACAAAGCCGCACCACAGTTTGACTTCTCATCTACGGGGTGCGGATGAAGTACCGTGACACTCTGCAAACAGCTGGTTTCTTTGTCATTTCTACTAACTAAGGTTGACCGAAACTTAATACAGTTCTTGCTGTGACTCTGATTGACATCTTTTGTTTTCTCAAGTTGGTTGACTTCAACCTCATCCTCTCCCAAATGGAGGTGACGGTGAATCAATCAGAACGGCGGTGACCGTCCCGTGCATATGACGGCCCGGTTCAACGTGGCCAGGTCCACGACGTACAATGCCAAGCACATCTATGACGAGTCTAAGTCATGCGCACCTGCCTTCCACCAAACCAATTCAAAATCTAGTGACCCTGCTGCTCATGAACAGCAGGGTCGTGAAGGATGACATGGCGCTGAAACCTCGCGACTTCTTCCTCGTTCCCTCCCCTACGCTTGACCATGAGATGGCTCACCTCACCATCAACTTGTCCAGCTACAGCGAGATTTCCCGCAGCAACCCATTTTACCTTATGATCAATGTCATTCCCAAACCACATGTCCCCTTGGAGAACTCATTTTGACGATCCCCTTACACATGATGAGGTTCACGTTGAATTCAAGCACTTTAAAAGTGTCCGTGTGTTTCATCCGCACTGAAGCTGTACTACAGCACACCCGAAGTCCGCAGACGCTGTCGTCGAGGTCTGCATTGCTAATTTTCTGTATCAATTCAAACATGCAATACAGTCAAAGCTTTTTTATGACTGTCACCAGAATCTTCCGAAATGCACTTTTCCGATGGGCAAGCCTTAGATACTTAATATTAGAGCACATCCAACGTACGATAAAAGTTTAGCCCTCGAGGAACTGAAAACTAGTGCACACTCGTACTAGCTTCATTCGTTCTACTACTGCCCACATATTTGTGTAGAAAGCTTGGCTATTTTCATCTGAAAGCTTGACTTTACCACGAAATTTGACCTGATACATACGAAGCCTTAGCACAGAGTCCCTCAAAGAAGCTGAGAATTATGACCATAACCGCTGAAGATTAAGAGTGCAGGATAAGAGGATTTAATGACTATAAGCGGATTAAGGAAGTACCGAGTAAGACTATAAGAGGAGTCTGCTGCGTGGGTTGATGCCTTCCTGTCTAAGCAGCTAAGTAGGGCTGGCGGCCTTTTATCATGATAAAAAGCCAGAAAAGGCCAAACAGTGAATAGGACTCACAAGAACCAAGCCAAATCTGCAACTTATTCAGTGACAGTTGTGCTTGAAAACTTGAAAAGTTCCCCATTCAAATGCGGTGAAATGAAGTCAAATTTCTCAAATAAGAAAAAAAACCAGGCTGGCTAACTAGGCAAGATCACGCCCCGTTTACAGGAGTTACACGGGGTGCGAAAGCCAAGAATGTTCCGTGGTTTGACGTCACCGAGATCAAATTGGCTGGTCACGCTGATGGTGCAGCAGCCTCAAGCTGGCCACACATTGAATGACTGAACATTTCGATCGGTAGAGGTCTGCACACTGTGTTCCCCACAAGGCTCTCGACAACGCTTCCCAATGCACAGACACTGGCTGCTAAGCGTGGGCACCCTGTACGGCTAAAAGTTGCGCAGGCTGGACTGGGTGACTCACCAATTTTGACGAGAATTTTCCCACCTTCAGAAAAAAAACCCTCTTAAAGTTGGCCTAAGGGATGACGCCAGAAGTCTCATCTCCATTTGTAGCCCAGGTGATGTTCAAACTTTGCGGTTGCTCGTCGAACGTGGCCTTTTTTTCCACTGTGGATTAGGGCAAAACTATAACACAGGTAGCAAAAAAACAAGTGCTCCAATGAGGAGAAGAAGCAGGAGGAGGAGGAACCGTCATCATCTCCCGTATTTTTCGTCACCGCCGTTGTCGTCAACCCCACACCTGTTCGCTTTAACCACGGGGGGGGGATGAGGTTATGCTGCCTCACCTCACAATACTGTCAGAGACTCTCATTGAAAATCCTCTTTTCAGCATCGTTGATCAAGCGCCGGCTGCACAACAACAAGGACAGGTGGGGATTGCGTTTGGGAGGAGAGAGAGAGAGGATATGATGGCATCTTCCATACGCTACAATGGCCAGCAGTTCCAATGACGACGCCAGATAACATCTCTCTCTCTTCTTATTCTTCCTCCAGTTGACGGAGTCCTCATTGGGAGGAACATTGAACATGTCGGACGGGGCCGAGAGCAGTCTGGGGGAGAAGGGGCATGAGCAGGGGTGGGACAACAGGGTGGGGGCGTCCCGCCATGAACTGTTTTGCGTGCACTGCGGGGTGGACAAGAGATTCCGGCTCGTGGGCTTCGGGTTGGCGATTGGGTTGACGTGCGTAGAGGCTCGGCCGCTACATACGTAGATAATGTTAAAAACAGAAATGTAAATGATGTACAGGCAACAGCTAACGTCTAGGTACAGCATCTACACATTAGTAACCTAATCTTGAGCTGCGCACAAAGATGTATGAGATTAGTTTAACACCTTTTGGAGTCTCTCATCCGAAGGATGCATCAAAGAGTTCATGAATTATTGAGTGAAAGAAAAGCATTAATATGAGGGTCTTTTTAGAGCTAATATTGGTTAGTTTTATAAGAAAACAGCCAACCAATATGGAAGATACTCATCCGTCCTTATTGCAACATTTCTTCTGAAAGGAAGGGAGTTAGCGTTACTCGGTCAGAAATGCAATGAACTATTCGTTATTCGTTACTTTTCCACCGCAGCATTCAATTGTTTGCAAATGAAGGGAAAATTCCATTTCTGTAGTCTTAACAGCATAACTCATAAACGATGTGCTTAGTTTATGTAAACTATATCTTTAAAAAAAGTTCATCAGAGGACTACAGAAATGCTTTGTTTTTGTTTCATCCGGCAACCGCATGAATTCCAAAGAGTTATTCACATCTTAAACGTAATGAGTAGCGATTGGTTAAATCGTCATTGCAGTTGTCATTACATTCTTGTCAAATGTGATGTGATTAGAGCAATCATTACCAATTTTGTAATAAATAACAGTAATGTCATTCATTACTGGCAATTCATCACTCGAAAGGCTCGGTGCTCATGCCTTATAAACCCTCCAAACGTCTCGTCAAATAAGTAGGCCATCTTTGGCCGTGACGGCATGTTCTCAATGTCTATTGGCGGCCTTGACTCCAAGTCCATCAACGGCGAGGACTTTTCGTGCCTCCTCAAAATCTGCTACTGGCGCCAGGCCAAAAAGGAGAGAAGCTTCATCTCAGGGACACGGTTCAGAAGCCAAATTACTACACAAAGTCGTCTAAGGTCCACATCTGTCAACAGTGTTTCAAAAGATACTGTGGAACAGACAGCGGCGGCAAACTTCGTTCTCCATGTTTGGGCTCACCGATCCTTGCCCCATATTGTACTTGATGAAGTTGGGCCGGTCTCTGCTTGTCCAATATTCGTGTGGAAGTCAGTCATATGGAACGAGTCCTGGCGTCAATACTGAAGAATGTCCTCCTAACCGTACTGTCGAATCACAGTGAGATGCTTGGCCGCACTATATTGGCCACGTTGCATTCAACTTTCGCTCTAGACCATTTATTTATTTTTCAAAAAAAAACCCCGAAAAGTTTAGCTCCCCGTATTTCGTTCTTTCGTCACACTTACGTGCAATTCCCACCTCTCCTCGCCCGTGGAAATGAGCTTATTGCGCCCGGATTTTTGGGGCGTCCGCGCAAGCCCCAAAAACGCCCAATTGCTTTTCCTCTGCAAGCAAGATGACGTTTGCATTCCCCCGTGCAAGGTGTCCTTCCAAATCGTCAGTGAGTTTAACGAAGGAGGCCAAACAATGGGGGAAAAAAAAGGTCAGCCACTGAAGAGAAAAGAAAAAAAAAGCCTTCGTAGGTTTTGTGGCAGACTCGATTAAGGACTCAACTTGGTCACAACGGACGAAGATAAAGCCTACATCCTTTTTTTTTTAATTCTTCTTCTTCCCTCTTTCAGCACGCCCCATTTTCATTTTCCATTCCGCACCTGCTGTTCAACATCTCCTACGGGGTCAACAGCAGCCTGGTCAAGGCGGCGGCGGCGGCGGCGGCGCCTAAAACTCAAAGGCGAGATTCGCAGCAGATTTTGTTTTTCCGCCCGACGCAACCAACATCTGTTGCCCATAAAAATGGGCAATTGACCCGAAGCTACGTACGTGGCAGGAACTGCTGGCGAGCAGAAATCATCAGCTCGCCAGATAGGAGGAGGCATCCTGTGTGTGACAGGATGGACGAGGAGGAGGAGACCGTGGCCACGTCGTTGGGCAAGCCCGACGCAGCCACCACGCCCCAAGCAACTGCCGGATGGAGCGCCACGCGCCTGAGAAGAAGAAGAAGGGGACGCAGATGCCAACTTGACGCCATTCCCCGAGTGGAATCTCTAAATTTGGCATCAGGATAGACAGACGGACGAACAAACAGACAGACAGACAGACAGACAGACAGACCTTTTTCCAGACTGACAGACGGCGTTTTGTTTTGCAGGGTATAATGAGCAGAAGGGCAGGTGCCAAAGAGGAGAGAAGAAATTGGGATTGATCCTATCTCAACACAGAAGAGTCCGACCAAAGTGCGACTCCTGCACAAGATGCGCAGATGATTTGTTTGCGTCAGGGTTTTTTGCAACAGCTAAAGCGGTTTTTTTTTCTTTTTCCCAGAAGGAAACGTCTTTGTTCCTCGTGGAGGCCGGAAGGAAGAACATAATTTTCGTTTTTTAAACCCTCCCATTTTCACCTGTCTCTTCTGATACAGGAAATGAAGGGAAAATAATCAGGCCGCATGCGATGACTGTAAAAAATATGAGTGAAACCATCTGTGCGCAGTACAGTATGTGCCCGAAAGGAGTGCCCATTGGCAAACGTGGCTATGAAGGCACACTTGGCATCAAAAGAACCCTCAGAGTGTCAGCTTTTTGCTCGTTTTGGAATTTTGAAAATCGGACCAGTTTTGGCAAAGCCACAAGCATCTTTATGCCATACGTGACTGATCCTTATTGCAATCAGGAAGATAAAACGAGATGAAGTGGGAAGGCGCTTTAGATTGGTGCTGCTGTTTGCACTCGCCTGTTACCGTTAGGGATCAGGGTTTTTTTTCTGACACATACGTACAATACAAAGTGCAACAAGGAGGTGAACCCAAGAGTAACGCGGGCACTCCCCAAAAGACAAAGATCCTGACGTGTTTCAAAAAGCCCTGGAAGAAGGCAAAGCCAAGGGGGAAGCAGCAGAGCAGATGCTTCCTGGATTCCAGAAGAGACATTAGGAAAAAGGGTTGTTCACAACACTAGATCGAAGGGGTAATTTCCTCTGCAAAACAAAAGTCAGTCCAGATGCAGCATTAAAGCAGAGACAAGGAAGTCACCATCCAGAGGCACGTGCAGGGAAGGGGGAACTTGCAGCTGCTGGCCACATTCCTGTTCTGGGGCACGCTGGTGGCGGCGCTCACCATGAAGTCGGCGTCCTCTCGTCAGTGTGTGTGCAGTCGTCACCTCTTCAGTCTGGACAAGAATACCTGTACAGGGTGGGCCTCAAAGCCTTTCAGAAAGCGTTCCTACCGCAGCATAGAACTTGCACGTAGCAGGTTTGCCCCAAAGTCTGCATACTCAAGTATTTTGAAGTAGGAACGAGAACTTTTCAAGTTTCAAAAAGCCAAAGGTTTCTCGAAACTTTAGCTCATTTCAGCCCACCCCAACAGTTGAGGCCTTTGGCACTGACATTTTCTGACCAAAACATTAAAATATTGTCAACTATACACAAAAGTTTCACAAAGAAGTATGCCTATTTTACTTGCTCCTCATTACAGCAATAATCATCATTAGTCTTCCATTAATTCTCCGCAGCCATCGACGTACGGGCATTAAAAAACTTCCGGCGGTTACTGCGGCGTCACCAAGTGTGTACTTCTGGGATTCACATAAGTGCTTGAACACATTTTGAAGCCAGTAAAGTACTTTCGTGCTTAAGTTGCCCAAAGTGCTGCAACTTAATTATGTCAAGTAAAATACTTGTGCTTACCCCATGTCCCAAAATTAGCTTCGTTGCCCAGAAATGCTTACAGCTTCGAGAACAACGACAGCAGTCGGACATTTAAGAATATCATTCACTAGACATCCTCAGCGCTTAGCATGGACACAGATGCGGTGCCCTATATTGCTATAGAGATTTGTTCATCTCCGAAATATCCTCTTTTCTCTACTTGTCCACGTCCCCAGCAAACTCATTGAACTCCGCAGTGCGATGACGCACAGCACACGTTTCTTCCTCCACCCTGCAGCTCAGGTCCCTGGCAACCCTGACTCGTCGAGCAAGACACCGCACACTCTTCCCAGTGTTCTGCCCTAACAGATGCGATGTTGTGGCCACCCTGTACGCGGCCTCCGTCTCCTTTTGTCATGCGTCTGGAGGGAAGTGGCTTAGTTTCCCCTTAATTTCGCTCCCAATTCGCACGCCATCTGAAACTATTTGGGCGTTGGCTCAGGCGAGGAGACAGAGAAAAGAGGCTTCTTTTTTTTGCACGCAAAAAAAAAGAGTGGAGACGAAACCGTTAGAAGATGAAGAAGACGAAGAAAAAGAAAAAAAACTTCCGTGACGGAATGTTAATTTCAGGTGGGGAAGAGTTCAAAGAAAACTCGTTCAAGCCACTTTGGTGTGTGTGTAAAAGACCTCGTGCAAATAACTTTGCCGTACCTTTTTGGTGACGATTTTGTCCAGCTTTGTTTTGCCTTCTGTCCGGACGTCCGGGAAAAACGAGCCCACGCGATTTCTGCTTCAATGATCACTGTTTTCACCTGCTGCGACAGCATCCTCGAGGGCGGAAAAGGAAGCTTTTGCGGTGACTTTGCACTTCCGGTCTTTTCTCATTGACAGAAAAAAAAGATTCCCCCCCCAATGCATGTGAGAACCCCCCCCCCCTTCTTTATTTTTTAGACGGACACCCAACCAACCCTTCCAATGCGGAAAAGATTGACGCAGTTCTTCTTCGTCCAGAGAGACCCTTTTTTGTGCTACTGCATGCATAGAAGTAACGTTTACTCTTTTGGACGTGTGTGACTTGGCCAAAGTCTTGGTGTTCTTGCAAACCCATTCATTCAAGTTGACGCCCAGAAAGTCAGCGTTGTTTACCCATCACGGTACCCCCAAAACTTTTGAGTCAACAATTTTTTTTAGTGTGACTTCCGCTCTGCAGCCAACTCAGGCAAGGACGACGACGACGGTTGGATCGGTGTGGGAACAAGTTTTTCTTCTTCTTCAGAAGATGAATATTTTGGAAGCAATCTTAAATCAAGAAGTCAAATTCGGCAGCAAAAATGCAAGTGCAAAAGATATGCAAAGACTCTTGACTGCAGCTGGCGCGCACTAGGACGTTATTAACATAACGGTGCCCGAGCTGCACACGCAACTACGTCTTATTAGCCCAGATTAAAAAATAATATCCACCCTATCACGATGCCTCTGTTAGGCAGAGACCGTTAATTTCTGCCTCATTTTTTCTTCTTCTTTTTGCTCGCCTCGGTCGGACACGATGGAGTCGGCGGAGTGTTTTTGCGGCCGGGACGCAACAGTACTGCACGGTGCTCATTGTCAGGTGGAGTTGGGTTGGTTACCTGCCCATTATCGTCAGTGACTTCCTCTGGGGACTTCGGGGGGAGGGACGAGGAGGACAATCGACAAAGGAATTTCGAGGCTTCCGCCAACGACGATGATCGCATGAATGAATTCCCCCAGGTAAGCTGAAATGTGTCAGCGTGAGCACGCCCTAAAATTATCGCTCCCAATCAATAGCGGCTTTTGTCTTCTTCTTGTTTCAGCCTGACCCAAAAGAGGCTTCATGAAGGCGAGGGAAAAAAGCGCTGCCGCTTTAAAAAACTTGGTCTCACGCGTTCGAACGCTTCAAAAGCTTCGGCTAAAACAGTTGAGACTCGATTTCTTTTTTGTCTCCTCCTCTGTGTTTCTGTGAGAAAAAGACCTGCGGTGATTTCCGGTCATTAGGGGAGCGAATTCAGCTCCAAACTCTGCCAGCCACAGAGAGAGAGAGAGTAAGAACACTTCCTCTCTGTCTCTTCTCTTCCCTCTCTCTTTCTTCTTTCTTCTCTCTTCTCTCTCTTTCTTCTCTCTCTCTTCTCTCTCTTTCTTCTCTCTCTTTCTTCTCTCTCCTCTCTCTCTCTTCCTTCTCTCTCCTCTCTCTCCCCTCCCCCCTCTCTCCTCTCTCTTTCTTCTCTCCCCCTCTCTTTCTTCTCTCTCCTCTCTCTTTCTTCTCTCCCCTCTCTTTCTTCTCTCTCCTCTCTCTCTCCTCTCTCCCAGATCTCCTTCTCTCTCCTCTCTCTTTCATTTCTCTCTCCTCTCTCTTTAATTTCTCTCTCCTCTCTCTTTG
>JAAUXU010119001.1_pt1 | contig 14763 bp, 17 predicted proteins | sample 7278151 | NCBI WGS metagenome assembly JAAUXU01 (sample SAMN14350113, study PRJNA611818) | marine sediment metagenome | isolation source: surface marine sediment (1.8m) | place: French Polynesia: Moorea | collected 2018-08 | reverse complement strand
GGGGAGTAGTCGCAACGGGGAATCTTGTCCACTGACCGACAAAGGTCGTCCTCAACAGCTTCGACGTCATCTCCAATCTTCTCCTCTCTTTTGATTTGAGCTTCCAAGGAAAGATGAGCCCTGAGGGCCAGCGAGTGGCGGGCCTGGACCAGCGGACTCGCCGTGATCTGAAGTGCGCGATCATATTTTTCGTAGACCTAAAACGAAGAAACAAATGTGGCGTCTAGAAAGACGATGCATAACTTGGCCTGAAGGTCACTCACATCCTCCTCTGTCATGAGTTTGGCACCGAGGGGCGGGATCCAATTTCTCTCCTTTTGGCCCTTCCTCGTGCCCTTTCGCCTGGCAATCATCCGATTGTCCGGACGGAAGTTGTCGCGGAACCAGAACGCTTCAGTGCGGGAGTTGTAGTCAAACCTGAGTGGCGCAACAGGTGCGTCGTGATCATGACTCCATGATAGTTGTTGGCCGCGTCGACATTGTGACGAACGGCTGGTCTCACCTTGAGCTCCTCAGGTGCGGTGCCTCGCGCAGTCCCAAGTGTCCCGTCAACAGCCTGTGAAAGTCCTTGGCAAACGCGACATCGCCGTCCCTCTGGTAGAGCTTGGACTCTGGGTGCTGGGGTCGAAATGCTGCCTGTTCAAAGGAAATGTCCCCGATGAGGACTCATTGAAATGAGCTGATGCGTTACATCAATACCTCCACATCTGGTATTTTGTCGTTTTGAACATTCCGGCCTTCCTCTTCGCAACGTTTGTCCCGCAGCATCCGTTTCTCTACCAGAGGAGCTAATCTGGCCGCGGCCACCGAGGCGGTCTCCTCCAGCCTGGCGTAGCAAGACGGCAGCTCGCCTTTCTCGGCCACCCGGGTCATCGTAGCGAATTGCACCGCCGGCAACGTCCCGTAGTTGAGGCGGGACGGGTTCATGAGCGCCGAGTACCAGCCAAAGTACTTGGGCTTGTTCAGCCACCAGAGACGCTCTTCCACCGTGCGCAGATTCCGCACGGTGTCAGTCAAGCTGCTGAACTAAAAGGACACTCGAACATTATACGGAATCGAACGAAGCCACGAAGACGTACAAGAGTCTCTTTCTCCGTCTTATGCGGGCTCAGCTGAGGATACTTGGGCACGTCGTCGTACTCCTCCACAGGAGGCGGCCCATGCAGGTCTCTCACCACGCCGGTCGAGAGCCATGACGGTGGAAGGGCCAAAAATGTCCGTCGCGGCAGCTGCTCAATGAGGCCGTGCGCGGCCCTCAACTGGGCCATGGCCGCGACAGTGGAGGCGATGGCGGTCCTCTCTCGCTGCGGCTTCCTGTTGTCAGCAGACTAACGCCTCACTTGCTACAGTGTGAGAGACTACAAGCTCCATCAGCTGTTGCCCATGTCCATGCCGCTGTCGGATTTTCCCTCGTGGATCACGCAACCTTTTCTCATGACATGTGATGAAATGTGATAACGCCTTCTAAGTTGCTGTACAAACTGCTGTACATAGGCACAGTCAAGGACAACAGTGTTGAGCCTTCACCAGTCACTAGACTACATTTACTCATAAGCCAGTAGAAGTTCAAACTGACTGATTCTTGGTCCGCGGCCAGGACTTGGTTGGGCGGGGGGTGTTTGTGGCATGGTCAGACCTCCGTCCGAGGTCGCCGGGCCTCAAACATCCACATTTTCGGAGCATCATAAGTCTACTATTGTCATAATTGAAGTTGTATCGTTATGACATTATCGTTATAGTCCAGGAAAGGCTGCATTTGTTATGCCTGAATGCTTTCTCTTCAGACAATGTAATGAGACTCCCTTGGGAGAGTCATCCACAAAGTGTGATGCAGAAACTGGGATCGATGTTGTCATCTTATTTCTCCGCTCCACTCCATGGAAAACTGCAAAACTGCTTCAAAATCACCTGTCTGCACTGGTACTAAGGCACTTGGGGCATTTGATCTTGCTAACACGTGTGCTGTGCAATCAACACTGCAATTGAAGAAAAAAGGCAAAAAGCTGCACTGCCTCAATCCTTGTCTTGTTCAGAGTTCGTCCTTCGAAGGCTCCTCTCGACAGTTATCGCTTTCCTTGAGACACAGAAACTCCCTCAGCGTTGTCACAATCCTTCCTCCGTTGATCCACCACTGGTAGATCCTCATCTCGTCCAAGTCCATCAGGTTCTCGCAGAGATCGGCCAGCCTGAAGGGGGTCCTCCCGCCCATCTGGGCCACACCAGGCTCGTCATACACACCTGGACCCTGTGGTTGACCCACACGGCAGGAGACAATTTAAAAAGAACAGTGATCACACCCATTGCCAGCTATACCTTAATCCTGTTGTAGGATCCGTCATCTTCAAAGTAGCTAATCCCGTACACGTCGAAGGTCTTGGTGTCACAGACTTTTTCTGGAATAAAAGAGACAAACGCCATGAATCTGGCTGGCCAATCCTTCTTTTTGGGTCAAGCATTTCTGTTTTTGTACTGCAATCTTGCACTGTGTGAAGGCGTCAGGTTCTTCGTCACTTGCCCAACAGAGCTCAGGGTGACTTCAGTGGTGTCCCAGAGTCGGGTGCTTGGTCAAACATTGCATTGAGAGTCAGACTTCATTTGAACTCGTTGCCTTGGAACATTTTGCATTTGGAATGTGGACAGATTCTTACTGATCCTCACCTGTGATTTCCAGCACCTCCGCCTCAGACAGTCGGTGATTCTCCTGGCTGAACTTGCTCTGCTCTTTCTCAAAGCCCTTGTGCAGCTAAACATTGATGGATTCCTTTTCATCACGTCCATATGCATCTCCTAATCTATCTTTACCTGGTATGAGACTGCCCAACAAGCATCACAGCGCATGACTTTGGGCAGTTGGGGCGACCGCTCCTCCTCCTCGGTCAGTTGCGGTGGCCTGAACGTCATCTTGGTCACGTTGTCGTCAAAGTCTTGGGGTCTGGATTGATCCAGATCGTCCTCGGGGCTTGGGTTGGATTCAGCTGCTGCCAAAGACAGACACAAGAGGACCAAAAATATGCCCAACCAAAAAAAAGGCCTCATATTTCTTCTGTGTAATCTCCTGATCACAATGCTTGGATTTGAAAACCTCTTCTTCTCCTTGTCACTGTCCCTTCAGTCTGTCAGCGTTTCTGGCTCAACCTCTGCTGGTTTTGTACCTCCTTCTCGGCTTTCTCTTAAAATGAGTTTTTTCAGAAACAAACACCAAAAAAACAGACAATATTTTTGTGTGTGTGAGAGAAGAGCAGAATTGTGCTACAGCAACCGCTGGATCAAATGTTTGCGGCTTCTTCGAGATTGCATTTCTGTCTGTCAGAGCTGAAGTCACTGTAGTAGCAACACTTCATGTTGGTGCATCTGGACTAAGTGAAACACGATATTTGCCTCTGCGTAAATTGGATTGTAACATTTTTAATACACTCTTATTTGTGACTCCTGTAAAATGATACGTGTGCAGTGAGCGTTGGAGGGTCAGTGGTGCCTTTCTGTTGTTGGGCAGCCAATCCAAGAGTGACAGCGAATGCAATCAATAATATTGACTTGACGTCGCATTTGCTCCTCTTTGCATTGACGTTCCGGAACTTGGGTGCAGGACCAGAACTTGGTACGCGGTCCAGGTGCCTCAGCTGCTGCCAAGTTGGACCCTGGCAACTCATCAGAGGTTCTTGCAAAGAAGGAGGACTCATTGGGATGAGAGGAAATGGCCAAACCATGAAAATCCTATAAAAAAGGATCTTCCTCGACTAACCCATACGTATCTAGCACTCAAATGTCCCCCACCCAACTCAGAGACGAGGTTTCATGCAGGGTCTGTGCAAGAGCATCCAACCCCTTGGTCGGGCGACCTCTTAGATACTTATTCTTCGGCGATTTATGAGATGACCAAAGCCATTATCGTAACAGCCCTTGGAATTTGCCATGCACTTACCCCTCGTCTCTGGCTCTGAGTTTGCGGCGCGGTTCAGTGGCCGCCGCCCGTGGATGGACACGCCCGCCATGACCGCCTGGAACCCGCGCTCGATCCGCGTCGAGTTGGGGTTCAATTGGCCCCCCAATGGGAGGCGGGATTCATTCTTCAGAACTGTTTGGCTCTAACTGTTAGAGGAAATGAGCAAGAAATCAAGCATTCGATCTGCGATCACTTTCCTTTACCATCTGGTTCTCTCGTGCGGACTTTGTGGTCATCAACTTGCAGTGGGACTTGGGCTCCAGTTCTGGTCAACCCGTGAAAGTAATCACATAATAACGTACTTTAAGACAAATAGTGACACAGTTCATCCTTACTTGAGAACGTCATTTCTTCCGCCGTCAGCGGTGACATCGTAGTCCGCTATCTCGACCTCTCCGCTGTCCAGATTGTAGTGGACTTCAATATAGGCAAACGAAATTACTACATACACTTTCAGAGGAAGAGGCTCGATACTTTTGACCCTGACTGTATGTACTGATACTTAGAATTTGCTTGTGCACTTGTGCGTGCGTGTGTGCTCCAAAAGAGATGAGCGAGAATACAGTTGCTTTGTGAGTTCACGCATCCTTTCACGATCCTGCTATTTGTGACCGATGAGACAAAGGCTGAACCGTGGTCGCGGCCCTCCCAGGAGCGATGCTCCTCACGGTGGAGCGGGACAAAAACACGAGCCCAATGCTCAACCGCGCGAGGTGAGCCGAAAGGCTCGGTTGCGCACAGCCATGTGGAAGCTCCCGCCAGCATGTCTGCGACTACTCCTTGGGATAGCTCTGGGGCGATCTCTGCGGAGAACATTTATGCCGATATTTCAGTCTGGAATATCTCCCTGGATATCTCAGCTGCGAATAGCTCGACTTTTCTACAGGCATGTGTCTGTACCCCTGAGGTGACACCAAGGCCAAACTCTAGATCCAGATGTCACTGCCATGAAGTGCACAAGCTCTGAGCATCAAGATGGTAGCAGAGAAGTCAGCCCAATCAGTCTCTCTCCACGCGCTGAGCGAGCTGAAGGGCTCCCCCGTGACGACAACGAAAAAGCTTCTGGCCTAGTCCAACCCTGCAGGACAGCACTCGAGGACAACAGTAGAATCCTTAGCCTTAATTCTGGATAACACGTATTAGGCGTCTCAATGAAGACGAGAACAGTCTCATATTTTAATGTAACTATAAACGAAGTTCGCACGATGTCACTGGACGTCTGTGCTTTCTGCATTGCAAAACAGCCGCGCATAATCAACTTCTCTGACTGCACTTCACTTTGGCACCACTTCCAACTGTTCCTTGATTTGATCTGAGGAGATCCTGGTCACGCGCTCGCCCTTGGCTGCGAGAATCTCCTCGATGTTTCGCTTCCCCTTTAGGTCCTCCCACCAACCCAGATTGTCCGCGATCAGGTGATTATTTGCGCACCCTTCGCATTTCACTACCACAACGCCCTTGTCGTACGCCAGTTTGGAAATGAACTTGGCATTTCGGGTCCCGCACACCTTGCACGTGTACGCGAGATGGAGCTTTTCCACCTTGATCTTGGCGGCTGCTAGCGGCGCGCCGGCTTCTGGATGCTTCTTCTCGTCTGCTGGTCGCTCTGGTGGTGGCGGGATCTGCAGCTGCTTCTCACTCAGCATCCGCCGGCAGGCATGAGTAAGTACCGTTGGCCGGAGCCGCGGCGGCGGGGCCACCGCCAGCGCCATGCGGCGGCCGGTCAAGAAGGCGAGTCTGGCAAACATTCAGGCAACTTGGAACGGCGCGGTCTCTTCGTCTACCTTGATAGAGACAATGTGTCTGCCAGGGACCATAGCCAGGCCCAAGATGCGTTGCTCCGCGTTACTGCGCTCGTCCTCCTCGCTGAGACTTTCTGTGGCGGAGCCCAAAATGACGTTAGCGTCCTGGTCCGTGCAGAGGAAAATGCCCATGAGGATCCGTCCGTCGCTCAGCACCACGCGCATGTTCTTGTTGAGCCAGCTCCGAAGTTTCCTCTTGCCCATGGTCTCCTCCTCCGGCTCACAGTCAGTCATGGCCGGCCGGTCGACGACGACGTTGGCCACATTCCTGAAATGGCGAGAGATTTGTTTACTTTACTCCGTGTGGTCTTCTTTGTCGTTGCTCCGCCGGAACAACCAGACAGAAGTATCACGAAACCTTGACTTTTTATACCACCATTTCTGGTATCGTCGGAACAAAAAGAGGTGCCCGCGTTTAACTACTGCGGAGAAATGCACTTCTACGTAAGCAGGGATACTGCAGACACGTCTGTGCCGTGCACGCGCGTCACGTCCCAACTGCTGGTGTAGTTCGACTTGGCTCTGGACAGCTCCTTCTCGCTGGTGCACGCGCCCAACTCGGACTTCCTGCTGAGCTCTGGGACTTTCACGTGTGCTTAACGCTGGGAAGGCATTGTATTGCTCTACAAGTCAGTAAAGTCCCTGCCTCATTGTGCTCCGCATGCAACAGGATTGTCAGCATTGACGACAATGAAGCTGAATGGACAGAAATAGCAGAACGTCCATTGCGTACACTGTTGGTGTGATGACGAGAGGAACAGAGCTACGAATGCGTCTGCTGCTACGTCCATGGAATCCTGTCCTGCCAGTTCCTACCCTCCTGCAACTGTACTGAGTGTTCTCACAGCTGACTTAGCCGGGCACATCTCACTGATCACGCACGTGTGACAGAGCGTCAAAGCCTGCAAAATGGCTCGGGTGAACGCAGCTTAAGACGTTCCACTGACAGGATGCATCAATGCTGCCGAATGCACAACACGTCCGAGACACCGTTAGGTCATCAAGGAAGAGGTGGATGCACAATTTACCTCGATCAAATCTTGACGTCGTCTCTACACAAGGAAGCATTGACAAAACGTCTACTTGTAGCACTTCCTTTGAACGAGCAGTGATTCGTTAATCACCTTGACGTCTGCTTCTGCTTCGTTATTTCGTCGCTGTCGGCTGCATCTCTGCCTCTTCTCATTCTTAAGAATGAGAAAAGATGACAATTAAACGTTCTGATGGTAATTCTGCACTCATTCTAATGCTTTATTTATTCTAGATGCTTTATACTTTGTACTCAATCTGAATGTTTTATACTTTATACTTCATCTAAATGCTTTATACTTCATCTGCATGCTTTATACTTCATCTAAATGCTTTATACTTCATCTACATGCTTTATACTTCATCTACATGCTTTATACTTCATCTACATGCTTTATACTTTATCTAAATGCTACATACTTCATCTAAATGCTTTATACTTCATCTAAATGCTTTTTACTCATTCTAAATGCTTTATATTCATTCTAAATGCTTTATACTCCTTCTAAATGCTTTATACTTATTTAAAGTGCTTTATACTTATTTAAAGTGCTTTATACTTATTCTAAGTGCTTCACTGATTCTAAATGCTTTACCTATTCTAAATGCTTTAGGCTTGTTCTAAATGCTTTATACTTTATACCCAATGCAAATGCTTTACACTTATTCAAAATGCTTCACCTATTCCAATGCTCTACTTATTGTATTCTGATTTTTAACTTGTGCTTCGTTACTTCTGATTCTTTACCTCTGATTCTTATCCTTTACTTCTCCTAAGTTCAATTCTTTACTTCTCAAAAGCCTCTACTTTGTCAAAGTCTTCACTTCTTGTCATCCCAATTCTTCTAATTCTGCCTCTACCACAACTGCCACTACAACTGCTACTGTTACAAATACCACAACTACTACTACAACGATAACAACAACAACAACTGCTTCAACTGCCACTTCTTCCCAAGGAAGTAAAGTCATCACAAGAAGAATGTGTTGCTGCGGGAGACCTGAAACCCATCAAGAGGGACGTCGGCGTCGGCGTCGTCGGCGTCGTCGGCGTCGTCCACTCAACTGGAATGTTAACGACGACGACCAAGGTGTTCTCCTACTACTGTGCAAGGTGAATGAACTGAGTAAAATTGGCATTGATTGAGTGAGCGAGCGCCGCAGCTCTAAAGAGTTTCGCAAACTTGAGCCGAGTGCCCAAGATCCACGACGACGACGACGACAGCGCAGTTGTCATCGTGTTGGAGGTTGTCTAGAGGGGGGAGGGAGGAAAAAATCCTCCTTTTTTCCTGTCTGTGTCTTCTTCCGTCGCCCCTGGCCCGTCTCGCTGCTGTCTAGAAAGGGGATTTCGCTGGCAAATCACTGCACAAGCAGGAGGATGAGGAGATTTTTGCACATTCGCCAATTCGAAACACTTGTTGGGAGCTGCGACTCGAGTCTGCTTCTTCCTCCTCTGCTTCCTCCTCTTCATCTGCCTCGACTTCTGCAGAGGAGCTCGCCTACAGCCAACATCTCTGGATGAACCCACTCAGATCCCAGCTGGTCCAGGCTCCACTGCAGCCTGGCCACCGACTCCCAGAGCACCGCTGACAGCGCCAACCAGTGGCACTGGTCCAGCACAGATCCTCTGCACGGTGACAGTCTCCATGAGAGATTTGGCAGCCCGGTGACAGGTGAGAATGACGAAGTTCTTGGGTTCGTTGACTTTTCCTCCCAAATTTTCCTGTCCGTCTGTTTGTACTGGCAGGCCTTCCTCCAATTAGCCTGCAGGTGAGTAAAGGTAGACACACACAGGTAGCAGGAGGTTGGATCGTGCTTGATATCAGTGCTATTAGTGCTCGATCAAGGAAGAAGAAGCTTTATTTCCTCTCGTCAAGGTTTTTTTTACGCTTGGAGACACGCTGATGGATGGTCCCTGTCTCATGGGGCGTTCGTGCCGCGATTCCCGGTTGACACAAGCAGGGAGGCCAACAACAGGAGGAGGGGGGTGAACGGCCTAAAAACGACTTCCTTGTCCACAAACAACAGATGCTGCTTCCTGAGTGCGCCGACCACGCTGATCCACGGCTTATGTAACCGCCAATGGAAATGAGTGGAGGAAGTATTGTCTGACCGACGATGACTTCCCAGCGGCGGCGGCCGCTGCAGGCGGCGGCGGCGGCCGCCGCCGCCGCCGCCGTGGACATGGACGGGTCGGAGAGCTTCTCCCACACCATCACTCACGCGTACGTGATGAAGGAGCAGTTTTAATCGATTTCTGGGCAGAAAAAAAGAAGCTGAGTCAAGAAAAACCTGCCTGAGATTGCAGTCGTACGATTATAACCCTTGCCAGTCAAACACACGTCCAGCTGCTCATCCACAGATCTCTTATCTGGCGACTTTTAGAACCTCGTCACGACCTCCCTGTGCGCTGCCGGTTTCTCCGGATTTCTCCAGGGCAAACAGGCAGGCAGAGGGCATGGACCTCTCCACCGACGACTCCGACTACTACGCAGCAGCTGGCTGGCAGGGGAGTCCCGGCCAGGCCGCGCTGGGCTGCCACGTCGAGCCTGCATCACCTCGTCCAGGGGCATCTGGAAACAATCGTCGAGAGTGACGTGAACACAGACCCACCTCTTAAGAGGTGCCTAGACGAGGCAGAAGAAGCAGCAGGTACGTCTCTCACACCCACGTACATGGGCATGCACCTTGCGCTGGCTCCACACGTACTATGACGACTGCGTGGGGCGCCAGAGGAAGTACGAGGCGGCCACCAGATGCGTAGATTGTGCACATGTCAAGCGATCCCTTAAGCTCCGGGCGTTGCCAGAGATAAGGGAGACAAAAAAGAGACACAAAAAGTCAAACTTGGCTGGTCAAAGCGGCAGATTTTTTCACTTCCAACGACTGCGAGGCCAAAGAAGTCAACGAACTGAAAGGATGAGCTATTTGCATGCGCGGGCGGTCGCGCAGAGAAACTCCTCCAAGCCCGGCAACAACAGGGGGCAACAACCTGTGTGACGACGACGACGACGACAGCGGCGGCGGCGACGGCGACGACGGCGGCGACGACGACGACGACGGCGGCGGCGACGACGACGACGACGGCGACGACGACGGCGGCGACGACGAGAAAATCTCCTGAGGAAAAGTAGCAGCCGGCAGCGAGTCTGCTCGCGCCGCACACGCAGGCCCAGTATAAAACCACCTCGCGTGTGAACACGTTTTCCCCCTCAGTCGCTGCCGGGCGCTCAACTTGGAGACGTCGTCCTGGCTCGCTTCCCTCTGGAGACTCGGGCTTTTCCTTTCCCTTTTCTCTTCTCCGGTTGATGAAAAAAAAAAAAAAAAAAAAAAAAAACGCGGTCTCCAACAACCTGTATCTCTACGTCATCGTCGTCCATGCCCAATTGCGCAAAAAACACTTGTCTGCCGCGGCCGCCGCCACCACCAATCAGCTCTCAGTCAGGAAGGATATGATGGCATCAAGTTTGTGCGTACGCGCGATGACCGAATGCGTCAAAAAAGCGTCGTCGTCGTTGTCGTCGTCGTCGTCGTCGTCGTCGCCGGCGTCGTCGTCGTCGTCGCCGCCGCCACTGTCGCTGTCGCCGGCGGCGGTGGCGGCGGCGCCGGCGGCGCCTCAGCCGACGTCATCGTCGTTGCCATCATCGTCGCCGTCGTCGTCGTCGTCGTCGTCGTCGTCGTCGTCGCCGCCGCCGCCGCCGCCGCAGGCAGCAACAACAACAGGTGGTGTTGGCAACAGGAAGAAGAGGAGTGGAGGATCAAACGACGATGATCAGGACTCGATCATCAGGCAGGCGCTTGCTACGCTCACGCTGCTCCTCGTCGTGGCCGCCGCAAATGTCAATTCTTCTTCACTTCTTTACTCAGTCGACGTTGATCTGTGCGACCGAGCAATCATGTCGTCATCGTCGCTTCGCAGGAGCAGCTCGTTCTCGTCCATCCAGCGCTTGGCCGACCCCACGGGTGTCTACAGCCCGCTCAAGTTGAGCAGCTTCGCCATCGAGAACGAGGAGCAGCGGCCAGACGACCCACACCACCACAGCCATCACCACAACCACCACCACAGCAACAACAACTCGCTGATGAGATCGGCGTCGTTCGTCGTCAACCAGGCCGTAAGCAAAGAGAAGGAAAAAGAAAGATCTGATGCGCGAGGAAGTCGTTGCTGGCTTGATGAGTGCGTCTTCATAGCGGTGGCACACTGACTTGACGTTGAACACGGTGGTGAGGGGCTGAGTGACGGCGGTGTCGGCAGTGACGTGAGCGACGTCCGACCACAACTACGACGCAATCTTTTCTACTGTCAAAGTCACTCTTCTTCTTCTTCTTCTTTCAATCCTTTGCATGCTGTTGCCTTCTGCCAGAAGACGTTGGTGGACAACGCCGACGCTAACGACCGCGACCAAGACCACGACGGTGATGACGACCAAGACCACGACCAAGACCACGACCACGACCATGACCATGACCAAGACCAAAACCAAGACCAAGACCAAGACCAAGATCACCAAGCCATCCACCACCAGCCATGAGCATGTAGGTCATTGCAGCTCTCTTGTTGCAGAACCTGTTGGACGTCGGAGACGACAACAAGTGCCAGACCTTGCAGCCATGCCGACCCAAGACCAGGATAGAGGGCTTCATCCACAGGTGAGTGAAGGCGTGACTGCCACGTCCTCCGTGGCTGTGGCTGTGCCCGAGGCCGTGCCCGAGGCCGTGCCCGAGGCCGTGCCCGAGGCCGTGCCAGAGGCCGTGCCAGAGGCCGTGCCCGAGGCCGTGTCCGAGGCCGTGCCAAAGGTCGTGCCAAAGGTCGTGCCAAAGGCCGTGCCCGAGGCCGTGCCAGAGGCCGTGTCCGAGGCCGCAGTCCAGCCACTCCACACTGCAGGCCCTCTCCCACCCCAGCCTGATCTTTGCAGTCTCGTTCTGGAGAAGCTGCCCACCTCCAAGGAGTTCAAGCGATGCAAGGAGGCGCTGCCGATCCTGTCCTAGACCCCGTCCGGCTGCACGAGTGGAGAAAAGAGAACAATCTAACCGGAAAAAAGTACTGCCAACGTTCGCCGAGCATCTCTCATGTACGTGTTGACTCTGACGTAGAAGCCACAGCACTGACGCAGGAAGAAGAAGACGGAGAAGATCTGGCCAGACGTTCCCTGCTGCTTCCAGAGGAACGAAAACTACTCTTACTCTTTGGGATCGAGGTTAGATCTCTCTTTGCTTCCCATCTGTTCAACTTGTCTGTGATTTCAAACTTCCACCCACCTTTCTTTGACGACAGAATGTGTTCAACCAAGGACTTGAAGGACTTCAAGAGCTCCTTTTTTACGTAGAAGATAGAGTTTATCCTAGGGTGCATCACCAATCTTGTACTGTACACATGGCAGGGACCAGGATACGGGGCAGGACCGAGGACTCCTGTACTTTTGTTGCACTGTACTGAGTTGTACAACAGTGGGAGACGATGTTTCTTTTATTAGCTGTAATAAATGTGTGTTTTCTGGGTAACTTTATTGGCGTGAAACTTGCGTGCAAAGTACAGTAGTGGCTCTGGCTGCTGCTCACCAACACATGCATACAACTGTTGTTTTTTCCGGTGAGAGAACTAACAAGTATATTTATTAGATGCGTAGAGCACTACAAACAGGTTACGTTAGCGGAGAAGAAGTATGGAATACAGCACTTTTAACAGGACAATACAATATGTAATAATAATAATAATAATGTGTAGTTAGTTGTACATGTACGCTGCTGTTGCTCCGTGTAATCTTTTTTTTACTTTTGTTGTTTCGCGAAGGCTTGAGGGAACTAATTTCCTGGATAAGTAGGTAGACCTACGGCAAAAGTGACCTGAAGAAGAGGCAGCTCTCGTCCTTCCTCTCTCTCCGCGGTCGACGGCGTCGAGAACAAGCGCGCTAGCGAGATCCCTTAGCTCGCCCACAGGTAGTTCTCTCCTACCCACCAGACGAGGATGGCGCCGACGCCGAGGCCGCACAACAGCATCATGATCTTTTTCTGAAAGAGGTTGGACAAGTCACACTTCCTGCTGGAGGAGGCTGTGCAGTGCTACTTGGTGGGGATCTGGGACGTCGTCGTCGTGGTCCAGGCAGAAAGGGGGGGGGGGGGAAACAGTGCGGGGCTCCCATGGAGTCCACGCACCCGGCGCCAGTCACGCTGCTGCCGGCCAAGACGTGGCCGAGCCCACGGATGGTCACAACGGAGGGGGATTTGGCCACTTTGGACCACATGAAAATATGGGAAATATGACAGCTCTGGTTGGCATTTTTACTCTTTTTTTTTTTCTTCTCTCCCTTCAGCGATTCTCCATTGACAAGAGTAAACTGGTTTCAACGTGACTTTGGCAGCGGGAATGAGTCTGTCAAATGTTGCAACTGTTGCAAATGTTGACTTCGAGCAGTCCGTTTCCCTCCGCGCTAAAGGTCCTGCCATGGCCGACGTCGCCCCCGGCAAGGACAGCGTCGAGGACGACGAGGAGCTGTCCAAGCCGTTGGCCGTCGACGTCTTGCGTAAGCGCGTTGCCGAAACGATATATTTCGTCGCAAACACAACAGAACAAACACAAAACAAAGGTAAAGAACAAAAGTACAGTGGATTCCGCCTGCAATCTGGATTTAGCCCCACCCACCCCCACTCGGGTCGAGGAAGCCCCGACCGAGTGCGGCGGCGGCGGCGGCGCGGTTAAATGGCGACTCCACTGTCCACGGAGTCTCCCGATAACATTGCACGTTGCTGTTGGATGCCTCCAAGTGCCTCCTTATGCAGTCGTAACTGTCGCCCGCCCGTGTGAGGTAACTGCATGTGGTCGTTACGCACCGTGATGCACTTCTCGAGTGCCGCGCCGCTATCTCTATCGGCCAGGCCTACATACGCACATGGATGTAGCAGGCCTTTTACGACGTCCAATTCCTGCTCAGGCTTTGCCACGATAAAGAATGTTGTTGCCCACGCTGTTCTCGGTGCCTGGGGTGGCGGCGGGCGGCGCGTGCAAGCGTTCAGTGTCGGCTGATCGTGTATTTGGTTCAAACGCAGTAAAGTCTCTCAAGCGCATATAAACAAAATGGTATAAAAAATAACAGAATGAATAATGAGTGTGACAATCTTTCACCTGAAACTGAATATCACTATCACTAGAATGACGATGACCAGCAGCGCCACCCCGCAGCCAACCAAAAAGAACTTCTTCTGCAGGGAGAGGGAGAAGAAAGGGTGGATCAGTGACTGAATGAGCAACACAAAGAACGTAAAAAAGTGAACTCACCTTCTCATCAAGAGCTGCGAACTTGAGACTGAATCAAGGCAATAACGGCAATAATCACAACGATTGCGACAAGGAACAAACAAACAAGGAGAATAATCTTATTCTGGAACAAAAGCAGAACGAAAAAAGTGTTAAAAAGAAAGGTCACGACACTGGGTTGGTACACGACGTCTTTTAGTAAACGGGACTGACCCGAGATCAGGTCGGTCTGCATCGTCACGAGGGACGCAGTCGACACGTGGGGGAGGAGGGAGGGCAACACGCACAAGATACATACGGTATATACACATCTGACGCGCGGTCAGCAGACACGGACGACTTGGCCAGTGGAAGGAAGCTCTGCTCGGCCGGACGGCGGAACAAGTTCAAGCACTTTCGCCAAAACTTTCACGACCACGAACGAGGAGGAGCAACTTTCTTCCACTGGAGCCAAGACCGAAATAGCAAAGTTCGCTGAGAAAGTTCTCGTCACTGACCAGGAAAGTCAGCTTTTTGGCAAACTCTTTCAATGACGTTGGTTAAAAGCTCCAGGTGTTTCTAGACACCGACAGCTCCTTGGTCGACGGGACAGTCGCAACTTCTCTCAATGTTTCATGCCTGACCCATGACTTTGCACACCCACAAGCTTTAGGGAGGACTTTGCACATCCACAAGCTCTACGGATTGCTTTGCACACCCACAAGCTTTAGGGAGGACTTTGCACACCCACAAGCTTT
>JAAUXU010137407.1_pt1 | contig 14769 bp, 16 predicted proteins | sample 7278151 | NCBI WGS metagenome assembly JAAUXU01 (sample SAMN14350113, study PRJNA611818) | marine sediment metagenome | isolation source: surface marine sediment (1.8m) | place: French Polynesia: Moorea | collected 2018-08 | reverse complement strand
CAAGGCGAAGTTGGACAAGGCGAAGTTGGACAAGGCGAAGTTGGACAAGGCGAAGTTGGACAAGGCGAAGTTGGACTAGGCAAAGTTGGACAAGGCAAAGTTGGACAAGGCAAAGTTGGACAAGGTGAAACATAAGGATATCTTTTTTGACTGGTAAATTGTTGAGTGGTGTTGTAAAAGAAACAAATATAGAGGAATGAGTTTTTTTCAGTTTTTGCAAGACGAATAATTTGTATGATGTGAAAGGTACAACAGTTCTTCACTATATTGGTTCTACACTCATTTTTGATGCTCCTAGCGTGCCTTTGACGCTTTTGATGTATTTTTCATTTCGGTAGCTTATTTTGAATGTTCTTTGCAATATTCATTCACATTCCTATCATGATTTTGACTCCCAACTTATTTAAAGGTTTTCACCTAAAGTTCATAAGTCATCAATGGCGCCGGCAATCAGCAGTTCCGTCACCTACCTCTGGGTAAGTGTAATTAAGCACTAAGTTGCCTGTGTCCGCGCACTCCATCTTGATGCCCAACTCTTGCAGGTGCAGGAAGACAGAGTGATGCACCTTCTTCTTGTCACTGGTCACTCTGTCGATGGCGCGGTCAACCAGACTGGAGTCGCCAGTATGACCGATCTGCTGGAAGTGGACGTAGGAGTACGTGCTATTGTTGACCATACTCGTCCTGAAATGTAGAGTTCACCTTGAGACTGCCAATGTAGAGGAGCTCTTGACCTCCGCTCGTCGTGGAAACGGCACCTTCTTCATCGTCTTCATCCTCTAGAAGAGGGTCGAATTCATCGTCTCCGTCAACCTTAAGGTCATCTTCATCGCCAAGGATGCTTGACGCTCGCCGCCACCAAATGTTGTAAATGGTCACGGCCTTAAGAAAGCATTGATCTCTGCAACGAATTGTTTCACATCTTACTTCCTCTTTCGTCTGGCCCACGTCTCCTCCAAGTCGATTGACTTTAATCCTGCCTCGTCCAGAATAGGCACCAATGGCGGAAATACCTACGAGCGGAAGTGGCAGCATAAAAGTCACTGGAACTTTCCGTGACGGTCAACACTAAACCTTGCATTGCGCGGACTGAAGAATCCTACGCGGTGTTTTGGTAACTAAACGAGTACGTTTCTGGATGTCGAATGACCTCAGGTACAGACGCACCCACGCGACGTGCATGTACGTAGATTTTGTTTTTGGCTCGTGCAAGGAGCGGATTTTCAAGTGAAGAGTTTTCGCCAGTTGAGGTTTCGTAAGTGATGTACTGGGCATGAATGCATCTTTTAGAACGTAGGACACCAGAGCGCATTTCACGAAAAATTTTCGGAGCACGCGTGGAACAGGTGACCAGTATCTCTCATGTCTAATCATACGCCAAGAGTGAGCCTATCCTTCCCTGACCTCATCTAGTCTTTCAAAGGAGGCTTCATACAGGAATAAACTGTGCTAATGGTTGAATTTGCGGGGAGAAGCTAAAAATTTCTTAGACCATACATGGAACAGACATCATTACGGTGGTCACCTGGTTTACGTCCCATTATAAGACTGTGTGATATCCCATATTTATTGATATCAAAATATATGAAGTATTGACATATTAGTTTTTGGGCAAAGATTTTTTATCACAGTATCCGGTTCCGATTCCGGTGAGCGGGGGATTGCGATCAGTTACAGTTGCGACCCATTAGGATGGTCGCACTTTCGGTGGTCGCAACCTGTTCACAGGCGGAATCCTAATGGGTCGCAACTGTAACTGGTCGCTATCCCCCGCGAACCTCCGATTCCATACGATGTACGTGTAACGTTACGTACCTTTCCAGCGCGCCACTCGGCTTTCACGACCGCTATTGCAATTGGTCGTCTGGCGCATCTTTTGACGAATTGCGCCACATCCTCAGGAGGTCGATCAAAGGTGGGGCTGCTATCGATCTCCTCGATGAGGTCTCCGACGCTCACCTTGCCCGCCTCTCCAGCCACAGAATAACTCTTTACCTTGGTCACTACAATAAATCCCTGCGGAAAAACATCGATGCTTCAGGAAGACGTAGCACACAGCGGCATAAAATTTGGAGTCTAATTTCGTAGAGGCTCTAGAATATAAAGGATGTGAATGTGATTTTGTCACAGACTTTTTATATAACCGCACTGTGTAAAATCCGCTGATTTTCTAGCGTAACTGAAGTGGCATTAGCAGTCTGTGACAAAGTCACATTCAAATCCGGACCCTGCAGCGATCATGAACAGGACATCTTTTGCTGCTGGATTGGGCTAATATGGCATGGGGATAATTGAAGTTGATGAACTTGAAGCTGTCGCACCCCTTCTGGTGAAGGTTTTTCTCCAACTTAAGTACACCATCTGCTACCACTGGAGAGCTGGAATTATGCCTCAATTGTCGTCTTTGAAAGGTGCTTTGAACGCACTTCGAATAACGTCAAAAAAGTTTTTGATACCGCTATATGTACAGTAGTAGTGAGGCGTTGTACCGACCATCACAGAACAAATCATCAATCCCAGATCTTTGCACGGCGCCAGCTCCAGCTTTCTCATCAAAGGCATCTCCCAGCCAAAGTCCAAGAAGGTCCTGAAATAGTGAGAGCAAGAGAAAATTATTTTCCATGTCTTTCTCACCCCCCAGGTCGCAAGCAAACGCACCTGTTGTCTAGACAGAGATCAAAATTAGTCGTCTCCAAAGTGGGGAGCACCTGCATTAACCCCTCGTTGGGGCTCCTTAGCAAGATGGCGTCGACCGGATAGAACTCTCCCACCTTGTCCCACTTCCTGAGGGACATGACCAACGAGCTGAGCCAACCTCGAGCCAGGCAGCACCTGAGGAAGTACCGGCCGCGTCCTAGATCTGTGCGGGGATGACGGCGCTTTTGCTTGCACCGGTGCGACGGTGAGACGATCTCGTTGACCTCGTGCCGAATGAGTGCGTTCATCCCCAGATAGCGGTCACCCGTAGTGGACAAGGCCTTGATCACGGCGAACAAGTCTGCCGGTCCACTGCTCAACCCATGGGCAAAGGCTGCCTCCAGCGAGCGGCAGAATGACGCCAGTGCCGGAGAAGAATCCATCACCTTTGGGTAACTGACGACGGTGGCAAACTTGGCGCAGTTGCCGTCGTTGCTCTGGACGGCACACTCAGCTCTCAGTAGGTGGAGGTCGGTCTTGAGTTCCCTTAACAACGGGTGAATCCTCTGAGCAGCCATTTTGCGCTTGTGCGATGTGCGAAATCTTCGCTCAGCGACCAGCTTGATCAGTTGTTACCGATAAACAAGTCGCTGGATCACACAGGTATGACTTCCTACTGGTACACGATATTTTCCGTAAGGTGGAAACAGATCGATAGTATCGTACTCGCTTCAGCTGCGCTCACTGTACGTACCTTTCCTCGACTGGAAAGCCGCATGAAACAGTGTTTAGCTTATGCGTATGCACGCAAATAAAACACCTGTGCGGTTCCTCTTGAGGCGTTTGCTAGCGGAGAAAGTTCTCGGATCGAGCTGAACAGAGGATGGATTTTATTAGCTTTTTGCTCATGTTTACGCTTGCAGGAGCTCACAGGTGGTGTGACGGGATTGCAGGAGTGGCACTCAAAAAATTAGGCTACTTGCTGTTAGTGCTCGTCTGTGTCAGTTGAGGAAAGATTTTTGTCTCTCTCAGTGAGGCATCGAGGTTAAATACGCTGGCTGAATGTAAACATAGAACAGTCTAGTCTGAAATCAGATAGCACACGTGAACAATATTAATCTTATCGAAGCCATATTCTCGTATCAAAACAACGCTGAAAATGCTATCAAGCTGAAGAAACTAATGTTTATTAGCTTTTGAGGGAAGAATTCAGTAATATTTATTTCAATTGTCTTGGCTTCAACTGGAGCAAGAGTGTCGTTGTGGAGAAGACACAAATTATTTCTTTATTGAGTTGAGTCAGAGGGTTTGTGGACTCAAGTTCAACTTGAGTCAGGAGTTTTTTAGTTCGACTGTGACTCCTGCCCATTACTACTGCATTCCTGTGTCACTCACGCTCAAAATTTGAACTTCAGATTTCCTATTAAACCTTATTCTTTGGGCAAAATTACACTTTCTTTCTGTCAAGAGCAAACATTTTGCATTCTTACTGTGAAATATTTAAGTCTTTTGGCTTGATATCTTTATAGTGCATTATTTTATACCACACAAATAGCAGACCTATTCGTATTTCGAGGCTTCACAGAATGTTCCAGTCGGCGACATACAAGTGCAGTACGTGTTACAGCCCTTCAGAGAGATTCTGACTACGGTGCCCAGCACGAATAGAAAAGGGCAATCCAAGGGACATCAGAAAAGTTCAGCTGCATGCGTCCTTCAATGTGACTTTAACTAGTAGGCTTTCATGCAGACTTAGCTTCTCTACTTCAAGGAAAGCAACATGTACCACTTCATCAACAACAACATTGGCAGGAACTGGTGCCTTTAAAGTTAAACTGAACTTATTTTGTGAAAAAAGCAAATTTGTATGCTCTGCACTGAACACTCGAGTGAATTTTTTTCAGCAAGTCACTCAAAGCACATGTCCTACGTAGCTTCATGACATACAAAATTTCGATTCCGTCGATATGAGGATCAAATAATGGAACTCAACATCACTTTCTAGGAGAGGCTTTGGAGAAGTGAGCAATGTCGACAGGCAGAGGAATAAATATTTATATTATACGTATTTCCAACCAACTAACGTCACACTCGTCTTGGCATGACTCAAATTTCTATAGTTGGTCCGCTCTGTTCATCCCTCACAGATTGTGGGCTTGGTGTGGTGGCAAGAAACATCATGGAACTTGACACCGTCGTTGTAGAAGTTGTTGAGTACGGCCAAGCAGAACTCGTCACCTTCGCGGTTGTCTGGCTGCCGACGGTTGGCGCTGAAAAAAAAACAGCAACACATTTATGGTGCATTCTAATGTTATGAGATGAAATGGGCCAAACGTCCGTCCTAGTGAAACATCCACCGAATTGGCACATAACACCAGTACAACAGAACAACAACAGTAATAGAAATTTATATAGTGGGACTCACCCTCCGGTGTGAGACCAGGGTCCGACCTGGTTATTGGACTGGCGCACCCCATTGGGCCAAACGACGCCGCCATTTCCTACACTGCCGCCTGTCCAGAAGTAGCGCTCGCCGGCGTTTGCAACCAGGTTCATAAAGAAGTTGGTCTTGCCGGGGTTATCCAGGGATACCGCGCGCATCCCAATGCTCTGGCAATACTGACGAGCGCCGGGGCCAGAGAAGCTTCGGCAGCCTAGAAGAGATGGAAAGAGACATGTACCGGTAAGCTGCATAACTACAGGTGCAGCCCCACCTCCGACATACTGAGCAATTTTATGTACGGTACTTTGATATGGATGTGCACGTACTTCGTTGGTAACAACCATACCTACAGGCGAGGAGACATAAAGTTAAGTTTCAATGGCCAAAGTCATTTTGATGATATCATCAAAATGATTGCACCAGATCTTCATTCTGCAATGTAGAGCTAGCACTTTAAAAGACTGGCCAGGGGAAATATGTCATTGATATAAGTTATTTGTCCAGATGCCACTGGTCAAGAAAACCTCTTCGTCCAGATGTCAAGGGAAATGAAGAGATAGCAGCGTGAGAAGAAAAGAAAATAGATGCTCAAGCTTCTTGGCAAACCTTCCTCAGGAGTGTGAACCATGGGCAACAATAGATTTAGATGGTAGACTTGTCTGTCGTTCAAAGATATCTGCATCTTTTACACTCAAGAGGAAGTTTAGCCAAGTAATTGCGACCTCTGAGTTTTGTTTTCTTCTCTTTCTGTTTGCTTCTCAACTGCCTTCATTGGTGAGGATAATGAATACTCTTGGTCAGTAAAAGCAGTGCTATTTGTCTGCGGTGACATTGGCCCACCTGGTCTACCTGGTCTGCCAGTACTATCTCAATGTGGTCTTCACGGTCTGTCTGGTTCATCTGGTATGTACAGGTGTCTGGACTTTTTTCCAGCATGTGGTGCGGGAGGAAAGTAAACAATGCTAACTGATTTGAGTCATTTTTTATAGAATTGAGATGACTTCAATCATTTTTCAATGACCAATGAAGAATGGGGACCACTTATGCCGGGAAAGTTTTCCGCTGACTAATCAGTACAGGACAAATCTGAAGTGAGCGAACATATCCTGGACTGGTTTCCTACCGTCGAATGGACGTGGCTCCATACATTTTGCACTTTGGTGTGTAGTGCACACCAAATTGTACACCGTAGTGGCATTTTTGGTACACGTTGCACATTTATGAGGAAGAGGCTTTGAACGATTTTAAAGGGTGTAACAGCAAAAATGTCACGGAGTCTGTCAATCTCTGCACATTCTTTGTGATGGAGTCTCTTAAACTCGACCAGAGAGTCAAATTGTTCGAGTCATTTTCTTCCTTGAAGACTTTGACTCTCGGGCCGAGTTTAGGAGACTCCATCACTGAGGTGTGGCCAGAGATTGAGAAACATTTTTGCTGTTACACCCTTTCGTCACTGACAGCGAAAACCTTTAACCCTCAATCAACACCGCTGTTTGTTACTTCTGACGTCAACTTGAACAGATTTCTGTACCAATTCCTGGTCTGAGTGTGGCAAGTCGATGTGGAACCCCTGTTCATTTGTATCATGCGCTCCAAATCGAGCTAATTATTAGAAGGGGGAAAAACAACTTACCAAGCTCCCAGGTAGCTAGATATCTTTGGCCTCCGAACGTCCTAAAGTTGTGGTTGGGCGGAGGCGCAGGGCAACCACCGCTCGAGCTTGGGGCGCTCCTGAAGCTGCCGCCGCCGCCACCGCCGCCGCCGCCGCCGCCGCCGTTGAACTGCGGCCTCGGGCGGCTGCGACCGAAGAGGTTGCCGAAGAAATTGCGGAACTGGGCGAAGGCGGACACGGAGCAGAGGGAGAGAACCAGCAAGGCGGTCAGGGAGAACCTCATGCTTAACATAAGGATGTAGCATGTTGTGGGAACGTAAGCTGAGTTACTCTACCTGGTTTGACTTTAGTATTGTGGGATATTAGTAGAATACTCCTTCCAGGGGAGAACTAAAGCGCAGACTACGCCGTGTTGCCTGAGGCCAGTTGAGTTTTATACTGCTCGCCAGCACGCACGGACCCCGACGGACGCACCCTGGACAAGTCGTTCCCCCCTCTTCCCCTCCCCATCCGTACGCATTTTGACGCACTTCCAGCCCGACCGTTGGGATGACGCGCGTGCACTCAGTCACAGGAGAAGAGGATGGTTCCAAAGCCTGTGGTTGACGCATTCCCTGAACGAGGAATTCCATTGGCTCCTAACTCCAAAGCTCTTGGCTCTGCCTGAACAAGCTCGTTCATTTGCTATATCTGTACCTACTAACGTCATGGATGGCATTATTGTTACCCTGACGTCAAGTTGCGTTAAGTGCATACAGTCGGGTTATTTATTGGCATAACGGGGAGAAGAGACAAGCAGCAAGACAAAGGCAAGTAACCTGTGAACACCTGCGAGACGACTTTGCCTAAGAAAATGTGCCTCACGCACAACCAGAACAAATTCTCGAATTATTTGTGAATCAATGTAGTCTCTGCACAAGTCAGCTGGCTACACCTCCTGTTTGGACCCATGCGGTTCCTGTTTCTTTTTCTTCCTTTTTTTACGACAAAACAGGTCTCCTCTTTTCCCTTAAAATTGCCCGTACCGTTTTGTTGCCTCCTCCCCTTCCCTCCCTTCTACATGACTTGGACGCACCAGGCGCGTCACACGAGCTACGAAGCCCACGCCAAAAGGGATGACAGCACAAACGACGTCGACCACGCGGACGCAAGCTGCAATGAGGACTACTCAAACAATTCTAATGCCTCCGTATGGAATATTCCCTTTTGTTGCGCACCTTCAAATTTCTACGGCAAAGAAGCTACCCCAGTAACTGGAGTCCAACCGATCTCGGGATCGATCGGTCGGTTCGTGCTTGCCTTGAAAGCACAAATACAATTTTTTCTGCACGTTACGACCGGACCGCGGTACAAATGAGTCATTGACGTTGCAAACCTTCTGTACCGCGGATTATTATTAGTCACTGCACACCCACCAACACCTTCCTCCATCCGCCTGCTGTTGCCTTTCCGGGCCAGCAACTCAGTAAATACCCCATGCAATCTGTTAATTAACACAGTGATGCCTACTTAATCACCGGTTCCGTGAGGAACAGAAGAAGAGGACAGTACGTACAGGCCTCAAAATGTCATTTTACTGTGCATCTGTGCGCTGCCGCGGAAGAGCGTTCGTAGTCCCACGAAAACAACAAAAACGGCGGTTTTAGTGCAATTTTGCCCCCCCCCCCGCCAAAGCCTGTGGGGGTTAAACCCTGCCCACTTCTCACCGCCGCCTGGTCACAAGTACCTGTGCGTAATTGAACGACCCCCCTATGCCCACCACTTAATACTGTTAATACTTAATTTCTTAATATTACACATACTTAATGCACTTTCTTAATGCTAACATACTTAATACACTTTCTCAATACTACAGCTACCGACTAGTTCAAGTCTTCACTTCACGGGGGGGGGGCAAAAGCCACATTTAAGGTGGAACTGACAATTTTGTTTTTGTAGCTTAGCTTTTGCGCTGTACACGGATGTGATTCCATCATAACTTCTTTAATATTGCAGCTGTACTAAGCATGTGGGGGTCGAAAAAAAATTTTTCAATAATCAGTTTCGGGTCGGTTTTGGAGGAACAGTTCTGTTTTTCTGTTCGGTTTTTGGGTCATCCTCAACCTCATGTATTCTTGGGTTGGAATGTCATTTCACATTTGATATTGTCCAGATGCACCAGACGAGATACATTTTCAGTCCAGATTAGTGTGCTTATTTGAGACAATGTTCCCGCTGCTGAGAAGGGACGCTCTGATGAAGCATTTTACTGACCTTGCTAGGAATTACCTACATGCCGGCTTGGGGTTGACACATATACTTATACTTTAACTAACTGCATCACTGGTTTGTGGCTGCTTTTGTTTGCAAACTGAACAAGTATTTCACCAGTTTGCAGTTTATTTTGTTGGCAGATTGAACAAATATTTGTTCATGTGGCACGAAATTCAAAACTGAAATTTGCTGAGAAAAAACCAAAAGGTTTCGGTTTTTGTCGAATTATTCGGATATCAGTTTCAGTTCAGTTACGCTCACATGCTTAAGCTGCACAAACCCTCTATGCATCGTTGGAAAGCTTGAAAATTTAGTCGATAATATTTTTTAGAATTCTGGGGAAACATCTTAAGGTGGCGCCAGCGATTTAAGCACATAAAATTGACCACGTACACTTCATTTTCCACAGCAGAGCCACGGGACGCTCACATGTTCACGACACGGCATAAATTCCTTAACACAGCAGCTGCACAAGATCTATTTACACTTTGGGAAAGCTTTAGGCCCTTGGACAGTTTTAAAAAGTAATTTGAACTTGGACAAATTTAAATATTAAAGGCAGTGCTAGCAATTTAAATAAACTACAGGCGCTTGATTTTCCACTGCAACGCCCGGATACGCTCGTCACTTCAGCATGGCAGCAACTATCATAAATAAATAAATGAGAATAATGTTATAAAGTTTATAATATGCGTCTATGCTTGTTAACGATGTTTTTACGAATTGGCATCATCAGCATGCGCGTGTGTGTCTGTGTTGCTGCGCGCATGCTTAGGGGCAGCCGACCGAAGAAGATGCATCAAAAGCCAACGGAACTCGTTCAGTTTTTGTTCTGGTTTTGAGGCATCGGCGAGTGAGTGTGAGGGTGAATTCGTTTCCGCGTTATCAGGCTCATCATTGCAGTCGGCAGCGTCCTACGTCAACGCGTACGCGTACGTGTACACGGACACGGAGCAGCAGCAGCGGATTCAGCAACAGCAGCAGCGGGCTGCTGAAAATAAGCAAATGAATATTGTACGTGCATCCTCGAACGGGCAAGTCGCATGACTAAAATTTGTTGCGCCATGCACAAGACCAAATGTGCATCCGACTTCAGTACACCTACATTACGCTGCATCTGCACCTACACCTCCAACTCTTACACCTACATCTACACCAACAAGTTCACCATGCTGTAACTACACCTCCTACATGCACACCTACACCTCCTACATGTGCACCTGCATCTACATGTACGTCTACAACTACATGTACACTTACATCTACATGTACACCCACAACTACGTGTACACCCACGTCTACGTGTACACCCACATCTGCATGTACACTCATGGTACGTTACACCAAACGTTACGTCCACTACACTGCGCATCGGCGAATAATACACCTTCAGATTTGGCTGCGCTACAAACGACTCTAGAGCAACAGGCATGAAGGTCTCATGAAGGGATCCTTTTTCGCAACCTTGTAGTGCCTCAAGACTCGGTCCATATGCAGCGCCACTCTAGCAATTGCCCTGAAATAATGGACATAGGAAAAATAAGTAAAACGGCAATAGTGGGTGAAAAAATTGGAGCTTGTACGTCAGTTCTTGGTGGGTACCTTCGTAAGCAATAAGTGTTTTTCTTGATTGCCCAACAAAACCTAGTAGCCTATACTAATTTGGGGATTTCTGAAATACGGACTTATCACGGTGAGGAGTGACATTTATCAGGAGTGGTTCCCAGGCGCTCTCAAATGGTTTCCTGATTAACAACCAGATTTAGCAATTATTTTCTCGCTAAACAGTGCTGGAAATTTTTCCAAGATCAGCAATCAGTTCTACTTTTATTAACCAATTGGCGATCGGTCCACTTTTATCTGTGATAAGTCAGTATTTCAGTTATTCCTGCCAAATGTAGCCTAACCGGGAAACACTGGATGAAGTTGGGCTTCATACAGAATAATGGTCCCAGGAGGACCCTTTCATATGGCCACCCATTACTTGTAATCGCCAAAGAGAAGAACTTAGGCAACAAGAAAGGTTAAACGGATTTAAGTGTCACTGGTGCATGAGGATCACTGTCATTTTGCCAAGAATCGACACCATTTTGCAGTGTGACCAGTATGAGAGCCTTGTGAGTATCAAATTCACGAAGTTCAATGAGATCCTCAGACCCGTTCCACCAGAGTTCTACAAGAGTGTATACCAAGAATGTCATTTGACCTGAATCTGGTCAGGGGAGACCTGAAGGTGTCACGGACGTAGAAGTCCTTCTCTTGCACACTCGCCCTCCTGGATATGAGTTTGGTCAGAGCATGGCGAGCTTTGGACAGGCTGTCGGTATCGCATACCATGAGCATGGTGACGGTGCCGTCGGAGCCGCCGACAATGAGCCTCAAAAGAAAAACAGTTTCAGTTCATTGTCAAAGAGAACAGACCTTAATGGGCATTCTTCTCCGCTCACATCTTGCCGTCGCTCGTGCCCTCGATGGCTGTAGATTCTCCGCTACCCAGGAAGTAGTTGGACACCAGCCGGCCATCAGACCGACGAAAGAGTCGAAGAGTCTTCCGGTTGGATTGATAGTAGTAGATGAATTTTTCACACTGTAAAATGCAACTCGTAGCGTTTCTTTTTTTAATGTTGTGAAAGAATTTTGGTGGAAACGCACTGCGATATACATATCTGGCTAAAGTATTTCTTCTTTTTGTACCTTTGTGAAATTGCTCATGACGGAGAAAACACCGTCGGTTTTCTTTTGCACCAAAGTTTGCAATACGTGCCCAGTCTTCAGATCGAGCAAGTCGAGACCACCACTGAAAGAAATATATTGGGTGTAAAAGTACCTGGGTGGCATATGGCCAGGCCGGAAATTGTAGCACTATATTTTCCGAGTTTTGTGTCAGATGACTTGACCCTTCGGAGGCCTTAGATTGTCCCACCGAGGGCGGAGGCTCGAGGACGACATAAGGCCGAGGATGGGTCGAAACCTCAGTCAAAACGAGGAAAACGTGCACATTAGACGGTCAGGCAATACTCAATTTGACGAGAAATCACCGCTTCCCATGTCATAAAATTTCGAGTAGAAAATACTACATAGGTGCAATGTACTTCAAGAGGCAGATATTGGAACAAAAATGACCATGAAAACAATGTTGTTTTCTAATCTACTGCTTATGGAGAGTCAGGAACAAAAGAGACTGAAATCTTGGACATGCAGTATGTAGCAATATGTCCTTCACACTGTTAGATTGAGAATGAAGTAGTCAATTCCTCCAAAAGCTTCAGTCAAAATGGAATAATTGTTGACTGAAATTTAAAGAGTGACATTTAATCTATTCATTTTTCAAAAGTTCCCATCTTGGCAGTGACGCACTTTCTGACCCTGGCTCCACACTTGGAAGGACTTCAAGGTGGTAGCAGAAATATTGCTCCATGTGTCCTCCACAGATAGATGCCTTCAGAACAGCAACATTGCTACGATCGTGGCTGCCGACCTTCCGTTTCAAGCTGCTCCAAACATAACAATCCAATGGATTTATGTCTAGTGAACTTGGTGGCCACATCCTCTTGGGCCGAAATTCTTTAGATGCCTCCTTTTTCAGGACTGATTTCTGGCCTCGAGACTCCAAAACATCAGGTGATGTCCGTTGATTTGCCACTAGCAATGTTTTGAGCGTGATTTGATGCCTTTCTGTCTGCTTTTACTCGTTCAGGGCGAAGTAAGTAGCTGTGTTATGCCAGGCCTTTTGAATCAGCTGAATCTCGATCAATACCTTTACTCTAATACCTTGGAAGTAACATTAGAAACTTGTAATGGACATATGGTTACATCCAGGGATTCGGGCAGAAATCTTTTGGGTGAAGTGTGCACCAATTACCGCTGCTATGAAGAAAATATGAGCCTCCTGCTGGTCATGGCAGTTCTAGTGGTCATAACCAAAACGGTAGGGCATATTGCGCCACAATATGCAGTGGTAATATGAAGTTAATATACAGTGCTTGCCGTAAATAATGTTGCTCGGTACATATCGAGGTCAGAGGCTGGCTGGGGATGTTTCTGAGTGGAATTTCAGCATGCAATTGATTTTTCAGACTCTTTGACAGAACTTTTAGTACACAAGGTAGCCATTTTGAATGTTTGTTAAGGCACTAGAGCACTTTAAGTGTGGTGAGGTGACATGAGCACTGTGCCGGTTGCTGCCAAAATTCGATGTTTTTGACCAGTAAATGAAAGTGAAAATGGCTGAAATTTTCTGGAGGGCTCGCGGCCCCCTGGCCCCCCATTTCTGCCCCCCCCCCCCGGCACTGTCATGCTAGGCCCCAAAACACTATGCAGCACTAAATTGTAGATACTGGGCTGTCTAGCCCGTAATGGTCAGCCAGCGATGAGTGCACAGGACAGTTTGTTCAAAGACGAGAACAAGACATGACAGCCTCTTTACTCCAAAGAATGTGTGGCACTACTGTTCCTTCCTGTGCTGGCCACTTCAGCCTAGACAGCCGTATATCTCTCACGTAGTGCTATGTCGTGTTTTGGGGGCCTAGGTCGATGGTGCAGGAGGGGTTGTGGGTGCAGCCCCACAAAGGGGGGGGGGGGCAGGTGGGGGAGCCCCCAGAAAATTTCAGCCACTTTCACTTTGAAAAAGTGGTCAAAAACATCAATTTTCAGCAGCAACCGGCATGGTGCTCTGGTTAACTCACCACATCTAAACGGCTCTAGCATGGCAATGAGTGCCTCAAACTTGACAAAACTGCAGGATCACATGTCTAACACTCTCTGTGACACATTCCAACCTGAAATTCAACCTTACAGTTACCCCACTAAGCATACCACAACGATTTGTGCCAAGTGACATTTCTTACGGCAAGCACTGTATTAGGCTAGGTCAAAAGTTGGAATCCCATATGTACATATTTGACATTGTTACTAGATGTTAGTTGAAGACTCTCAGTCAAATAAAATTTTGGGCAAGCGAGGAAAACTGCAACTTTTCTTCAAATACAGCTTCATTCATTATTTGACCTCAGGTGACAAACCCCAACTGCACTCAGGCAAAATCCAATATTGACCCCTCTTCGACCTAGCCCAACATACGTGTGATTTATGCATCTATTCTATATTCACAGTATTTCGGTTTCTCAAACCTTGGCAAGGCTGAGAGTCCCTGTTTGCCGTCTTCCGTCGATTGTCCAGTCCAAGCTTTGCACGACCTCACTATGGACTTGTTACTGAAACATTTTTATGCTCATGAGGTCAGAGGTATTCAGTGTTTTTATACCAAGAAAGGATCCTTAGTGACGCACTCGCCGTGAGTTCATAACTCACGAGTTTTTAACTTGATTGTTAAGTTGTCACTCTCCTGTTCAAGAGCAGATTCTGCAGGTTGAATGAAAATAAGCGTAAAGGATGGCCAACTCTCAAAAGTTTCTATCGCCACGACGAAGGATTGCAAATTGTACGTGGATCTTCCATGTGACCCCCAAATTTACTGACCACGCCCTGAAGGCATTGGTGGACTTGAGCTATACTGACACGCGCAACCTTTGTAGTCTTGAAGTGAACTTTGCTCCCTTTCTCTCGCAAGGTTTCCCCCACACACATAATAGTGAGGGTGCCACCAAATACTAAATAAACTCAGTCTCGCTTTTTTCTGCCATTTCTGGGCCATTTTTCACTATTCAGGTGCGGCTATCATTATGGCCAGGCAAAAAATCACCCAAATCAGTTTTTTTAACGCAGTAGTATAAACACACTGTATAACCCTAGGACTTTCAGTGCTCATTATCACTCATTGTAGGTGTGCCACAATCTCAGCAAGAGGCAGCTCACAATCTTGAGT
>JAAUXU010156475.1_pt1 | contig 14770 bp, 20 predicted proteins | sample 7278151 | NCBI WGS metagenome assembly JAAUXU01 (sample SAMN14350113, study PRJNA611818) | marine sediment metagenome | isolation source: surface marine sediment (1.8m) | place: French Polynesia: Moorea | collected 2018-08 | reverse complement strand
GGATCAGTGAGTCATGACTCATGAGCCGGTGGCTGAGAGACCACCATGAACTGGATGAAAGATGAAAATTTGCTGCTGAAACATGTTGTGATCCTGTCAAGAAGCAGCTGGGCCAGTGAGTTAAGTTGGTGGCTAGTGATGCTTACGAGCCGGCTTTTAAAGGCTCGAGCCGAGCCGAGCTAAAAAAAAATTTGATACGAAATCATATACCTACGAGCCGAGCCCGCCGGCCGAGCTAAACATCCGGCTCGAGTTGACTCGTACTTTTACGAGTGAAGCCCAACTAGTAACCATCACTACTGGTGGCTGAGAGGCCGGCTGTAAACTCCCTTAAAGGCTGCATTCGGCGGCCTTTAAGTGAGTGTCTTTGAATAAAGCCTTGCACCAAATAAAGCACTCAGTAAGCAATTGAAACTTTTGGTCTAGCATGACATATGCATATACATTGGGCTAGTTCAAAATGGTACTTTTCTGGAAATTCATATTTTTCCATCCTGGGTTTTTTGGCATAGGGTCAAATTAAGAGGACTTCACTAAAAAAGATTTTTCCTAAAAGATCGTTTACCACTTGTACTTTGAATTGGAAGTCTTACTTCGGTAGCACAGTACATAGAGCTGTCTGAATTTGTAACTCTAAGAATGCTGTTTTATAAAAGTGCCTCTGATTGATCTGACATTTGAGGAAGTCGTAGTGGGGAATGTCTAGTATTAGCAACAGCATCAGACAATTCTACAACATAGCATTTTTGGGAGTTTGCTATGTTCTATATACACAGAAGCTGTAAAACTTCAAATTAAAAGTGCAGATAGTAGATCAATTTTTTTTCTTCAAAAAATGAGACTTGTACCAGCTACGCCAGTGTCTAGAGCCAATTCTCCACCATGAAAATCCGAAGTTGAAATTTTCGACCTAGCCTGAATTATACATGGTAAAGTTGATGTAGTCGATGTTGCAAGACTACTCTGGGGTGACAAAGTCGCGATTCTACTGCGTCCGCGGTAAAGTGATTGTCATGGATTCCACTTTGTTCACGTGCAGGTTTGACGATTTGATCGAGGAGGCAGCGTTGTTGCCACGGAAGTTCGGGTTCGCTCCCTCCGCCGAAGTCCTTTATCCGACCGAGCACCTCAAGGAGGCCGGCCGTTCGCGCTGGTTTGACCAGATGGACCGCGATAAAGTGGGCTACATCACCCTGGAGGAGTGGATCAGCTTCGCCACCGACCACATTGCCAGAAAGATGAGCCACATTCCCAAAGACCATCTGGGAGGATCCGAGAACGTGTCCAAGGAGGACTTCATCGCGTTCATCAAGAGGGCAGTCATTAAGGACACTCCGGAGTATCGCCAACTCTATTTCTTCCTCCTCAAGGCGTTCCGCGCCGGTGACGTAGACAAAGACGGCAAGGTTGGCTTGGACGACTTCGACCGCATGATCGAAATGGCGGCGGAGGCCCCGCGTCGATTTGGGCTCGCCCCCAGATCCAGCGACCTGTACAGGTCGGAGAAAGTAAGGGTTGCCAAATCACTCTGAAATCGCTCGCAGAGATGCCAGAAAAAAAAGCAAAGAAACGGAGGACTTTTTGCCCGACCCCTCACAGCAAGAAAGGTCTAGTTAGTAAAAAAAAGGTTGTGCCAAATTTTGTCCACCCTACTTGTGCCCTGAGACACTTGACCCCACACTGCCCAAAATAATGTGCGCAGGGCAGAGAAGGTTTGGGCTGTATCAAATGAAACAGTGACATCAGACTGCAAATGTCCATCCTGGCAAATCCTTGACGATTTCCTTGACTCTATGGTCATAACCCTGGGGTCACCCCAGCCCGCTCAACCTCACGCCCGCCCCTTTCCTGGGGTCGTCAGAGCCCTTGTGCTTTATAATCCCAAATAAAGCATAAAGTGCCATTTGTCCAGACAGACGCATATAATACAAGAAAAAATGTGCCAAAGTTTTGTGCCGTCAAGGGCTTCTTGCCCGTCCGCTCTTAGAATGTAAGAAGTGTCGGTAAACGAGAAAAGGGAATGACGTCATCACTGGATCTACCTTCTGGAGAGATGTAAAGACTTTGCGACCCTTCTTGGCTGCGAAGTGACCTGTGAAGACCTGAGCCTTTCCTGTGCTTGACGTTGGCTTGACAAATGTGGTGAATTTTGGCCTCTTTGTTCGAGTGATTTCTGAGTGATTTGTCCAATCACTGTCTCATCACTTGCGGCCGGCCCAATCCTCACAGCCAGTCCTGCGAGACTGGGCTGCAGACAGGCGGGCGGGCTGGGCAGGCTTGCGTCAATCCAGTCCATTGTTTTCAGGCACGCCTGGAGAGACGACAAGAGGAGTTTGATTCCATGGACATAGACAACAACGGTAAGATCACCTTCGACGAGTGGCTGACGTACGCCTACAGGCACATTGCCGAAAAGACCGCAACGCTGGATTAACAAACAAGCTGGATCAGACTGTGGATGAATAAGTCGGCAAAAATATGTAGCATCTGTAAACTTGCATGTAACTTTTACTCGTGAGAAGAACTTCAACGTATGTACATAATCTGCATATACATGTCATCCTCGTGCAAAAGCACTTTATGCCAGTCTCTGGATGTTACGCTGGTGGCTAGTGATGCTTACGAGCCGGCTTTTAAAGGCTCGAGCCGAGTCGAGCTAAAAAAAATCTGAGCCGAGCCAGCCATAATATTTGTAAAGCTGGACAAACGGACTTGGGCAACAGCACTGAAGCTGTGACCAGTAGTATTTGGCAGAAAGGACACAGACATATATTATCATGTTCAGAAACTGCTAACTCATTCTTGTGACTTGCGGTCTCTTAGAAATTTCCATTCAGAAAGCCAAGGAAAGCTCTAAATTATGTGTATCGTGTACAGGCGTACTACAGGCACTTGCAACCCGGGGGGGGGGGACGTGGCGGGTACGGAGGACATGGAGGGGTGGGCGGTGGTCCTCGAAGTCGGTGTGGGCGTGAGAGGTACCAGAATCCGACAGGTCATATGTGACAGTTATTAGTTGACGTCTTTTTTTCTAAAATGCCCCCTTTTTTAAATAAATAAGGAAAAGGAAGAAAAAGAAGGACTTCCTCACTTTTTCAAGACTTTTTTAACAAGTTTCAATAGCTTTGTAGAAACTTTTCAACATCTTGGAGAAATAGCGGCTTTCCTTCTCTGTGTCAAGCACCCTCAACTGCCAATAAAGAAGAGACCCTGGTCGAGGCAAAGTCGACGTCTTTTTATCACACTGAAAGCTGAGTTCTGACAACATCCATTTGTCTCCACAAGGATGAACTCTTTTCTGCTCAAAACTGAATGGTGAATTTGTTCATTTATTATCTCCGAGCTCCCTGGCAATCTAGCTGGTCTAAAGTTCCATTCCTTTGACATTTGCCAAACTACCTTCAAAAGAGCCAAGAAGGCCCTCAGAACGACGCTGTGGAGCACCCTTGACTGCTCAACTGCAATGTGGGCTCAGTGACCTCACTCTTCCATGCGTAAGTGAGCAGAACTTGTTTCTCCACTTATTTAGCACTCAATGAGCATCATCTTGGGTTGCCCTTGTTGCTTTTGGGCTCAGTGTGTCAGCAGTTTCACCCGTCAACAAACATCTTGGAGTTGAGACTTGGCCATGGATCGAATCAGGAGGTTTCTGAGAGAGACCAAGCAGAAAGTTCCCTTGGCCCTTGAACCGTTCATCTTCATCCTGTGGGTAGGCAGACGAGACTTCTTCCTTTGTTGTGTACCTCAGCTGCTCCAGAGAGAACTTTCCTCAGTTCGGTCACACCCTAGTGTACGGGGCCGGCATCGGCGTCGACCTATTGATCCTCAAGGTCTGCCACTATGAGCTGGGATTCAATATGAGCGTGTGCACCAACCTTAAGGATCCAGCCTATGATGACTTTGAGTCAGAGGCAAGTCAATAACTCGACGAGACCAAGTCTTCTTTTTTGAGCAACAGTCAACTTGACTGGACGCTGGAGCGTTCTTTGTATGGATGAGAACGAGTGCTATAGTGATGAATGATGATCCCACTATGGGGCAGGTCCAAATCCACGTCAACAACTTCGAGATGACCCGTGACTGGATCTACAACGGGCCGCCCATCTTCTTCAGCCTGATCGCAGGGGCGCTGTCGGACAAGTTCGGCAGGAAGCCGCTCATTGTCTTCCCAGTCATTGGTATGACTGAGAAATGAGCTCTAGCAGAGGCCGAATCTGCTGGTGATGATGAGTGTAATGCTGGACTCGTGCTCATATCTTGTACATAGGCTTCTTCCTGCGCACCTGCTCGTCCATCATGATCTACACGTTCCTGGACCTCGTGCCCCTGGAAACGTTCATTCTGGAGGAGATCGACTCCTTCTTCGGTGGGCTCGGGGTCTTCTTTCTGGGCATCTATGGGTACGTATACAGTGCGGGGTGAGCATAGGCCTGAAAAATGAGTTCGATTGCCTTCATAAGTGCATGAAATGAGGTGTTCCTACATCCATGGAAGGTGCCAAATGATGCCCACCCTGCATCAGCCTAAGGTAGCAAACTCCAGCATGAGTATAAAGCAAGTGGACTCAGTCGAGGACGACTGAATGCATTTAATAATGCTGATAATAGAATCATCTTCTATTGTCTCCTACTATCGGAGAAGTTGCAGTTTTTGGTTGGGGACAGAAAAATTGACTTCTGAGTCACTCTGCAGTTTATCACTTAGCTACGGATCCACCATTACTACTGAGAAGAACCGTGCAGCCACACTGTTACGCTATGATGGTGTGGAGACCCTGGCTCAAATCTTGGGCACTGCCCTCAGCCCATTCCTTTTTGACTGGCTGGGCTTTTTGGGCAGCTATCTGGCCAGGGCCACCTTCACCCTGGCCGCCCTTCTCTACTTGGTGTTTGTCATCAGGGAGCCACTCCAAAAGTCGGAGGTACCATCACACACGAACTGACCAACCTCATTCGTACAAATGCACTTTTCAGAGTCCTGAGGTGTCTGGAAAAGTTGCCCTGTGGAAGAGAATTCCCCAGTTGTTCTACAAGTACATTGTTCAGTCGATTCTCGACACCCTGTCGACCATCTTTAAGAGTAGGAAAGGACGGATGAGGACCATCATATTTGTCCAGCTCTTCATCTATGGCTGCTACAAGTTCAGCAACGCCAACTTCACCCTCACGTATCTCTACATGAAGAGGTTTGCGTCGTTTGACTTGAAGTTTTATGTCGGAAAGTGCCTGTGGGTGTGTTTAGGATGTTCATGGCCGAGAAGCACCACTATGCGCTGCTTAAGAGTGTCCTGAAGGGCCTCCAATGCTTCTGCCTGCTTGTTGTCATTCCCTTTGTGGCTCAGAGGGGCGTCCACGAGACCATCATCTGTGGATGCACCGTCCTCATGTAAGAGACTAGCACCTTTTTTGCCGTCATGTCCATGAGCATGGAGTTGCTCGGTTCGTAGATCTTGCCTGGCCCTGCTCGCCTCCTCCGTGGCCGGCTCGGTGTGGTCTTTCATCGCTGCACGCTGGTTCCTGGCTTTCAGGAACTGCCAATATGGCCCAGGTAGGGCCCTCCTCACCAGGTCGGTGGAGCCTGACGAGATGGCCAAGGTAAACATCACAGCGGCCAAGATGTTGGATGTTGCTGGAGTCATCTCCTTGCAGATTCTGGCAGCCGCCTCCATGGTGAGTTTCGCCATCCCCTACGCGGCCCTGCCCACCATGCGCTACCTATATAACTCGACGATCGACAGTCTGCCCGGCGCATACATTCTACTGGCAAGCGGCATCCTGGCTTTGGCATCGGCACTAAATTTTGCTCTTTTCTCCCAGAAGAGCAAATTCAAGACAGTAGAAGAGCCAGGGAATGGGCAACAGTCACTATGATATGTAGCAGCAACTAATTTAGGCTAATATACTGTGTTCTACAAACTTGTGGACTTGTGAAGTGTGGTGACCAATGGATTTAGTCCGCTTAGATGCAGACAACATCATATGAGCAGTGCTACTTACACTGCACCTTATTTGACCTATGTACATGTGTCACTCATGATGCTACACTAGTGGATCAAAATCTGTACACGGCTCATTTTACACATTAAACATTGATGGCTGCTGAGCAGCAAGTTGGAATTGTAGAAGGAGCTGCCATTCAGGGTCAACAACAGACTTTCTTGTGACTTCAGGTATATTTACAAATGGCTCTCAACACCCTGAGATTGGTGTTGATGAACAGATCAGATGATCTGTTAACCAGACATGTTAAGCATTCTGGCGTCAGCTGCCTCAACCTGAAGTTACAGAAGAACCGGTGATCTTGACAATGAGGTACAAATGAAAAACAGCTACCTTTGATTACTAAATGTCTGAATGAACAAGTCAGTAGTTCCCAAAGAATCTGCCATTACATGAAACAATGGGAACAGAGTCATCTCTAGAGTTTGGTCCAACAGTATGCAACTTGGATCCGGGTGAGTGGTATTTTCAGGCAAAGGCGGTTTTAGACTGGGACAAAGTTGTGAAAGTTGCCATGGAACTGTGTCTGAGGCATTGTTGTCTTCGACGCCTTCCTCCATCAAGCACTTAGACTTGGGAACTGTGTCTAAGGTACAAACAGTATCAAGTTCAGAATAGGTCAGTTTGGGGTTGATTCGGCACAGGGGTCAACTGATGCCGTCAGTTTCCACAAGAGTTGCCATCAATTAGTCTGAAGCAAATAAGTTTTGCTTCCCTTTCTCTATTGACAGGCCAGTTGTAGTACAAGAAGTGCAGTTAGGATGGCAATCCCAGTTCATTTGTTCCTCAGTCACTGCTCACGGCAACACTTGCCATTGATTTCTCCCAGACAGGTGACAGTGCCGGGGAATTGCGCCCCAGGAGCATGAACATTTGACAGGCAACTATGCCTAGTTGTCTATATTTATGTCCACATAAGTCTGGGGACTATTTTCAGCGACTACATAGAGAAGATCCACTTGAGCATCGCTCATGCGGAGAAAAGAGGGGTACGACACTTTACACAAACAGACGGACACAGTGTATTGGGGTAGAGCAATGAATGAAAATTTTGTAATTTTGCTGAGGAGATCTTGGGTTTCTTACCTTAAGGCAACTGGTGAAGAGGAAGTCAAATGGTTTTTGAAAAAGTTTTTTTTTCCGACCCTTCCTCTATTGCAACAAAGTTTTAATACGTAAGTTCGGTGCATAACAAGGTGTTCAGATTTGGAAGGTAATGTGAAACACACTTTGTTTTTAATAATTTTCACGATGCTGACCTAAGATCCGTATGTAGCTTTGAAGGCAGACTCCAAAACTGATCATTTCTTCGTTTCATTTGACTAGAATGGATTCAAATGAAGTCTGGCAACAAATATAGCACGCAGCAAGAGGGAAAATATGTCTAACCCAATATGTAGATGTGATTTATGAACTAACAGTTATATTGATGTACCGAGAATTATCGTTATAAAGATAATGCGTAAGCAAATGGCAATTGGGTGGGCAGGGAGTGATCAACTCACTCACTGACCACGAACTTTTTGGAGATTTCATCGAGGCTACTGGAAAGATTGAGGAAAGTTGCCGCCAATTTTGAGGCACACTGTGGATAAATTGCGAGTGCATCTTAGCCGCTGTGGGTGCGTCAGCGCCTCTCCCACCATCCATATGAGGTAGTGTATTGAGTAGATTTGACCATTCATTCGCTGACTGCCCCGCAGTGAACATCTCGATCCGGACGAGGAAGCTGCCAAGATGGAGAAGACAAAGGAAGAGTTTGTCGTGTTCATGCGCGAGGCCATGACCGACTGCGACTCCGAGGCGTACAGAGAGCTGTACAACTTCCTCGTTCGGTGCTTCGTCAGGGCTGACGAGGGCCTGGAGGGGAGGGTCTACCAGGACAGGTGGGACCTGGGCGGACACGCCGACGTGTGGAAGCCGCGTGACCGAGATCATCTCGATCATCATGGCCTCATATTCTCGTCTTTACTCATGTTTTGACTACTTCTTTGGATTTGCAACCTCGACAGAAAGCATGCAACTTAAAGCTCATCTCAGGTTCGATGCTCTCGTGGAAGAGGCGTCCAAGCCCCCCAGGAAGCACGGTTTCCTGCCCACGACCGACTATCTCTACGCCTCCTCCGAGCTTCGCCTAGAGGCACGCGGCGAGGTCTTTCAAGACATTGACGTCAAGCACACCGGCTACGTCAGGCTGGACCAGTGGCTCCGATATGCCCTTGAGCACATTGCCAGCAAGATGGACCTGCTGTCCAAGGATTACTTCAGCAATGCCTCAGTGGCTGGCAACATCAACAGGCAGGAGTCCCCGGAGTTCGAATTTGTCGAGCTGGCGATTGACAAGTACTCTGCAGAGCATCGTACGCTGTACTTACTCCTTCTGAAGACTTTCAAGGCCGGCGATACTGAGAAGACAGGACAGGTGGACCCTCTGGCCTTAGACAGGATGATTGAGGTTCTCGTTGCTACACTCCGTTCATCTGGAATGGGTCCCACAACCACAGTCATGTTCAAGGATGATGATGTAAGTATACGTGGGACGACGTGGTCCAAATGTCCCATCGAAGCACATTCACTCCCAACGTCAACTGTCGCTCTGTTGAAGACCTCAGGGCGGTTTGGCACCAGTTTTTGGCATTTGCTGCCACCTTTAGCCCAGGCATCTCTCACGAATGTTCCGTCTTAGTTTAACATTTGAACTTGATTCATCAAGGGCAAAGAGAACAACAACACCCTTGTCATTTTGTTCCAGGAGCGCCTGGCTAAGCACAAGGAACACTTCCGCCAGATGGACACTGCCGGCAATGGTAGCATCAGCTTCGACGAGTGGCTCGACTACGCCTATAACCACCTCGTCCGAGTAGCGGCGACCTGAGATTGCAAGACCCAATGTGCACATTTGCATGTTTAAACTTAGAACGTTCGACTGAGCATCAGATTTTTTTCTAAAGCCGCTCTTGTGTCTTTGGATTATTTAAAGAGTTTTTTGTGTCCGGCTGCATAAGTTCTTACTAAATAAATGAGAAAATTGGCTTCTTTTTCACCTCATAGTTACCTTTTTAAAGGTGGCAAAACTCTGGTAATGCTGGCAGCGCTGCCCATCCACAGTTTCAGGCTTCAGGGCAAGAGAGCAAAATCACAAATTGACAATTTTTATGCCAACATTTGGTAGAGAAACAATACATCTTGGCATGGATGGCAGCAATTCCTCACGGCAAAGTATTGGCATGTCTGAGTCGCCAGAGTCACACACTGTCGATTTTCCCCCATGGGGATTTCGCTTTACTGCTCAAGGCCACGACCGAAGTTCGGGAAATCAGATTCCAGCTAGAAAACCGATTATAAAAACTCGATTACACAAACTGACGAAGAAAAACATCGACAAGTTCCCTCGCTGCTTGGAGACCTTTTCCCCCTATCATTTGATGTGATCGCACTCTGGGGTGGGGTTTTTGGACGTGCCCAAGACCCTTTACAGCACTCGAGCTTCTTTCCGTGACTCCCTCGTGCAGGTTGGCACTCGGGCAATCGGATAAAGAGACGGAGCAAAAAAGTCACCCGAAGCAACAAGGGAATAAACACTTTTTAGACGCTTGTGGGCAGCTGAAAAAACTGGTCCCACGCCACGGTCGTTAAGAGGATGAGATTTGACGGTTTTGTGGCACAGATCTTTGCAAAACGATGGTGGATCCGTATGCGCTTCATTCACTGCATTCGTCCAGGGTTGCCACTTTCAAAGCTCGGGACGCCAAATATGGATCACACTGTGGAGTCCTGGCTCAAGTCACTCCGCCCCCCTTCGACCGAGTGGCGCAGAAAGCCGGGGGATTGATCAAACGAGAAGCTTGCAATTCGCCATCTTGAGGAGGAGAGGGTGAAAAATGCTCTAAGCTTCCGCGAGCACGAACAACATGGGCAATTCCGAGAGCAACGAGTCCGCCGCCGTGAAGAGGCAGGCCGAAGGCGGCGCCTGTCCAATGTACGACCTGCTTGATCTTAAAGGTGGGCTTAAGGGGGGGAACTTTTTGGATCTTGTCGATTTCGTAGCGAGAATTCGATAAAAAAGTAAGCAAAAGTCAAGAAACTTTAACAGAGTTGACGTTTAAATCTGTCGATTTTTTATTGACCTTCCTACAGCTTTTAATGAAAAGCACTTTTACTTCGCCTTAAGTTGAAGGGAAAGTTCTTATAAATGCCAGGAGAGTCAAAAATAACAGACTTTTCTCACTCATGCGTTGTTCTTCCAGTCTTTGTGTTAGCTTTCGTAGTTCTTTAAACTCTGTAATGTCTTAATTAAGTCCAATTCTCTGGGGCAACCGTACCCGTCTGTCAAATTGTGTACACAAGATATAAGACACTGTGAGATATTGTATATAATACATGACATTTGGTCCAAATATGACCTTTGAGCTTCTGCAACTTTGCATTGCCTTCTCTATGTGGCGGACATCATCAAAACAGCAGCTCTTTTTGTTTCAATTTAATAAGAGCGCTAATAAGATCGACATAACGAGAGCGCCTCAGACTCGATTGATGCAGTGGATATTAAATTTCGATTGCACTGTAACTGAGGCCAGAGATTGATTAAGTAAGGGGCATTTCAAGCATCAGCAATTGTCGGTCTGTTCCTTATTCCTTATGCTCTGCATCTGTAAACCCAGAGTCATCATTACACTTTCAACGTGATTCAACTAAAACAGCGCTATCTTTAGCTCTTTACGGCCCAAGGTGACTATGATGTCATAGGCCTTAGAGGAAAGTTTCTTGTCGTTCAGGACTCACGTTTTAAGGCAAAGCAACCGGGATGTTGTGATATTAGAGCATATTCATTCATGCGCACAGAACGTGCGTGCGCGTGCGCACACGTGGAGGGGGAGGCTAAATGTAAGGTTTGCGTCCCCCAACGTGTACGCACTGCAGGAAGACACATGCTGGTAGGACGCGTATGCAGCGATGGCGCACGCGCGTCCTACAGGGTGTCAGAGTGGAAATGCAACGTCCTTTCCAGGCGGTGGAGCCTTGTTCTACATCACAAAGCGCGCCATCGTCAAGAAGGACTACAAGGAGCTGGACGAGGCCATCAAGTCCAAGGTGACGCCCTACTTGTACAACGGCGGACAGGGCAAGATGGTGCCCGTCGTCCAGCTCACGATGATCAGGAACAGGGATAGGTCGAAGAAGAAGCAGGTAAGACAGCAATCCGCTACCACGCTCAGTCGACGATGTGGACGAGACCACAGAGCGGCTGCAAGAGTCAGACTGTGCATATTGACGACAGCAACGGCATCTCCGTCTTCAAGATCCAATGTAACCTCTGCGGTCACATTTTCAGTTTCCCCAAATCCGTGAGCTGGGCGAGGCCGCCTTCGACTTCGTCTTCGAGGACAGCGACTTGCTTAAGAGCATGACGGAAGGACTGGATCCCGAGACCTGTAAGGACTCGTTCCTGACTCAGTGTGCTTTGTTTTCCTCTGGCGCGTGCAGCGTGAGCCACAAAAAACGTGAGGAAGAACGAGCTTGCGAGACAGGAGGAGACTTTGGCTTCTTTTTGTACTCGCATAGAGTAGGACCCCCATCAAAGAACCCACCCATTCAGTCATCTGGGGCAGTCTTTTTTCGGGGGGGGGGGGGGGGGAGGGGGGGAGGGCTGCCACTCCCACAATGCAAGGCATCGTCAATGAGGAATGGCGGGCTGAAGAAGCTCGTTCTTCCTGTTCTCGTTTCCAATCTGTGCCCCAAGAAGACTCTCTTTCAAGGGAACGAGGGACAGAACCTCTCCCTCAATATAGGCCCAGTAGGCCAAGTAGGCATAGCCGACTGGAGAGTCTTGCCGTCCTATTCTTATTCTAACCTCACCCTCACAACGCGACGACACAAGCTTAAAGCACATAAACACAGGCGCACACACAAAAAATGGTGTGTGTTTCATTTCACAGTCATAAGTGGTTTGAGGCGTCATCTTACAGTCTTTTGTGGTCTTCATAAAGTAATGATACCTGTTTTGCGGTACCATTGAGTAGGGCAAGTCTGCTCTGGCATTAGTTTTACTTTTATTTATTCATTATATATTGTACACGATAGTTGGGATGCATGATGTGGTGTTTTGATTGATTTATGATCATTCCACTGTGGGTCCTCCTGTGGGGATGAGGGACTTCCTGCCCGCGTTGATCATCTGGAACAATCTGTTCCAGCAGATGGGGACTAGATTCAAGTTGATGGTGATGTTGCTGTAGGAGCAGTTGACTTCAGGTGAGAGACAGTTTAGGGGACACAAAGGCTGGGAGCAACATAACGACAGATTAAAAGTAGTTATGATAACCAGTCAGGATAAGGAGGTGTGCGCTACTTGTGACGATCCCTGAACGTTATGTACCAACATCGGTGCTGCAGCCTTTCTTGACTGCATCTTCAGTTCTAAGACTTGCATATGAAATGTTTTGCTGTCATTTTGTTACATGTTTCACAAAAATTTTCGTCATTCTCGCCTTAGCCATTATTAGCACATTTCTTAGCAAATTGACCCAGGTCAATTGTACCTTTTCAGGCCAGATGTGTGAAGTAAGTGAGGATGTCAAAGCTACTGGATTGAGTCCCAACCTCCACAGTGATACTTTAGTCATGTTGACGCTCAACTGAGTTCCTTTCGATTGATCTTGGTCGTAGTGGACCAAATTGTTTCTGTTCCAGAGTGACGTTTGCACAATGCAGGAAAACTAAAAGAAATATGAATTACTCAGTTTGGTTCATGCTGTACATAGGGTCTTGCATAAGTTTGGTAACTCTTATATAAGCGTCCAGCAGCCAAACTTGTAGGAGCAAAAGTTTTGAGTTTCGGTAGTTCAGACAGCACAAACGCAACTAAAAGATTAATTTTCAACTTGTCCCTTCTCGGAGTGAATAATGTTAGAAGGATGTTTGCCAACAGTGTTGAATGAAATCTTGGGGGAACTTCGATCTTATGCCCTGGTCCAACTTGTTTGGGTTTGCGAAAATTTTGTTCCACGAGACTGACGAATTGCTTTCGAACACAATCAGCTTTAAATGTGTCACACGTGAGTCAACTGGAGCAAAAAACACCTATGATCAAATATGACTGTTCAGTTGATTGCTCAGTTGCGCGTGTTTCCACACTTGATCCTTGCAACCGCCAAGGGAGCCCAGACCAAAAGCTGAGTCCGACAACAATGACGCCGGATAAAACTTTCATGCTTTGCCCTTATCCTCTTTCCACGACGTCAGCGGCCTTTACTTTCATCCTGTCCTTTACAGGTCGAATTGATTGCTTTCACAGACGCGTTTGCTTCCTTTTCCCCCTCCTAAGCTCTTCTCAATAGAAAAGTTAAAAAAAAGTAAAACAGAGGAAGGCGCTTACATAAGTCAGTGACTACGTGAATCTTAATTAGAATTCCCAAGTCAAAGAACCATTCGACGTTATAGAATCCATTCTTTTCCGTTGTATGAATCGACTTTCCAGCTCTGGCACATATTTCAAGCAATATCTTGTCCTGTTGGCATGAGAGCCACTAAAGTGGGAGATTATGTTACATAGATATGTTACTGTTGCGTGATGTTTTCCGCACAAAGTCACAAGTTTGCATTTGCATTGCATTGCATTTGCATCACCATCTTCATGTGTCCGTAGATTGTGTCTGAATCGTCATCCCATCAAACTGTTGCAATTTCTCTTGGGCAAAAATTTATGCGCTACTACAGATTTGGCATCGTCACACGAGCTTTACAACGCTTGTTTGTGCTGCTGCTACTGTTTTTCTAGCTTGAACGAGGTTGAATCAGATTGCTGCATGGGTCAAAAATCTCGGTCCCACCTTGACTCATATAGGTGGGTTCCACTGTGTGGATCAGAACTTGGACGTCCTATAGACTCATTTTTTCCTCAATGTTTATCCACCGACATTTTTCGGCATCAATCAATCCAGACTTTTTCGTTTTTGCTCGGTGCATCGCCCAACGAAGACCTATGAAGTGTCAGAGTTCGTCTTCTTCAGGTCAAATAAGTTTTGGCGTGGGCTTTGTATGTCCGACCATTGAAGATCGGGTGGCATCAGCAAATATTTCTATCTAGACAGAGCTGTTTGTAGCAAAACTGGACCTGACTCAGTCAACCGCCAATTTTGGGCACGTTGGAGCAATTTTAACTGTGCAACGCCTGATCGTACAACGATCCAAAAGGCTCCCCCATGACGCAAAAGCACTTACTCAATGGTGCAACTGAAAACGTTCGCTGCTCAAGTGTCAAGACCTGGATTTGAGACACATTCTTTACTGCGGCCTCAGGTTAGGCCAAACCATGATGGTTAAGCGTGAGTACGTCTTTTCGCAGCTCCCGACTTGTTCCGCGAGTGCTGCTGGATGGTGGAGAAGCGCGGGTCCGTCGGGGAGACCGTCTTCCACGTGTGCTTTCTCATGCAGACGCCTACTCATTTGGCTCTGGGCAGGAGGCTGCTCAAGTGGTACCCGAAGCTCATCAACGACGTCTACCTGTCGGAGGAATACTACGGTACTGGGGGCGGGGAGACCCTACAGTCTGAGATAGTGTGGTACCTCGTATCGATATTGACTGTCGCAATATCTGAAAACGTGTACCGACATTTCGCTCCTATACATTTGACTCCCAAAGAAATTGACACCTGCACAGATTGAGTCCTGATGTACGGTTTTACCCCCGTATTGGTTGACTCCTATGCAGATTGAGTCCTGATGTACGGTTTTACCCCCGTATTGGTTGACTCCTATGCAGATTGAGTCCT
>JAAUXU010127406.1_pt1 | contig 14772 bp, 21 predicted proteins | sample 7278151 | NCBI WGS metagenome assembly JAAUXU01 (sample SAMN14350113, study PRJNA611818) | marine sediment metagenome | isolation source: surface marine sediment (1.8m) | place: French Polynesia: Moorea | collected 2018-08 | reverse complement strand
CTATCTATGACCTATGTAGTAGATGCAACATTTGGCCTCGATTTTGGCCTCAAAACGGCCTCGAAATGCAACTTTGCATAGCCTATGTCCTTCTTGTTGACCCAAAGGTCTGGCATGCCAAAAATGAGCCAGATCCGTGAAGGACTGAGGGCGCCAGAGGGGCACAAACATACATACATACCCGAACAGCTTTATTTCTATAGATTGAGTCAACGATAAAATGATGCGGAAAAGTTGTCATTGAATCAAGAACTGTTTGTGCAACTCCTAAAGCAAAGTCGCTCCTGACCAGCGATGTCCTCGTCAGTCGAGTGAATCTCGAGTACGGGCATTAACAACGCATTATGCTAATTACAACTTGGCAATTGCTTCAATTTCACCCAGATGAGAACCTTTGTTTCCACCCAACTTGTGGGTTTTTCCCTCCAAGGTCTCCATGTACAACTCACAGTACACCTTGCCAAAGTCGATGAGGGTCAGCTGACCTGCCGGAATGAGGAAGATCTCGCCAGCTTAGGGATCGACCGAGCCAACGTTCCGGACTGAGCCTGAGAGAGGTCAAGGAGGCTGTGGCGACGACTGACGTGGGGCGATGGAGGAAAAGGCCTCTGGCGCAGGTCGGAGTCCCGGAGAGTCCCCAGGCCTCCGGGGTATCCCGAGGATGTGGACCGGCTGCTCCTGTTGGTGCAGTCAGTCCGACTGAAGTGCTGACAACCGTCAGCCCTCCTCCTCCTCCTCGTGGCCCAGCTGAACGCATCCATCAGACCCATCACGAATATGCTAATGACGCGGAAATTTGCCGGGTCCTCCTTCCCTCTGCTTCGTCCGCCCGCAGACTTGATTGTCCCGCTGCGCGAATGCCTTTTTTGGCGCACTTTTTTGTTCGCGGTTTCCCCCAAGTTGTGCACGCGCGGAGGAATTCCCGGGTGGGAAGGGTTTACCTCTTGATCCCCGACTGAGGCCATCAGGGTCGCGTCGGGCTTGACCGTCGAGAACGCGTCCCTCGCCACGTCGACCACCGCCGGTCCCGCCCTGCCCCAGGACCTCGGCGTGCTCGGTCGTCCGCGCGCCGTCTCGATCTTCAGACTATCCCGCGCTGCTTCCAGCGTCTTTACTACTCTCGTTTCGCGCTCGCTCAGACAACTCTGAGGCTCCGCCGGTGCTCGACCCGAGGGCGTCGGCGGCGCCGATCTCATCGTGTCTGGTAGAGCCCAAGTTCGAGAAGGGAGAATGCTTGCCGATCATTCTGTATTCTTTGGTTTGGGGCAAAAAGTTGGGAAAACACGCGCAGATGAAGAGTGGGAAGATGTAAAGGAGAAAACCCTTGTTAGCCCTAGTATATATAACGAGCCGATCTTGTCCGTTGTCTCCAATACCTTCGAGGCTTCTGAGTTTGGGCATCGTCTTCAGCACCTCCGTCCTCATGGCTCACGTCGGTTATGTGTGTCCAAAGTGTTACACTGTGTACAGGTCAGTCCCCATCGCTTCGGTGACAGTTCGGCATTGGCTGGGCGAGTCTCGGATCAGGTCATGGGTCAAGAGTCGTCACATCTGCGCTTGAACCCCTCCAACCAGGCTCTTGCGATCCAATGTTTTGCCGGATCTTGCTAGCAGTGATTTTGCCTCAAGTCTTTTCTTCAAATCTCCTGTTCAAGTTTGGCTGTAGAAGGCTGCTCAGCAGTTGACCCCAGCCTCTGCAACTGCACCCAGGCCATGAAGGAGATCAAGTAGTAAGGCTGTGAACCTACCTGCCCATGACAAAATCTCGTCATTACTTTTGGGATTTTAACCTTATGCCCGCAAAGAACATTGCTGCTTTGAGGCTGCAACGTCACATCGAGCTGAAGAGGGTGAACCAGAACTTGACTGAGGTGTAAGTCTCGAAGACCTAGCACAGCTGTGTCCCCTCCCCCTCCCAAGTGCTCAAGCAACGTTGCTCTGGGGTGACCTTGACCAACGCGAGTCAACCAATCTTGTGGTCACTGCCCTCCTTCAGAAGCTGGCTCAAGTTCCTGATCGACCTGCACATGTGCAAGGACAACGCCTCACTCCTTTCCAGGCCACGGCGCTCTTAGCTGAGCATCCAAACACCAAAATATCAATGCATTGAAACTAACAGAGACTAAGTCACTCTCTCTAACTCCACTTCGCCGCAGGACCAAGGAAGAGGCGGACAACTGTCGTGTCTGCAGAGGCTCCAGGAAGTCCACTCATCGGGTAAGTTTGGCTTCAAAGAACTCCAGTGCCCCAAAAGACACTGCTTTCTCCCTCAGTCCCCTTGACCCTGTTGCGCCTGCAGCCGTGGCAATCAGTGCTGACCAGGCCCACGATGGTCGACGACACCACCGACGTGGACGTGGCCAATCTGACCCGCAGCACAGCGGGGTTCCGACCGGCAGAACGCTGCTGTGCACCTTCACTTCCTTCAAGTGACGTAATAACAGCAATGATAAAGCATCGTATTTATTCACTTCGATTTACATTTTGACATGTGAATTCTTTTGCTTTGTGAAAATATAACAATGCTGACTAGATTCGTTACCACAGTGGAAGCTTCACTATTGAAATCTTCATACTTTTGAGTCGAGTACAAAGCTTGAGTGGGACAATTGGGTCCAGGTAGGGAAGGAATTGGAGTTGGACCTTGACCAGACGTTCCGGTTGAGATGTACAAGGAAAATTTGATCGCGTCAAGAGTAACACTTGCTTTCCATGGGTCTTTTTGATCTGAACCTTGTCTAGTCCGTCGTCACTGCAACAATAAGCGTACTTTTCGTGCCTGCAACGGTCAAGTTGCACTTGAAGAACTCTTGGTCACCGCAGCCGCAAGTGTTGACGAGCTGTCCAGCCACTGCCAGCGTGGCCGCACCGGTCGAGCGCACAAACTGTTGCCAGATCGCGAAGAATCCGGCGCAAGCAGGACCCGACTTCATCAAGATGTACGTAGGTGCTGCAGCTCGGCATTCTAAATGCTGCCATCAGTGGAAGCATGAGAGTATTCGAGCACCAAGCCGTCGTCCTCCTCGACGATGTTGTCGTCCTACAACGTCCCGCAAAAGAACCGCAGAGACGAGCGATTTCTGTCAAAGACCGGGACAGCAGCGCTATCCACACTACCCAGGAACCAGGGCGGGTAGGCGAAGGCCTGACCCACCACTGACACGAAGGAGTCGGCCGCGCACCACGGACAGATGGTCTGGCCGTCTTCGAACCGGCGGTTCGTTCCTGAAGTCGTTGCACATATAGAGCATGTCGCAAGCAAGGACTAAGATTTGTACTCGTTGCTTACCGTTACGCTGAAGCGTGAGCGCCATTGGCTGGAACTTGCAACCGCAAGTGTGACAAGACTGCTCCGTGATCTTCCCGACAAGCGTTTCCAGATGGCAATGGGAGACCATCAACAGGTGGAAGACATCCTTGGAGATCACGAGGTTCTTCTTTGCCCGCGTCACCGCGACGTATAACAAGTTCGTCTCGTCCTCCGGAAACTCTGGGACAAGGAGACAGCGATCACATCTCGGCCATGCGAGTACAATTCAAGTAAGCTCACTTTGCGTGGCCGTGCTGTGTGGACGTCTGAAGTCGCCAAGGAGCTGTACGCTTTCCCACTCAAGTCCCTTGGCCTTGTGTACGGTGGAGAAGACGTAGTCGACATCACCCAACTCGTGCTGTGGCGGATTACAGTGCCGACGAACGAGGCTCAGGATCTGAGGGATCCGCTGTCCATAGCGATTCACCGTGTCGATTTTACCCAACAAGCTCACGTCGTTCAAGTCCTGCGCGTACTTCTGGAGACCCTGCCAGTCGTGGAAATACTGCCACCTGCGCGACACCTCCGAGTGTCTCCCGTACTTCAAGTTGTAGAAATCTTCGTAGTCGGTCCACTCATACGAGTCGAACCCTCCAGCAAAAGCGCATTTGGGACGGCTGCCCTCATCGGCGTCGCACACGAGAGTCACGACCTTATCAAGAAGACACTGGTTGGTCCTCGCGATCAGAGCCACAGGCTTCGTCTGGGCTTCGTTGACAAGGGCATCGACCTTTTTGCCCCCGGCCACAAAGAGCCGCTTCTCGCCCTTGAGTGTCCCCAGGCAACAGTTTGCCACGTACGCGATCTCAGGACCGAAGCGAAAGCTTTGGGTGAGATAGTACGTGTGGGTGGCGCGGACGGACTCCAAGGCGTTCGTTGCACCGCGGAAGGAATATATTTGTTGATGGGGGTCACCCACCAAGACGAGAGGCGTCGGCTGCTTCATGAAAACGGTGAGTGCGGCAGGGTTGAGGTCCTGCGCCTCGTCCAGAAGGATGACGTCGTGGGGATCGGAGTTGGTCAAGATGGGACGGCTCAGCTGCCACAATTTAAGATATCCGTCGTGAGGCATCCGGATTCGCTTATCTCTCTTATCCACCATAGCATCCCACACGGAGACGGCGTCCCTAACGGCCCAAGTGGATTCGTCAGCCGTCACCGGCGTCTCTTCTCGGCTTCTGGCCTTGACAACGACCGCGGGGACGCAGTCGGTCGTGATTTCGTCGTCGGGGCTATGAAGGAAATTCTCAAGCGTGGAGAGTGCGAGCGAGACACGCCTCATGTAGTTCCCGGTGGACTCTTCGCTCGAAGTCGCGGTCCGCAAGACCTTGGAGGATATTATGTGCCTCGCCGACAGGTTGCTGGTCAACTTTTGGAAATAGTGGCGGCCAAAAGATTTGAACGCCAGCCCGTGCGTGGTCATGCACCTGGCGTTCGCCGGGAACCGTCTAGTCGCCTCCTCCTTGACGGATCTGTTGAAGACGACGACGAGAAAACGCAGGTGAGGATTTTCCTCGCACAGCCACGTCAGGGTCGACGTCTTGCCCGAACCCGCGAGCGCCATAACCTTGATCACGTCACGGGAGAAGGGATCGAGGGGATGACGGATGATTCTGCAGATACAGTAGAATGAATGAATCAATTTACGCTACAGCTATGATCAACGCTCGTAGTTCTTAAAGGATGTGTAGTGCACCTTAGTTGGTCAGCGGTGAGACAAATGTCCCGTCGCTCCTGGCAGACCTCACGCCTGCGGATGTCCTCGGCCAGAGGATTTCGCGCACTTCGCAGTGGGATGTAGCTCCAGTCGTTCTCAAAGAAGTATAGAGCGTGAGCTACATTGAAGTGGAACTTCAAGGGAAGCTGACGGTCCCTCTCCATTGCCGTGAACGCGAAGGCCATGAAATGCAGGATCTCCTCGATCTCCGAGCTGGTGCATGAGTCCGGGTCGTTGGATCTCATCATGAGCCTAATGATTTCCCTGACGTCCCACACGTCTGCGGCCACGACGCAGAGGACAGCGATGACAGCTGCATCGTTCGGCCGGCCGTCGACGTCATCTTGCAGTTCCGGCATTCGCTCTTGGAGCCATCGAGCCGCCCACTGAAAGAGGAAAAAGATCTCTTTCGCCCTTCGTCCCCACCTCAAGCGAGTGACTAACTGACCTGGTACTTCCTATGGAACACAATCGGAGCGAAGCGACTCCTCTTGGCGTGGACCCGTCGGCAGGGAAACGTCTTGGCCGTGAATGACACCACGAAAGGCAGGAGCAGCTCCAGATGATTTCCGCGATTCGCTCCTTTGTACAAGTCCTCGCTTCGGTTTTTGATCTTGTCAGGCCGAATGATGGAATGCCCAGGAAGGAGCTCGACGCCTTCGTCAGCCACGGCTCTGAGGAACTGTTTGGCATCCTCATGCAGCCCATCGAATTCCTCCGCTGTACCCCTCTTCAACCTGAAGTAAGCCTTCTTCCAGGGTATAAAGTTGTCGGAAGAAATGATTCGGTGCCAATGCCTGCAGACAGCGACGGCCGAACGGAGCAGGTCACGCACGGCTACCTGGGACAAGATGCGCTCCAAGATCTCGTCCGACAAGAGCTCGGCGTCGAACCGGTAGGCGTAGGAGGCTACCATCGCCTTCGCACTGACAGAAAGAGATTATTCTCTTCCTCAGCCTCCGTCAAGTTGAAAGACTTGTTTACATCGGCAAAAGGAAACTTTCACGTACGAGTCACGCAACCTCTCCACTAAAAAAGTTCAGCTAAATAGTAGTATAACAGTGTAGGAAATCATTACATATCATTACAGCTAAGGTAGGAAAAATCGCATGATCAAAAAGGAGATGAAGTGTTCCACTGTGTTTGAGCGGCCAATGGCTCGGAATTCAACGGCGAGCATGTAGGACCTGGGTCCGGAGTGCAGCATCACGACGGTCCTTAAGGACCCCGACCGAGGTCACGGGCAGGACCTCATCTACAATCCAAACAAACAAGCACCCGTGGAATTGTGCTAGAGAGAGGTGTTTCTCATAGACCTTGAGGTCAGTCGAGATCTGCTGGAACCAGACCATACGAAGGAGGCAGCGACAGCGCAAAAACTTGGCTTGAAAGAAGTGTCAGTCAAGAATTCTTCAGAGGAGCGTCAAAGGACTTGAACCCTCCGAACGTCCTTCAGGTGTTCGCCATTTCCCAACCATTACGTGGTCAAGGAGGACAGCGCCCGAGGTGAGGGGAAAGCTACACAAGAGCAACGTCTTACCTTTTCAATCTGATCTACTCCATTTTGCGGCCAAGGACCTGGTCCGGGACGTTTCCCAGGGAGTCCGCAAGAGCACTGGCGTTGGCCGAGGTGACCCCGACCTAGGATAACTTAACGACTCCGTCGACCACGGCCAAACTTACGATGACAAGCTTAAAAGCCAGAGCAACATTCTTAAAAACTGATTCATTCATCAAGATAAGAGGTAAAAGATTAAGCAAATGCAGCAGCTCCGCAGTTCGAACATCGCATTGACAAATATTACCCTCTGTATTTTTTGCAATTTTTCCGTATGCTGACGCAGGCCGATCCAACCCTAGGTCTCAGCGAAACCAGCTCAGTCAATCTCTATTTATATGTTCTATATGCTCTATATTTTCAATGGCCACTTTTGAGTGATCAAGACCAGTAAGAAAAGTGACCTTGACACCGACCCCAAAAAGACAGAAAGAACCTTGTAACAAGATACATCTGACCAATCTATGATGAGGATCTTGATCCAGAATCGCGTGCACGCGCTCAATATCACACTGAAGTTCGTGAAATGAAACGCTTAACTTTTTTCACGTCCAGTCTCAGATCCCAATCATCACCTGATCCACCTCCGTTTTCCCCGGTCAACATTTTCTGACTCCTGTTTCTGCTTTGTGCTGTTACTACTGAACTTCTTTCTTTGCTCACCTCATGGGCAAGCCCATATTTTTTCCGTGCTTGTACTTTTATCACTGTTGTGTGCAAACTGTGCAAAATATGGGAAATGCAACGTTTTCATCCATTGGTCCCAGGGAGGACCTGACGCTGACTTTGACCCTCTTCAAAGCCGGTCTTTGGCGTCGCTGCCAACAATGACGACAACACAACACTGTGGCAAAGTGACTCAGTCACGGATGAAACTAGAATGGATCGCGGATAGACACTTTTGTAGTGCAAAACGGGAGCCAATATTCAGCTGTCGCGCAACAATGAGCCATGAAGATCGTTCTTTCAAGCTTCACAGCAAGATTTAGGTCAGTCCCAGCACAGGATGGCCTTCATGAAAAGCTCGTACTTGGTCCGACATCTCAAGACATCTCCTACCTCATGGAACTGCAGTGATTTAGTCAGTGCTATTCTGGGCGCCAATTTTCTCGACTGCAGCTGTTGTTTGGATGCCCCCATCAGCTGTGCGATCCCCGACCTATTCCAGTTGCATCCGTGGTTCAGTACGAGAGGTGTCTTGAGAAGACCATGACATTAGCACCTCAGGTCTCGCGTGTCTTGGTGTCCAGCTCCATACCGGGCCTCGGTGCGGCCCTAAGGAACTGCCTGCCGATGGTCGACTTCCAAGAGACGGACTTGAGGAAAGAGCAGAACCGGTCGTTGTCGTCGTCAGAGGTGATGGTGGCCGATCCGGACCATTTGGGCCCGCTTATGTACGCCGCTAAGGGACAAATCGCCTTTGTCCAGGTGGGACCATTAAGTGATGACGGACATGACGAGAGACTGCAACGCCGCTTTCAATGTAGGGCACCTGGGCGGGGCTGGACGCCATCACGAGACACTTGGATCGCTCCAAGCCCCTCCCGACCGTCACCCTGTGCAGGCTCGCCCACCCGAGCTTCTCGAAGCTCATGGCAGAGTACTGTCTTGGACAGGTGAGAACGCAAGTTGTTCTCATGCACCCATTGTTGAGTCGATCTCTTCTCCAAGGTGATTTGTGCAGAGAGAAAGTTTCACTCATTAAGGCAATCTCAAAATGAAGAGAATTGGGATACTCAGACCGGAGGAGAATACAGGGGCGTGGAAGAGCTCACTGTGGGCATCCTTGGGATGGGCGTCATTGGGAAGATGACGGCAAAGCTGTTCAAGGTGCATGAAACAACGTAATCACCACGCCGATGTCCCAAGTGACAGGTGTCCCTTTGAACCCTCAGGACTTGGGCAGTCGAGTCCTCGGTCTGGTGAGGACTTGTCCTTCGCCCTCTGGGAGAAGTCCACACGTAGATGAATACTTCGAGTTTTCTCAAATCGTGCCCCTCCTGGGCCAGTGCGACTACATCTGCAACATTCTGCCGCACACGGAGCAGACGACGAACATTCTTGGAGGAAGCGTCCTCGAATCGTGCAAAGGTGACGAGCGTGACTCGTGTGGTTTGTGTCATCTTCATCAGTCACCACTTATTCCAGACAAAAAGCCCACCCTGGTGAACGTCGGTCGCGCCAGCATCATCTCTGACGACGATCTGCTGCACGCCCTCGACCAGGAGTGGCTCGGCCAGGTCATCCTTGACGTCTTTTGGAAGGAGCCGCTCTCCAAAGGACACCCGTTGTGGAGACATCCAAAAGTACTGATCACGCCTCATTGCGCCGCGATGAGCAGGCCGAAAGCTGTTGCCGAGTGCTTCGCCGAGAACCTGAGGAGGTACGAGGCGGGCGAGAACCTCAACCACGTGTTCGACTGGGAGAGAGGATACTGAAGCTGTGATAGAGCTGGTCCACGTCATAGTTTTGTGTATTTTTCTCACTGTACAACGTTATATAACGATCGATGTGTATACAATGGTTACTCCTCTGATTGAATCTTGCATTGTTACGCACTGCAGCATATATCAAGTTAGAATCTGATTTCGAGTCTTTGATCACCACTTCTCGCCCTTGCACTGTCCCACCCATCGCCACACCGCGTCCAATCTCTCCCCGAAGTGCAGCGAAAACAGCGAGTCCTCGTGCACGGTGGGCAGAGACGCCCACAGCGGCTCGGCGGTTTCCACCAGCCTTAAGAGCAGCCGCGCCGCCGTCGTGTCCGACTGCGCGACTGCTTCCCTGATCGCGGCTATCCGTTCGATGGTCCGGCGGCGAAAGATACACGTGGTCTGCAGCAATCTGCGATGAAACACTTCGAACTTGGACGTGCCGTTGGCCTCGTAGATCAGTGAGTAGGCCACCAGGAAGGATGACTCGTTGTCCAGGAACCACAAGTGTCCGCTGTCGGAGCTCTTGGCCAAGTTGTGGACGGTCTCGGACATGATGGAGCGCCGGCCTTCGCGTTCGACCGAGTCCTAGAACGAAGAGAGGGGGGTCGGTCAGTCCTTCGTCTGACAAATCTCTACATTTCAATACAGCAGTTGCCGGCAAATAGTAGTAGGAGTGATACAGGAAGAGCAAAATGTGCTCACCAGCATGCTCGCCACCCTGTCGTAGTTGCCCGTCAGGTAGTCGAAGATGGCCAAGTCCGTCCACTGCACCAGCTCGCCGATCTCCTCCTTCTCCATGTCCACGATCTCCTCCAGCGATATCTGCGTCCCCGCCAAGATGGCCTGTCTGAGGACTCTTGGCATGGTGGTCCTGGTCAGTTTCGGCACCCACTGGATGAGGGCGACGACCGAGCCCGGCGACCACGCCGGGTCGGCGGTGCCGTTGGCCAGCAGGACGTTGGACCACTGCGCGGAGTCCGTCTGCAAGCAAATAGAAGCATGTAGAAGAGTAGTGAAGCATCTGACCACGTCTCTCCGGGCCAGTTGGCTTAACGACCGCGTGGAGGAGAAAAGTTTCTCTACATACACACGAGAATCATCGACGGCAGCCAAGAAGAGCTATTTTTCAATGTCTCTTTCTTGTCCGCAACTTTTTCCAGCATTGGCTGCATCTTCCTCCGGACCACGTTCATGCTGTACTGACAGCCGTGCACACACGGTCGAGTTGCATAAGCTGTTAGGTACGTGAGTTGCAGACTATTTCTTCTGCGCCAAGTATGTTTCGTTAACGTTCTCTCTCTCTCTCTCCTCCTGAGCTAGGGCGCCCCATGTCTGACTTCGCCCCTACCCCCTGCTGTGACCAGACCTGGCCCGAGAAAACCATTGTGTAAGGGAGGCGAGTTCCAGAATTCGGGACGTATGAGCAAAAAACGCGACGACAGCGGGAGGGACTCCGGACGCCGTTCCAGTCCTGCAGTGGCAGTCCTGCAGCACCAAGATGACGGGGGACTCCAACGACGTCGACTCGGCACCGCTGTGGTCCTCGGCTGCCAATTCCAATTAATTCGACAAATTTACAGTCGATTCGCTGGCACTTTTACGACTGAACCCGGGCCATTCATTCAGGTCCTGCATTTACAACAGCCTCACAAAAGGAGAGTCTCCCCTCCCGATGGAATGTGGACGCGTCGGCGGCCACGGAGGCCCCGGTGGGCCTGATCTTTGTGGCACACACGGCGCGCGCCTCCTTCCAGGCCAGCTGGATGCTTTATCAAGCTGTCTTGTGCAAGAAGTCGGTACATACAGATGTGTGCTACACCGTACGTACACGCACGAGAATGTGTAGGACGAAGAGTTGAGTCAAGGAAGCTTAACAATCGCCAGTCGATGCAACACAGAGCATTGCTTCTTACTCGGAATGCATTCTCACACACAGGCCTCAACTGACAGCGTGAAAAATGAGATTTGTGAAAGGAGGGGGGGGGGCCTGACGGGGGGGGGGCCCGAAGGCCTCTCTGCGAAAATAATAGCGACTAAATGAGACGGAAGGGACTTTTTATAATAGAGAGGACGAAAAAACACTTCTCGCTCTACATACGTACCTCATTTAGCTTATGCGGTGCGACTAATGAAGAGAAAAAGCCCGGCTTTGGCAAGTGCATGTAGTAGGCCTTAAAAATAAGGGCCCATTTGCGTACGCAGGTACAGTGGCCTAGTCATAATGCAAGGTAGCCGCTACTAACAGCTCCCTTTTTTTCTCTGGCGTGTTCGGGACCAACCTTCCACTTATCTCTATTCCCATGACACTGAGCATTAATTTTGCAAAGCAACCTGCAATCTTTTCTTCTCTTTTGCTTAAGGCTGGCATTATCGCGTTACTTCAAACACAGGGGTCTTGGCCTCTTACAGCTCGGGCACCGTGAGTTGCAGCCACTTTTTTTTGGCGGAGAAACGTCAGCCCGGATGCACCCTTTAATTACCGGCTCGTCATGTGTGCCACAAGATCCAGACCGGTGCAATTTACCAACTCAAGATCTCTGTTGTCCCGGAGACAAATTCAGCCGCGCAGGCAGTGCTGCAATGGGCCTCGACATGCACGAGCTACATATGGTGTCTCGACTGCCCCTGGGCACTCACAATGAGTCTGCTCAGACGGACAGACAGACAGACACGCGGGCAGGCGGGCAGGCGGGCAGGCAGGCTCGTAAGTTCTGCTACGAAAACATAATTGTCACCATAAATAAGCCGGGAGCTACGTAACGCACAATATCATAGGCAGGCGGGCAGAGCAGCAACAACCTTTTGCGCACCAGCGTTTATGACTGGAAAACTGCTTTTGTTACCGCTTCCTCGGGGGGAGAAGAAAGAAAAGAAGCCTCGTTTCGAATCACTGCCTCTTCTTCAACGCACAAACGCTCTGGTCGCTCTTTGCGGTGCACACTGCACACGCACAGGAATGAAGAGAAACATTTCTTGCTGCCTCGTGGGCGTCAAGAAGGGTTGAAGCCCCACAAAAGTTGCTTTGTCATTCGTTCAATAACGTACAGACTTCTCTCATCTCCTTTGCAATTGTTGGTATGATATCGACGGAGCCAAAAAGCTGGCGCCAAATGTGCCAGTCACTCTTCGCTTTCGCCTCCACCGCCGTGGGTCGTGACTTGTAATTCTAGGTATGGTTGAGGAGGGAGTCCTCAAAGAAAATACAGTCACTAGTGATGGAGGCGGTATTTTACTAGGTCGTTGGGCGTGTGTGACAGACAGAAGTGCAACACTCTTACCTTGGACAGGGCCACGGCGGGGGTCTGCGTCATGCCCAACATTCGGGCCAGATAGAACGCCATCACCTCTCCCTGCACGTACTCGGCGTGCGCCGGGCCGCGGTTCCTGGCGCACGCCTTGGCGCCGCCTTGGCCGAACTCCACCAGGCGGTTGGGCTCGCGGCCGCAGTGCCTCCAGTCGGGCGCCAAGAGGCGGCCCACCTTGTCGGTGCGGAGGGCCGCCTGTCCAGCGGCGGCAGCGCCGTCGTCGAACGCACCCGGCGGCACCAGCAGCTCAGCCTGGCGCGACCAGAACACGCCGTTGGATTCGGTCAGGCGAAGTCCTTCGGACTGGAGTTCCTTGACGGCGTCGGCAGCGTCCTCCACGCCCAGGGACAAGAACTCTTTCTCTTTGGAGAAGGTCAAGACGTTCACCACAAACTGCTCGTCACTATTCGCCGCTCTGCCAAAGTGCCTCCTGATGAGCTGGTCGCTGATGCAGACGATGGTGAGCAGAGACAGACTGGCAATGGTCAACAGCACTAAGATCTTCCTCCGCACGGTCAAGTGGCTGTGCTGCTGCTCTTTGACCAACAGCTCCTGGTGACTGCTGCAGTAGGAACAGGTGCTGACATCCAGATTGGTCTCGAAGGGCACGTATTGGCCGGGCATCGTCTGCTCCTAGAACAAAGAGATCCAACTTAGGGTTCAGCGCCACCATTGCCAAGTTTTGCGTTCAGTGTAAACGAGACAAATGCCTGGATAATAGACCAAGGCTTCTCAGCGCCCTTGAGCGTCCCAGTAGAAGAAGAAGAAGAAGAAGAGAAGAATTTCTCGAGCCAGGCCCAAGATTTTTAGGCCTCGGACATTGAGCTGGGCCTAAGCTCGACACAGCTCTGAGCTCCCAGAGAAGTCAGCTTAAGGTTTATGGTCGACAAAGAAGTGCAGCACTGGATCGTATTTTAGTCACACACACGATGATCCTGCTACGAAGCTAGCAGGTACCCGGGTCGGTTGGACGAACCCCGACAAACAGGGCCATAACGTCCAACCCCTCCCTTGAAGTGCTTCCGCCTGGGTACGACTCATGACCATGGCCGTGACTCCGGCTGTGTCACTGTGACCTGGCACTTGACACCGTCACTAATGTTCCCAACGGACCGACGAGACTTGTTCGCCCATCCGTTCCAGATGTGTTCACCTCTCTCTCTCTCTCTTACCTCGACTTTCTGCAGCTTCATGGTGAGGGTCTTGCTCCACTTCTGCTGGTCGTGCACGTACAAGAGCGCAGACGCCTCCTTACATGACCACACGAGCAAGAAGAGCCTTGTTTGCTGGAAGCGCAGAAGAATTCGTCACGGGCGTCGAGCGTCCGCTCACTGCCAGAACCCGAGCTCTTCTCTCTCCGCCGTCCGCTCGACAACTGAGACGATGGAGCGAGAGACCGAGAGGTGACAGCGTGAGACGGGCGCAGAGAGGGAGGACGACGACGACGACGACGACGAGGAGGAGGAGGAGATTGGGTCGCCGGAGCCAAAAAAAAAGCACCCGGTGATGACAAAGGCGGACTCCGGATTCCAGCCGCTGGTGAGGGTCGGGTCGGGGCAGCGGGACGTGGCGACCGGTGTGAGATGCGTGTGGCGTCTTTGGTGCCTCACACGTCCCATTTTGTTGTTCACAGAGGGGGTTCTCCAGTCGAAATATTCTCCCCTTGTGTCCACTTCTCTCTCGCCTCAAAGACCGACGACCCTGGGTGCACTATTCAATCCTCAATAGCCGGGCGAGAAGGATTAGAGGCAAGAACTCTGACACTTTTAATTCTTTACACTCTGAGTATGACGCGAAGAACGACAGCTAAGTTTAGAATCGAGGTCTGAACGTCTCTGGCACCCCAAAGAGCGCATTCATACATGAGCGCAACAGTGGGCACGGACCAGCACTTGGTGGCCGGGGGGAATAACAACATTCCCTGCATTTTCGTGGAAATGCTGTGACAGTGTTATCGTTTCCAACGCTAGTAAACACGGTTCGTATTTATTTGAGAGTACATATTTGCATGTGCGGATAAGAGAGAGCAACGAGAAGGATCCCGGCGGCTGCCGAGCAAATGAGGGTGTCCTCTTAGCAGCGCTACTAAGCAGACAAATAAATCTGTGTGTGCACCCAACAATTGCTGGTTCTCTCTTTTTGTGTTTGCCCTCCAGGCGCCAGTCCAGGGGTGTCAACCCCCCCGCCGTCCCCGTCTTGGACCGGCCGGATGGGGAGGGGAAGAAGAACCTTTGAGGCTTGTAACCCTAGCGTATGGACGCGCATTCCGGAGTTCAAGTGAAGGCGAAAAAATGCTCGAGGAGTTTTCTCTTCTTCACATGTTGCACGATGTGGCAAACAAGTCGCAACTCAGCAACGAGTTGCACAAATTTACTTCGAACAAGTCGCAACTCAGCAACGAGTTGCACAAATTTACTTCGAACAAGTCGCAACTCAGCAACGAGTTG
>JAAUXU010135718.1_pt1 | contig 14773 bp, 10 predicted proteins | sample 7278151 | NCBI WGS metagenome assembly JAAUXU01 (sample SAMN14350113, study PRJNA611818) | marine sediment metagenome | isolation source: surface marine sediment (1.8m) | place: French Polynesia: Moorea | collected 2018-08 | reverse complement strand
CAGGGCTGTACTTGGACATGACATCCAGAAGTTTGGTCGAGTCCTGTCTACCCATTGTGATACTGGAGGGCTTTAAGTGTGCTAAAACCATCATCACAGCGAAACAACGAGGACGACGGGCAAAGACGGGTGACCCTCAAATGATGAGCACAGCTCCTCGTTTGACTGCAATGACGTTTCTGGTCACGAACCAGGTGTTTTGGGCGTGTAGCATGTCCAAGGATGGTCCACAGGGTGCCGCCTTTGGTACTGAAGGATGGGTGGCCACATCCACAGAAAATCTCAGCTATTTTTACCTAGGAAAGGTGGTCAATTGAAAACATAAAAAGTCAACAACAGCATCTGGCTGGCCGCCCTCTCCACCTTAACACACTCAAAGCACTCCAGTGTCACAATGGCAGACAGGAATGAGAACTTCCGCTTTATACCCAAAGCTATATCTCAGTGTGTAAATAGTCGATGTCATATCTAAATTCAGCCCTAGAACGTTTCACTGCAGTGCACGCGGGGTATCTTCATGTAGCGACTTTACTTGCGGCAAGGACTGGAGACTCGTTTCATCCCTTGAGGTCATTCACAATCACTGAAAGTTTGGTCAAGATTGGCCCAGTGGTTTCTGAGATCAGAGAGGTGACGGCCAACAGACAAACAGACCGAAGCTCCCTTATTGTTAAGATTGCCCTTGTTCATGATGTGAAATAAAAACAGAAGAATCTTTTTCTTGCGTCGCGAGAAAATCTTTCCAAGTTTAGGGGTTTCCAACCTGTAAGTCTTTCCAACCTTAGCACTCCTTCAAGATCTTGAAATGGCATCGGAATTTTGAGAACTGTGAGCTTGGAAATGATTCCTGCCTTCCAGTGCCAATGAACCATCAGGCCAGTAATCGTGATAAGGTATGACACAACTCTAAAAAAAGGAAAGACAGAGAAAAGTGCACGAGTAAACAATGTTGGGAACATATTTGCTGAGAGTGGTGACAATTACCTAGTTGAGGTTGTGTACGGAGTGACACTCCAACGACGGCCAAAAGTAAGCGCTCCAAAAGCAAAAATGTAGCTTTTCCCCAAGCTGAATTCACTGGCATGAGTGTCCTACAATTGTGAGGCTATAAAGCACATAGGAAAGTCTGCCCATTTAGGAATCTTATTAAACATTATCAAATCAGCTCCCTCCGTTCGAGAAAGATTGTCCACTTTTGGCAAAATGCAACCCATTTTCCCCATGGATCTTATCAGGTTGAAGCAGTCACAGGTAAGTAAGGTCAAGGCATCACAGTACTTTGTCAGTGATTGTGGCCACCTAAGTACATATGTCAAAGGATAGAGCTCCGAAGTAGAGAAATTAACCAAGGATGAATTGCTTTTATCCGGTGTTTTAATGAAAAATGGCAGAAAGTGGAGATAACGCATGATACCATGACTGAGCATCATGAGCTGCTCTCCAAGTCCCATGATGCAAAATTGCTGCATCGAGCCTGACAGAAGTTGCCAAGAAGTTTGATGTCTCAACAAGAACGTGTCATGAATTGGGAGGCAAGGACAGCTATGTCTTGCCAATGGGGAAGTGGTGGGTATTAGGGAATATTGCTAGTAATAGTTCAAGTTATGAGAAAGCACAGGCCTTGAGCACTATGCTAAATTGAAGTAAAGGCAACAAATGTATCAAAGTGAACAGTAATTCTCTCTACAGCTCTCTTGCCAAGTGGATAGATATTCTCCAACGAAGGGAGTTTCTTCGCAAACATTTTTGACGCTTTTCCTCTGTGATAGTTACCTCCGCATAATTTTCATCACATATTTGCTGTGGCTTTTAGCACAACCGCGAAAAAAGCATACTGCACCTGCTGTGACTTTTAGAAATGGCTCCTATGAAAGTATAGCTTCTTGAAATATCTGTCTTCATAAGGATCGCCTTCTGATGATGAATTGCTCAGTCATCCCTCAGTGAACCCTCTAGTTTTTTTTTGTAACTTTGGTCCATTCTTGGATGTGACTTTTAATGTACTAAAGTAGAATGCTTCCATTTCCAGCATTGATGGTGGACTTTTTGTCTGTGCAACACAAACAAATCAGCTAATAATCTTTACGGCAGCAGGTTATTAAAACTGATTGACACTTTCTCCCGATTATTGTGAACTCCTGTAGAAATTACGTTGTTGGAAGCCCTGACTTGACCCAGCTGTTTAGCGTCGGCTGTCGAGAGAAGTCCTTCTTGTCGTGAAGAGAAGCAGCCAGGGTAAAAATACTTTTTGCTGCACCACAAAAACAATCAAGACACTTTTTTGCGTATGCATGACTAATCGTGTGCGATCATTACGGCCCCTCAGGCCGCTACTAAGGAGCCAATTATGGGCAAACGGACCCTTTCCGAAGTGTCTCTCTGAACAGGGGTTGAATATATCATTCTTACCTCTGGAGGCATTCGAGCAGATAAAGCAAGTGCCACAGGTGAAGTCAAGAAGAAAAAGACAATTGCTGCCCACACCTGAGGAAAGGAAGGCGATTTTAATAAAAATTGCAACATTCGTTGCTCATCGTGCTGATGCTGGTCAACAAAATATACTGCTTCACAGAACATAGAAATTACCTGGTTCTGTTTTTTGCAAAATAAAATAGAGCGCTTTACAGAAGAGATCAGCAGCGTTCTAGACCAACTTTTCAAGCGGAGATTGGGGAAAGTATTCTCCAAACAAAAATGATTTCGCACGAACTACGGAACAAACAAGGCAACGATTCCTGTTGGCTGCTCTCCTTGAGACGGACAACAGACAGAACGAGAGAAAGCAGCAGATATATTGACTTCAGGGCCAATAAGACATGAGGCCTCATCAAAGAAGGCTGCTCGATGGAAATGGTAATGTCGCAAAGGTTAGTGAATTACACAATCCATGAAATCTCACATACACTCTGCGGTTGCTAAGTTGGTGCCCCTTTTTTTGTTTTTGTCTGTCATTGTCTCTTGCAATCTGTCACTTGCAACCGAGCATCCTGACGTTGCAAGGCTTATTCCCATGTTTACATCCGCATACTTAAAAATGCGGAGAAAATGACATCTTGCCTTGAAATGACAATGCCAACCATCGGGGCCTTAGAGTAATGAATAACAAGGAATGAATTGCACCAGTGAATTACATTGCATATAGTTGTAATGTAATTCCATTCCGTTTTCAGGAATAGTAATGGAATGACATTACTTTTCAAAACATTACTCATTACAGTTGCTTCAAAAGGATTTGACTGGCAACCCTGACTGAAAGCTTTCGGGCTTCACATGCAACTGCTTTTCTCAGTGACTCTCCGGGGCGCCAACCAACACATCACCTTGTCAGAAAAAAGTTACGGCATGAAGTCCGGCTACTTGTGCATGTAAATAATGCCTGGAAATTAAATTTGCAAAAGTAGTGCCATTCCTTATAATGAAAAGTAATGATTCGATAATGAAGTTACTTTTTCTGGGTAACGTAAAAAATACAAAAAATGTAATGTCTAAACCCCTGCGAATTATCATCTCTCTGGAAAAGATGCGCAGCCGGACTTGGCTGCTATCTAGAGGATCACCGCAGCTCGAGAAAAAGGGTTCAGCTTCAGCTGGCCAAGAGACAGCCTCGTATGCAAAAAACTCTCTGGCGAAGCACAGGCCGCTGACCCAAGCTGGTCTTCCTATGGATGCCATGGTGAAAGACGAAGACATTAGAGACCAGAAGCCACAAAAGTTGTTACTGCAGCTACAGAAGATGTGCATCTCTACCACTTGGGTAGAAGAAGGCCTGGGTGGATGGTGGGGCCGAAGCCATCTCTTTTTTGCTAGCTTGGGGAATTCCTCAGACGAAATTGTGTCTATCCTAAGCTTACAGCTTTTGCAGGGGAGGCTAGTTGTTGTTTCTATGAGTCACCTGTGCCTTCTGCCGTTGATACGCAAGTCGGTAAGCAGTAGAAAATGTTTCCAGCAGGGTTTTACCTACAGGGTCCGCCTCAAATGCTATTCCGCAACTAAGGCCTTTAGCTCATCCAATCTCAGATTAATAAGATCAGCACCAATCAAAAGAGGAGAGTCTGCCATTCACAAAAATGGTATATTTCTTTTTAAATCAGTCAACATTTCAGGATTTTCTTGAACTATTTCTACATGACCTGTCCTCCCTCTGTAGCCACAACTTTCTCCATTCGTTCAATGACTTTGCTACAGACTTCCTTGACCTTGGAGGCCTTCAGGACATCCCCCCAGGTGTTGCTGACAGTGTTCCTGAGTGCCTGGACATTTGGGTGCCTCCTGGAATTTGTTTTGGCCTCCACTGCTGATCACACCTAAAAATCCAAAGGGTTGAGGTCAGGGGAGAAGGGCGGCTGCATCATCCTGGCCAGAAGGCCTCCTGGCCCCAGTTTTCAGCCAGATGGGCCTGAACTGACTTTGCAGTGTGGCAGGGTGCCCCATCCTGCATGAGGCACACCCTGTTCTTCCACCTGGCCCCATAGGTGGCCTTGCACCAGGCCTCAACCTCTGGCAGGATAGTCTCGTGGTACACCTTTACATTGATCTTCACACCCCTGTCCACAAACAGGGGAGGCATCACATTCCCATCAGTTGCCATCAACCCAAAAACCATTACAGAAGCAGGATGCTTCATTCTCATGGCTGCCTGCAGGTTGATGTCCCCCTTCTTGGCCAAGAAGGGCCTCCTGTTCTTCCTGTTCACCCTCTGGTCCACCACAAAAATCTTCTTGTCACTCCACAACATGACCCTCTTCCTCCCCCTCCTCCTCTTGTTGTCCTCAAATCACTTCTGGAGCTTCTGGCACCTCTCCACCCGCTTGGCCTTGGCCACAGTGGACAAGAGGGGCTTGAGCAAGGTGGCCAAGGACTTCAACCCTGCAGCCTTGACGATGCACCTTGCTGAGGTCTTGGAACACGCACATGCTGTTGCTACCTCATGAATGTTCCTCACAGGGTTCTTTCTTGCCAATTCCCTTGCCTTCTTGATGTTCTCTGCCATCACCACAGACTTGGGCCTCCCCCCCTCCCATCTTGCAGACAGTGTCCCCCCTGTTCTTCTTGATGTCCCTGAGGACCATCTGGACACCCTTGGTGGTGTACCCAAGGGCCTTGGCAATTGCCTGTTGGTTTTCCTGACCTTTTTGAGTGCCTGGATGGCTGCCCTGGCCTTGGAGACCTCAGGCTTTGTTATGGCCTTGCTAGTGGGGCTCATCCTGAAAATGACCAAAATTGGCAAAATGGCTCTCACGGGCACAATTTTGGACATATCAGAGCCCATGATGGCTCATTTTGAAGCTACTACTCTGCTCTACACTTGACCTTACTTACGTGTCAAAAGGATTGACCTCAAGGTCACTAGAGGTCAGCTACAATGGACTTGTGGTTCACCTCGGAGATCAGCTCTAGCTTGGCAAAGGGGCCGGGTAATGTTTTGATTTTTGAACACAGCTGATGAAGGAGTTGGAACCTTGTTTGTGCAAGATTTTGTGATTCTACGATGAATAGTTCCAAAGATATTGAACTCGAATGCAGAATAGCATTTTAGGTGGACCCTGTACTCTGCTCAATGGGACAATCTGGCTCGTAGAACAGCTCTTGTGTTCTGTTAACAAGCGTCGACTCTAGATCGCGTCACTTACCTCCCAGACCAAAGGGGTGAAATAGGCAAGCCAGTTAAAAGCTCTGTTGGGATTACGGAAGAAGATGCGTCCATCATTCTGCATCACAGGCTGAAGATGAAGAAAACGACACAAGGTTATGCTGAGGCAACCAGCCTGAACTGAGAGGAGTTATGCATAGGTTTTTCATCCGTACCTCCAGAAAGTCTATTGCCTCCCTCCTCTCTTCCACGATCACAAACCCAGCGGGTGCCATGTGAGCTTCATCATTCACCAATTGACCTTAAAGAGGCCAAATCCGCCAGTAGACATATCTTTGTTTCACTTATCTTTTACCTATCATTCCACTCCATGAACCGTTTGGCTGCTTGGTTCCCCAGGAGTTGTCTGGTGGACGATCTAGGGAAAGAAAGAGGTCATTCCAGCCCTAGACTAGGACGGACTGATAAACATTCTTGTGCTGATTTATTGGGGAGGTCTTGTGCAGCGGAACATGCCTATTGGAGTCAAAACGGAACGGCCATTTTAGGTGGTAAATTTGCCATGGGTATGAGAGCCAAAATATTGCTTGACACAGATCTAAGAGCCAAGATCGCTGTTCGTGTTAATTTTTTACCTAAACTTTCGGCCATTTCCTTAAAAATCTCTTGAAACTAACTAAGGTGAGTTCCAGTTCAGAAAAAGGTTTTTTCCTTGCAAGAATGGCAATGAAACCAAAAAGCTCACGATGAACGAGAGAGCAGAAGGATAAGTTGTCCCCAATGAGCCGGAAAGATCTTGCTGTGAGTCGAGTCTAGATTCAATAAATATAAATAATGCCTTCTCTTCACTTTCGATTTCCACTCGGCCATCATGGAAGACCCTCCTGCCTCCGTGAATAAAAGTCATTGTGTTTTCATTTATTTTTACCAAGCAAAAGTTTAGTTCCTCTAACGTCACGAGACCAGAGTTTTTTCGGTGAAAGACGTTTATTCTGGACTGTCCAATGTGTAGAGAATAAGAAGAGAGGATTCATAGCGTAGGAGAGTAAGCATATGTGGAAACCTGCATAGCTGGGGTCTGATCACGTTACAGAAGCTCTTAATTGCAGGAAGAAATGTTACTGTAGAGTACCGTACGTACTCTAAAGTGCAATAACATAACAGTTCAGCAAAGCAACCCGTAGACCTAGACTTGGCCTTAAGTTGACTTTTTTAACCTAGGTTTGCACCATAAGGAATTCACCATTCAGTGAAACAAGGCTCTGGGTCCCAACGTGACCTACTTGAGAATGTGCTTGGCATCCCACTGCACATCAGACGCACAATAGGTTTCCTAAACCTTTTCTTTTGTAATTGTTCTCTTAAAATTATTTTTTGGGGAACTTCGATCTCACGAAAAAGAACCCGAAGGAGGATTTGCGGAATAAACATTTACGACGCTTAAGTCCACCTCGCCTTAAGTGAGAATAGGAAGTGAAGTTACCCAGTGTATAAGTGAAGTTTGTTATCTCTTGTAGGCTGTAGACCAAGTCGGCAAAGAATCCGGACATGTTGACGTTGCCAAGACCATCTTGAGACACTGGAGTAAAACGAAACTTGGCAAAACTGTATAAAAACTATCTTCTTTTGTTGTTAACCCATTATGTAGGGCGCCCATTCCTCCACCGTCATCCAAATGAGCGTCCCGCCCAAGTCCACGCGTCTGACATACTTGTGCACAGGGTTGGCGATGACCAGGCCGTCTGACTCACTCCAGCGGGCAAAGTCAAGGACCGTGAGGGTATCATTTGGCTGTAAATGTACGTAGCAACCTACTCTAAGCGGATTGGTAGAATTTCGGCTGCCAAAGAAAGGTCAGCAGACAGCGTTGCCATTGGGCGCGTGTCAGTCACATCTAACCCCCGAGACGTTTGCGACGGAAACGTTACCTCGATTCTGTACAGTTCCACTATCCTGATGCTCCCTGACTCGGGATCCTTGTTGAAGGCGAACACGTTGCTGTCCAGATTGGCGCTGCCCACGGGAACCACGAGCTCGTAGTTCTTTTCCTCCATGCTGATCAACCAATAATCGTACTCTGACGTCGATCTGGACACGAGAGAGCTCAACACGGAGGGAAAATCCCTCAACTCACCAGCCCCTAACAGAAATGCATGTAGAGAAGGAGAACCGACCGGAGACTGGAACAAAGCAAACCAAACTATGAGCAATACTCGACATTTGAACAAGTGGGGCTTTCTGCTCTATAAACCGACTTGTTCAACAAATTGCTGGAGCCAACAGAGACGCTTCGTTCTGGTCAATTGGAAACAAATGCGAGTGCAATGAGTGCAGAAAGTTCGGACTCACCGGGTGCAGCAATTTAGCTAACTTTGAAATCCCCACTCCATGAGAGGTCTGAAGTGATTGCAGTGCACGCCTGTTAAATGGCACAGGTCAGTGCAGTAGCTACGTGCCCATAAAAAGCCGATGCCAATAGCGGATTCCATAAAGTATTGAGGTGCAGCGAAATCCGCTTAATGTGTTACTCTTGTGCCCAGGTCAGAATGACATACGATGTGATACGCAGGAGAGACCCTGCCTTAAGTAATTTTAGTTGGGAGAAATTGAGTGCATGCGCAGCACTGAAACGTTTTCGAATGGACTCCCCACATGAAATTGGGCATTCAAACAGTGCTGGCCAAGACGCAGCACTGTGAGGAAGGTAATGACAGCCCATTGTGGCTACAGATTCTGCTCAGATGAGAGAGGAGAAGAAATGGGAAGCGAACAAGGAAGTTGAGACTGTCTAGGTGTTCCATGCTCATCCGGAGCAAGTTTGGACAGATGCTGGCTTGGTACATGTTCCACGGTGAAGGCAATACCCAGCTTCTTTCTGGACTACAAGACATCAAACTACTGTGATGCAGGGTTGAACACGTTTTCGCCATGGTCTTTTTCCCTGACAAATTTTCTGTCACACCCTTACCGGTCACGGCTTTACTGTGTCACAGACACCTTCAGTCACAGGTGCTTTCAGTCACGGGTCCCGCGGTCACAACATGGTTCAGTCACGGGTCCTGTAGTCTTGTAGTCCAGTGACTGAACCATAATGTGACTGGACCTGTGGTTGGAAACGTCTGTGACTGAAAAGAAGCTGTGACACAGTTAGCCGTGTCTGATGAGAGCGTCAAAATTTGTGACTGACAATTCTGTGACTGAGAAAGGCAAAGAAAACTCGTTCAACCATGGTGCAGTGTTCGAAGTGGAATAATGTTGTCCTGATTAAACTCATTGTCTACGTGGAAGTATTTTGCACTTGTGGCCACTTCCAGAGAAACAGCTTGCTGGCAAATTCGCTTGTATTCCACTCCAGGCTAAACTTTTTGCAGGCAAATGACTGAATGCTGACATGGTGTGATTGGACCAGTGAGCGGTGAGCAAAAACGCGTTTACCGAAGAATTTGACGAAGTACCAGGCCTCTTGGACGTAAAAGGAGGTGAGGACTGGGGAACGTACGACAGTACAGTGATTGCGAGTCCCACAGCCTTGTATATTATTCTGGCAACGGCCAACCTGTGAGGGGGTCAGTGTCCGATTTGTATCAGTGTCCTCTCCATTGATGGCCACGAGTGAAGTGTAGACTTGTGTGAAGAATCCACGACGCCTAAGGGCCTTGTCCACTGTGGCAGAGGAGGCCGCAGGCCGGCCCAGCGGCCTCAGCGACCCCAGGACGTAAATATCGATGTGGCAGATGTCATGAGCCGCGGCAAACGCCGCCAATGTCGACATCTCCTCTTCAGACTCTGTGTGTGACCTCCGCGCGCACCAGCAGCCGAGGACCAGGAGCAGAAGAGCCGTTTTGGCCATGTTGGAGTCACTTATTTGCTGAAGAACGCGAGTGAAGCCATCGTCCCTTCGTTCTCTCACTTTGACTAAAATCAGCGATGCTCCTCCAGATTGAGAGAAAACTGTATGTTTTTTTAATTTCATCATTCCTGAATAAGGCCAAACGGGAAAAGCGAAACTATACAGCTGCTAAATTCATTAACAATTCATGTATATCTTTCCTCCAGAAAGCGTACCTACCACAGCTCGTGGTGTAACAAGTCTTGGTAAGACTATTAACCACTTCAAGAATTTTTGTTCAATCAACATTGGAAGTCATTGTGGAACAAGACTAAAGGGTGACCGAACAAATTTCAGGATGAAATTATATTTTCACAAAATTTTCACATTTTCATTATTTGAAAATGCATCAGATATCAGGTCATTGACATGTCAGTCATAATCTTCCTTTGTGATCTGTCTGCCATCTGCATCTATAACAGCCTGCAGCCTCTTGGGGATGGATGTCACCAGTTGCTTGCAGAGCACCTTGTCTGCCTTGATCTCCTGTCATTTCTGCTGTATTACACTGTTCAAATGGGCCTTGTTCAGGAACCCGACCTCCTTCACCTTCAGGATTGACCTTCAGGATTGACCACACCTGCTCTATTGGCCACAAAATACTTTTTACAATCAGAGTTCATCTTGGAGAGCAAAGTCAAACATGAATGCACCTATCCAGTAAATGTGTACCAACATCTGCATCTGTAGAAAAGGCTGACCAAGTTTATTCCCAACATGTTGATGCATGCAGTGGTGGATGAGGATAGCAGGCATGGTGAATTATGACTGATATGTCATTTACCATGCCATTATCTGCTTTATTCTCAATGAATTATGCTGTTCCTGTGAAAATATCATTTCATCCTGAAATTTGCTTGGTCACTCTTTATTCAACACTATGTCTCACTAACACTAAATGTCCCAATCGGCTTTACTGATATCAAAGAAAAATTGTTACTCAAATACGTTTACATTACTCAAAATACAGGGTTGGCCAAGAAAATCTGGATGATGTTTAACTTCAGCCAGAACAATAATGAGTGCGAGTAGGGTCCAATTTTTGTCTTGAAAATTGTGGTCCGTGACTACTTAAATGATTGTTGCATGTTGCTGTACACAAGAAAAACCACATCATTGCAATGGAGGTGATGAGAAGAGCAACCATTCTAGAGCTCTCCCGTGCAGGCCACAAGCCCATGGTCATCAAGAGGCTCACTGGGTACCCCAGGTCCACCATCTATGATATGGCCTGCCAGAAGCAGGGGAAGGATGCCAACCGCAGCCCCAGAGTGCCAGGGACTCTCAACAAGCAGACGCCATGGTTCCTGGCTGGCCTGAAGAGATCAGTGGAGGCCAACCCAAGGCTGCCAATGACCACACTGGCAAAGAAGGGGGTATCAAGGACAACAATCAGGAGGTCATTAGTGACCTTGGGGATGACATCCTACAAGCTGACAAAGAAGCGCCTCCTGACAGCCATCATGAAGGCAAAAAGGCTCAAGCATTGCCAGAAGATCCTTTCCAAGCTGAAGAGGAAGCATGCTGGCCATGTTCTTGTCTTCTGTGATGAAAAACAATTCACTGTTGACAGATCCTTCAACAAGCAAAATGACAGGTACAATAGGGAAGAATAGGGCTAATGCCCCCGCAGTCTTCCACACCAAGAAGCCGGCCTCAGTCATGGTCTTTGGCCTGGTGACCAGTGAGGGCAAAAAGATGCCCCTCCACTTCTTTGGCACCAAGGAGAAGGTCAACACGAATGTGTACCTAGAGCTGTTGACATCCAAGGTGATCCCCTGGCTGGAGGAGAATGTAGAGGGGCCATACATCTTCATCCAGGACTCTGCGCCTGCCCACAAGGTCAAGAAGACTCTCAAGCTCCTGGCCAACCACATGCACTCCTTCTGGGAGTCAACCACCTGGCCCTCCAACTCACCTGACCTGAATGTCTTGGACTACTACATGTAGGGAGAGAGGCAGGTGGGGGCCAACTGCTACGAGAGTGTGCGGGCCCTCAAGGCCTCCATCAACCAGAACTGGGATGCCATTGACAGTGCGAGCATCATTAGTGCCTGCAAGGCCTTCAGGCGCCGCATTGAGCAAGTCATTGCTGCTAAAGGCAGCCACATTGAATAAAAACATGGTAAAATGGTTCTAATACAGAAAAACGTTGATTAAAAGTCTCTACTTGCATTCATTATTGTTCTAGCTGAAGTTAAACAACATCCGGATTTTCCTGGCCAACCCTGTACGTTTACGTCACTTGAATACGTTACCATTATTCATCATTTACAGTGTACACGAGCAAATAGTGCAAGGTGATCGGAGATGAAGGAAGCTGTGATATCGACAGCGTCGATTAAAATGTTTTGTTATACTTTACATGTCGACTTAGTCATGGTATTGGGACAGTTGCTACTCTTGTTTTTGAATAATTCGTGCTGTTTGATTCCCATTGGCCATGGAGGTAAAATGGCTATGGGTGGCAGATCTTCTAGATGCCAATGTCAAAGGAAAGAAATCACGAACATTGCCAAGTGCTCTGAGAGGTTCGTGAACAATGTCAAAAGCCTGGTGAAGGAGGGTAAGGGGCTCCAGAGAGAGGAAGTCTAGGTCGGGTGATCACAACAAGGATATGGGGCGGGCTAAAAATAAAAAGCCATGCTATGTTCTCCAAACACTTTATTTTTGTCGAAATCAGAAAATATTGCTGTTCGAGGCAACATTGACAGCGTGTGATTAATCTTAATGAATGCACCCTAATTTTTTCTTAGCAAAATCAATAATTTGATCAATATTTTGAATAATAATCTAACTCATATTGCTCTATCATGGTAACTCCTTCCTTCCATCTCCTTTACTTTTAATTGTTCTAGTTTTCTAATTTTTCACACAGTTCCTTGGGTGAAATGATAGGTAGTAGGTACAATTTCTTAACTGTAGTACAAGGGTATGCGCTTTTGAATATCGTGCTTTTTTCTGCTTTTAGTGGCGCTATCGAGCACAAACTGCTGTAGCCGCTGTTGAGAGGACAATGAAGTGACAGACCAAAAAAAACTTAAAAATGGCTGAGCAAGGATCTCAAAGAGCTAAATGCATCACGATTCTCAAACTCCATGCACGTGGCAAAAACATCTCCCAGATCACCACCGACCTTGATTTCTCGCGCAACACTGTGGCCTCTGCCATCAAGAGGAGCACAGCCGACATCCCCAAAGGGGTTCGTGAGAAGCCTGTGAGGATAGGTAGCCTCATTGGGGCCGTCAATACTGCGATTGAGGAGAAGGAAGACAAGGCAACAGTTTCCCGACTTCCGAGCCAGTTTGCAGTCCCAAAGTGGACAATGGGCCACCTCATCAAGGCTGACCTGGGTCTGAACGTGTACAAGAGGACGCTGCAGCAGGCCTTGTCAATGCCAGACATGGAGAAGAGGCTCGGGAGGACCAAAATCCTCCTCAACGTCCTCAAAAAGAATCCGGCTGACGTGTCAATTCTTTTCTTGGATCAAACACCATTCTCCTTGGGGGAGATAGTGGCCTCGGACTCAGCCTACTTCCTCTCAACCAGCTGAGAGGACGTCCCCAGCAGACAAAGCACAGTGGGAAGCTCAGGGTCGCCAACATCCAGATCCTTGCTGTTGTTGCATCTGACACGGGCAAGTGACCCCTGAGCTTCCTCGAGGAGGGCAAGAGGCTCACCAGCGAGTCCTACACGGCCATCCTGGCCAAAAAGGTCTTCCTGTGGGCTTTGGCCAACTACAGGACGTCATGGATCTGGCAACAGGGTGGTGCCAGGCCCCACACAACCAACGTGACTCAAGATTTGCTTCGAGAAAACACACCAGCTTTCATTGACAGAGACTTGTGGCCACCCTGCAGTCCTGATCTCTCCCCTCTCGACTATGCAGTCTTTGGGCACTTGAAGGGAATGCTCTAGGGCACCGCCTCCAACTGCAAGGCCGAGCTCAAGACTGCCATGAAGAAGACCTGAACCAATCTTGAGCTGAGCTTCATTTCTGCTCTAGATTGGGGGCTGTGGTGGCCAAGGGTGACTACATTGAGTAAATATCTTCCCTATATATGCATACATATGAAGTTTCATGTCATTTGTGTGCACCATGCTCGAGATATTGATCTTGCAAATAAAGTTGAGTTGCGAGTGCTCAATCTTAAGCACATACCCCTGTCCATGGTAGGGCATAAAGCGTTGAATGCAGAACTGGACTTCGTACTTGGACCAAGAGGGTGATGGCCGAGATGAGCAGTCTTTTTTGGCACACCTGCAACCTAGTGTTGCTGGTTGACTCCAGTGATGCTGACCATCAAAGTGACGCTCTACCCACAAGGCAACTTGTGTTGGGTGCCCACTGGTTCTTCTCCTTGAACTTTGTGCCTCAATCAGAGATCAAGCAATCATGTGTCTGAAGGATGGAAGACTTATATACTCATTTTCGTCACTGCAGTGGAACAGCCTGGCAACTAATTGCATTGGTTACATCTATTAGTGCCTCCCATGAACTGGTTGTAGATGTACTGCAGACTTGGGGTCGACTGACCAAAAGTCTTTTTTTCTCTGTTGCTGACAATCAGCTGACCCTTTGCATTGGTTCAGCTTGGCTGTGGTTGATGCTGTTGTCACAACTGCATTATCCTTATATCTAGCCAGTGCAAGCTGATGCTTCAATGGCACACATTCCTCATTGTGTAGCTTCCAGCGACAGAACATGACTTTGGAATGTGATGGCTACAAATTGGTTCACTGCAATTGCAACACGGTTGGAAAATTCAACCAGGAATGGCAAACCTGAATCAGACTGACATTGGTTTACACAAAGAAATGCTACAAGGCTGACAAGGTGATGGGTCTTATAAAAATTGTGCTAAAGTTAAATTTCTTAAAAAGTACATTAGTGCTTTTTGACCAGAAGGATCACATTTTATAATAATATTTTCATATGGTGATAATAGCATTGACCCATGTCCCTCATGTCCCCTGGAAGGTCCCCTGCTCCAACACCTTGTCAGCCTTGTAGCACCTTTTTGTCTAAACCAATGTCAGTCTGATTGGGTGGGATCTTACTTTCTATATCATCTGCAACTGCTAAAAAATGTGCACTTTGAAGTAAGGCCCACACTAGTGCGCACTGTTGTACTGTCCATGAAGAGGAGACTGTTCGTTATGTTATGTGATGTTTGAGGAACTTAAGTCACTCCTTCAATACCGGGTGCGTCGCGGCAGTTTGTCCATCAACGGGATCAACTTTTACAGGTCCATGAACGTTTCCATCGGCAAAATGATTAGATAGGAGGTTT
>JAAUXU010146615.1_pt1 | contig 14781 bp, 5 predicted proteins | sample 7278151 | NCBI WGS metagenome assembly JAAUXU01 (sample SAMN14350113, study PRJNA611818) | marine sediment metagenome | isolation source: surface marine sediment (1.8m) | place: French Polynesia: Moorea | collected 2018-08 | reverse complement strand
CTACGAAGACTTGATCGAGGCCGGTGTCATCGACCCGACCAAGGTCACCCGCTTTGCGCTTCAGAACGCCGGCAGCGTGGCTGGCTTGATGCTGACCACCGAAGCCATGGTCGCCGATAAACCCGAAGAGAAAAACGATGCCGCCGCCGCGGCTGCCGCCGGCATGGGCGGTGGTATGGGTGGCATGGGCGGTATGGGCGGTATGATGTAAACCACACCCGTACTTGCAACCAATCTCGAAACCCCCTGCCTGCTGGCAGGGGGTTTTCTTTTTGACAACCTCAGATTACTTGACAATTCCCAGGCTGAACGCTAAGGATATAGGAGATATTCACCTAAATTTTATGCATATTTTGACGTTGCCGTTCCTTAACTCTAAGCATCGGAGCGCTTTATGAAATCGACCACGCCACACCGAATTATCCTGGCGGCGTTCATTTTAATCATCACGGTTGCTTTATGCTCGTCGGTCGCATGGGCCCGAGAGGGCTTTCAAGAGCATATCGTCGAAACGGAGACCGGCGTCTACTATATCGTTCAACCCGGCGACACCCTCTGGGACTTGTCCCAGCAGTTTTCCGATTCCGCCTATCTCTGGCCCGATCTCTGGAAAGAAAATCAGCAAATCAACAACCCCCACCTGATCTACCCCGGGGATCGTATCAAACTCTATCGCCGCAAGGATATCCAGAAAATCCAACAAGTCGATGCGGTCGTCAAACCTCCAGGGGCGAAGGTCCGCTATGGCGACATCGACACCGTGGGGTTCATTCGGCGTGAAGCCCTGGTGCCATCGGGTATCCTCATTGATCCGGTCGGCCCCAAGGCGCTCATTGGTCAATACGATCAAATTTATGTCACCGGTCTTGACCATGAATTCCAAGTTGGCGATAAATACACCATTTATCGCAAACTGCGGCCAGTCCGCGATAACGAGACCGATAACTATATCGGCATCGAGCATCGACTGTTAGGCATCTGTGAAATTACCCAAGTGGCGGACGAAACGGCCATCGCCTACGTCACCCGCTCCTGGCGCATCATCGAACGTCAAGATTTGTTAACGCCGTATTTGGAACGTTCACCCATCGTTGAAATCAAGGAAAGCGTTCCGGGGCTTTACGGCAAGTTCATCCACAATGAAGACCATTTTCGCATAACAGGGCAATTCCAAACGGCCTTTATCGACAAAGGTGAATCCGACGGGGTAGAGGTTGGTCAGTACTACACGCTCTATCTCCAGAATCTAAACCGCGTGTGGACCACTGGCGGCGTGAATAAATTCATCGAAATGCCCAAACAGGACATCGGCCAGGTCTTGGTGCTGCATACCGAAGACAATACGTCCACGGTGCTGCTGACGCGCTCGGAAACGAATATCGAACCCTGGACACGCCTTACGACGCCATTCTAAGAAACGCAAGGGATTGTGTATCTGTTCATACCCAAAGCGCCGGCGGGCAACCCCCTCCGGCGCTTCAATATGCGGGGCATGTGTTTTTAAGACCGTCCGGTAGAAGCACCGACCTCCCGCAGCCCGCAACGCACCCGAAAATCAGCATGGCGTGTGCCGCATCCAAGGCGCCCTCGGGCCAAAAGCCGTCACCTCTCGAAGATAAAAAACTGGGGCCGAATGGGCGCAACGCGTTGCCCATACATGCGCTGTTGGGGATTGCGTGCGGCTTATGATTTACCCCGCCCCTCAGCATCGATTATTGCAGCAGTCTGCGGACCGATGTTACACGCAATACTTCCTTGTAGGTCGTCACACCGGCCAACATTTTGTTTATGGCGTTTTGCCGCAGTGACACCATTCCCTCTTCTTTGGCCCGTTTGCGCAAATTTTCAAAATTGACTCTGGCCGTTGTCATTTTCTGAATACTCTCGGAATAGGGCATGACTTCATAGATCCCCGATCGGCCGCGGTAACCGGTTTGGCGACACCGGTTGCAACCGATACCGCGGTGCAATTTAACCCCCCCATCGAAACCGGTCTCGATGCCCAGAGCCGTCAACTCCGCGGCATCGATTTCGAAGCTTTCGCGACAATACTCACAGATGACGCGCACCAGGCGCTGCGCCACGATACCGATAAGCGTCGCCTGAATCAGAAAAGCCGGAACCCCCAGATCCAGAAGACGGGTGACGCTTGAAGGGGCATCGTGGGTATGTAGCGTCGAAAGCACCAAGTGCCCTGTCAACGAAGCCTGCACCGCATTTTCGGCCGTTTCCAGATCGCGCATCTCGCCAATCATGATGATATCGGGATCCTGGCGCAGAATCGTTTTCAAAATTGAAGCGAAGGTAACACCAATTGCCGGTTGCACCCCAATCTGATTGAAATCTTCATGAATCATTTCGATGGGATCTTCGACGGTGATGATGTTATTCTCGGGCGTGGAAATTTTGCGCAGGGAGGAGTAAAGCGTGGTTGATTTGCCGCTTCCCGTGGGCCCGGTAACGAGGATGATGCCATGCGGCATCCGAATAAACTGGTCGAATTTCGCCAAATCGACCTCTGAAAATCCCAGTCCGTCGAGATCCTGAATCAAAACATCCGGATCCATCACGCGCATGACCAATTTTTCACCAAATGCCACGGGGACGGTGGAAACCCGGATTTCGGTTTCCTGCCCGCCCTTGTCCATCTTGATTCGGCCGTCCTGTGGTCTGCGTTTCTCGGCCATATTCAAGCGCGACAGGGCTTTAATGCGCGTAACAATCGCATTGTGAACCTTTTTGGGCAGTTTGTAGACGGTGTGCAAAACCCCGTCGATGCGCATGCGCACCTGGATATCTTCCCGCTTGGGTTCGATGTGAATATCCGATGCCCTTTGATCAAAAGCGTAGATAAACAGGTGATTGACGGCATTGACGATATGCTGGTCATTCGATGGCAATTCATCGGCTGCTTTCAGCCGAACGTATTGCTCCAGATTACCAATATCGATAGCTGAAGATGAAAACAAATCCTCGGCCGCAGCAATCGAGCGCTTGAAACCAAAAAATTCATCAATGAGCTTAAGGATATCCGATTTCGAGCTCACAACCGTGGAGATCCGCATATTGGTTACACGGGCGATATCGTCAATGACTTCCATATTGTGAGGATTGGGAGTGGCCACAATCAGCGTACCATCGCTGATCTCGACCGGCAGGACCAAATGCTTCATCGCAAAATTGCGGGGAATTTTCGTTGTCACCAGGTTGAGATCGAGTTTGAGCGGATCGATTTTTTTGTAGACGATATCCCACTCCGCAGCCAGGGCTTTATAAATATGATCTTCTTCGAGAACTCCGGGTTTGCCATCCGCCCGCATGGGGCCAATCCTTGCGACCACGTCGATGAAGGTGATGGGGTTGGCAATCTTCAAGCCAAAAGACGCCATGCGTTTGCGGTTTTCTTTGACCAGTTCCTCCTCGACCTGCAGCCGTTTCTGCAACAGCGATTTGGCCTGATCTTTGGTTATCAGTCGACGCTTGAGTAAAACGCGACAGACGTCTTTGGGGGCAAACGGATCTTTAATATCGACTGGGGGCATGGCTGAGTGTCCTCAATGAGCCGAAATAATTGGCGCCGTATAGGGTTCAAACCACGGAAACTCCGGGTTGCGAAAATGATAGAACAATCCGCCCTGAAATGCAATTCGGCCCGGGGTCGCTTGCGGGATGATCAAATCACGCCGAGCGTCACCGTCAGCATTTAACCGGTCTGGATCGAATCGGGAGTTGACGGCCTGAGGATTCGATAGCCGGCCGGCAGGTCACTTTGGGTAAGGGCGGCCCCATGGAAGCCCAAGCAAACCTCACGGTGATTGGCGTCCACGGACAACCCACCAAGATGTCTTGATATCGCCCCCCGGTTAAATTGCCGTCTGGCGGGAGGGTCGGCGGGGCAAACATGTCTTTGATAACATTGCCTGCACAGATTGGTGCTCTTAAAAGACCCGGGTGCAAAGAAGGAGGGATATCGGAATCTGGCGGCTTGGCCAGCGTGTTGAACGCCCGCAGGCCATGCCACCCAATGGGTTGTCAGGCGACCTCGGTCAATTGCCGGTTGTGAATGCTTTCGCGGGCTTTATGGGCCCAGTCCAGAACACGATCGACAAGGACCGCGTGACGGCTTTCCGTACTCAGGGCGATCAATTCCTCGCGCTGGTTGGCCGCGTGTTCGATAATCCATTCATCGCTGGCATCGCCGGCGCGCCCCATTCCTCGGAGTATGATTTTGAGATGCAGCAAGAACGCTTCGAAAATGCTCTTTTCCGGATTGATCTGATATATTTCCGAGTCCGGATTGCCGTACGCATTCAGTGCGCTGCGTAGCACCGAGCGCGCAATGTCACCTCCGAGCAGTGAGACAAAAATATGGATTTCCCTTTCAAGGGACAGCAGGTGCTTGGTATCCATCTGACCATTGTCGTCCACTGCATCGTCTAATGAGTTGACGATGCCACGATGAATGGTCCGAATTTTTTCAAAAAAGGCTTCACAATGCTGGTCAATCATCATTAATGCAGCGGCCGCGGTCTCTCGATTAAGCCCCTCGCGAACGAGAAAAACCTCTTCCGGAGTAATTTCAATGTCAATTTCAAGTTCCTTGTTATAGCGCCGCAGAAGAAGATTCGCGAGCATGATGCCGTTTCGGTCGTATATATGGATTCGATCCGGTTCTTCCAGAAAATCACTCAGCAATACATGCAGCGCCAATTCCGGTTTCTTCATTTTGACAAACAGCAGTTGCAACGCATTCAGAAAGGCAATTCGGTCTTCCCTTGGCATCGGTTGTTTGAGGAAGTGCCAGAGGATCTCAAACACTTTTTCTTCATGCCGTGCGAATGATTCGACACACGCCTCGAAACCCACTTTGTTAAATCGGCCCTTGGCGTCAAAACATCGCTTTAAAAGCTTGATGATTTCTTTTACATCTAAAGGCGAAAGGTCAAAGTCTCGAGCCAATATCTCGTGGTCGCGACGATTGAACACGACGTCGTCCGCGCCAACGCGGCGCATTTTACTGCGCGTCTCAAGACGGCCGGTATAAAACTCGACAATGCGCACGATCAAATCGTGAACACGACCGATCTCCAGTGCGCCACCCTCATCGCTCCGAATCGCCAAAACCCCCTTGTCGATGACAAGCTTCTGGAGAACCTCATCGGGAATCCGATCCATGTGCCATTGCAGATGGGTCACCACTTCCTCGACAATCATGGCTTTTTTGGGGCGGTCACCAACAGAATCGATGATCGCGGAGAGCCGCTTGAGCCTCAAGCCAAGCTCGCGCGCCTCGATTTGGCCGTAGTCACCGGCATACAAGCTTTCCAGATAGAGAACCTGGTTGGCAATGTCTTCTTCAAGTTCTTCCCGTATAAGCCAGGCTAATTGGGCCTTGGCCTTGGGAAGTTTTTCAAACGCCTTGTCAACCAGAAACCAACGGATGTTATTCATCTCGATCGGCGGAATGTGAAATTTACCGCGGAGATTTTTAACCCCGGCGATCGCATCATAGACGCTGGCGTAGCGGTGAGATCCGGCAGACGTGTCGGAGGCCCGTATCCAGTGATGTACTTCTCGAACGAGTTTGCCCATGGCCTCGGTCTTGATTGCATTCAGGCCGGCAAGCAGCGTCAAGTTTGAATCCGGAAGGGATCGTTCATCCTTCATGATGCTCAAGGCAATATCCTGGTCGCCATTGCGGAAGGTGAGTTCTTCGGCTTGATCCAATGCCTGCTGGTAGCGTGCGATGATACTTAGAGATGTTTTCAAGTCTTCGAAAGTCGATGACTTGCCATCGGGAATCCTCAAAAAAACCGTCAGGATATTGTGGTCGGAAAGCGTCTGAAAGGCTTTGAGGACGAGTGCATTCAGGTACGTCATATGGTCGCCGACGCGGCGAACCATGGCGGCAACCGTATGCCGTGTGATGACGATATCGCTGAAATACACCCTGTAGTCTGTCTGATCGGATGCATGGACGCGGGACGACAGGCGGTTGGCCCGTATCAGGATCGTACGGTCATGCCCCGGTCGCTTGGCCAGTTTCCCTAAGGTCTTTTTGAGTTGGGTGTAAGGATCGATCTGCAGGGGGACGTCGATCGTGTCATCTTCATTTCCGTTGCCCGATACGGTCGTGTCGGGGGCTTCATCCGTCCCCGCCCGGTCACGCCGCAGACAAGCGCTCAGCAGGTGGCAAAGCTCCACCATGAGCGTGATGAGGGCGTCATTGCGCCCCTGGCTGTCGTAGAGACTCTCGAGAATTGGGATTTCCGGGCTGTCCATAAGCCGAAGCGGTGGTTTTCAACCTTCTGACGTTAGGGTGTGATCGCCCTTTAAAGATCTCTTTGCTTTCTCCCGGCGATAGCGCCTTGCGAAAGCGGCGAAAGGTCTGGGCGCTGCTATTCGGACCAAGGGCCTCGGGGCCCTAATTTTGCGTTTCTCCATCGACCCCAGGGGGCGTTTGCTCGAGCGTCTGTTTGACCCGGTCAACCTCTTTTTGAAAAGCATCACGCCTGGTGGCGTAGTCGGCAATGCGATGGTTCAGATCGGTCACTTTACCTTCGTATGCCTGTCGGGCCTCGACATCGCGTCCGGCCAAACCATCCAGTTTTTGCTTCTCTTGTAAAAGCGCATATTTTTCGGCCATCAAACCCGAAAATTCATCGTCCAGTTCTTTCTTTCGAGCGTTTAAGGCGGCAATGGTCTCGTCATCGACGACCACCTCATCTGATCCTTGGGAATCGCCTGGATCGTTCGTATCCGCTGGATTAGCGTTTGGGTCTTCATCCGCGGTGGTATCAACCGATTCGACGGTCTCCATGGTTAACGCTTGGGGCCGCTGGTCTTCAGGGATCTGGGCCAAGTTGTCCGTGTAGCGTACATTTCCCTGGGCATCGCGGTATTTATACATCTCCGCCTCAACCAATGATCCGGTGACCGCAAGACCAACCATCACTGCCACCAGCAACACATACCGCATGCTTTATCGCCCCGTGCTTTTGATAAGTTCGATAATCTCACCGCTGTGGTTCAACGTCATCTCCACCGCATCGCCTTCTTTAAAATCCCTAAATTCGATGAGCGTGTCGCCATCGGAGGCAAGGAAATCGGCATCCGGGTTGATACGATAGGTCACATCGCCGATCACGATTTCAGTCGTACTCTCGATCGCATCGATGACCTCGCCGTCCTCTGCCCTGACCTCCTGGACCATCACGTTAGCGGATATCCCCCATAGAGTCAACATTATTAATATTAACGCTGTCTTGCGCATGATGCCCTTTCTCCTTTATTGGACCTACCATGTCCGCCAGTAATAGAATCCCAATTTCTCGCCGGTCGTAAATTCCGATTCAACGGTGCCGCCGGAAGTACTGAAGTAGAGGACATCCATACCGCTGCCCGGGATCGAAAGAACCGCCGGGGTATACCAGATCCCTGATTTCTTCAGGCCGTCCGGTGCCACCCATACAGGATTATCGGCTGTACCGATATTGATGAGATCACTGTCGTTCACTCGCTGGTCACCGTCAATATCGAATACAGTAAGACCGCCACCACCGTTGCAGGCCGACACCGCGTAGATGATCGAATCCCCGCCGGCCTTACAGGGCGATTCAGACGGTATGATCGGAACGATGTAGGCGATCCCGTCACGAATCATCACGTCGTTAACCAAACGCTCGCCATTGGCGGGCAGGTCAAAACTCCAACCGACGTGAATCCCGGATTCCTGACGGTAGTCCGCGCTGAACCAGTCGATGGGGTTGTTGCTGATGATGATGTATTGCGAATTATGGTAGGTTGCAACCTGGTTCAGCAAGGTCGCATTGACTTCTTGCTCTTCGACCGAGATACCGCCCGTAGCGCCGTAAGTGATGCTGCCCCCCGGCGGTACGGTGCGGACGACAACCGTATCGAACGAGGTTTCGGCACTCACATCACTTAACCCGTGAACCGGATCGTTGATGCACTTGGCCAGCCCCGCAGCGCCCAGAAAGATATTGTTGGCGGGGTCAGTCGGGTTGCCGTGGGTAAAGACTTCTCCATCGATCGAGACCTGATCCCCGTAGTTGGAGGCGGTAAGATCAAAACTGTAGAGGGTTTGATCCGTGCCCGGCATGGAAGGATTGTTGATCAAATTTTTCAAACCACGACTCTTGGTGTAATACCCCATGTACTTGTCGATGGGATTTGTAATCGTGGTGTCGCTGTAGGGCGGATTCGGCAAATTGCTCCATTCATCGGCCCAATCCCAGATGCCATAGATACTCTGGATGGCGGCCCCATCGGCATAGTCGCTCAAGCTCAAGAAACGCCCCGTGCCGAAGATCACGATGTAGCCGTCGCGACCCGACAGGCAATGGCGCATGACGTCCGGCCGGGTTGTGATGGGTTGACGGAATCCGGCGTCGCCGGTGTCCGCAGGCGCGGTGATCATATTGCGAGCCTGGAACAGCGGTTTAGGAAGGGCTCCATCAAAATAGGCCACGTCCCACTGACTGTAATTACCGCTCGACAGATCGAATTTCCACAGGTTGCCGTGGAGGTCGCCAGCGTAGGCGTAGTCCACGAAGCCATCAAGGTCCACGTCCACCAGCGCCGGCGTGGATAGACCGTTGCAGTCCGTGGCGCTGCCGGCCAGCGTGTCAATTTTCAATGGCGGGTTGGTGCCGTTGTAGGGCGCTTGGCGCGTACCGTCGCTGTTGAGCGGCTGGACGTAGAGCACCGCCTTGCCGCTCTTGCTGTCATAGCCGTTGCCCCATATCGCCACCCAACCGGCGTTCGACTTGACGATGTAGGCCTGACTGAAGCTGAATCCCATATCGTCGTCGATCGGATCGGTGGGCACATTCTCCGGGTTGGACTTGGTCTGGGGGTATTCCCATTTGACCAGGGCGGCCGCGTTGTCCTCGGCATTGAAGGTATTGATATCGAAACCCGCGTCGGAGAACGCACTGATATCCAGACAATAGTAACCGCGTCCCCCTCGGCCGAGTCCGCCGATCAGCAGGGTCGGCCCCGTTGACCCCAGAGTGGAGATGAAGGGTTCATTGTCCACGTAGTATTTATGGACGTAGGGGTCGTCCGCGAGGGATTTCAGATTGGCGAACACGAGGTTGGGGATGTAGCTGAACAGTTCATCCCCGGTGTCCTCCCGCAGCACATGGAGCATCCCGTCGTTGGCCCCCACGAAAACCACCCCGTCGCTGTCTTGATCCCAGCGGTAGGGAATCGGGGAGGCATGCACCACATCGCCCATCAGGCTGTCGCGCGTCCTGAAAAGCGCGCCTTCCTGGGACTTGTCCCCCCGGAGGAAATTGATCAGACTGACGCGTTCGCTATCAACCGTCGAGAGCAATTGCTGCTGGTCACTAGAGAGGTTGTTGTGCGCGAAACTCACCCCAACGCCGTTGACGTTGTCGTAGGTAATGATCTTGCGGCTCAACCAGCTCATGCCATCGAGTTGGTCGGCGGCCGACCAGTCCACACGGTCCGTCTGGGAATCGTCGGGCAGCGTGTCCTGAACGATCAGGCCGGTGACCGGATCGATCGGTTTGGCCACGACGTCGCCGGTCCAGTTGCGCGGCAGATAGGTCGCCTGGTAGAGCGAGGTGTCGCTGCGCAATTGCTGCGTGTTGACCGATACCGAAGAACCGGTGGCCGTCGAGTTCTTGATGCTCTGGGCCACGGCCGTCAGGGCCCCCACCAGCTTCTCGGGGTTGTCGGCCGTGAAAAACTGCCCGCGGCCGTTGACGCTGGCGTGATAGAGGTCGTCGATTTTTCTTGCCTGGCTGGTCGGCGCCGGCCAGGGCAACGACGACTGCACCGTGTCCGTCGGTAAGGACGGCGGGCAGATCGGATCGGCGCAGTTGGCTGTATCGTCCGGGTCGCATTTGGGCAGGCAGTTGCTGTAGTCTTCCGGTGAATACTGCCCGGTGACGCCGAAGGCCACGCCGTAGGTCACGAGATGCTGATGGGTGGCCGTGTCGTAGTTGTGCTTGGGCACCCAGTTCTGCGCGCTCTCGTTCAGATCGTTTTCATAGTAATACATGGCGATGTCCGCCAGGGTCGCGCGGGTCTCGTATACGTCGGGATTTCGGCTAACCCGCACGGTCGAGTTGTCGCCGGCAAAGACGCCGCCGTCGAACTTGGAGATATTGCCGTCGCGGTCCAGTCCGTCACTGTCCGCATTCAACCTGTACAGGTCTCCCTGCACGGAGGAATTGGAGCCGTTGTAATAACCGTCGGTCATGGCAATCACGAAGGCCCGCTGGCAGGCGCCGCCATCGGGTTCGCTCGCCCAGGGCGGCGTGGAGGGCAGGTATTCACCGCTGCTCCCGGTCCCCGAAGTCTTGCGGGTGTCGAAGTACTGGCCGATATCCTGAAGCCCCCGCCGCAGCGGCGTGCCCCCGTTGGAGTCGAGCTTGAAGAGATCGAGGAGGAGTTCTTCGGTCTTGTCCTCAGGCGGGCTGCCGTCCAGCTTGACGGGCAGCACGCCTTTCCTGTAGCTGCTGTTGCTGCGCTGATTGAGCACAGCCATACCGAGCTTGACCTCTTCGATCTGGTGGATCACCTGGCTGACGGCGGCCTTGGCCGTGAGTTCCCGGCGGCGGTAGAAGGAGAACCAGTTGGCAAAATTCTGACGCACCTGGCTGTACTTCAATTCGTTGCCGTTCCGGTCGGTCTTTACGCGCACGGGAACGGAACCCACCGCGGTCGCGACGAGCTCCCCGTCGTCCACGCGTTGGTTGCCGTTGGCGTCTTCCACACGGTAGTAGGCGAGGCTACCGCCGGTGACGGTGACAAGATAGACGTCTTCGCCCGCATCCTGAATACCATTGTCGTCCATGTCGTTGAGGGTGAAATAATGGGCGATCGGCACGTCGATGCGCTGGACGGGGTTGGCCGTAAACGTAAAGCTGTCATTGGCGTTGGGGCCGTCGATCCGCATCCATTCGCTGTAATCGCCGCTTTCATAGTCATCCCGCTCATAATCCTGGGCCGCGTTTTGGCTCTGGTTGCGGACTACGTCGCGGTAATCACCGCCATTCGGTCCGTACTTCACGCGATACGTGACATTGGTCGCCAATTCGCCGCGGCTCGGCACCCAGGCGTAGACCCAGTAGGAACCCGATGAGGGCACGTTCAGGTGCCAGACGGCAGATTCACCGGATCGATTCACGGACCGTGCCGATTCGCCGTAGGCGTCCTCGTCTTCGCGGACCCCCCAGCGGGTGGTCGTTTTCTCGAACCAGCCGGCTGTACCACCGCGGAGATCGCCGATGCTGTCGTCCAGGAAGATCGGCGCCCCACCCGAGGTCGGGCGCAGCAGGACGGCGTCGGCCATGGTCCAGTTGTCATACCCGCCCGACCTGGATTGGTTGGAGGTCAACCGGACATAGCGGTCGGACGGCACCGTGGCCCCCACCGAAAAATAGGTGGTATCCATGTGCAGGGTCGGCGCCTTGTACGGATTCTGCCGGGGCTGATCCGGGTCGGCATTGGCCGGATTTTCGATATCGGCCGTGGCGCTGCCCAGAATCACCTTGTCCCAGCGGGCCCAGGGCGTGTAATCGATATGCGGGTCGAAATACAGCTTGTTTACCTGCGCCCACTGGGATTGCCAATAGCGCCGCTCGGTTTCCGTCATATACCGATCGCCGTTTCTGGAGCCCTTGTAGACGTTGTCGATGCTGACAATCTGGTTCAGCGGCTGGCTGTAGATACGGTCGTAGAACATGTAGCTGCGGGCCATGCTGCCCGGCGGCGTAAAACGACCCTCCGAGCCGGAAATGATGGAGTCGAAATCCATCGAACCGGAATCGTCCAGCAGAAACATGATCAACGGCGGAGCCGCGGCCACCTGGGTTTCCAGGGGCATTTCGGCAATGGGCACACACGTCAGTTCCGACACCTGACGGTCACGGTCACCGCCGTAGCAGTCCTGGTCGATGCCGTCGCCGGGGATGTCAAAGGCCCCGGGATGGATGTCTTCGGGGAGATATCCCGCAGGGAGGTTGGCGTTGGTGTCATGGCAGTCCCCCTGGTTGGGTGTATAGCCGTCCCCGTCCTGATCTTCATCGCCCTCGGTACAGGCAATCAGCATACCGTCGCAGTTCATGTCAATCGTCGCGGTACACGGCTCGGGCGCCCCGGGATAAATATCCCGGTTGTTGTCGTTGCAGTCCACGTCGACATCGAAGCCGTCGAGGTCGTTATCCGCCGACGGCCGACCGTAGATGATCTTCACCGTTCTCTCGGCATTGACCGTGATCTCGGCGTAGCCATCACCGGCACTGTCGACGCCTTGCCAGCTGTCGACTTCGTCGTCTCCGGCGGGGTGGCCCGTAATCTGTACGACATCCCCCGTCTGGAAGATGTAGTTGCCATCGCCGGCGTTCTCGCCGGGGGGCTCGAGGGTATAGCTGTACGCGGTCATATCCTGGCCGGCAAGCTCATGGTCCTGGAGAATGGTGACAACGTAGCTCGTGGCCTGGTAGTTGGCATGGTAGGTGGGATTGCTCGTCGACGACGGATCAATGGTGAAATCCGCGCTGTTCGGCGTGGTCCACCCGGGAACGTCCTTGAAGACGATCTTGTAGCCGGTCACGTTGCATTGGATACCCAGAGCGTCGCCGCTTTCCAGCCAGCCGCTCAAGGGGGTGCCGGTCTGGTCCAGGAGCTTCCACTGGCCGCGCCGCGAGTCATCGGTCATATCCGCGATAATGGTGGCCGGACCGATCGTGACAACGAGTTTGTTGTCGCGGAAGGTGACGTTAAAATCGCTCGAATCTTCCACGGGCGGAAAGGCGTAGGAGGGCGGGGACCCCTGCGAGACACCGCCGGCAACCACTTCCTTGACGCAGTACTGGATGCCGCTGGTGGGATTGGAAACCCCCTCGATGGAATCGAACGTGGGCGTGCTGAGGTGGTCGACGACGATGATAGGGGGCGGAGAAGCGCTTGTGGGACCGGATACGGTGCCCACACCCGGTACGTTCACCGAGCCATTGTCCCCGATGCTGTAGCCGATCCGATGACGATAGACCGCCTCCACCGTGGTATTCTCGGTGACCGTCAACGTGTAGGTCGCGGTGCCTGGGCTCGCCGTCGGCCCGGGGGAACCGATCCCCCCGCTCAGGAGATTGAAGCGCGTCGCATTGCCCTTGTCGTCCGTGCCGTTGACGTTGAGCGCCTGCAGACCGTAGAGCCAGTCCAGGTTGAGGGTCAGGTCGGTTCCGCTATCCACGACATGGTCGACGTAACTCGTGAGCGTGCCGTCCGTGGTCGCCGTGGTGTTGACCGAATAGTCGTTGTCAACGATCGTGACGATCAGTTCGGTGGTCGCCCCCGCGGTGGCGTTGGTGCCTGGCGTGATGTAGACCCGGAACTGCTCATCGGGCTCGATGATCTGGTCGTTTTTGACCTGGACCTGGAAGTCCCAGGTCGGAAACGGGTCGCCACTGCCGGGAACGACAACGCCGCCGCCTTCGAAGGTCTTTGAATCGGAAACTGATATATAGTCAACGTCTGCGGAGGCCGGATTGCCGCCAGTGAGTTCTTCGGTGGCATAGTCGACCGTCACCTGGCCGGCCCCCATGACGTGGGTGCTGTCCAATGTAATGGTGAAGTTCAGCAGCATGTTTCCGGTAACGGGATCTTCGGTCACCGTGACCGGACCGGACAGGCTGACAACGGCCGTGTCGTTGTTATCGATGATGGTCGTTGCCTCAGGGGTGGAAATGCTGATGCGGCTGTCCACTTCGCTGTTACCGGTGGCGGCGCCGGTCAAGACCACTTTATAATCCTCGGCCGCCTCGACATAGGAATCGGTATAGGTGGTGTAGCTGAAGCCAGCGGTTGTGTCGCCCTCACTGATCGTCACGCTGTCCGGATTCGCGCTCGTCACCGTGAAGTCCAAATCGGACGCCACGACGGCAGAACCGTCCGTGGCCTGGTAGTCGACGGTGAGGCCCGCACCGGCCCCCTCGATGGGATTGGTGAGGGTGACGGTATACGACGCCGCCGCACCCTCGGTGACCGTGGCGTCCCCGCTGATGCTCACCTCGGTGCTGTCGTTGCGGACGATCGTCCCCTGCCCCTGAATCTGCAACGGGTCTGCATCAAGATCGACGCCTGTCAAACCGGTTACGCCGGTAAGCGTCAGCAGAAAACGCTGGTCCGGCTCCACGAAATTGTCGTCCTCGATATTGACTTCGATGTCGAAGGTCTTCTGGGCCTGGGTCAGGGTTACGCTACCCGGCCCCGGGGTCGCATCGGTGTAGTCGTCGCCGAAATTGGCCGTATCGCTGCCGGCACCGCCCTGGTTGAAATGGTAGCTGACATCGACGCTGGCATAATCCGCGATGTCGCCATCAAGCGACACGGTGAAGCGCGCCGTATCTCCTTCGTTCAGGGAATTCTGGACCCGATCGGCCATTTCGATTTCGATTTCAGCCGTGTCGTCATTGTCGATCTGGCCCGTGCCCTGGACGGTGCTGCCCAGGTCGATATCGCTGCGGCTCGTGCCCGTCAGCGTTACCGTGTAATCCTCGGCAATCTCCACCACACCGTCATCGGCAATATTCACTGTGATCAACGCCGCCGAGCCTGCCGTAAGCGTCACCTGGCCCGGTGTCGCACTGGCGTCGCTGAAATCACTGCCCAAGCTGGCCGAACCGCCGGCCAGCGTGTAATACACGTCAACCGTCTCGCCGGCTTGCACCGAAGTACCCCCCAGCGTCAACGCAAACGTCGCCGTGGTGTCCGTGCCTTCCG
>JAAUXU010020515.1_pt1 | contig 14783 bp, 17 predicted proteins | sample 7278151 | NCBI WGS metagenome assembly JAAUXU01 (sample SAMN14350113, study PRJNA611818) | marine sediment metagenome | isolation source: surface marine sediment (1.8m) | place: French Polynesia: Moorea | collected 2018-08 | reverse complement strand
GGAAAGGGTAGGAGGCGTTGGATCTGATAAATACTGCGTCAGATCGAGAGAGAGAGAGGCAAGGGCGAAGGGGAGAAAGGCGGATCGAGGGAGGCACAAGCACTGCTTTTTTTTGCCCCGTGCGCCGAAGAAGGCAGGATAGGAAGAAATATGAATCGAGCGCCCCTTCCCCCCTTCCCCCCTCTCGATTCTGGTTCCCAGAAGACGATCACCAAACCTACCTCGGACCGATCAGCTGCTTCTGATCGCGCTCCGGGTTTTCTTTGTCCGGGTTTCTCGGGGTTCGCCCGGAGTCGACCCGGTCTCGCTTCCGAGGAGTGGTTTCACCCCCGCGGTTCCCTCCAGGACGATTTTCACCTGCTGTCAGGTGAGGTTGGCTTTGAGCAGCCTTGCTACCAGCCCACGTGGTTTTTTCGCTCCTCCAACAAGGTACCCGGTGAGGGGTCCGGCCGTCCGCGGCCAGGATGGAGAAGGGCAAGGGCGTCGGGGACAGCGCCAGGACCAGGAACAGGTCTGCCTCCCTGTCGGAGGCCAGGTCGAGGACGGCGTCCACGTCATCGACGACAAAGAGCCTGATGGAAGACCCGTCGGCTACAACGGCTGCGGCGGCGCACAAGGTGCTACAGCGCAAAATGACTGACTTCATGAAGTCCAAGTCGTCGGGCGGAGCAGGTGAGCTCCCTTCCGGGCCCTGTGGTCCGGCGGCGAGGACAGAGTCGGTCTCGGCGTCACCGTCCCTGACGGAGGAGGTGGCGCAAGTCATCGGGCATCTCCGGGGGCTGCAGGAGCAGCAGAAGAAGGAGCAGACGGCAGCTCAACTCTTGCTGCAGACGGCTGCAGGGGTGTCGGGCACCCCCGGTGCCAAGGCCAACCCGAGCTCGACGGGCGGGGCCACTGCGGCGGACGGCGGTGAGAAGGACGAGGACGAAGGCGGCTGGCAGACCTGGACCAACCGCAAAAACAGGCGCATTGGCGAGAGCCAGGCTCAGAGGGAGCAGGAGGAGAGGCAGAAGAGAAGCCAAACCCCCTTCCAGCTGCCAGGACAGCAGCAACATCACGGGCGCGGGTACTACACGTCCGCCTGGAAGAGGAACCAGGCTGCGGCTGACCAGCGCAGGACCAACAAGGGGTCCCCCGTGGCGGCCCTGAACGACCGCCAGTGGTTCTGGTTCAAGAAGCGCCTGTGCCTTGGGTGTGGAATGGACCACCAGGTGAAGGACTGCCCCGACCTGACCAAGGAGGAGGGGCATGCACTCATTCGTGCGGCCCTCAACTGTCCGGAGGACATGCGCCCGCAGGGGCGCGGATCGGGGTCTGGTCGTGGTGCTCGGGCGAGGGACACGAGGAGAGCGCCAATGCTAAGATCCTCGGCTCCGGCTCCAGCAGCGGCGGCGGCGGCATCCCAGCCTGCCCAGGGAGCGCAGAAGAGGACGAGAGAAGCTGGCCCGGAGACGTCAACGGGCTTGACACCGGAAGCCAAGCGGACCAAGCAGTTCAGCGAGGCAGTGAAGACGAGTCTCATCCTGTACGTCAGGGAGAAGGACGGCTCGGCACTCACGGAGGAGCGATACCTCAGTCTTAGGTCTTCGTTCGCGTACTACGTGGAGGACATGCTCACGAAGAAGAAGGATCCGCCCATCTGCGCAGGGAGATGGAGCCACAGCAGATCGGTGGTCAGGATCCCCATGTCCGGGGAGGAGGATCTGTTGTGGATGCGGTGCTTCCTGGACAAGGCATACCTGGTCCAGTCGGAAGAGGAGTACAACCGCTCCAAGGGCAAGGTCTACGTGGCCTACTTGAGGGACAGGCTGGAGCCCGAGTTCACGGGAATGCGCCCCGACAAACTGGCCAGCTTTGTCAAGTACTACAAGGAACAGACAAAGATTGACGGGCTCTTCGACCTCAAGATGGCTGCGAAGACGCCCAAGGGCAAGGCCGTCCACGTGGTGATGGACGAAAAGGCTGAGGAGACCTTCATCAAGTTCGGCTGCAAGATTCCCTTCGCCTCAGCCGGGTGGGTCTCCTTTGAGGACCGTGCCACGTACGTGGCCAGGATTAAGGAGCAGGAACGCCGACGCCTGCAGCCTAGGCCGTCGGAGCTACAAAAAGGTCTCCTCGCTCAAGAAATCAGCGTGGAGAAGATGGTGGTGGTCGAGGAGGACGACGACGACGTGGTCGAGGTCGGCAGGGCCTCAAAAGGGGAACCTGAGAAGCGAGGGACTCAGGCGAAGGAGCTGGCAAAGGAGCTGCAAAAGGAGGTGCATCAAGGGCGCCTCAACAAGGACGAAGCTAGGAGCAAGTTCCTGGAGCAGACGGGCCTGGACCTGGACACGGTGGTCCCCAGGAGGACGACCTCGGGCTCGTCCTGGACGGAAGAGGTTGAGCTCGCTAAGGAGCTTGAGATCCCTGAGGCAGTCTCAGAGGAGCAGCACGGTGGTGCCGACGAGGAGGATCAAGCCCGTTTTGAGCTTCAGCAGGAGCAGCAGGCCCAGGTTCACCACAGAGCTGAGGGCTCAGCAGGTGTTGGGGCAGATGGAGCTGTGAGCTCTTCGTAATGAAATAAAATGTGTAATTTATTGTTAATGTTAACCCTCTCTCTGAGCTATGTGGCTCTTGTCTCTCAGCGGTACTTAATTCGGTACGTGCGAGCGCTGTTATGTCATAGAATTATTAATATTCCCTTTGTCATGGTAGGACTAGACGGCGTCCTTCTTCTTTGTTTTCTTCTTCTTCTTCTTCTTCCTCTTTGCACAGGTTGTACTGTTATTGATCTTCAGGATCCTGTTGTCAATACTACTTTGACAACCTCCTCGTTCTGGTGGACGATGGAGCGGACTTCCGACGTCGCAATTGTTGGTGGTGCCGCAGCCGTTGACGCTGTCACAGCTGAAGCCCATGTAGATGAGGCTCGCCTGGTAAGGCTGCGACCCCCATGGCGGGGAGGATGGTCTGTATGAGAAGATGATACGCAGTTCAGCACTGCAGCAGATTCGAGAAAATCTGCGTTTCTTGCAAATTAATTTGCATAAAAGTAGAGCTCCTATGACGGAGCTCTTAGAGATTGATTTTGATGTGGCCCTGGTCCAGGAGCCTAACATAACAAAAAAGGGAGCCCTCTCTCTTGTGGGAGATGACAAGATGAGCTATTGCAAAAGTGCAGCAAGGGCTGCTGTGATCCTGACTAAGAATTTCTGCTTCTGGCCCATTGATACACTGTCGACGAAGGATTTGGCAGTTGTGGTATTGGAGCTGGTTGCTCCACATAAAAAGATTTATATAGCCTCGTGCTATCTCGATATTCATCATAAAGCCCCTAGTGATGAATTACGTTTTCTCGTTCAACACTGCCAACGAGAGCAAGCACCTCTCGTAGTAGGGATAGATGCAAATGCCCATTCTGTGCTTTGGGGAGAAACCCACTCCAATGCCCGAGGGGAAGCACTGGAAGAGTGGATCATAAATAATGATCTAACAGTAATAAATAGGGGCGCAGTTCCGACTTTTGCACCCCCAAACGACAGGAGGAGATCGATTATTGACATCACCATCTCAAATCGCTGGGCCGAATCCAGTCTTGATGGCTGGGAGGTGGATCAGAGAGCGGTTGTTCTCTCTGATCATAGGCTGATCAAATTTGGTATCAATCAGACTGGTAAAAAGGATGTTGTTTTAATACGTCCATACAAAAAGGCCAACTGGCAAGCATTCAAGGGCTGTCTTGAGAGTATGGATAAGATCTGCATACTTGATAAAATAAATGTGGAGGATATGGCGTCGGAGCTATATGATAACCTCCATATGGCACTGGAGCTTGTAGCTCCAAAGAGAGGACTTCCTATAACTAAGAATTCGAGCACTTGGTGGACGGACAGTCTTCGTACTAAGAGATTAATACTGAAAAATCTCTCCAAGAAGATTGGCAATCACGAGAGATTAGCCGATAAGTTCAAATCCCTAAAAGCTGACTTTAACAGGGAGATAAGGAGGGCAAAGGCCAATTCCTGGAAGAGTTTCTGCTCCAGAGCAGAATCAGCGAGTGATATCTCAAAAATTGTGCAGATCCTGGAAAACCCCCCAAGGAGACTAATGAGTGTTCTCCATGTTGATAATGGGGTGGTTCTCGACCCGGCTGAGAGCCTACAGCATCTACTGGAAGTACACTTCCCGGAGGGTCTTCTCGGAGGTGCTATAGCACCGGATACTGAGGAGGAAACAGATTTCACTGGGATATGTCAATATATCTCAGTTCACAAGATTAGAATTGCCTTTAATTCCTTTGGGGACTATAAGGCCTCTGGTCCAGATGAACTTCCGCCCATCGCGCTGAAGTACCTAGATGCAGGGCATTTGAAGATCATCAATCTCCTTTATAAACTGTCAATCGCAACAGGACAAGTTCCTACGAAATGGCGGGAAATGAAGGTGGTCTTCATCCCCAAAGCTGGCAAAGCGGACTACGCGATTGCCAAAGCCTACAGGCCCATCACGCTCAGTAATTTTTTGCTGAAAGGCCTGGAGAGACTAATTCAGTGGTACATTTTGGAACACTGTATAAAGGATCCCTTGTATAAGCAACACGCTTACACCAAGGGCAGGTCATGTGAAACAGCATTGTCAGATTTCACAAATGATATAGAGCGTGCAATATACAGTAAGAAGTATGCTTTAGCGGTTAGTCTGGACTGCTCTGGTGCCTTTGACTGCATCAGGTTTGATTCAGCTAAGAGGTGTATGCTGAGCAAAGGAATACCTCATAATATTGTGAGGTGGTACTGTAATCTGCTGAAAGGCAGATTGGTTACGGCAAACGTCCAAGGACAAGAGAGTAAAATAATGCCTGCAAGGGGTAGCCCCCAAGGGGGAGTGCTCTCCCCTCTAGTATGGAACCTGATAATGGATGAGTTATTAACCCAATTCCAGCGCAGTCCGGTCAGGGTCATTGGATATGCTGATGATATTCTTCTATATGTAATAGGAGGAGTTCCCACTACATTAGTAGACCTCATGCAACCGGCTTTGGATAAGGTCTATACCTGGGGATTGAATAATGGTTTGTCCTTTAATCCAACAAAGACCCAAACTGTTCTTTTCACAAGAAATAATAAAAGGGTTTCTGATCTACCCTTACTCAGGTTAAATGGTATGGCTCTGGAGCTAAGCGACTCCATGAAATATCTAGGTGTGGATATACAGAGAGGACTGTTATGGAATAAGCATGTCAAGTCGAGGACGGATAAAGGTAAATTCCTGCTGACTAAATGCAGAAATATCATCAGTCAGAGGTGGGGCCTCACCCCCAGGAGGATGGAGTGGATTTATAAGGCGGTTGTGAGACCTAAAGTTACTTATGGGTCTTTAGTCTGGGCTGCTGATATGAGCATGTCCATGAAAAATAGACTGAGAAAAGTTCAACGTCTTGCCCTAGTGGCAATGACACAGCCTCTTCGTTCAGCTCCTACTGCAGGGCTGGAGGCCATGATGGGCTGGTTGCCCTTGGATTTACATGCCCAGGAGCTTGGTGTTAACAGCTACCTACGGTTGCAGCACTATCTCCAACAAACGTGGGACGGCACAGGTTGTCAAATTAGACCAAAAGGTCATCGCCGTATTTGGCGAAAATTAGGAGACGATATCATTCCAGATGAGTTTCCGCAAGAGACCCCTCTGTCCAGCCATGTATGGCATGATATGGCGGAGATGGATAATGATAAAAATATCTTTCAACTACATATATATACTGATGCTTCTAAATCGGATGATGATGTGGGGTACGGCTGGTTTGCCGCAACTACGGATGGCTTTCTCGTGAAGGAAGAAAGCAAGTCTGCCAAAGAGATTGGCATATATAAGGCGGAAGTTATGGCTATAAAAGAAGCCTTGAGTTGGCTTCGAAGCTTTGACTGCCAAGGTTTCAACATTGCGGTCTTTAGTGACTCTCTGAGTGCTGTTATGGCTCTCAGGGGCCACGAGGCCAATGACTTACTGATGAGAGAAACGATGTCGCTTCTCTCAGAGGTTGGGACTGACAACAATGTTCAGATTAGTTGGGTGAAAGGACATAGTAATGTCACGGGTAATGAGTTTGCAGATATGCTTGCAAACAAGGGTAGGCTTAACGCTAAAACGCTAGCATATGCCACACCCTATCTTCCGTTTAATAGGAAGCAGGTTAAAAGGCTAGTCAGTGATTGGTCTGTAAATCGTTGGCAGAAGTTATGGGACAGCCATACAGATTACAGGGTATCTAGGCTATTCATGCCTACGGTTTCTAATGAGAAACACTCCAGTCACAGGACGATTACTGAGTTACAGAGACTGACTCAGATAGTAACAGGCCATGGTTTGTTCAAACGTCATCTCCGTCACTGGAATGACATGGTCAATTATGACTGCTCTCTCTGTGGAGAGGCATATGAGGACACATGGCATCTGTGGATGTACTGTCCCCAACTAACCAACGAAAGGTTACAAGTTAATAGGGAAATGGAAAATGGTCTTCCCTACTTCACAGCCATACTAAAAATGTTTAAATGTCGTAAACTGAACGAACTAGTTGCTTCTAATGAGGCCATTATTGAGCCGGGGTAAGCTCATCGCGTTTCTGCATATGTGCGAATATTGTAATCTATATACCTGTTGTGATCATGTACGTAAGCTTTGTAAACTAAATGCCTTTGGTCGGAGCTGTCAATAGTCATATACTGATACGCGGCGAAATATTCGTTTTGTATATGTTTAATGAATCGTACAATAAAGTTCTCAAAAGACAAGGTTCCCAGAAGACTCCTTTTTCGAATCGCTTTTTGGGGAGCTGTTTTGAGCGGAAGAATTGAGCAGACCTATAAGAAAGGGTTTCCTTTGGAGGGGTTGAACAACCTCTGATTCTTTTGTGGAAAGTCGATCGAGTCTACCTTTTCTTTTCATGCCTCCATTTGTCTTACTTTTTCTACTTGTTTCTTCCCCCCATTCCTGCTCCTCTCACAAATTACAATCCAGGGAAAAAAGGAGTAGTGTAAGGGTTTTGTCTAACCCCCCAAAAAGATATAATCTGTTTTGTTACACGTTTTTCGTTTATTGTTCATACCTGTACTATATACATGTATACAAACCTTGTACAGTAGTAGATACTCCTACATGTAAATTATATAATAATATTTTCCCTAATTGGATTTTCCCAAGAGATCTCGTAGCTAGCAAAATATCTTGCTAGTATGCCTATCTTTTTTGTGGGAAAAAATTAAGGTTCATGCCGCTTCAACACTTAATTTCTGCTTAGCAGCGGCAAAACCCAATTCTATCTTGGAGAGAAGAACACTTTTGTCGTACCGCAGCTCCCGCTTGTGCACACTGATGCCTCTCTCTACAAGAAATACAAGAACACATAGCATCTCAAATATGAAAATTCCCAGAAATATGCCAAAGTGGGTGTCGAGGTTGATGGTCACTTGCTCTTCCACTGGCTTCCACTTTGCAATGGCTGGAGAGGAGATCTTGGATTTGAATCTCCTTGACATTTTTCTCCTGTTTTTTGACAGAGAAAATGAAAGTCTATAAAATAGGTGACCAGTTTTTCAACCTTACTTTGTGCGGCGAAGCCACTCATGTCTGAGCCCACTGTCAAATGAGTAGTGGACAAAGGGGTCAAAGACGTCAAAAAGTCTGTTGTGGTCTGGAAAGTACCAGGAGGAGTACCAGCCGTCACTCAGGGTGACCTGCATCTCCTGCGGCAGAATGTCACGGGACATGTAGACTAGTCTTTCGTCGTTGGGAAGTGTGAACAGGGCGTTGACTATCCCCTCCAGCGAGTCGCTGTAGTCTATGTACACAGACTTGCCCTCAATGACGTTCACAATCTAAAGCATATATGCTGAGCTAAAGGACTGTTTTAAAAGTGAGTTTTGACTTGTCACCTTTTCATAGGGAAAAGGATTGTAATTGACATGGTTTTTCCCTTCCCAGAACTCCTTTAGAAGAGGGTCTTGTGAGTCCTTCAATTTGTATTCCAGGACAGAATCGTATCTCACAAAGTCCCAAGGAATACCGCTCTGGGCAATGTCTTGAATATTGCTGATGGCATTGGAGTACTGAGGCCTTAGGGCGCTGGCAATCAGGAGTCCGCTGTAGGAAGCTGTTAATATCATTGAGCAAAGGAGCCAAAAGGCCATGAAAATTCTGAAATAGATTTTTTTAGAAAGAACTTTCAAGTCGGAAGTTGGGGGAAGCAGAACCTTGCTGCCCAAGCATTGGAGGCGATGGTTTGCTTAGTCACATTTTCACCAAGGAAAGTTCCATAAATATACCACATGGAATTTGTCATGTTAGAAAAATACATCTTGTTACGCCTGATACGATGTTCACTGACTGCGACAATGTAAAGCACAATGGGAGCGGAGAAGAAGATCACTCCCAGGAAAAGCCAAGTGTAACAGCCAAAAGGACTTATCATCACCTTTGTGGCATCCCTGTGGTTCGCAAACTTGAATATATTTGCCAGGGAAAAAAATTACTTATGTGTACAAACCTTACTGGCGACGGAAGCTGACTCAAGACGACCAACTCTGAGGGGATCTTCAAGGGGTAGCTTGAATTTCGTTTCTATCCATAGAAAAAATGTTTTAGGGAAATAGCCCAACAAATTTCAAGACTTGCTCAAAATTACAAACGCTGGGTTGAATTCCGTCGCTCCTATAATGACGTCAATGACTCCACTCATCAAATCATCCTCAGCCTGGAGTTTGGTTTCCTCTTGCATCGGGTAATGTCTGTGATAAGTGGAGCAGCCTACTGCCTGCGAGTTGACAGCAAAAAAACAATTGCTACGTGAATTTTCAACTATCAAAATTGTAATCTTGACTACCTTGCAAATGCTATCAACAGCCTCGATTTCAGCACCCCAAAAGCTCTGCTCTGTCTTGTTGTAAGACGTTGTGACGTCGTACTGAAGCATGTAACCCCAAGCTGTACATCCAACATTTAGGTTGTATCCCTGAAAAAATAGGTAATCATGCTCTGAACTGAATAAAAAAAAGGATCGAAATAGTTTCTACCTCCATTCCAAAGTTTGGAAACAGGTCTGATACAGGGATGCCTTCTTGGTCTGGTAGCTGAGCCTTTTCCCAATGGTCGGCAAACAAATTGTAGACCTGGACATAGACTCTTTCCAACATATGAATCAAGGCAAATCTCTTGTGCTCAAGCAATTCTCGACTGGAAGACAGAAGCTCGATCAGTTCTTTGTTGTCCATGTGGAAACTCGAGTCCAGGAGGAACATGACGACATTCTTGGGATAAAGGAAGTCCGCCACCTCGTGCTGGTCTTTGGAGGAGGAGAATAATGTCACAGCTTTCTCTACCTCTTCCTTCGTCCCTAGGCCAAACAGGAAGAGCTTGGGAGTCTTGCAGTTGTCGCGTTCAATGTCAAAGTTCGAACACGGGATTCTCTTCTGGAAACCGTCCAAATAGTTGAGTGATTGAATTCTGTACGAAAACGGAAGGGTTCCTTCAGCAATTCTTCCAGTTCTATTGTTTTGACCAACGATGACGACGTCGTAGCCGTCCACATTGCCAAATTTTGACAACAGCATTTCTGGAGAGAACAGAGCCTTTGTCTGAAGGCATTTCGCCAAAGAAAATATCAGAACAGGTATTTGATATTGTGTTGTCATGATGAGAGTGTGACAAACACTGACATAACTTTCACTCACCTAGATGAACGTCCGTTCAGGTGCGCACGTACCTTTGGAACTTTTAAAAGGTCTGACCAAAAAAAAGTCTGATACATGACCAAACAAAAGTTTTCCTCGCCCTTGCCCTAGAAACCTACATTTCTTCTACATATCTTTCTCTCGAATGTCATGAAGCCATTGCCATCGTTGGTATTCTTGACCTACTTACTTCCTCGGTCAATATTCTTTAAATATCCCAACCAACGGGATACAAACAAATTATGCGTCACTTTGTGCAAGAGGACAGACTCACCGGCAATGTTTGTACAGTGTTCACCATCATCTTCCAATTAAGAGCTCTAAAGTTGTAAGGATGCGGCAAGGCATGGATCAAGCAAGATCCAGGCAACGCAAGAGGCGAATGCTGCAAAGTATTTTGTGTATATCTACCCTTTGTTTGAGTCATTTTCTGACATAAACTCGAACAAACAAACAAACATGTCTCGAAAAAAGTATGTGGCTGGGCAGGCTGTCTGCCCTTTAATTTTTAACCACTATGCCATCATCTCTAAAGACCACAACAAATACCCTATGTCCAACGCAAAATGATGTACATTCTGTGAACGAACATAGGTGTACAATACACACATCCAAAACAACACAGATACCTCAAAAAGGAAAACTTTTTTGAGCAGAGCAGATTGAAAAAGGAAGAGTTTTGGGTTGAACAACCTCTGAGTCCTTTTTTCATGATTATCGTCTTCTCTCCATCGATAGAGTCTACCTTTCTTCTTTTCTTCTACTCCCATTTGTCTGACTTTTTCCTCCTCCCTCTCCGCTCTCCCCCCATTTCTCCCACAAATTACAGTCAAGAGAAGAAAAAGGTTTAGGTTCCATCCTACGCAGGAAAAAGTGTATACTGTAGTACAATAGTGGGCAGCAGCAGAAAGGTTCTCTCCTTTCATCTTTTCTCTTTCGTCGCGGGACAAAAGGAAACTCGAGAATCGTGCCCAGAATGTCCGAAGAAAAAAAAAGTACAAAAAGGCGGGCTACTACTGAACGTACTTTCCCGCAAAAATATGTTTCAGCAAAAAGTAATCCTTTTTTCGTACCTGCTGTGAAGGCTGACCCGTCCTTGATGTTTGACGTCTCCCTGAATGGGCTGTCGGTGCCGGAGACGTCGTGGTGGTCGCGCGAGATGACAACGGGACCCTGGGTGAATATTCAAAGTTACGTATTATTTTCCATTCACAAACATCTGGGAAATAGCAGTAAGCTCTGGGGAAAATGCATAATTTCGTTTGCAAGCGCTTCCCTCCGCGTCTCCATCCTCGATCCAGTGCCAAATTGTGATTCTGTTGTCCCCCTCTCTCCTCTCCCCACACATTTCTGTGCGCCCGAAAATACGAGAGGGAATAGCGCGGTCGGTCGGCTGTGAGCCTGTTTCCGCCGAATTTACTGTCGGACGAGGGAGCGAAAAGCCAGCCATAAATTCCGTCCCTCCCTTCTCCCAAGGGCGAAGGAAAGGAGAAGAGGAAAAAGCCACAAAACAACAGCAAAACTGCACGAGCGAGGAGGATGAAGAAGAGGAAACTGGATCATGGTTTTCTTCTTCTCCGTCTACCTTGAGTTTTCCCTCTGCCACCGCCTCGTTGAACGCCAAGGCGATCCCCACGCGCCCGAGCTGATCAGAGTACAGGATCCTGCGCAGGGAAAAAAGGCAGGATGCAAAGGAAAAGCCTGAACTATTTCTCGGAATCCTGACTGACCTGGCCTGCGATCCCACGACCATTTTGTGCCTGTCTGCCTCCTCCAGCCAGCGCAGGTTGTCAGAGTATTGCTGCTCGATCTCCTCAGGGATGCCAGCAGAGATGATGTCATTCAGGACCTGTTTAAGAAACAATTGTGGGAAACTGGGGATTAAGTTTTATTTATAGAAAGTGGATTATTCTTTAACCTTGGTGGCAATCCCGTCGGTGGCCCTGAGGTCCTCCTCCTCGCCAGAGGTGCAAACCCAGCGGAAGGGGCCAAACCCGAGTGAGAAGATATCCCTGATTTTTTTTATGAAAACATACCTCACTTCCCCATCTAAAAGACCATTCTTATTTGAATTTCGTTTTCAACACTCACCCCATGATGTCTTGGACGTAGGACGGGTACCTGAAGTCAAGCGCCCCTCCTCCTCCGTTCCCGCCCTTTGGGTCCACGTCCGCGCCCGCCCTCCTCGCCTCAAGGAGGAAGGCGTTGCCATAGTCCCAGAAGTACATCCCTGAAAAAAAAAGGGAGAAGGGGAAAAGGTCTGTTGGAAGGTTGAAGGGAAAAAGGGGAAGGGGCAATTTTTCACGGGTGAAGCCTCATCTCCTCCCCCTTCTCCCCAGGCGGCCTCTCCCACTGCTGCCCTCCTTTTTGGCGGATGGAGGCTGGAAAAATGAGGGCAGGAAGTAGAGGAGGAGGAAAAAGGAGAGAGAGAGAGAGAGAGAGAGAGAGAGAGAGGCTGATGCGATCTGCAATTTCAGTTTTGCCCCAGCCTCTTCCCCTACCCCGTATGACTTACCCTCGATACAGGGTGAGAAAGGCTAGAAAAATCCACAACCGCGACCATTCCCACTTCCCTCTTTCCCCTCTGTGTGGGCGGTCGAGAAAAAGCAAGGATTCTCAAAGGAGAGGAGAAAGAATTAAATAAATTTGGGGGAGAAGAGAGTCTTTTTTGGAGATGCCTCTGATGCCTCCTCTCAAGGACCTTCTTCCACCGTCCATTCATTTTCCCTCCCCCCCGCTTTCCGCTCTCTGAATCCCTTCAGCAAAAAAGGAAGAGAAAAGTAGCGAAAAGGGGGATTTTTCTCTCGGAGAAACTTCTTAGGGGCCGTCCCATTCCATTCTCTTTTCTTGGGTGGGAGGGGCTTGCCTGCCAAAAAAAGAGGAGAATTTCCGGGAAAACCATTATCGTATTTCCTCCCCCAAATACAAAAGAAGACATTGCTCGGATTCCCGGAAGACATTTACGTTTATTTTTAATTTTTTTCGGGTATTTCTAGCTCACCGGCGTCTGCCAGCTCGTTGACAGCGGCGACGTGCCTCCGCAGGGACTCCTCCACCAGGGATCTGAAGCGTCTTGGCTCAGAAGACAGAAGCTGGAAAGTGTAAAATAACAGAATATGAGTGATTTTCGTCGGCATAGTTGGGGAACGAAATGCATCTGTTTTTCCTCCTCCTCTTCCGCCGTGGAAAATGCATCTATCCTGCTCTCTCCTTCTCTCTCTTCCCCCGAGAGACCTGAGATTCGCGTTTTCATCGTGAGTGCAATGCAGCCAGCCCTCCGTTGCATTTTCGCTGCCCAAGAAGACCCCTCCGACCGAGGAAGAAGAAGGGAAATGGGAGTGAGTGAGCAAACTCCTCCTCCAACGAGGACGACACGCCCTGATTCTCTCTCTCTCCCGCAACGAAATTCCCTCCTTTCCCCCGCCTCATGCTGCAAAATTGAGGTCCCTGCAGCCTATCTCCTTTTCTCCGCTCACTTCCATTTCCCCAACACGACTTTTACGATAACTGCCTTTTCCTCCTCCTCTCGCCTCGACACCATCAGGCGACGCCATGATGGTGTCCTTTTGCCCCAAGCAAGGTTATATTTTTGCATTGCTTTTTCCTTGCCAAAAGGCTGTGCTTTTTTGCTTTTATCACTTTGCGACAAGTCAAGATAGATGTCAACCCTTTCTGCTCCCCTTTTCTTTCTTTTTGACAGGAGAGTGGTGACCGCAGAAAACGAAAGGGATCTCTTTTCTTCTCCCAAGAGTCCTCTCGATCCCTACCCTCCTTGCCTTTTCTGCCGCCGCCTGTCAGAGGGGAAAAAACTTCTCAGATGTCAGATTTTTTTCTTCGCTGAGCGAGGAGCGGAAAGGTCCGTCGGCGAGGCCTTCAACCCCCATTTTTAGGTGGGAGGGAAAACCACGAAAAATTTCCCGTGCCCAGGAGGGAAGGGGAGAAAGGCCCTTTTCCTCCCTCCCAGGAGGCAAACAATCCAATTTGGGAGAGAGGGGTGAGTGGAAAGAGGAGAAGGAGGAGAAGGTGCCGCCGGCGGCGGCTGTGCTGGAAGACAAAGTGTCCCTTTGCCCCCGTCTGACAGCGACCCTCCCTCCCTCCTACTTCTCTCCTTAACCACACCCGCCGGCTGCAACAACAACGAGAAGAAGGGGAGAGGGATAATGTTTTTGAGGTCTTCCCATTTAGGGGAAACAACGGGCCCGACCTCCTCCCTTCATTTTTTTGCAAAAAAGTCAGAGTGCACGCGAAATTTTGTTTCTAGCCTTGCGGTGGTGACTCACCTCCTGCCCCGCCTCAAAGTCCAACTGTACAGGGTAGTAGCCGCCGTTGAAAGGGTTGTGCAGGGAAGTCTAAAGGAATAAATATTTAATTAAAGCACACCACGATTCCCAACAAATTTATTCAGAAATCGTTCTTACCTGGTCCGATCCCAGTTCCACCAGGAGATCCCCTGTGTCCCTCCTCTCCTTGGCCAGCCTCTCCCAGACGGAGACGACGTTGCCGTGGAAGCCAATGCTGGTGGCCTAGGGAGGTAAGAAAGAAAGAAAAAGTGCAAAAACCCGTCTCCTTTTCGCAGTGGAGAGAAAGAAGAGAGAGATGAGATGGAAGAAAAGGGAAGAGGAGCAGTATCATCTCTCCTTCTTCTCCCCTTTTCCTGGACAGACAAGAAGAGTGATGGAAGGGTTTCTTCTCGTCCTTCCTTCTTTGCCCCAACTTGCCATCCAAGGACAAGGTTTGCCTCCCTCCCAAACACCAGAAAAGAGACTTCGCTAAAAAAAATACTTTCAAGAAAAGCGTCCTCCGAAACCATTCTTTTCAAGATTTCATTTTTCCTATTTTTCCTTTGTTTGATCATCAGGAGACCTCACCTCCCTGTTCTTCCTAGCCTCCCTGATCCTCTTTACGAGCTCCTCCTCGTCTTGTATGACCTCCCTGATCCATCCCTGCCTCCTCCGCTTCTCAAGGGCTTCCAGGCTCACCTCAGCGATCACGCCAACGCAACCGCAGATCACGGCAGCCTGAAAACGAAGAAAATATATAGTCTAAATTGGACGAACATCAACAATAGAGAAAGAAAAT